>Ga0209536_100000248_pt1 | contig 85277 bp, 81 predicted proteins | sample DeeMarSeWOR28_12_FD_187461 | JGI IMG/M metagenome (GOLD analysis project Ga0209536, IMG submission 187461) | Marine sediment microbial communities from White Oak River estuary, North Carolina - WOR-2-8_12 (SPAdes) (version 2) | ecosystem: Environmental > Aquatic > Marine > Intertidal zone >... | reverse complement strand
GAAATGCCGGAACCTGAAACGCTGAAACCTGAAATGTTGGAATCCGAAACCTTAGGCTCAGTTGAAGCTGAACCTGAAGTTGAAGAGACAGAAGCTATGCCTCAGAAAGAGAAAGGCATTGAAGGGCCATCTGAATGTGCTCATTACCTTGGTTATCTGAGCGAAAAGGGGTCAAGCGTTGATATTCCTGACGAATGCATGATGTGCAAAGATATTGTCACTTGCATGCTTAATAAAATGAAGACATAGACCTGTTTTTCCTAATTCTTCCTTTTCATATTTTGTAGTCTTTTTTTCGCAGAAACACTGCCAAACAACACTTCGGTCTATTCACACGCAATCATTCTAAAATCCGTCAATTCCGTTACACCTTCACTAGAGAAACTGATCTCCTGAGTAGTTACTGATATGAGACGTTCTTTTGATAGATTAGAGTTTAAAAACAGTTGAAGTCTATTTGAGATTTAATTGTGAACTGCATTTTGTAGTCTTAATTGAAATACACAAATCAACGAAATTGTTCGAGTTATGATAGAGACTCGAGAAACCAAACAAAAAATACAACTTGAATAAGGTTGTCTAGCTTCTTTCCTTCAAAAAACACCTAGCCCCTCTTATTTGTTCTGTAGCAAATGTTAATCTGCCTTACGTATTCCAAAGGCTTGGACTTTGTTTAATTTATGTATCATCCACAGAATAAATTTCCTAAAATTAAAAAAACAATAGAAATGAGAGAGTTCAGGTGTGAAATTGGAGAATTATTAGCCTTTTCAGCTAAGATTTCTCTTCTGAGGCTTCTTCTACCTCAGTAGTAATCTCTTCGATAGGTTTCGGTGGCGGCGTAGTAGCCATTGTCCAACCAATCCATGCTCCTATAAACATTATTGCAACGAAAGCTATGAAGACTGGCAGTGCAATTATCCAGAATTTAACATCAGATACAGCTAGCGTTATTCCGATATATCCGACTATATCCACAAATAGGTCTGGCATGAACAATGTAATTATGTAGCAAACAGCGACAAGCAGACATACGATGAAAATAACTCCACCAATTGCTTGATCTTTACTCATTTGTGTTTCACCATTTAATATGCCATGTTATTATCTTAAACCATTTAAAGTTTACCGTACTCGCTGATATACTTCTTGCTATGTAGTTCCCATTTCCCATGCAGCTAGATACTTCTTCTGTTCATCTGTAAGCTCGTCTATTGTTACTCCCATACACTCAAGTTTCAGTTTCGCAATAGTTTCATCTATTTCTGTAGGAACCGTGTAAACTTTTGGAGGTAACTCGGCATTTTTCGCCATATACTCTGCGCATAATGCTTGATTTGCAAAAGACATATCCATAACTTCTGATGGATGTCCTTCAGCTGCGGATAGATTTACGAGCCTTCCTTCAGCTAGGAGGTGGATTTTTCTACCATCTTCTAGAGTATACTCTTCCAAATTTGGTCTTATCGTTCTTTTCGATTTTGAAAGTTTTTCCAAATCTTTAATGCTAATTTCCACATTAAAGTGACCACTGTTGGCAATTATAGCCCCGTCTTTCATGTTCTGCAAGTGCTCTTTTCTTATAACGTTAATGTCACCTGTCGCTGTTACGAATATATCCCCTATGAGTACAGCTTCAGCCATCGGCATTACACGGAACCCATTCATTGCAGCTTCTAACGCTCTCAGAGGTTTGACTTCAGTAACAATGACTTTTGCACCCATTCCTTGTGCGCGCATGGCTATGCCTCTAGAGCACCAACCATATCCTCCAACCACAAAAGTTTTTCCTGCTATAAGCGTGTTTGTAGCTCTAATAACGCCATCTATTGTGCTTTGTCCAGTTCCGTAACGATTGTCGAACAAGTATTTCGTATACGCGTCGTTTACAGCAATAATCGGGTACCTGAGGCTCCCTGCCTTTTCCATTGCCCGGAGCCGAATTACGCCTGTGGTTGTTTCTTCTGTTCCCCCTTTGACGTTAGACAGATCTTCTATTCGTTTGCTGTGCAAAGTACCAACGAGATCTGCACCGTCATCAAGGGTTATTGTCGGTCTGTAATCTAGTACTTTTTCAATACACTGGTAATATTCTTCTGTTGTCTGTCCTCGTTGCGCAAAAACATGAACACCTTTTTCAGCCAGTGCAGCAGCTACATCATCCTGTGTAGAAAGCGGATTGGAACCGCATAAAGCAACTTGGGCGCCTCCAGATATTAGCGTCTCTACTAAGACAGCTGTTTCCTTCGTTACATGGAGACATGCTCCCAACATCAAACCTTTCAGAGGTTTTTCCTTTTTGAACCTATTTCTCACTTGGTTCAATACTGGCATGTGGGCTGAACCCCACTCAATTTGTAAGTGACCTTGTGGGGCTAGTGTCTTATCTTTAACTTGAAATTCTTCCATCTAATTTACCTTCTTTTTAGGAAAGAATCCTATCCAACTATTTAGCTTTACTTCTAATCCTGAAACAAGATGCTTATCAAAGAAAACCTGTGTTCCTTTCACCAAAAAGATTTAATTGCGGCTTTCTTGAACTTTACGGTGCTAGAGGTGTAAGATTGAGGGAACCTTTTGCTGATTTTATTAAAAATAATTTAGGCCCTAAGACTTTGCTCATCACTTGTGGTCTTCCAGCAACTTGGAAAACAGAAACTTCGGCTGAGGTCTCAAAAATTATGGGATATCCAATTCTTCGAAGCGATTTACTCCGGTTGGAAGTTCTCAAGGGACAGGATGTTTTTGACGCGAAAGTTGCAGGAAACATGAGCAAACGATTGTCCGTTTATGATGAAATGTTTCGCCGAGCAGCCAATCTAGCTGAAAAAGGCCAAAGTTTAATCTTGGATGCTACTTTTGTAACTCAAGAGCTTCGGCGACGTGCAGCCGAGATTGCAGCTAAACACGGGTTGACTTTGGTTATCCTTCAAACTAGTTGTCCTCAAGAAGTGTCGGTTGCGAGGCTTCGGAGAAGAACTAAGGAGAAGTATGAATCAAACGCCTTGACCGTGGAGGCATATCTTGCAAATAAGCGCAAGTTTGAACCTATTGATTTGCATGACTTGAAGGCTCTTTATCCACTTCTAAAAGTACTACACTTGACGGTTGACACTAGCCATGATTCACCAGAGGACTGGTATATTATAAAGATGGAAAAAAGGTAACAGGAAATTCTATGATAATAGATTTGCACATTCATTCACGAAGCTCGGATGGGGCTTTCACTGTCAATGAAATCTTCCAGGAAGCTAGGCTAAGAAATATAGAGTTCCTGTCGATCACGGATCATGATTCAATTGAGTGCCAAGAAATAGCTATAGACTTAGCTGAAACAACTGGAATCCGCTACGTTTCCGGTGTTGAATTGAACGTTGCTTTTTCATACTCCAAACATCATCAGGAAAAACCTGTAGCGCTAGATTTTTTGGGTTACCAGTTTGACGTGAAGAACAAAGCTCTGGCAACTAAGCTTGATCAAATTGCACGATATAGAGAGGAAAGAGCTGCTAAGATTCTGCGTAATCTCAATGCAGAATTTGAAAAGGAAGGAATTGAAAAGCTCTCAACGTGCGATTTTGAGGAGATTCAAGCTTCCGTTGACGGTACTCTTGGGCGGCCTAACATAGCTAATTATCTTGTGAGAAAAGGCATTGTTAAAAGCAAACAGGAAGCTTTTGATCGATATCTTGTGAAATGTAACGTCCCGAAATATCCCCTTCATCTTGAAGAAGCCTCTAAACTTATTAGGAACGCGGGTGGAAAACTAATTCTAGCTCATCCTAATGATCCTCATGGAACTTCACTTGCTACGTTAACTTCGTCTTTAACTGAGCAGACAGCCATAATCAAAAATTCAATGTTGAACTACATTGATGGTGTGGAATGTTGGCATTCTAGAAACGACGTTCAAACCACCAATCATTACGTGAAGTTTGCAGAGGAACAAGGGTTCCTTATGACAGGTGGGAGTGATTGCCACCAAAAACCTGTTATCATGGGAAACGTAAAAATCCCTGAATACGTGGTTGACCAATTCTTCCTTAACTAAAAATATTTGCGTAGTTGGATGCCAGTTTGAAGTATGCAGTCGCCTCTTTCTTAGCAACCTTTTTTTCTTTGGTGCTCATGTTTGGGTCATTAAGTCTGAAGCTGGTTACTTTTCCTCGTACATATGCTCGATAACACTTGTAAAATGGAATCATTCTTGTTGCCTCTTGATCTCCCGAATATTCTGAATATTTTCTAATAAAGAACTCAGATAGATCAGTTCGATTTTTGAAATCTAAATCCATAGCTAGAAAAGCCACGTCAGCTGCAGTGTCGGAATACCTAAATCTCTCATTAAATTCTATGGCATCAAAAATGTAGATTTTATCTGTAACGAAAATGTTGCCGGAGTGGATGTCACCATGGCAATCTCTTATCCGTTTTTCCACCATTCTTTTTGCAAAAAGTGGCGTGTTTTTTCTCATAAATTTTTCAACTCTGCTTCGGATCAACTTGAATTCCTCAGTTGATATTGTTTTACCAACGAACTCTTCAGTTTGCTCGAAATTCTCTTTCCAATTGGTTTCTATTGTTGTCAAGGAACCGTAGTCTGTTATTGTGCTATTTGTTTCGGCTTTGGAATGAAACTCCGCTATGATTTTTGCTATTCTATCGACAATTTTGGTGTCAACTTTGCTTTTTTCCAGAAGCTCGCTCATTATCTTCTCTTGAGGCATTCTTTTCATTTTTATAGCGTACTCTACGGTTTCGCCTTCTCCATTTATTTTTATAGTGGGTCCTTTGTTGATTGGAACAACCTCTAAGTACATTTCTCCGCAAAGCCGCTTGTTGAGTTCCAACTCTTTTTCGCAATAAAAACGCCTCTTTTCGAGTGTAGTGAAGTCCAAAAATCCAAAGTTCACAGCTTTCTTCATTTTGTAAACAAATTTTCCAGTTAGAAAGACAAAAGATATGTGCGTCTGGACCTGTTCGATACTGAGTGAATCTTCTTCGTAAGCTTCAGGCATCATCAAAGCTTCAACAACTTGCTTCTGATCTATCATATGGTGATCCTTCAAGTTTTAGATTAAACTCTGTTTTTAACAATCTTCAGCAATTAATAAAGTATCTCCATAGAAGCTTTGATCGTCGTTTAGGTGAGGTTTATGACATATTCCGATTTCGGAATGAAAAGATAAATACAGATTCAACATCAGCATAATTAGGTGGCACGAGTGGATATTGAAACAGTGAATGATTTGAAGACAGTTCTAAAGGAGATAGGTTATTCAAGTAAAGCAATAACTGAAATTACAAAATGGTACAACGCTGAACACATAATTAACTAATGATATGAAACTACCCCTAAATCCCCGGTTTCATTCTGTTTTAAATTGAAATGGCTAGGTAACAAATGCTTTCAAGCAAACTACATAGAAAATAACATCCGAAACCATCTGTCAAGACGGAAATCCATCTTAAATTCAGTTCATAAAAGAGAGTTTTTTCTTGCGCAGTTCAAACATTATTGGGAAAAGATAAATGGAGTCTTACTGTTTGTCGTATTTCTCGACTTCATTATTCATTATCACTAGCTTCACGCCAGCTTGCTTGAACAGTTTTATTGTATCTACATCTGCGTGATAACGCTTTTCGCAGACTACTCGCTTGATGCCAGCGTTTATTATCATCATAGCACAGGTTCTGCAGGGAGTCATTTTGCAGAAAAGTGTTGCCCCTTCAAGAGAGATCCCGAATCTAGCTGCTTGTATTATTGCGTTTTGTTCAGCATGAAGCGTACGCACGCAGTGCTGAGTGATTTTGCCATCATACCCAATCATTTTCCGCATATCATGACCTACTTCTTCACAATGAGGCAACCCAGAAGGAGCTCCAACATATCCAGTAGTCATAATTCGTTTATCTTTCACAATAACACAACCGCACTTACCACGATCACATGTAGCGCGTCTTGAAATTGCTTCGCAAAGATCTAGGAAGTACCTGTCCCAATCGGGTCTTTTTTCAGTCAATAATTTTCCTATCCTATGTAGCTCAAAAATAGTTTAAGAAACAGACTAATAAATCTAAACAAAAGCCGGTTCAACGTCTTTTCATTTTTGGAAAAGTTTAATTTCTCTTCCAATCTTGTGTCTCTTTTCAGTATCAACGAACGAAGACACTCCAAATAGACCCTCAATCGTTGTAACATCTTCAAAAAACTCTCTTTTGAAAGGAAACACTCTTTCGAATCCTATCTCGAGTGCTTTTTTAGTAATTTTCAAAGTAACAGGTTTGCCTGAGCGCGTCTTAATGAAAGGTGATACTAAAACTAGACGCCCACCTTTTTTCAAAACCTTGTGTGCTTCCTCCAATAAACCATAATATAAAGGCTCGAGCTTTTCAACAATTCTCACAGCGTAGGATTCGGTGGGAACTTGGCGAAGTGCTGGCCCCAAATCAGGCTCTGTAGCGATGCAGTCAATTTGTTCACATCCAATCTTCTTCGTTAGCCTATGCACATCTCCCTTGATAGCTCTATACTCAGCGTTTTCTAGCCTATACTCTTTTTCTAGCCACTTCATATTTCGAATAGACGCCTCAATGCACCATCTGTTAATGTCAACACCAATCGCTTTCCCCTTTGACAATAAGGCTTCTTGGAGAATTGTGCCAACACCGCAAAAGGGATCCAACAAGGTTTTTCCTTCTGTGCAAGAAGCCAAGTTTACCATAATTCTGGCAATCCTCGGAGAAATGGCGAAAATCTTGCGCTGGATAGGTTTGCCCACATCACGCTTCTGGAATTCAAAAGGGTCATGGACAGCCACCGTAGTAGCTAGAAATGTCAAATCTCTGCCTACGCAGAACAATATCTCGGCCTTATTTTCAACCATGTGCTTCTTCAATACTTCAACATTACTAAGCTGAGGGAGTCTTCTATCTTTTGCGAAACCCATGAACTTTGATTTCTTGCCATAACCTGACAACTCCTTCTTTATGCTACTTCCTACGAAACGTTGAATAATCTTTGATACTGAACGTAATGATTTCTCTGCGCAGTAAACACTAACTCCAAAAATGGTCTTTTTTAAATCAGTCTTCACTATATCGTCAATCAAACCGCTAGTTGCAATTTTTTTGCTAATTTGTTCTTTTGCCCTTTTGTCTTCCTGGAGAAATGCTCTTTTAACAATTTTCGTTGAAAAACTGGTCGCTGACACGCCGATCTTGATTATACCGCCCAAATAATCGATAATCGAAGCATCGACTTCCTTCTTTGTACTGACTACGAAGAAATTTTTTGAGAATGTATACACAAAAAATTTGATCCCTCTAGCGTCGAATAAGGAAGTAAGCTCCGCTAGCGACAAACGCCAATTCTTACCTGGTATTATCAATGTAAATTTCATACTCACAATTGCCTAGATTACTGCTGACTATTTAAGCAATTGACGGCTCACACTCGAAAAATCTTCAATATCTTTGTACAGAAAACTTGAAAAACGTATAAAACTACCTTGAATATTGTTACAAATCGTTTAAATATCGCCCAAGTAGTTATGCTAAAAAAGGGATGCTTCATGCATGCAAAAAACTATCGACCTGTAAGGGGTCAAGCTTATACGCGCAAGAAGTTTGCGAAGGGTTTCCCACCCCCGAAAATCGTCAAGTTCACAATGGGGGACACCAAAGGAACCTTCGAGGTTGAAGCGAAACTTGTAGCTTTAAAAAGAGCTCAGATTCGGCATAACGCCTTGGAAGCAGCACGTATAGCGACAAACCGTCTCCTAGTGGATAAACTGGTTAACGATTACCTAATGCAGGTTCGCCCATACCCACATATCATCTTGAGAGAAAACAAAATGATTTTTGGAGCTCATGCTGATAGGCTCCAACAAGGTATGCGCAGGTCTTTTGGAAAACCAATCGGTACAGCAGCTCGTGTGGAACCCGGACAAACAATTATAACTGTCAAAGTTAAAGCAGCTGCGATTGATACAGCTAAGGAATCCCTGAAACGAGGAAGCGCAAAGCTACCCATCCCTTGCAAAATAACTGTTGAAAAGATGGAGTCTCCTGATGTAACAAACAAGACGGAGATGGGGAAAGCTTGAAAGCTAAGGACAAATCAGAAATTTTATGGTTTGAAACACTGAGAAACACCGACGTTCCGATTGTTGGAGGCAAGAACGCTAGTCTGGGTGAAATGATTAATGCAGGTATGCCCGTTCCTCCCGGTTTTGCCGTGACAGCATACGCTTATGAGTCGTTCATTAAGCAAACGGGAATAGCTAAGAAAATTTATCAAATAATAAACAAAACAGTAACGGATCCAAATAATCCCAAACAATATGATGCGGCTTCAAAGAAGATACGGGTACTTGTTGAAAAAACGCCGATTCCGTCCAAAACAGTCAAATCAATTAAAGAAGCCTATAAAGAACTAAAAAAACGGTTCAATTCGAAGGATGCTTTTGTTGCAGTCCGTTCAAGTGCTACGGCAGAAGATCTCCCTGATGCTTCTTTTGCAGGTCAGCAAGAAACTTACCTTAACGTGAAAGGCTCAGACGAACTTCTTGAAAAGGTAGTTAAGTGTTGGTCCAGCCTGTTTACTCCCAGAGCAATTTTTTACCGGAACGAAAAGGGTTTCTCTCATGAAAAAGTTTTCATAAGTGTTGGGGTCCAGAAAATGGTTAACTCTAGAGCTGCTGGGGTAATGTTCACGATAAATCCTGTAACAGGAGAAACGGATGAAATCGTGATCGAAGGCAATTACGGTTTAGGTGAAACTGTAGTTTCAGGCGCGGTTAACCCTGACGACTTTGTTGTTGACAAAGCCACTTTGGAAATTGAAGAAAGGCGTATTGCCAGGAAGACAATTCAGTACATTCGTGACTCCAAAACAGGCAAGACAGTCCACTTAGACGTGCCAATAGAAAAGCAGAAAGAACCCTGCTTGAACGACGAGGAAATTATTCAACTCACGAAGCTAGCCAAGCTCATTGAGGCACATTACAAAAAAGCAATGGACATTGAATGGGCAATTGACAAAGACTTATCTTTTCCGAAAAATATATTCGTGGTCCAAGCTCGCCCAGAAACAGTTTGGAGTAGTAGAAGCATTGAATCAACTCAAGCTGAAGAAGGAAAGCCTCAAACAGATTTGAAAATTATTGTAAAAGGAATTGCAGCGGGAAAGAGAGGATATGGCGCAGGTGTGGCAAAGGTTGTTTTGTCTCCAGATGAAGCATCTGAAAAAATGACCCAAGGCGACGTTCTCGTAACAGACATGACCAACCCCGATTTTGTACCGTTCATGAAAATGGCTAGTGCAATAGTAACCGACAAAGGTGGAATAACCTCTCATGCTGCAATCGTAAGTCGTGAACTTGCCATACCTTGCGTTGTAGGAACCGAAACCGCGACTGAAGTTATGAAGACAGGCAACGAATACACGGTTGATTCAAGAAATGGAATAATCTACGAAGGTATATTACGCGAAGCCACGGAGGAAACTGATCAGAGCAAAGTTGTATTGGCTGCCGCTTCTGCACCTGTTACAGCAACCAAGATTTACATGAATCTCGCAGTTCCGGAAAAAATTGAAGACTACAAGACCTTACCCTTTGAAGGCATAGGGCTAATGCGTACAGAGTTCCTTTTAGCCACTACGATAGGCGAACATCCGCTGAATTTTGTTGACACTGGAAAAAGCCAACAGTTCATTGACAAAATGGCAGAAGGTGTCGCAACAGTGGCAAGAGCAATTCAACCTCGTCCAGTTGTGGTACGCTTGAGTGACTTTAAAACCAACGAGTATCGAGAACTGAAAGGGGGAGACAAATACGAAATCAACGAAGAGAACCCCATGCTTGGTTGGAGAGGTTGTAGCCGCTACATCAGCAAGTGGTACATGAAAGCCTTCAGACTTGAATGCCAGGCTATCAAGAAATGCCGCACTGAATGGCGTCTGAAAAACGTGTGGGTTATGCTTCCAATGGTGCGTACCCTTTGGGAAGCTAAGAAAGTCCTTGAGATAATGAAGGAAGAGGATTTAGAGCGGGATCGCGACTTCAAGGTTTGGTTTATGGCGGAGACTCCATCAATAGCAATAATGGCAGATGAGTTTTCCAAGCTGGTTGACGGTTTTTCGATAGGCTCAAACGACATGACTCAAGGCATTCTAATGATTGACAGAGACTCTGAACGATTAGGTCAAATGGGCTACTTCGATGAAAGAGATCCTGCTGTGAAAAGGATCATTGCCCATCTAATCAAAGTGGCACATGAGAACGGTTGCACAGTCTCAATATGCGGTGAAGGCCCATCAAACCTACCCGACTTTGCAGAATTTCTCGTCCGCGCTGGAATCGACAGCATCTCCGTAAACAACGACGCTATTATTGCTACGAAAAAACATGTTGCTAGTGTAGAACAAAAAATAATTCTTGAACGTTTGGCAGAACAAGCTGCCATCGCAAAAGGCTGTCCACTCAAGAATCCAAACAAAGACTGGGAATGGACGCCATAACTTTCTCAAACTGCAAGCATTGCCAAAGTTACCTTTTCCTCTTTCTGTTCCCGCTTCAAGTAAAATATCTTATAGGCGATAAGTATGAAAAATTTCGATTTCGAGGAAGAACGAATTAAACAGGAAATCGCCAAACGCGGCGCAAGACTTGTTCTGTTGCAGATGCCTGAAGGCTTAAAACCAGAGGCTCCGCGTTTAGCTAAAATAATTGAAAAAGCAGGTGCGCTTTCCATAACCTCAGCTGATCCCTGCTATGGCGCATGTGATTTAGCGATTGATGAGGCAAAAAGTTTAGGAATAGACCTCATAGTGCATTTCGGGCATGGGAAACTTGTGAAGCATGAACAGGTTCCAACAGTCTATGTAGAAGCCAGATCAACCATAAGAGTTGCTGAAACCGTTAAGAAAGCTATTCCGCTGTTGAGCAAGTACGATAAGATAGGACTAGCTACTACGGTGCAGCATGTCCAGACTCTCGATGAGACTAGAGAGATACTTGTGCGGGCTGGAAAGACTGTGGTGGTTGGTGACGCTGGAAGAGTTAATTACTCGGGACAGATAATTGGCTGCGACTACAGTAATGTGAGGTCCGTCGCTATCGCTGTTGAGGCTTTCCTTTTCCTCGGTGGCGGGCGTTTCCACGCGTTAGGCATAGCTCTTAGCACATCAAAACCCACAGTAATCGCAAATCCCTACGAAGGAAGAGCTTACTACATAACTGAAATGGCAGAGAAGGTGCTAAAACAAAGGTGGGCTTGCATCGAAGAAGCTCGACGCGCAAAAACCATTGGAGTTTTAATAGGTTTGAAAATAGGACAAAAACATATTGAAAAAGCCTTGAAAATCAAGGAAGCCGCTGAGAAAAGCGGAAAAAACGTTTTCTTATTTGCAGCTAGGGAAATCTTCCCAGAGACGCTGATAAAGTTTCCATCGGTTGACGCATATGTGAATACTGCTTGTCCACGGATAGCCCTTGAAGCACCAGAGAAATTTCTTAAAGCCGTGTTAACCACTAGGGAATTTATGGTAGTCACAGGCGAAATTTCATGGAAAAACCTGCTCAAAAACGGCTTATTCGAAAGCTAGAGTTGGAACTCTTTCTATCCCAGATGGAGTCCCAGGCTTCTCCAAAAGCAGATCTTGAGCAGTACACCGTTTCAGAAGCTATTGCAGCGAAAATGCTCTATATAGCTGCTTACGCAAATGACGATATTATTGATAAAACAGTCTTAGATTTGGGCTGCGGCACAGGTAGGCTTGCCCTAGCAGCATCCTACTTAGGCGCAAAAAGTGTTGTAGGAGTTGATATCGATAAAACTGCTTTAGTGACTGCTTCTAAAAACTCGGCAAAAGCGAGATCCAGCGTCAAAGTTCAATGGGTTCTTGGAGACGTCGCAACGGTGACAGGAAGTTTTGATACTGTGCTTCAAAATCCACCCTTTGGGGTACAGAAACGTTCTGCTGACAGGAAGTTTTTAGAAAAAGCTTTGGAAGTTAGTGACGTGGTTTATTCGCTTCATAATCACCCGTGCGTGGATAAAAAATTAATACAAAGGCTTAAGGTAACACCGTCTGGGTTGCTGCAGGTTGAGCCTTCCCAGTTTATCGAGAGGTTTGTTGCGAGACGCTATGGTATAGTCAAAGCCGTTTATGCTATGCTCATGACTATTCCACATATGTTTGATTTTCACAACAAATTGAAACATGATTTTGTAATTGATCTATATCATATAAAGAAACTTGGACGTTGAGCAAGAGTATTTTGCAGCAATGTTTTGCATTTGTATAATCAAAAGGTTTATTGAGAAGCATAGAAACTAAGGATATACGCGTTGAAAACTCTCACTTGTATTTAACGAAAAAGGGAAATAGAATGAATCAGAAAGCATCTGGATATAAAAGCGGTAATTTGGTGTTGCCTGGAGAGCGCTTAGGTGTCATTGAAGAATTCATTCCAGATTCCGGAACTTACGTAAAAGATGGTATAATATACTCAAAGGTTGTTGGTCGGGCGTTAATGGATCTGCTGAGCAAAAAGGTTTCTGTTTATCCATTAACACACGAGTCACCTGTCCCAAAAACCTCATCTGTCGTCATAGGACAAGTTGGCAACGCTCAATCTGAAAATGTTCTAGTTAGAATTTTTAAAATAGGCACTAAACGGGTTTCAGGTGTTTTCACTGGGATCCTCCACATTTCTGATGTACAGGAGCGCTACGTCAAATCCATGAATGACGTTTGTAAGACTGGTGATATAATAAGAACTAAAGTTATAAGCAAAAAGAATCAGGTTTTCCATCTTTCTACAAATGACAAGAATTTGGGAGTATTATATGCGTTCTGTTCTCGCTGTTCGAATTTGCTGGAGCCAAAGCGGCATGAAATGGAATGTCTCAAATGTGGCAACATCGAAAAGCGTAAACTGGCTTTGGATTATGGAAAAGAGGAGATATGAACAAATTGAAGGTTAAGGTGTTAAAAAAAGAAGCCAATGAACTTAAAATAGAAATTGAAGGTGCGAGTCACGGTCTATGTAACCTACTTCAGAAGAGACTCTTAGAAGACGAGAAGGTGGACTTAGCTGGCTACGATGTACCGCATCCTCTGGCGTCAAATCCCATAATATATGTCCGAATGAAAGGCAAAGCGAAACCTGAACTCGCATTACTTAAAGCTGTGGAAAATGCCCGAGAAATGAATAAGATCTTCAGCAAAGAATTGAAAAAAGCACTTAAATCTTAAACTTCATTCCTTTTGAGAGGAGTAATTCAGCCATTTTTTTGGGGTATCTATTGGCTGTAACTTCCGAGAACTTAGAAAACGCGTTAAACTTATAACATATTTGCAGAATATTAAAAATTCAAATCCATAGGAAAAAAAGTTTTGAAACGCAAAAGTTTTCGCGTCATAAAACCTGAAATCAGGGTCATAGGGATAGATGACGGCGCATTCAAGTCGCGTTTGAAGGGTCATGTTCCAGTTATTGGCGTTATTTTTAGAGGTGGTTTCTGGCTTGACGGTGTAATCCACACCCGCATAGCTGTAGATGGTATTGACGCCACAGAAAAGATAGCTTCTATGATAATCGGGTCATCTCACTACAAGCAATTACGGGTTATAATGCTGAACGGTGTAACTTTTGCGGGATTCAATATAGTCGATGTTGAGGCGCTTCATTCGGTGACGAAATTGCCTATAATAACGGTGACGCGTGAAAAACCTGACTTTGACGCTATTCATAAAGCCCTCAAAAATTTGCCCAAAAGTGAAACACGGTGGAAAGCGATTCTTGGTGCGGGAGATCCTATTGAAATATCAACCAGAAGTGCTGAGGCAAAAGTCTATGTGCAGACTGCTGGTTTAACCAAGGAAGACGCTCAGAAAATCTTGCGAATGACCTCAACTCGAAGTAATATTCCCGAAGCTCTACGGGTTGCCCATCTTATTGCGTCTGGAATAACGCGTGGATAATATTGGAACATGAAAAAGTTTAAAAGAGGCCATGCAAACGAAAACCAAAACGTACAACGGAGTAGTGGATCATGGAATTCTGTCCTAAATGCGGTTCACGACTAGAATTCAAAAAAGCGAAAAATGACGAAAAATCATCTTTAACTCTTTCATGTCCTAAATGCGGTTTTAAAAAACGTGAATCAACCAATAAAGTTGAGACGAAAATCGGTAAGGTGATCCAGCATAATCCTCAACAGTTTGTAGCTGTAATAGGCAAGGAAGAACAAAAGCTCCGTACATTGCCTACTGTTAGAATTGAGTGTCCTAAATGCGGAAACAAAACTGCTTATGTCTGGCAAGTACAGACTCGTAGTGCTGATGAATCTTCGACGCAGTTTCTACGGTGTACAAAATGTAATCACACATTCAGAGAATATAGCTAGCTGTCATCTTTTCTCCACTTGTGTCAAAGCTCCCTACGGAATTTTTCCAAAAAATTTTTATCTTTTGACATCACGCTTAAGTGCCTAAAATCTTAATAACATCTCTGTGTAGCATTATGCGAGGAAAAAGGACATGTTTAAGCTTAAGGTATCTGACGCTAAACTCTTGAGAGATATGGTTGCTGCCATATCCATTCTTGTAGATGAAGCAACATTCAAAATTGAGCCTGAAGGAATAAAACTACGCGCTATGGATCCGTCTCGTGTTGCTATGATTGATTTTGAATGGCCTAATACAATTTTTGAAGAATACACTTGTGAAGCGCCTTCGAAAATGTGCATAAACATCAGTGAGTTATTGAGGTTGCTCAAACGAGCTGGCAAGGATGAGGCGGTAGAGTTGTCTCTCGATGATAAAACGGGGCGTCTAAAGATCAAAATTACTGGAAAGTACAGTCGTAATTTTAACATGCCCACGCTTGAAGCCTCAGAAGAAGAGGTCCCAACTCCTAAAATAGCCTTTAATGTAAAAGCTAAAACCACAACGCAAGGGTTGAGTCAAGCAATAGAAGACGCCCAGCTTGTAAGTGACCACGTCCGAATTGAAGCGGACCCAGAGAAATTGCTTCTGAACGCTTCAGGGGATTTGATGGGTGCAACAATCACACTTCAAAAAGCAAGCGAAACTTTGCTGGATTTGGAAGTGAAAGAGAATTCGAAGGCGACTTTCAGCTTGAGCTATTTGTCTGAAATTATTAAGGCTGCTTCAGCCACTTCTGAAATTGCCACTCTTGAATTCTCAACCGACATGCCTGTGAGAATTGACTTTCAACAAACAACCGCTGGAAAGCTGACGTTCTTCCTCGCTCCAAGAATTGAAACGGAATAATTGCATCGCAATGTGCTAATGGAAACATCGAGATTTAACTAAAGGAATTTGCCGTTATCCTTCTGAAAACGCGTTCTAGCGAAAATGAAAAAGAACTTGGTTAAATTATATAGAACAGCCCTTATATTCTCAGTAAAGAAGTATGAAATAATCCTTGGGTGATAGTATAGCGTACGAATTTTCCAATTTAACAATATCGGATTGTATTCATTATCCTTTCCTGCCAAGAGCTAGAAAATACGTTTCTGATTTAGAATTGAATTTTAAAACCCTTCCTTCGTTAAAAGAAATTAGAAACCAGGCAAAAAAGCGAGTATCTTCGACTTTTATGCTTGAATCAGCTCTCTCTCAAGAACCCAGCAAGATTTATGAAATTGAAATTGCTTCTTACGCTTTGGCGATTTTGTATGTTGCGGGAATATCTGAACCTGCTTTGACTGAAAGGTTTGCATTGTTTGAAGCCCAAAAAGTGAATATGTACCTGAGAAGAGAGCAAAATAGTGAACTCATTCTTGAGATTGCAGATGCATTTGATTGGGACATTGAAAAGAATGTTGATGGTTCTTTTTCTGTTCACTTTGCAAAATTTCTTGAAACTTCAACAAGGGGAAGGTTGCATCACGATTCAAAATGGAAACTGGTTAATAGACTATTGGAGAAAGGGCGGGTGCGCATAACACCTGTTGAGTTGGCAAGGCTTCTTCAAGAAGATGTTAAGAATCAGATAGAGAAAAGTGCTAAGCAGGAACTTGGGAATGTTCCAGAACAAATTCAAAAGGATATTGATGAACTAAGAAGAGAATTCTTGAGAAGAAAACCTCAGTTTGAGGAAGTTATCCAAGTAATAAAAGCCCAAGAGTCTGAATATCCTCCTTGCATAAAAGATATGATGAAAAGAACTTCACAAGGACAGCACTTATCTCATGTTGAAAGATTTACTTTAGTGACTTATTTGTTGCGACAAGGGATAAGCGTAGACACGATCGTAAGCTTGTTTTCGAATGTTCCTGACTTCAAGGAAGATAAGACGCGATATCAAGTTCAACATCTTTCTGGAGTTAGAATGGGAAAAGAACCGTATATGCCCTATAACTGTGCTTCACTTCAAACCCATGGAGTCTGTGCAATAACAGACGATCCAATATGTGGAACGATTCGGAATCCGCTATCATATCATCTTAGAAAAAAAGGATTACGAAAAGTTTGGAAAAAGTGAAGAGGTAATAATTGTATATCTTGGGTTAACAAATCCTAACAAGTCATGAAAACTCGGTTGATTTCCACTTTCTCATTTAAAACTTATTAACTGATTTCACCTGCTTATGGAATAGGCGGCTTTCATGTCCTCTGAGTTGTTTGGAGCTTCAAAAAGCGTCTCAGACATTGGTGTAATTCTACCTACCTACCGAGAGTCGGAAAACATTGCAAAACTTATCGAGGATATTGAAAATCTCCAGCTGAATTCTCTAATTCTAGTTATTGACGATTCTAGCCCTGACAGTACGGCTGATATAGTAAAGAATCTGCAGAAGAAGTACGATAACCTTCTTCTTTATGTTAGGCCAAAAAAAGCAGGGTTAGGAACAGCTATCACTGACGCCTTCAAAATCTTTTTAGCATTAAAAGTGCCTCCGAAATTGATAGTGACAATGGACGCTGACTATTCACATAACCCAAAAGCTATACCTAAACTGTTATCTAGCATGCAAAGGGGATACGACATAGTTATAGGAAGCAGATATAGCAAAGGCGGCAAAATAACTGGGTGGTCATTTACAAGAAAAATGATTAGTAGAGCAGCGAATACTATAGCCAGATTTCTTATCGGGTTTCCGCTCCAAGATTATACAAGTGGTTTTCGTTGCTATTCTATAAATTTTTTAAAAATGGCTGTCAGCAGTTTAAACAGCCAAACCTACGAAATTCAAATCGAGACTATCCGGAAAGCTTTCTTAGGAGATTTCAGGGTTAAAGAAGTTCCAATATCATTTGTCAACAGGAAATTTGGGAAATCAAAACTCACTTTTATAGAAATTCTAGGTTACTTGTCATACATTTTTAAAACAGCAACATATGGAATAGCATAAGGAATGGTAAATTGACTTTTTAATTGTTGGATTTCATTGGCGATAGTGTGTTTTTTATCTATGCGTTGGATTTTTTCCTACGGAAATTTGCGGAAGTTAAAATAACAAAACTGCGCATATGCTTCTGAATACATTAAAAGTAATATCTCATGATGTCGAGGAAAATGCCGATGAGGCGGCTTTGCACGCATATCTCAGTTCTTTCTGGTGCTATCACTTTACTCATAATAAGTGTGGTTATTGCAGTTGTAAGTCTTTATCCAATAGTCACTAGTGGCACCGAAATCAACCAAATTATCGATGATTCTTTTACACTAACGCCGTTGGAAATGAGGCGACATGGTTTAGGCTCTTTTCGTGGTGATGAGAACCTTTCATTATCAATTCTTAATCCGGGGAACTCGCCCATCAACTTTTCATTAGTGACTTATAGTGGTCCTCTCTTTTCTACCGTGTCGTCAGAAGACATTGAGTATTCTTTTTCCGCCTGCTCTGAATATCATGAAGCGATCTTCTTAACTGACTCAGATGTTGCCAGCGAGCTTGACTTCCAAGTTTCCGTTCAGAAGCGTGTAGTTATTTTTCCCTTTTCATGGCTTTCCGCTCCCGCCCAGATCTTGTTTTTATTAGGTTTGGGTTCAATCATTGTTTTGCTATTCAAGCCCGCGCTTCACAAAACTACACTATTTGAGCAAGACAGCAAATCGAGGTTCCTAAGCCGGAAAGGACGTCGCGTTTTCTTGATTTTAACCATCCTGTCTTTATCTTTTTGGTTTTTTCTTTTAGTTTTGAACACTAACTCCCTTGCATCTTTCGAAAATTGGTATACCGACCATGCTAGGCACTCGTATTCTTCAACCTTATTCACAAAAGTTGGCTTTTCCATTTTTGGCACTCCTTTAGGAAAACTATCCAGCAGCGATATTTCCTATTACAAGTTTGTAACTTGGCCCCAGATGGCGTATATTTATCCTTTGGGAAGTATCTTTTTGTTTCTTCCATTCGGGCTTCTGCTTCAGAGCGGGGTCAATCAAATTTTCGTCTTCAAGATGGAGATAGCTTTGTTCTTATTGTTTGCTCACGTTTGCTTGTATTATTTTCTTGAGCGCTTTTGGAAGAAGAAAATGTTTCCATTTTTGAAGTTGGTAGTTGTATACGCCATGTACATACCTCTGATCGTTTATACAGCCAATGGAATGTATGATGCAGTTCCATTTCTGTTTTCTTTGATAGCTCTAGACATGTATCTAACTGAGCGAAACGACCTTTTTCTTTTGTTCATCTCGGTCTCTGTACTTTTCAAGTACCAAGCAGTTCTATTCCTGATGCCGCTAATTATGATGGGTCTGCTGAAGCTTCTGAAGCGACACCCAATCTTCGTTATAATCAAAAACAAAGCGGTAATTGCTGCTGCTGTTCTAGCAGGTGTCGCTGGCATAACTGCTATTGCTAGCGCACCTTATTTGATGAATACAAAACCAGAGTTTGTTATGAATGGGATTAATGCTTTCAATTCTCACGCGCAGATAAGTTGGGAGATGCAGTCATTTGCAGTTCTACTAACTCTTGCTGTAACTTTGCTTTTTGCTGTTTACATGCGCAATAGAAACCCTTTGCTTTCTCTTTCTGCCATTTTTCTTCTTCTACCTCTTTTTACGATGCCTTTTTTTCAAATTTGGTACTTGCCTTTCTTCTTTGGATACGCATTGCTCCCTCAGCAAAAAAGAGAAATGGAAATCACTATAGTTTGGCTTATCTTCATTATGGCAGTCCTTGGGTTTGGTGGGATTTCCTTTAATCCCTTACAGGTTATCGATGGTTGGACAAGAGTTTTAGGGATCTAATACTTTCAGCAGTTTCCAATATCAAATGGTTAATGGTTAAATTCGAGAACGTGACATCATCTAATCGATAAGCAGGGGCAGTAGCAAGGTGACTATGTCTTCCCGGGATTTCGTTTATGAAAGCTTTGCTGATTTCTACAGGTCCCCCTCCACGGTTATTCCCTCTCCTTCTTCACTTGGTCAGAGAGAACTTGGTTTTCTACTCTTTAGAAAACAAATAATGTTGCGACATAAGTTTTTTGCAAACATCAGCGATTTAAAGTCGTTTATGAGCGAAACGGTCCCTTCAGACGCTTACCATTCTTGTGCCTACTATGTAAATCCCACGCTCGATATGGATAAGAAAGGCTGGCTTGGAGCTGACCTTGTTTTCGACATTGACGCTGATCACATTCCTACATCATGCGATAAAAGTCATGACGAATGGACCTGCACCAACAACAAGTGTGATTCCAAGGGAAAAGGGGCTACTCCTGAAACTTGTCCATCCTGCGGCGGACGAAAGTTCGAAACTAAGACTTGGCCCTGTGATCTCTGTTTGGAATCCGCGAAAGACGAAACCGCTAAGCTAATCGACATATTAGAGAAAGACTTTGGCTTTTCAACTAAGGAGATGAACGTGTTTTTCTCTGGTCACCGTGGCTATCACGTCCACATTGAGAATAAAGCTGCAAAAATATTAGATACAGTCTCCCGTAAGGAAATTGTTGATTATATTCTTGGATTGGGTTTAACAATATCAGGTGCCAAAACCAAAGGTAAGGCTGGCTGGAAGAGTGTTTCTAATGAATTCCGTTTGCACGATTTTGGTTGGAACAACCGTATTAAGCGCGGTCTTAGAAAGTTCATTCTCAACGCTACAAAGGAAGACTTGATAAAAGCTGGATTTAAAGGCAAAGCAGTTGCTGCAATATTGGAGAATAGAGAACTAATTATCAAGCGGTGTGTGGAAGAAGGTCTATGGAAGAGCCTAAAGGGTGTCAAGGCCGGAACTTGGAAAAAAATCGCTGAATACGTAAAGAATCTTGAGTCTTCAAATATCGATACAGTTGTTACCACTGACACGCACCGTTTGATCAGAATGAATGGGACCCTACATGGTAAAACAGGCTTGAAAAAAGTGCAGTTTCCTATAGAAAGACTTGATGACTTCGATCCGTTTACGGAGGCAGTAGCTTTTAAGGGTGGTGAAGTTAAGATGTCTGTCTCTGATGTACCAAAATTTCGATTGGGTGAAAACGAGTTTGGCCCCTACAAGCAGACGGAGGTTGATCTGCCAACAGCTGCTGCTGTGTTGCTCATTTGCAAGGGTAGAGGGAAGTTGGTGAATTAGATATGTATGATGAGCTTTATGCTGCGTGGAGATTCGAACTTGAAAACACCGAGCTAGGTGCTTTACCATCCGACTTCTATGGTCAAGCTGCGGCTTTTCTAAAAGCCATTGGCGAGGAAATTAGAATGCTTGATAAGAAAACTGTAAAATCAACGCTTCTTGAGCGTGAGTTGGAGCGAGCAGAGTGTATGCTTCAAGAGTTGATTTGGACTCGATACAAAAAAATTGTATCGTTTGTCAGTGAAAACCAAAACCTTCCTTCAAGCTTACTAGCGGATGAAGAAGAATCATTGGGGGAAAGGTTTGTCTCTTTTGCAGAATCATATCAGAAGTTCACAGGCAAATTATTAAAAGGTCATATTCTCCCTCAGATTTCAAAAAAATCTGCAGTGCGAGTTCGGAAAAGAACTGTCCTACGTTTTATTAAAGCTGTTCCAGCGGTGATCGGCGTTGACATGAAAACCTACGGGCCTTTCATGGCTGAAGACGTTGCCTCTTTGCCAATGAAAAATGCCAAAATCTTAGTCAAGCAGGGTTTAGCTGAAAGAGTTGAACTTTGATACATCATCAATTAGTTATGTTATATTGGCTTAAACAGAAGTGAAGTAGTTCCAAGTCTCTGCCTTCCACTTCGATTTCAACCATCACAACCATTCTTGAGATGTTGATGCGATGCCTGACTGTTGCGCCTAATGCTAAACTTAAGAAGCTGTTGGATTCTTTTGAAAGACTCTGGTTCTCGGTTCCTCACAGTAGATTCAAGCGGAAAATATTGAGTTGAGTTTGCTGTTGCAAAATCTGGTGGGAGCATCAGAGAACTTCAGAAACAGCGGAAAAAGTATAAGAATGTGTGTGTTTTCTCTATTGCAAAGCCAGATCGTGATCAAGGTGAATGTTCCTAAACAAATTCGGACTTACTGTCCAAAATGCAAAGCTCATCAAACTCACACTGTTGGCGTTTACAAGGCAGGAAAACGAAGAGCCTTGGCTAAAGGAGAACGCCATCACAAGCGAGAGAAGAAAGGTTATGGTGGACAGAAATATCCACTTCAACGTGAATTCGCAAAAACCACCAAGAAACAAACCTTGCGTCTTAAATGCAAAGTATGCGGCTACATGCGTCATAAAGACGGCATACGTCTGCGAAAACTAGCTTTAATGTAGGAGATCTGATAAATGACAGAATGGCATAAACTTATTCCAAAACCTAGAAGCAAGTTCCTTCGCGTTAAATGCTTGAAATGCGGAAACGAGCAGCTACTCTTCAGTAATGCAGTGAATAGAGTCATCTGCAACGTTTGTGACGAAACACTAGCGGAACCCACAGGCGGAAGAGCCAAAATCAAAGGTGAAATCCTAACAGCTTTCGAATAGGACGAACGGAGAAATGGCCGAAAGAAAACCCCAATGGCCTGAAGTCGGAGATTTGGTGATAGCAACTATAGATAAAGTTACTACATATGGTGCCTACGCGAAACTCGACGAATACGAGAAACAAGGATTATTGCATGTCTCTGAAATCAGCAGCAGTTGGATACGAAATATCCGTGATTTCGTACGCGAAGGACAGAAAGCAGTCCTGAAAGTTATTCGCGTAGACCTGGAGAAAGGTCACATAGATCTATCTCTAAGACGCGTTACCAAGAGAGCGCGGATTGAAAAAATTAGACAATGGAAGCAGGACCGAAAAGCTGAAGCCTTACTTCGCGGTGTTGCAGAAAAAGCCGGGCTATCTCCTGAAGCAGTCTATGAAAACGCAGGTGCTCTTCTCGAAGAAAAGTATGGCTTATACGAAGGCTTCGAAAAGTTAGCTAAGGAAGGGTCCAACATCTTAACAACAGAGGGTGTTCCTAAAAACCTTGCGAAAGCTTTCGCTGAAGTTGCAGAAGAACGAATCCGCTTGAAAATGGTTAAAATCAAAGGCACACTTGAAATCCGCTGCATGAAACCTAACGGAGTCAAAATTATTCAAGATGCATTTCTTAATGCTAAAAAAGCAGAGGGTCCAAATGATGCAGATGTGCGTTTCTACGTCATCGCTGCGCCAAAATACAGCGTGGAAGTATCTGCAGAGAACTATAAGCGGGCAGAGGAAATTCTGCAGAAAGTCTCCCAAAGTGTCGTGTCCAATGTTATTAAGGCTGGTGGTCAAGGTACCTTCAGAAGGGAGAAATAGTGGGTTGGCTTTTAAGGAAATGTGAACAATGTGGCAAATATACATTGAAAACAGATGTTTGCCCCTACTGCGCTGAAAAAGTGAGAATACCTCATCCAGCTAAATTCTCCCCCGACGATAAATATCTTAAATACAGGATGGCTATGAAAAAGGAGCCTGCCTCAAATTGAAAGAAACCTACATAAAAGAACTTAAAGGCGTCGAACCAAGAAATCCAATCCTAATTGAAGGCCTTCCAGGCTTGGGCCTTGTCGGAAAAATCGCCATTCGCTATTTAATTAAGAAATTGAAAGCCAAAAAGTTCGCGCATCTTTACTCTCCGCATTTTCCATATTTCGTGTTAGTTAACAAGAAAGGCAATGTTCGTCTATTGCGAGGAACATTCTACTTGTGGGAAAATAAGAACGGAAAAAACGATTTAGTACTATTCACGGGCGACAGTCAATCGCAAACCATTGAAGGCCAATACGAAATTGCCGATCGTATGCTTGATTTTTCACAGAAATATAACATAAAAACAATCGTAACAATCGGCGGATACCGAATGGAAACAAAGGAAAAACCCAATGTTTTTGCAGCTGCCATAGACCAAGCACTATTAGACAAAGCTTTAAAAGCAGGAGCAGCTTTGAGCCACTCAGGAAGCCCCATAGTTGGCACTGCAGGACTAATACTCGGGCTTGCACGTTTCAAGAAAATCAGTGCGCTCTGCCTTTTGGGAGAAACGCGAGGATATCTTCCTGATCCCCTAGCTGCAAGAAGCGTTTTAGAAGTTTTAAAGTCAACATTCGATTTCGAACTGGATCTCAATGGACTAAATGAGGAGATCGCCAAAGCTGAAACAATGGTGACCCGGTTGCAGGAAATTGAAGAAAAAAGGGCTTTAGAGGCTGAGGAAACACGTAAAGAAGAAGACAAGAAGACAACCTATATCTCTTGAATACATTAAATTGCCTCATTCCGACTTGTTACTGGAACAATACCCTCATCATGTTTTCTTTAGGTACCCTTCTCGATGCTCATAAATTGTGCCTTCACGAAGTAGCTGCCAGATCATACGTTCAGTTTCGGCTCTTGGAATTTTGTGCTTTTCCTCCAACTCGCTTATGAGAGCTGCTTTTTCAACCATGCCTGTTTCTTTCTCCATCTCAATAAGTATTGATAGAATTATCTGCAGCTTATCTCTGATGCTCTTCGGTTTTCCAGTCATTATTATATCAATATCCATCTTGTAGGAAGACAAATCTATTCCCACCTCTTCCAAGGATCTTTTCATGAGGGTTATAGCTGCCTCTGCGTCCTCAGCGGAAACTTTGTTCTTGAGAGCTACCCGAGCTCTTGCTTCAGCTATACGAACGAGCGACTCAAGCTGACGTGCAGTTATTGCTACTGGTGATCCTTCTGCTTCGCTAGCTGAACGCATTGCCAAATAGAACTCGCTAAGACGTTTCAACGCATCCTTACTTAATACTGGCTTAATTGCTTTAGCGTAGCTCACGTATTTTCGCATCAGATCTGCTTCAATTTGTGCTTCTACAGGGCTTGATCCTCGCCTATGAATTTCTAGAATGTGCTTTGACATTTTTGCATCGGAATCTCTGTTAGGCACATCTCTTAAAACGAAAATCAAGTCGAAACGAGATAGAATTGTAACTGGAAGAGATATGTTCTCAGCCACTGTTCGATGAGGTTCATATCTGCCTAAAGCGGGATTAGCTGCAGCAAGCATAGCAGTTCGAGCATTCAACGTAGCTACTATGCCTCCTTTAGCAACAGAAACAGTATGTTGCTCCATTGCTTCATGTATCGCTACTCGGTCTTCAGGGCGCATTTTATCCATTTCATCTATGCAAGCTATTCCCTTGTCAGCTAGTACTAATGCTCCTGCTTCTAAGCTCATGCTGCCTCCTTTCTCTCGTATTACTGCTGCGGTTAAGCCAGCCGCAGTTGTACCACGCCCTGACGTATACAAACCGCGCGGGGCTATCTTCGCTACATACTGCAAAAGCTGCGATTTTGCTGTACCAGGATCTCCGATTAGAAGTGCATTCATTTCTCCCCTCACAGTGATATCGGGAAGGGTTTTTGAAACACCACCAAAAAGAAGATACATTATAGCTTCTTTAATATGTGTATAGCCGTAGATCGAAGGTGCTATCGAATCCATTATCTTCTTATGAACTTTTGGATCCTTTGCTAGTGCTAGGATTTTCTCTTCTTCTTCAGGTGACGGAGGTCTTGTCTCTGGCTCTTTGCCCATGACTTGTATAGAATTAGCATCTAAGTGCAGAATGAAAACGCGTAGTTTACCGATTCCAGGACGTGATGGCGCAAAAGCTTGCACAATTCCAACTATTGAAACGTGGTCTCCTGGTCTGGCAAGATCAACTATTTCGCTGCCAACAAGTTTCACATTTAGCGTTCGTGGAAGTTGACCAGGAGGTAGGTCTTCAGGTTTTTCTTGAAGTCGAAGATCTTGTGAATCTATGAATGTGGACTCGTCCTGAACGAATTCGAATGGACCGTCCCTTCCGCAATCGGGACTGGTGCAAACAGGAGGTGCCTTCAAAAATTGACCACTTTGTTCTATAAGGTTTACTGTTCCGCATCTTTTACATCTGAATGCCGCGTTCATGACCATAGGACGAACTGGAGTGGCTCTGACGACTATGCCATCAACCATAACTAGCTTTCCCATTTGCTTTGAACCGAGCTTTCTCAGCTGCTCTTTGCCCAAAAGATTTACCATTCTAACGGTTACTTTCTCAATTTTTCTCGCGTATTCAGCATCTTCGATCCCTAGCTGGGCATAAGCTGCATTGCTTGCATGTTGCAGAAATCCTTCTGGTTTCTCCATCAACTTCTCCGCGAGTCTTTGATCAAAACCAAAGATTTCCTCAAAATCTACGGTTATAGATTCTCTGCCAGATATGGCCATCTGCGAGATTTTCTGACGGTACTTTTCTTTTTTAAAGAATTGAAGGAAGAGTTCTTGAGGATCTATAGTTGTTATCTCTCCGGCCATTCTATCTATCCTTCTCCATTAAAGTCGAGTATTTGGGATTTCCACTCTTTGATTATTCTACCGAGTTGCTGGTAAATGAATTGCTCCTCACATGTAAGTTTTTTCTGTATCTGTCCAATTTGCACTGGACCTGAAGATAAGGCAATTATCTTCTTTAATCTAGAGTTCACAATGTCCCAAGCCAAATGTTTTGTTTTTTCGTATTCCTGTGCTTTTTCTGGGTGTTTTCCAATTTCAGCTTTTATACCTGCAAGGCGACGACGAAGTTTGGGATAGAAGTCTTCATTAAGCTCTGATATTTGCCCTGCTATTTGCACACGCTCTTTCCATTGAATTTTATAAAGTGAAGTCGCTTTTAGGAGGTCGTCTTCATTGAAATGAATAATTCTTTCCCTTTCAAGTTCTTTTGCTATCCAGTAATACATTTCATAATCATTTCCTTGCTCAAAAGGGCCTACCGATAACCCAGCAAGTTTGATTTCAGGATAATTCTTATCCGCTATTACGCTCACTAGTGAATTTTCAAAACAAAAGTCAAGTTTGTCGATTTTCAATGACATCTGTATTCAATCTCCCTTCAACCCTTTCCGCTATATTTATTGTAGCCAAACAGGATATAAGAAGAGCCGTTTAAAGATTTAGAGCAAATAATTTGAGAATTTAGGGAACTCCCATTGGTAAACTCAAGGCCAAAGTCCTAATGTAGTTATTGCGCTTGAGACCCTCCCCACTCCGAGCATCAAAGCAGCTGTTCTCATGTCGCTTTCTTCCTGTCGCGATAACCTCTGGACATCATTGAATGCTTTCGCAATTTTGCGTTCTAATTTTTCATCAACTTCCTTTAGTGTCCAATGTTCCCTTGTCAAGTTTTGAACCCACTCAAAATAGCTCACCGTTACCCCTCCCGAGTTGGCAAGAATATCCGGGATTAAACACGTTCCTTTCTCATAAAGAACTTTATCTGCTTCTGGGGTTGTAGGTCCATTTGCGCCTTCAGCAACTATCTTAGCTTTAATTTTATCCGCGTTATCCTTGGTTATCTGATTCTGTAGAGCTGCTGGAATGAGTATGTCGCATTCTGTCTGCAACAGTTCTTTATTAGTAATGTTATTACAGTTTTCGTGGTTTACAACTGACCCAGTTCTTTTCTTGTGAGCATAAACTGCAGACGGATTTATTCCCTCTGAACAATAGATGCCTCCTAAAGAGTCGCTTACTGCGACTATTTTGCAACCTAAGCTTTGCATAATGCTAGCTGCGTTGTATCCCACGTTGCCATAACCCTGGACTGCAACTTTTGCATTTTTCAAATTAAGCTTCAAAATTTTCGCTGCTTCCCTTACACAGAAGGCTAAACCTGCTGATGCAGCACATACCCTGCCTTCGGAACCCCCTATTTCAACAGGTTTTCCAGTTACGCTTTCTGGAACGCTGTAACCTTTAAGCTGGCTATACGTATCCATAATCCACGCCATCGTCTGCTCATTTGTGTATACATCTGGCGCTGGTATGTCTCTGTGAGGTCCAAGATAATTAAAAATTAAACTCACGTACCGTCTTGTTAGTCGCTCCAACTCACCTCTTGCCATTCCCTTGGGATTGCAACCCACTCCGCCTTTTGCTCCCCCATAAGGAACGTCGGCAATAGCGCATTTCCATGTCATCCACATCGCAAGTGCTGTTACATCGTCTATTGTTAAATCTGGGTGATACCTGATGCCACCTTTGAACGGACCTTTCACATCCCAATGTTGAACGCGGACTCCATCATAAACGCCTATGGTGCCGTCATCCATTTTTATAGTGACTGAGACTATGAGTGTACGTTTTGGTTTTTTCAGTATCTCATGAATTCCAGAGTCTAATTCCAGTTTCTCCACGGCTAATTTCAGTTGTTCTTGTGCCACTGTCAATGCGGTTTGCTGTGTCATAAAATATCCCCTACATAATTTAGGTGTCCGTTATGCGCTTTTAAGAATTCCTTTCATGACTTCTTTTTCTAATTAGAATTTCTCTCTATTAGTCTCCATCTTTTCATATAAGAAAAGAAATTCTGTTTAGATTCCCGACTTGGTGATTACATGAACAATTTCTTGAGAAAGAAAAAGAGAATTGTGGAAATGAAAGCTAAGTGTTGAATGTTTTTATTCATCTAAGATTTCATTGGCTTCTTCGTCATAAGCATCCATCAAATAGGGTATCCCTGAGATTTTTGATGCTTCCTCTGTTAGAGCCATCAAGTCTTTGCGTGATATCGTTGAAAGTCTGAAGTTTCTGCTTCCAGCCATCAACTGTTGCAATCCGACTTTGAACTTTTGACAGTAGGTGTATATGCCTACAGCACCCAATGGCATATCCTTCATTTTTGAGCCATACTTCTCTTCAAGTTCTGCATAGGCAACAAAGATTTCGTTAGCGCTATTGCCGTACTTGGAAACCGATTTGGGCAAGTTACCTTCAGATAGCCAGTTTCCAATGTTCTTTCCAACCATACCAGGTATCATTAAGCCTCTTCCCATGCAAACAGCTTTAATGTACGGGCTTCCCATTGCAAGCGCCTTGAAAACGCCATCTTCACTTGAGAAACCACCTGCGATTGCTAGGTCAGGAGCTCTTATACCTCTTTTCGCAAGTTTTTCGCAGTATTTGTATGCGAGAGCTTGAAGATAGAACGTTGGTACTCCCCATTCGTTCATCATTGGCCAGGGGCTCATTCCCGTGCCCCCTGGAGCCCCGTCAATAGTGAGTAGATCCAATTTTGCTTCTGCGCCGTAACGTAGAGCCATGGCTAGCTCTATAGCAGAGTAGGCGCCAGTCTTCATGGTGATTCGTTTGAATCCAATTTCGCGGAGTCGATCGACTTCTTCCAAAAAGTCTTCTTTAGTTACAAAACCTAGTCGAGAGTGCCTCTCAAATTCTTTTAAAGCTCCTTTATCGAACGCTTTTTGATTCTCCGGGAGCGTAGGATCAGGTGAAACTATATAACCTCTCCTTTTGAGTTCTAAAGCTCTAGCTAGGGTTTTGACTTTGATTTCTCCACCAATGCATTTAGCTCCCTGACCCCATTTCAACTCGATTGTGTCCAAGTTATGTTTTGATGATACATACTCAGCCACTCCGAATCGTGTATCTTCCACGTTCATTTGCACAAGCAGTTCTCCATAGCCTTCGTAGAATTTCTTGTAAACTCCTATGCGTCGATCCATCTCTGGCGATTTTGTTATCTTCCCGTTTTTGTCTAATTCGAGAGCAGGGTCGATTCCGCAAACGTTTTCACCACAAACCAAGGTTATGCCTGAAATAGCGGCTCCTATGGCGAAGTGTTCCCAGTTTTTTCTAGCTATCTCTGTAGAACCAAGCGCCCCAGTGAATACTGGAACTCGCATTTTTACTTTCTTTTCCCATCCATACTCTGTTTCAGTGTCAACTTTGGGGAAAAGAGCAGTATCTGGTCCTCCTTTTACTTCTTCTGGAAGTCCTTTTGCTCCTCGCGCGTAGCCTTGAATATTCAAGTGGGAATAGTCCACTGGGTAGTCTTTGTCTGCGCCAGCAGTCACGCCTCCGAATGGTCCAGGATATAATACTTCACGACCTCTAAACGATGATAGCCAAATTTCACAGCCACCTTTACATCCATCAACACATCTCGAACAGATCCCAGACATAGGTGTAACATTTCTTGATCGATTGAATGTTCCAGTAGCCTCATCCGCGTTTGGTTTTCTAAAATTCATTTTACCACCTTTGTAAATTTCAACTAATTTGTTGCACTTTGTGTATAAAATCCTATTTACCAGCATCTATATGCAAAAGAACTTTAAATATATGAAATAAATGAATGTTCAAAAAACCGCCGATTTTAGAAAAATTTTTTTTGTGCCTTATATACCCTTTGAATGTTTAGTAACTCTCAAGGATGTTCCTAGCTAAAGACAAGTGATACCGCGAGCATTTATTAGCCCTTCTTCATACTGTTACACGAAAAGGAGAACTACATATGAGTTTTGAAGTGTGGGCTGAAAAATATCGGCCTAAAAGGCTAAGCGACATGATAAACCAAAAAACAATTGTAGAGCGCCTAAAGAGCTTCGCTATATCCAGAAACGTGCCTCATTGCATCTTCGCTGGACCGCCAGGGACTGGAAAGACAACAGCGGCTCTGTGTTTAGCCCGAGACCTTTACGGTGAAAGTTACCGAGAACACCTAATGGAGTTAAACGCTAGCGATGAGCGCGGAATAAACGTTGTCAGAGAAACTGTGAAGACTTTCGCCAGATCTCGTTCCATCGGAGAAATTCCATTTAAAATCCTGATCCTAGATGAAGCTGACAATATGACTTCAGACGCTCAGCAAGCCCTGAGACGTACAATGGAACGCTACACTGAAACATGTAGGTTTATTATGTGTGCGAATTACAGTGGCAAAATAATTGAACCTATTCAATCTAGATGTGCTCCTTTCAGGTTTGGTTTTCTACCCCGAGAAGAACATGATGCGTACATTAAGCAACTAGCTGAACGGGAAAATGTCCCGTTATTGCCAGATGGAGTAGAAGCGATCTTTGAAGTCTGTAGCGGAGACCTCAGAAGGGCAATAAATACTCTGCAGGCTGCTGCGTCAATGAATATGCCTATAGATTCACTCCTTATCTATTCGGTGACTGGAAAAGCCAGCCCCGTCGATGTGCAAAAAATGCTTACTACAGCCATTAGTGGCGATTTTTTGGGGGCGAGAAAACAACTGCGTGATATGATTCAAAAATACGGTGTGGCTGGTACCGACATAATCCGGCAGATTCACAAGGAGATTTTCAAAGCTGCGATTTCGGAGCCTTGGAAAATTAAGCTAGCTGGTATTATAGGCGAGATCGATTTCAGGCTTGTAGAGGGTTCGGACGAGGAGGTACAATTGAGCGCTCTACTAGCGCGACTTGTTGAAGCCGGGAATAAGATAGAAAAAGGCAAATAGGTGCCCTTTTTGTACACAGCATGGACCATCAAGCACAAACCTAAATCCACCAATGAAATAGTTGGTAACAAATCAGCAATCAAGACTTTACGTGACTGGCTTAACTCTTGGGAAAGAGGAGCACCAAAAAAGAGAGCTGCTTTTCTATATGGACCTCCCGGAATCGGAAAAACAGTTACCGTTGAAGCTTTAGCTCATGAATTGCAGATGGAACTTGTGGAAAAGAATGCCAGCGATTATAGAACTGAAGATGCTATAAACCGTTTTGCAGGTTTGGCATCGCAATATGGTTCTCTGTTCGGTGGCAAAAGAATTGTCTTGCTAGATGAATTAGATGGATTAATGGGAAATGCTGATAAGGGTGGAGTGAAAGCAATAACTAATGTTGTTAAAACCGCTCGATGTCCCATCGTTCTAATTGCTAACAACGCTTATAATCCACGATTTAGAACTCTTCGCGGTTATTGCTTGCTAATAGAATTTAAAAAACCTCCTGCAAAGACCGTACTGAAACACTTGCAACGTATAAACGAGCGAGAAGGGATTCAATCAGACGAGAATGTCTTAAAGTTTCTTGCTCAGCGAGCGGAGGGTGACGTTCGCTCAGCGGTCAATGATTTTCAGGCTTTGGCTCAAGGAAAAAAACAGCTAAAATATGATGACGTTTCTTGGCTTGCCTACCGAGACCGGCATGAATCAATTTTTAATGTAATTAAACTAATAATCTACGGTCGAACGTCCTCAGGTGCAAAAAAAGCAGTAAACATGGCTGACGTTGACATTGACATGCTTTTCGAATGGATATACGAAAACGCTCCTGCACACCTCAATGATCCAGAGGATTTGGTGCAAGCTATGGATGCTCTCGCGATGGCTGATATTTACCGCGGTAGAATCCGCGCTTCTCAAGACTGGAGCTTCATGCGCTACGTAATTGACTACATGACAGCAGGTGTAGCTATGGCTAGACAGAATTCAAAAGTTAGCGGTTGGGTCCCATTCAAATTTCCAAGTCGCATTATGATGCTATCTAGATCCAAAGCTAAGAGGGCGATGCTAAAGAAAATCGGTCTCAAAATCAAACGTAAGTGTCATATTTCAGCGAATCGCGCCTCCAGTGAAGTTTTGCCCTATCTTCGAATAATTTTTAAGAATAATGTTCTGATGGCTGCTGGAATAGCTAGATGGCTTGACTTGGATGAGGAAATGGTTGATTACATAGCTGAAAGCAAATCAAAAGCACAAAAGATCATCGAGAATTTGAGTTGAAGATACTTCTAGTGAACTTTGCTGCCTTCTGCAACATCTTTTTCTGGCTGCAAAACGACAACGTTGCCTTTGTTGTCTTCAGCAGCCAATATCATGCATTGTGACTCCACACCCATAACCTTCCGCTTTTGAAGGTTAAGAATGAATAAACATTTTTTGCCAACCAAGTTTTTTGGCTGGTACCACTGGAGAAGTCCAGCGACGGCTTGCCTTTTCTCCGTTCCAAAATCAACCATAATTCTTATGAGATTCCTCGAACCCGGAATTTGGTGCGCCTCTGAAATTTTTCCCACTCTTAAATCTAACTTTTGGAATTCGGCAAATGTAATTTCCATTTTCTAACACCAATTCCTCGTTTTAACAATTAATTAAATTAAAGTTTTGCGTTTCTTCTGAATCGTATGTTTTCTCTCAGTCACTACTTTGTGCGCTCGTAAAATGGGTTCAGGAATCCTGCTATTGCGTGCGCAATGTTTTACGATCTTTACGGCTGTCTTAAGCGAGACTAAATGGCCAACACTCACATAGACAGGTTTTGCTCCTTCTTTCGTTGAAACTACAGCTCCACTTCTTTGACCTCTTTGAAACAAAAAATCCTCCCCTGCCACCCTCTTAGATTCTCCTATCAGTTTCTTTTTTGCTACTCCAACAGTAGGTTTTTCCAATGCAAGTCCAAGATGGCTGGCCAAACCACACCCATATGGATGCGCTACTCCTTGTCCGTCAACCATCAAAACATCAGGGTGTCGCCTCAGCTTCCTAACACAAGATACTATAGGCGGAATCTCCCTGAAGGCCAGTAGAGTTGGCATGTAAGGAAGTTTCACTTCGCAAGTTATTGTTTGCTGCTCAAGAAGTTCAAATGTCTCATAATCCAAAACTACCACTCCTCCTATTGCGAGTTCATCAACATATGCCACGTCAACCCCCCCAATACATTTGATACTTCGAGGCAATTGATCTTTACTAATAATCTCATGAGATAATCGTAGCTGGGCTTCATGAGCTTTAGAAACAGAGAAATTGTGAACAGCAATAAAAGCGGGGTACATCAACTAGCACTTTCTAGAAAAAATCTTATCTCTCTGAGCTTTTTCAAACTTCTTCAGGTAATCCTCCAACGATTTTCTTCGCATTTCCTGAGTAATGTCTCCCCTAGTCGTCTCAATAATACGTCGTGCCACGTCACATTTCCTTCTAAGACCCTGGACAAGCATATACGCTTCATCTAATGCCATTATCTCAACATAAATTTCCTCCATTGTTTGCAACCCCGCTTCTCCTTTTTCAACATCCCCTTCACGCAACCTGTCTAAAACCAGTCTGCGGTACTCACCAATAACGTCGGCTAAACCTAACACATAATCGGCACCAGGAACATTTATTTCATCAGGCTTAATGAAACGTGCTTCTCGTGTTAAACCTTGAAGAATGTTTGCTTCTGCATACTCTTGAAGTGCTGAACTGAACATTCCACTGTATATAATGTCTGGATGTTCGTTAGCTTCTTCACGAAGTTCTGTAACTATATCTTTCGCGTTTTCAATTGCTCTACTAGCGCTATCATATTTTCTTTGATGAATTAGAAGTATTGACTGCTTGGAAAGGCTAGTTGCCTTTCTCATGTTTTGCTTTGCGTTTTCACGTACGGTGTTTTTTTCCTTAAGCTCCTTCTTAACCTCTTTCAAAATAGACTTCAGAATCAAGTTTTCACCAATTTAATCTTTAAAACACACTATTTATTAAACCGCTTCTAAAAAAGGAATTCTTCCAATAATTCTACTTTCTATTTAAGGTTGTGTCCACTTTTCAATTAGCAACTTGTCGTCTCTTAGCTCAAAGCTAACTTTGACAAAAACTGAGTCCTCTCCCTTAAATGGAAACATGCTATCTTCTGCTAAATCTTTTGGCAAGTAAATTAGGTAGTTGCCATCCTTTCTCCTAAAAAGTCGCCCTCTGCCCTCGCTAACCATAATTCACCACCCTTTGAGTTAAATTTTCAGTTCAAGAATAGGGTTTTCTAAAAACCTATTTAAGATTATCTTTTACGGTTTTGGCCATCAACTATTGAAAAATTTGGACATAACCGAAGCTTGATTCATTTTCATGTTATTCAATTATTCATGCTAAATCAAAACGTATGGGCTTCTTGCGTTTGCTTAGTAATACAACTCTGCTTTCAACTGCCTCATCTATGACCATGTATCCGGTTCTATCTGCTAGCCGTCCCGCAAAATCCAAAATCTCTTCGTGAGAAGGCATGTTTTCATAACCTAAACGGAGCCCCGAAAATCCAACATGCATATATGCCTTAGCTTCAATGTACGTGGGCTCTGCTTTTTCAACAAGTTTAGCGTAGCTATCAACAAGTTCCATATTACGCCCTTTAACAAGAGTCATGCGGGTCACGGTTGGGCAAAGGAAACTTGGTAGCAGACTCAGAGTTTCATTCAACTTCTCCCAGGCTTTGGGAACTTGGGGTCTACAAACACGTTTGAAAATCTCTTCATTAGGAGCACAAACTGAGATGTAAAGTTGCGTTGGTTCTTCGCTAAAATCCGCGAGTTTAGATGGTATTGTGCCATTAGTCACAAGAAATGTTGTAAAACCTCTATGGTGAAACAAGCGAATCAACTCCTCAATATGCTCGTAGAGAGTTGGTTCACCGGCTAAACTGATTGCTACATGCTTAGGGTTAAGGGCTTCTGTAACTTTCTTCCAGTTTATTTTTGGATGTCCATTATATCCACTTAAGATTCTGGCTTGCGCCTTTAGGCTTTCTTGAATAATCTCCACTGCGGATTCCCATTTTGGAAGATTCATTTCGTTCCATTTAATTTGCAAGTCGCCGCTTTGTGCCCTCCAGCAAAAAAGGCACTGCTGTGTGCAGTTGAAAAGTGAAGGTGACATTTGGATACACTGATGAGATTTTATTCCGTAAAACTTCTGTTTATAACATGATCTACCGTAAATTAAAGATTCGTAAAGCCATTTGCACCTTTTAACTGCTGAATGTTTGCCAATAAGATGGTACTTATGCTTTTTCATGATTTGAAGCAGTACTGAAGGAATATAATCTTCCACGGTTTTTCACAAGTTTCTGCGGCTTCTGGTTTGAAATAAAACTATTGGAAGTCGTTTAATAAAATTCTCTCCCTAATAAACAAGAATTTTCCAAAGGCAAAGCTTAAAATGTTCTGTTACAATGAAAATCTGCTGAAATAAAGGAGAAGTATCTATTGAAGAAAAAAGCTGCTGCGTTCGCTCTCCTAATGCTATTTGGCATCTCATTTCTGTTAATGCCGCTCTCCATAGTCACAGGGCAGCTTGGTGTGAATATATATTTAGTAAATCCTGAGGAAGAAGGAGTTGCAGGTGAAACTGTTAACCTTCAGGGCACCATAGACACTACAAATGGCAGGTTCCAAATTTGGTTTGACGAAACGCTTGTTATCACGAGTTATTCTGAGGGATATTATGTAAACTCGAATTTCACAATACCCGCTCTTTCCGAAGGAGGTCATGTGATAACACTCAGAGACGTCACTACCAATCGTAACGCAACATATGACTTCCGTCTAAAACTTGCCTATTACATTGAAGCAAATGTGCCTTCTTTACCTGCGCAGTTGCAGGAAGGTGATGATGTTGTTCTAAACGTAACAATAGCTGGTGTGCAACCTAGCACAACACACCATGCAAACGTTACCGTTGTACTTCCCCAACCTCCCAGTACAACTTTTTCAAAAATAGTTGAACTTGTCGCCCCAAGCGAAGAAACGGTTGCCACTGCTCTTGTCACTTATCCAGATACTTCGTTTAAACCTGCAGGCTCGCTCACCAACTTCACAGGCTCTTATAAGATCTATTTTAATGAAACTGAATCATTGGCGGAAAATGAATTCTTTATAGGTTTCACTGATTCAAGTTATTATCACAGAAACGAGATTGTGACAATTCGTGCAATAGGCTATCAGCCTGAAGAAAATGCAACAATAACCATTAAATATGCTGAAAGTGGAACGAGTGTATACTCAGAAATATTGACTGCATCAAGTGAAGGCATATTTGAATCTGCTTGGGCGGTTCCTTTTGATGCGTTAATTGGTGATTACAATATCACTGTAATCTCAGACTCTACTGACAAACTCGTACCGGATTCGCAGCTCTTTTCTATTCCGGGATACACCGTCAAAGTTCAAACATTCAACCTAGCAGGAGAAGCTGTTTCGGCGATATCTGTTGAAGCGCTTGACCAAGCCACAGAAGAAATTTACACTAGTGCAAGCGATTACCAGGGAACAGCCATTTTGAAACTTGAGGTGGGTAATCATCTCCTTAGTGGGTTTTGGAATGGTGTAAATGTTGGAGAATTAAACGTTTCGATAACTGACTCCACCTCTTTTGATTTAACGTGTAGGTTAACCAATATTGAAATAACAGTTCAAAATGAAAACGGAAATCTGATGCCCTTCGTTGCGCTAGACATTACATACCAATACTTTACAACCAAGGAAAACTCATTTGAAGTTGGCTCCACTTCGGGCGAAACAAATCTTTCAGGAACTTACATTCTGAACTCTGTTTTACCTGGAATAAGTTACGACATCAACGCTTCTCTTTATGATATAGTTTTCAACGCTAATAACAAGACAGTTATTAATGTACCAATACAGCCCACTTCTAGAGTAGTAATATTGTGTCCTAGTCAATCTCTAACCCTTAGGATAATCGATTATAATACAGACGCTATTCCCAATGCGCGAATCGAATTGGTCGAGATTACTAACGGATTGTTTAGTAGCACAATAACTGACATTTTAGGAACTTCTACTGTAGAAGTTACCTTTGGAAAGTACAGGTTACGTGTATTCAAAGACGAGATTTTATTAAATTCAACTTCAATTGAGGTTTTCGGAGATATACAACACGAAATTCCTTGTAGTCTTTTTAATATTCAGGTTGCAGTGACGGTTGTTGATTACTTTAGTCAGCCAATTCCTGACATGAACATTATTCTTCATAGGCTGGGTATAGATCCATGGTCTTCCTCTTCCAAGGCTGATGGCATAGCAACATTTAGTAATGTTATCGGCGGAGACATGCAGATAATTATTTACCCTGATGGTGCAGAAAACAATTATGAAGCATTTAATGTTTACATTCCCGAATCAAAAGATATTGAAATAAAACTGAATAAGTATATCCTCGTAGGACCGTTTCTCGTTGAGAGTAGTGCACTTGCCACTTTCATCATAATTTTTGTAGCTATACTCTTGTTTATCTCTATTGAAGTTTATAGAAGGAAAGTAGCTATAACTGCTAACAATAAACATTAAAAAGTAATACTGAGTTTGAAATAAAAAAATTTATATGGGTTTCAAGAGCTATAACCTTTTGGTAATGCGCGGCAACATTGCATTTTATTGATTAACAATAGAGGTGTATCTATTGACTCAAACAAAAACCTGTTCTCCAGCCTGTCAATTCTTCAAATGCGTAAAAAACTCTGCTTTCTATCGCCGAGACGTTGTATGGTGCAGATGGACCGACGATGCCTGTAATGTAGCAAATTGTACTTATGCTCTATGCGTTAGAAGACGCTTGCTACCCCGTGGGATCTGTGGCGAAACGGTTAAACGGAAAACTGTTGAAAGAGCTCCAGAAGAAGTAATTGGCAAATCTATTAAACTTAGGGGAAAAGCATTGCGAAAGATTGGAGATAGAGAAATCTTTTAGAGCTTTAATTGAAGAGAAACGAGTTGTCTAACATCTAAATCGGTTAGGTACATCTAACCTCAAGTTTATTTGGCTTTGACACGTTTAACTACTGGAGGTTTTACTTTTTTAAGAATTCTGTAGCCGCAGATTATACATTTAATTTCTCCGCCTCGAAGTTCCAGCTCTTCAGATGGCACTCTTGCGCCACATCTAATGCATTCATAAACAATTCCTGTCTGTTCCAACGACTTTACCCTTCCTACAAAGGAAAAGTGTTTTGCTTTTAAATGTTTCCGGTGTCGTTATATATTAACGAAGGTTAAAACTTGAGAAAACGGCTACGAAAAATGCTTTCCAATGATCTTTCAGCTGAAAACTTGGGGGAAGTTTACAAGTCGTTTGACATTGTAGGGAACATTGCCATAATAAGGCATCCTTATGGTTCTCAAGTGAATGCTAAAACCGTCGCAAACGCAATAATGAGCCAACACAGAAATGTGAAATCAGTTCTACTTCAAACGAGCGCTGTGAAAGGAGACCTGAGACTCCGTTGTTTTAGATGTGTGGCTGGTGAAAACAGAACAAATACGCTTCACAGAGAATTCGGTTGTTTGTATGCAGTTAATGTGGAAACGTGCTATTTTTCTCCCCGGCTTTCACACGAAAGAATGCGCATAGCGAAAATGGTCTTAACCAAAGAAACTATAATTAACATGTTCGCGGGGGTTGGTTGCTTCTCCATAGTAATTGCGAAACATGCAAAACCTGAAAAAGTTTTCTCCATAGATATTAACCCTGCGGCATACCAGTTCCAGCTGGAGAATATTAGGCTTAACAGAGTTTACGACAAGATAACCCCTTTATTGGGAGACTCAAAAAAAATTATAATTAATCATCTCCAACATGTGGCAGATCGTGTTTTAATGCCTCTACCGGAAAAAGCTTTTGAATATCTGCCTTTGGCTTTGTTGGCGTTGAAGCCTTCAGGAGGCTGGATACACCAATACAGCTTCGAACATGCAAAGAAAAACGAAAGCCCCACCAAGAAGATCAAGATAAAAGTGGAGGAAGCGCTAAGAACATTAGGCGCAACATTTGAAGTGCCTTTCATCCGTGTGATAAGAAGCACAGGGCCAAATTGGTACCAACTCGTTGCTGACGTGCGGGTCACTAGAAAAGAACATTAATAGTTATCAGAATGCAATAATCTGCCGATTCAGAGCAGCTTATAGTTTAACCTGCCTAAAAATTCCTATCTCTTATCACACATTTCAAATAATAAGCATTGTATGCTTCAGCCACCTTCGTCATTGATATGACAATTTCTTAAAAAATCTTATTAGCTCTCTTTGTAATCTGTGTATGCGTGAAGTGAAATGAAAAAGCAATTGATGGACATACTTGCATGTCCGATAGATAAACATCACCCGCTTGAGCTTCACGTTTTCGAAGAGAAAGATGAGATAACTGAAGGTGTGATCGTCTGCCCAAAATGCTTTCGATGGTACCCAATACGAGATGAAATTCCTGAAATGTTGCCGGATGAGTTGCGTAAAAAAGCAGAAGACCTTCCGTTTTTGAAGAAATGGAAAGCCAAAATGCCGAAAGAAATAGTTACTGAAGGCAAACCTTTCAATCTAAAACGTTAAGCGGAAAATTCTATCTGAGTTTTATGGCTCGGTTTTTCATCGAAGACTGCAACGCTGCTTCAGCAATTTGCAGAGCTTTCAAACCGTCAACTCCAGTTATCAGCGGTTTCTTTTTTTCTATTATACAATCTGCAAAATGCTGAAGTTCAAGTTTTAAAGGTTCCTGCCATGGATACCTTGGTTGCAAGTTTTCTTTCGGATCTTCGATCCACAGATCTTGAGTCATGTAATCCAATCTCATTATCGCGTCGCTTCCAGTAACTGTCAATGTTCGTGTTTTATAAGGTGTTAACCAATTAGACTCAATAAACGCGCTTTTTCTGTTTTCGTAGGTAAGCATTATTTGGGCGTAATCTTCAAATTTTCTGTGCTTCATGTTACCCGTTTTCGCGTAAATACCTGTTGGATCCTCACCGGATATGTAACGCATAACATCTATATCGTGAATCGCTGTGTCCTTGACTACTCCAACATCGCCTATTCTCTCAGGCCATTGCGAAACTCGCTTCGCAGTAGCGCATACAAGTTCTCCAATTCTCTTCTTCTGGACAGATTCTCTTATATGAATAAGACCCGGAATGAATCTCATTAGAAAACCCACAGTTAAATGTAAACCGTTTTCTTCTGCTACTTTAAGAAGGTTTTTTGCCTGCCTCGAGTAGGTTGCCATTGGCTTTTCAACCAAAACATGCTTTCCCGATAGTAACGCTTTAAATGCTTCTTTGGCAAGTTTGGTTGACCAAGTGCAAACGCTTATTGCTTCAATATCTTGGTTTTTAAGCATTTTAGAACTGTTTTTGTATGCTTTCACACCGAACTGGTCAGCTACAGCTTTAGCCCTTTCTTTATTAATGTCGCAAATAGCCACCAACTTGGTCGATTCCAATTCACTGTAACATCTAGCATGATTTTTTCCCCAGAACCCTGTTCCTACTACTGCCACACCTAATTTCTTCATTTATTTTCAACTCTTCTTCCTAAGCCACGGTATTTTAAGCCTTTACGTTCAACTTTGTTGGGTTCATACAATCCTACTAAATCAACCATTGTAGCTGGCATTTTCATCACAGTAATCAACCTCTTGAGGTTTAAACGTTTAAACTGGTCATGCGAGGTTAACAAAACTATACAGTCTGCTCCTTCAACTGTCTCTTTCATACTTCTTTTTAACATACGGGAACCTTCTGAAACTCTACTCTTTGACAAGAATGGATCATACAGATATGCTTTCGCGCCTCTCCTTTCTAACATTTTAACAAATATTGCTGTTGCTGTCTTTGGTTTAGCGGTACCAAATACTGCGATTCTTGCTCTTCTTATCGTTTTTCCACAGCTTCGCAGCGCATCCTTCGTCAAAGTGAAGGCATGTCTAACAATGTCTTCATTTATTTTCCTTGCTAGCGTAGGAAGCCTTAGCTTCACATTCAGGTTTTCTGCGCTTTCAAGCAAGAGATAGGCTTCATTTCTTTCAATTTGATTCGTTTCAACACTAGGTGTGAATCTTGGAGCATGTGTATTCACAAGATTTAGTATTTCGAAATAATCTATCCCGGCGTTTTCACAGAAAATCGCTAACTCATTAGCCAAAGCTAAGTTTGCATCTTGCATAGCAATTGTGAAAAGCAAAACAGCTTCCGCTGTCCTAAAATCTGAGATTCTTTTAACATCTTTTCCAGTTACTTCTTTCAAAACTATCCCAGCGGTATCCAAACTAGTTTCATCTTGCGCTGCGACTTTCACCTCTTGACTTTCGCTTGAAATCGAGGGATGCCAACCAAGAAATTGAATAGGAGCGTAAACCAATCCAAAGTCTTCTCCCATTCTTAATCCTGATGTGTTTTCCAGGGTTTCTTTGACTACTCCCTCAGTAAAACCTAAATCAGCATTGCCTCCGTAGATGAATAACACGCCTCGATTGAGTGATTTTCCAACTTGCTTGCAAACGGATTCTAGTTCTGAGTAATCTGGTTGTTTCTTGCTATCGATTTTTGTAGCAAGTGTCATTACTATTATATTGCTCTGGGAAACCGCATTTTGTAACTCGCTTGTAACACTTAACAGTCTTCTCTTCAGAAAAATTTTCAATTTGGTTTCAATTTCTGTGTCGAAAAAAATGGTTTTCCCTCTTGATAGATCGTTAACCAGAGTCAGATCTGGATCAGTGCAAATAACTTTAAAACCTGCTCTGATAAAGGAAATAGCGTAGAGAATTCCCTTTTCCTTACATCCGATAACACATACAGTATAATTTCCGCGTTTTTCTTTAGTATCTATGTCTTTGGGCTTAATGCGTAGAATTGCCACCATGAAAAGGTATTCTCCGTTCTCGTTTACTTCCTTTTGGAAGGCTAAATGGTTGAAAGGATCTGTTTAAGCCTTGTACTATAGTCTTTGACAAGCTTTAATGCTTTTTCTTGGCTTTTTGCTTCTGCATATAGCCTATAAGTGGGCTCTGTTCCGCTGGGTCTCATAAGAATAGCGCTTTTGTCTTCAAACCAGATTTTCACGCCGTCGATTGTGCTCACGTTAGCATTCTCAACCTGCTCAAGTAGCTTTCTATGTACTTTTTCTTTTTTGTCTTCTGGACAACTCACTTTTCCTTTTTCAATGAAATAATTGGGTTGCTCAGCAATAAGCTCGGATATCTTCTTACCTGTTTTAGACATAATGTCTAGAATTAAGGCAGTTGTCATAGCTCCATCACGAACTGCTTGGTGAGGACCATAGAAAACTCCGCCATTTTCTTCCCCTCCTAAATTAGACTTCATTTCTTTCATAGTCTGCGAAACCGTTACGCTTCCCACTTTGGTCCACACAATTTCACCTTTGTAGGCCTCAGCAATATCCTTGATGAGTGTTGAAGAACTGACTGGAGTAACAACCTTTTCATTAGGATTTTCAATCAGAAACTGTTTTTCAACCACAGCGAAAGTTTTATCTCCCCAAAAAACTTCACCGTTTTCTCCAATGAATATTGACCTGTCAGCATCACCATCAAAAGCTACTCCTAAATCTGCGTTCACCGCTTTCACTGTTGCAGCCGTTTCTTTAAGGTTTTCTGGACGTGGCTCCGGCATTCTTCCTGGAAAAGTCCCGTCAATGTTAGCGTTTATGGTGGTGACCTTGCAACCAAGCTCTCGAAGAAGTTGTGGAGTCGCCAAGCCTCCCACGCTATTTGCGGCATCTACGACTACATGATACTTTTTTTGTGCTATTTCAGAAACGTTGACGTGTTTTTTTACCGCATCAATATATTCTCGGTTAATCACAGCCAATTCATGTTTTGATCCTAGACGGTTCCACTCCGCAAATACTGTTTTATCTTCAAAGTAAATATTTTCAATTTCGGTTTCTTGCTCGTGTGAAATTTCTATACCGTCTTTCCAAATCACTTTTATGCCATTATATTCAGGTGGATTATGAGATGCTGTAATTATCACTCCGCCACCCATACAGTGGTTTTTCACAGCAAACTGCAGTGCTGGTGTTGGAGCCATTCCCGCGAAAAAAACATTGCATCCTGTAGCGGTTAAACCCGCGATAACTGCCTTAGCAAACATTGGACCACTGGTTCTAGCATCATGACCTACCAGCAAGTTCTTCTTTCCGAAGAACGTTCCGATTGCTGAACCTACTCTTATGGCTATTTGAGGTGTTAGTTCCTTGTTGGCTAGTCCTCTAATGCCGTTCGTTCCGAAAAGCTTTCTTGAGCCTATTTTCTCATCTCCTTGTTTTAACAGATAATTTTAGATTTTAATATGTTTTCAGTAACTTCTTTACCTGGACAGACAGCTGTTTTCTTCGTGAGTGAGACGTTGTCTTTGATTTTTACTTGATCGCCAATTATGCATCCTCTGCTGATTTTGACGTCTTTTCCTATTTTTGCGCTTTCACCTATTATAGCTCCATTTATTGATGCGCCATCTTCAATTTCTACATCTGAAAAGATTACTGAATTTTTTATCTGAACATTTCCTCCGATGGCCACATTTCTTCCTACGATAGCGTAGGGACCAATGACTGTTTTTGGTTTTATGGTAACGCTTTTGTCCATTTCTACGGGAGCCTTCAATTTGAACTTGTTTATTCTTTCATTTTGTTGGAGTCTGGCAAGCTTTTTGAGGAGAATCCTGTTTGCCTGCAAATATTCTTCTGGTTTACCAATGTCCATCCACAAGCCATTGATAATATAGCCGAAAAGTTTTCCTTCTTCAACTAGTTTTGGGAAGATTTCGCGTTCCATTGAAATCTTTTTTTCTTTTGGGATGTAATCGAAGATTTCGGGGTTTAGGACATATATGCCGGCGTTTATTAGGTTAGTTGGCGACGTACCTCTAGCTGGTTTCTCTATGAACCTTTTTATTCGACCTTTTTTTGTCACTTCCGCGACACCATATCTAGTTGGGTCTTCAACTTCGCAGAGCGCTATTGTGGCTAACGCTTTGTTTTTTTTGTGAAAAGTGAGGATTCCCGTGTAGCTCAACTCAGAGTATATGTCTCCGTTTAAAACAAAAAAAGGATCCGAATCTCCAATGAGTCTTTCAGCTTTTTTAATTGGTCCGCCAGTTCCCAGAGGTTTATTAGGCGGGTCAATTGAGTACTTGATGTGTAATCCGCATTTTGGGATTCGTTGCTTTTTTATATAAAAAGCTGTTAGTCCGTTAACCGCTAGTATTGCCTCTTGGATGTTGTGTTTGGCAAGTCTTTCGTAAATCCTCTGAAGTAAGGGCTTATTAACCATAGGAAAAAGAGTTTTAGGTCTAGTACAACTCAGCGGTCTAAGTCTTGTGGCGAATCCGCCTGCTAGGATTAGAGCTTTCAGTAAATGTCACCTTTCTAGTTTCTTAGGTCTATATTATCTCTGCATGTTTTAATATAAACAGTTGTAATGAAAGAATGTATTTTGGTTTCCAGAGTTTGTTGCAGTTATTTGCTAACTGAGTTTTATCTAATATGTGTATTTTTTTCGAATATTTTTCAGTGATTACAGAATTTTTCTGCTGAGTTACAGAGAGAATATTAAAGATATAGACTTCAATATATAACTACTATTTTCCAAATCTATGCTCAAGAATTGGTTTAGCAAAAGCCTTTGAGGTTTATTCCCACTCTATTGTTGCTGGTGGTTTATGTGTTACATCGTATACTACACGGGTGACTCTTGGTATCTCATTTGCTATTCTCGTGGAGATTTTCTCTAAGACAGGATAAGGTATTTGGGCGAAACTGGCGGTCATGGCTTCGCGACTTTCCACCGTTCTGATGGCAACTACATAGCCGTAGGCTCTGGAGTCACCTTTGACGCCTGTTGCTTTGGTGTCCGTCAAAACTGCGAAATATTGCCACAAGTTTTCTGCCATTCCATTGTTTTCGATTTCTTCCGTGACTATTCTGTCTGCTTTCTTTGCGATTCTGACTTTTTCTTCGGTTAATTCACCTATTATTCTGACCGCGAGTCCAGGTCCTGGAAATGGCTGTCTATTGACTATTGCTTGTGGCAAACCGAGCATTTTAGCGACTTTTCGCACTTCGTCCTTGTATAGGTCGCGGAGGGGTTCCAAGATTTTTTTAAATTTGATTTTTGCCGGTAATCCTGCTACGTTATGGTGTGATTTTATTTTATCTGAGTGTTTTCGGAAGCCTGACTCGATTCGATCAGGATAAATTGTGCCTTGGATCAGGTAATCCGCCCCTGTTTTTTCAGCCTGCTCTTCAAATACTCGGATGAATTCTTCTCCGATGATTTTCCTTTTCTTTTCTGGATCAATTACACCCTCAAGTTTGTTCATGAAACGTTGTTGAGCATTTGCTCTTACAAAGTTGATTTCAAATTTTTCAAAAGCTTTCTCAATAGCTTCAGGTTCGCCTTCTCGCATGAAGCCATGGTCAACGAAAACCGCTGTAAGCTTGTTTTTCAACGCTTTCGCTGCAAGAGCAGTGGCAACACTGGAGTCTATACCGCCGCTCAAGCCAATTATGGCTTTATCTTTTCCAGCTTCCATTTCTATCTCTTCAATCATTCTTTCTATTATGTCTCCCACCCTCCAGTTAGACTCACACTTGCAGACTTCAAAGATGAAGTTCCGAAGCATACGCATGCCATTTACTGTATGAATGACTTCTGGATGCCATTGAAGACCATAAATGGGTTTTTCTTTATGTCTGAAAGCAGCAACTGGGCAGCTTTTTGTATGGGCTAGAACTTCGAATCCACTTGGGGGGGAGTAGACTGTGTCACCGTGGCTCATCCAAACCTTTTCTTTTTTGCCTGATCCTTCCAGTACGCCTACACTTCTGTCTATTTCCACTTGGGCGATTCCGTATTCTTTGCATATTGCTGGTTCGACTTTTCCTTTGGTTATCTGTGCTATGAGTTGATGCCCATAACATAAACCCAAAATTGGCAAGTTTATCTCCAAAATTCGGGGGTCGATTTTCGGGGCGTTGGATTCATAAACGCTTGAAGGCCCCCCTGATAAAATCAGGCCTTTGATATTGAATTTCTTACTTAGAGACTTGATTTCTTCTGGTGATATGTCATGGGGTACAATTTCCGAGTAAACCCCATGTTCCCTGATTCTCCTGCCTATCAGGTGACAGTATTGTCCACCAAAATCTAGGACCAGTATTGTGTCATATTGCACCTTCATCTTACCGTGCTCAGGTACCTTGGGGGTTGCTCTAGTAATTTAAGATTGCTATCTTTTTGTTGTAGACTGTGATTATTCCGTATCTGCATGATCAAGCAAGTTTGTCCTCGACTTTTCCATTTTCCCTCAAACGGATAAAACTAAAATTTTATAAATGTAATGCGTTGATTATCAGAAATATGTTTAGAAAAGGATAGGTTGATTGAAAGAATGTGTAAGAGGCGCCATTTATGGAGTTAAATGAAACTGACAAAAGAATTTTGAGGAACCTATTGGAAGATGCTCGCTTTTCAAGTAGACAAATAGCAAAGAATGTGGGGGTTTCTGTAGGAACCGTGCTTTCAAGAATCAAGAAAATGGAAGACAGAGGTTTAATAGAAGGTTACTCAGTAATTTTGGATCATGAAAAGCTAGGCTATGAACTTACTGTGGTAACGGAAATAACAGTCTCAAAGGGCAGACTTGTGGAAATGGAAAATGAAATCGCCAAGTTTCCTGGAGTGTGTGGCGTTTACGACGTAACCGGTCTAACAGACGCCGTCATAATTGGCAAGTTCAAGAGTCGTGAAGAACTTGGTAAGTTCACAAAACAATTGTTATCGTTGCCTTATATTGAGCGTACAAACACACATGTTGTATTGACAACGGTGAAAGAGAACTTCCGACTACTCTAGGCGTTGGGTATTTTGATTTTTATCGATGTTTACACTTATCAACATAATATACTTTAATGTTGAACCTTAGGAAAGCTTGCAGTGTCTCTTTACTTGAAAGAGATGAGCCTGGAGAAGAAAGAATTACTTCTGCGTTTTTCCATTTCCCTCTTTCAAATCTCTCTTAGACGTTGTTTTTCTAATTATATAGAAAAAGTTTTAAAGCTATTGCATTCAAATAACATAAATCATCAATTTGTAGGAGACTTAGAGAGAATGAAAAAAGGTTCTGCAGCTTTCTGTATACTCTTGTTTTGTATTCTACTGCTAATGAACACCGCAACAATTGAGGCAGCTGAACCAGGTTACGAAAGAATTGATTATAATCCAGATGTGCTTCCAACAGTTGATGGGATGTGGACCGACTCCGCTGAATGGGAATTAAATGGTGAAATTACCGAGATAGGTAACGATGTTGCGTTTAGAAGTGTCTGGTACATGGCGTCTATGGATCCTATCCAAGTCGACGACTATTTCCTTGTTGAGTTTTTCAGTGACAACACCACTGATGCTGAAGACTACTGGCAAATTTGCATTGATGGTGACCAGAGTGATGGCGATGCTCCTGCGGCAGAAGATGTCAGGTTAGACATTGTTGGGCACACTGATCTAATAGTTTATGTGGGCGATGGATCAGACTGGGTAGAGGATCCCGCATTCGATACAAGCGTTATATGGTGGAATAACACAATCGACGTATCACCGCTAAATGACACAGCTCACTGGATTCTGGAACTGCATTTTGTGAAAGCAGCTTTAGGAGCGGGTCCTACTTGGAACTTTAGATTGGCAGCGTATGATGCAAATACTACCACTCTTGCAGCGTGGCCGCCCACTTCAGCAGACGTTCCTAATGAATGGGGCGTTCAAAACTATGTAGGCGAAGTTATCCCAGAAGGATTTAGCATAATAATAGTGGTTTTAATGTCTACTGTGGCTATTGTTGTTGGCTTCTATTTTCTGCGCAAGCGCCCAAGAAAGGAGAGTTACAGTTCAGAAAATACTGGCTATATGCTATAAGGAATAACAGATTTCTCATCTTCCTCCCTTTTTCTTGTCAATTCCAAACTGAATCATGTTTTTTTAGGTATATTTTTGTTGCAAGTTCTTTCTTTTGGAAAAGCTGAAAATCAGAAGAGATTGCATTAAATGCTATTTTTCAAACGCGCGTTTAATTTGAATCTTTGATTTATGAAAAAGCTTTTAAGGTTGCTGAATTGATTAGTCCTACATCATCTAAACAAAGGAGAATAAATAATAGTGAAGAAATCTGTCTTAGTTGCTTTCATAGTCCTGTTTTGCAGTCTATTGGCCCTGCCAACAGCATTTGTCAGTGCCTATGCTGAAGGATATGAAAATACAAATTATGCGGCAATGGATCCACCAATTATGGATGGCGCTTGGAGCCAGGGTTCTTGGAGCTTCGATCCTCCTGGTGAATGGGGTGATTCTATGGTTCCCCCTCTCCTTCCTGACACTTTCCTTTGGAGACAAAAATGGACGCAACCAGACGTTATCCTACAGCACTTCCTAATTGAAGCTTTAACCGACAACACTACCGATTCAGGAGACTACTTCGAATTCTGTATTGACTTGGACGCAAACGGTGGCACTGCTCCCCAAGCTAACGACTTTAGACTAACATACGATGGAGATGGCACGCTAACTGTTTACGAAGGTGATGGGTCAGGATGGGTTGAATACACTGACTATGTGGTGCCAGATGACATTCAAATAATGGACTCAATGGATTCCTCACCATCCAACGACAACGACCATTGGATTCTTGAATTCGACCTGAACAAGGATAAATTTGACATATCAGGAGCGGGCTATCAACCGTGGATTAGATTGGCAGTGTACGATGCGAGCAATGATACTGCTGGAGTCCAATCGTGGCCACTCGATTCGTCCCCGGATATCCCAGATGAATGGGGTTTAGAAATAGGAACAACATCAAATATACCTGAAGCTCTGACTGTTGGTGTTGTAATACTGTTATCTTCTGTAGCTGTTGCTGTGAGTTTTTACTTCCTTCGCAAACGTCCGCAAGTGAAATTTGTAGTCAAGTGATAGTTGAAAACCCGCAATTCGCTCTTCAGTCGCTGCAGGATCCGCATTCTATCCTCTTCCTTTTTTTAAAATCAAATTCAGTTCAACAGTAACATCAAGGTTGAATTGTGAGATGCTACTCTGAGCACCGCTCCAATCGAGGTACTGCAAAAATTGAAAAAAACTGAAGCCTAACAGCCAATTTTGGCATGAAACCCCATCTCTAGCCTTTCTATAAGTAGGTTTTATATACAAGGTTCCAACGAATTTGCAATTTAAATCAAGCTGTCATTTCCCTTTGACAATGTAGTAAAGGTAATTCAAGATGAAACATGTACCTTGTGCAGATGATGTTCAAAAACCAGTTAATTCTATTATTTCAGTTTTAGACAGTGCTCGAACCAAACCCTTCGCAAAAGCAGAAAGAAAATTGCGAACAGAAGAAAGTTTAAAGATTATAGGGTTGTACAATATTCTACATTGTTCGAAGGTTTCGTTGAACAAAATTTGTTAATGGAGTGCCTAGTTACATGACTGAAAAATCACTGGATACTTTCACGTCAAACATTGGAAAAGCGGAAATCGCCGTGCTTATGCCTATACATAACGAGGCTGAAACAATTGAGCAGTGTGTTGCCGAGTTCTATGATGTTGTAACTCCTAAAATGCCTTTGGAACTTGTCCTGAGCGAAGATGGAAGCACAGACGATACAGAAAACGTAATTGAAAGATTGAGTGAAAAGATTCCTTTGAAAGCTCTGCTTTCTACTTCACGTAAAGGTTACGCTGGTGGAATAAAAGATGGGTTGAAACTTGTCACGGCAAAATACGTGTTAATCACCGATTCTGACGGGCAACACGATCCGAGAGATTTCTGGAAAATCTGGAATCTGCGCTCGAAATGTGACATAGTTAGCGGTTGGCGCAAGAGGAGAGCTGATTCTCTGTATAGGAGGATTATGTCCCAAGTCTTTCAATTGAGAATAAAAAGCGCTTTTAATCTTCCAAATTTCATGGACATAACCGCTCCTTTTAAGCTCATGAAAACAGAAGTAGCCATACAAATAGCCGAAGAATGTAAATTCATGAGCGAAAGTTTCTGGAACGAATTCTCTGTAAGAGCCCATGTTAGTGGTTTCAGCATAGGAGAAATCCCAGTTTCGCATCGAATCCGAGCAGACAAGAGCGCAACTCGAGTTTATAAGCCATGGAAGATACCAAAAATTGCTATGGCCCAACTAGTAGCCTTATCTAAGCTCAAATCAGAGCTCAACATGTAACGGAGAAACCTGAATGGCAAAATTCAGCCGAGTAAGAATCGTTGTTCAGCTCATTGTTGGCGTTGCTATCTTACTCTGGTTGCTTCAACTTGGGAATTCAAGCGAAGTATTTACTTCAATCTTACAATTCAATCCAATACACTTGATCGGCGCAGTGGCTTTCTTTCTTACAGCTTCTACCTTCGTAGGGCTTGCACTCTGTACTACATTGAGGCGATCCAATCCAAACGCTCCGTTAAGGCAAATGTTAATGGCTAGCTTTGCCGGACAGTTATTGAGTGATGTAACTCCGGTTAGATCTGGCTATTTTCTAACACCTGTTTTTCTCAAAGGGCTAGCTAGTATACCTGTTGAGAAAGGCATGACAGGAGTTCTCGCCACTGGAGGTATCAATTCCTTCGTGAAAGTGATAATATGTTTAGTTGGTTTAGGGTATTTCACAAGTTACTTACAACTTCCAGCCGACATCACTACGTCTTTACTCGTCGGAGTTGTAGTCTTACTCATTGCTGGGGTCTTTTTCATGCTACTTATGTGGAATAAACGTTTTTCAAGATTAGTAGTTAAGTTTGAAAGAATACCGCTATTTGGTAAGAAACTGACTAAATTCACTAAAGTCTTTGTTGATGTTCAGAAGGAAGGGAGCAAAGTTCGATACTCTCTAGTATTTGTTGCTGCTTTGATATTATTGTCTATTCTGGCAAATGCCACGGCATTATACTTCATCTTTTATGGGATCTGGTTCACACTAACACCCACTCTTCACCTAATTGACTTTTTTTTCATAGCTGCTTTCGCCTCAGTATTAACTTACATTCCCATCACAATCGCCGGTCTAGGTGTGCAAGAAGCTGGTTATGTTCTTCTTCTTCACATCTTACTGGGCCTACCTCTCTCTAGTATCAACCCGAATCTCGTAGCATTTGCATTGATAACCAGAGCATTATTCACTGGTACAGATATAATAGGGATCGGTCCATTGATAAAGGTCGGATTAAAACAAAATTCCGCGGATCCTATCCGAAGTTAAAAAGCCTCGCGTTCCCAGTAGTTGTAGAATTTCAAATCCAAAGTGACGCCAAAGTCTTCTGGGGTTGTTTCTTCTCTGTCAATTATTCGGAACGTGAAATATCCAGCTCTGTCTATTTGCCATTCGAATGATTGATCTTCAAAACCAGAACTATTGTTGGATTGAATAGACCATTTCTCTATAAACATGAATTCTCCCGCTGGCTCTGCAATTATTTCAGTTGGGATAAATCCTGTCCACAATTCAACTTCCACCGAGCGGCAACTATTTACTGAAAGTAGAAGTTTTCCTTCTCGGTAATCAACAGGGAGAGGCATGTATAACTTGCCAATATATGGGTGCGTATTGTTAGTTGCAGTTGCATTGATTGTAACATGTTTAATCGGTGGAGCAAGCTCTTTCTGAGCGAATTGTTCGTAAATTGTTTTTTCGTCGACAGGACCAACATGATAGACTGTTGCACCATTGACCCCAACATAGACTGGAGGTAAATAACGTGGGTCACCTAAATACCTTGTAAGGATACAAGATTTGTAGGCAGGTGGCAATCTGGGATCCATTGGGCTTGCCCAAGGAACGCTAAGAACATACGTTATTCTCTTATCTTGAAGAAAATCGATACCTTCTTCTATGGTGTCAATTTTATAAAGTGATGCTGACTCATTACCGTCTAGTAGCAGAATATCCCGTTGAAGATAGTATTCTTTGATGTCATAGGTCGCAATCCTTGCATCCAAAGGCGTGTTTTCGTTTATCCATTTCCACGCATCTGCCTCTTTAAAAACGTGAATAAGGTAACTCCACTTATCGTCGCCAGGATTTGCCGTGGGTTTTGCGGAATTCATGTATGGCAAGACAACTATGCTCGAAATGGCTACCATTGATATAAGAGTGACCGCAAAAGCCCGTGTTAAGTTATTGATAGTGAAAAATGATTTGATGATGATGGAAAAAAATATGGCTGAACAGGGCAAGGCAACTATGATATAGCGTGGAAATGGAAGATGAATAATCATTATCAGAATGCCGATGAGAAGAAGATATGAAAGAACGATAATGAAGAAGTTGTTTTGCAGGTAAGAAGGGATGTTCTGCAGAAGGATTTTCTTCAGTTTTAAAGGGAGAATCTTAAGCAGATTCTTCTGTTTGGAAAATGTGAGATAAGCTATAGCTAAGGCTAACAAGGTTGCTCCTATTTTGCCAATTACGATTGACCAAGCATAGATGGGGATTGTTGCATAATTTTGAAAATGTTGCATTGTTGAGCTTAACAGAAACGGATCTAAATGTTCACCTATGCCAAGAAAGGGATAAATGGGATTTCCCAACAACAGAAAATTTCGCGCGTACCAGGGCAAAACAACAGCCAAAAATAGGATGGTCAACCAAGCAAAGCGTTTCAAACTTACCCGTCTATTTACTCCATAGAAGAATAAAAGACCAAATGAGGCTAGTCCAATATAGCTTGTAAGAGCAGAAAAACCGCAAAGCAATGTCCCAATTATTTCGAATTTTCTACCCTCAGCGTAGTTTGAATTATATGCCTTGAACAAAAAGAAGGCAGATAGATTCATCATTAGGATTAATCCCAAGAAATAGGTCTCTTGAACAAAAAGCTCCCAGAAGAAGGGCACGACGCTCAAGGAAAGAACAGCAAAAATGGATATAGTTTTGTCTCTGCTTAAGATCAACGCAAATTTGTAAGTGGTCATTATAGTTGCTATGCCAAAAATCGGTGAAAGAATTCTATAGTAGAGGTCATTCGCAGCCCCCGCGAAGTTATATAATGTGACCGCAGCAAGTTGAACTCCAGGAGGGTAACTCGCACTCATCTCCAAACCAATTGATGGTCCAGCAATTAAGGGGATACTGCCTTTTTCGAATATGATTTTTGCGTAATTTACTCCGTAGGCTAATGAATCCCATTCGGTAGCTGGAAGCGCTACACTCTTGTATATTGCAGCAATAATGTATACGCTGACTAATATCATTGAAACTGCTGCCAAAATTCTGAGGTGTTGTACCTTGCTCGTTTTTCTTATATTCAATGAATCTATAGCCTTCGTTTTCCATTTTCGGTAAACTGAGGCAACAGCCAAGATAATCAACAGAGTCATCTGAGCAATAGTTGCTGTAGTAAGATTGATCTCCCATAATATTCCTATCAAGATCATAACTGCAAAAGTTGAGCCAAATCCTAAACTAATAGAAAGCAACAGTCTTTCTGTTGGATCCACTCCGTCTTTTGCCAGAAAATAAGACAGTAGCAATCCTTCGAAAAATATTAGCGCTAGACCTATCCATCCACCGTCAATGGTAATCGGTACAATGGGCGCAGCAAACATATTGTTTAATGTCAAACCTGGGGGGAAGGATAACAAAAGATAAAGATATATCCAAATGACTAAGACAACAGCAATCAAGGTGAGGATTATTGCAGAGAATCTTCGCACGGTTCTAGACTCCATCGTCAGTTTCATTTGTAATGCCAAACCCAATTGACATTTTTAGGTCCAATCTTGTGACTTCCCACTGCCTTTCTCTCGGAACTATGACCAGTGTATACAAACCAGACTCTCTAACATTCCACTCCAATGATGGGTTAACTTGTCCAGAGATTGTTGAATTAGGTGACCTAATTGCTAATTCATGTCGGCTCCACCATTCTGTAGTTTCCCAAGGTTGAATTACACCTTCGAAGACTTCGATGCATATTTCGTTCCCAAAAGAGTTTGTTTGAAGCAAAATTGTTGTGTTATCGCGTAACATCGGAAGATAAGTCATGAGGGTTGGAGGAACAGTCGCGTCTGTTGTTTCGTTTTCTAAAGAACTTAGCGTACCCCTTCCTGGAGAATTAAAAGGTGCAGCTTCTATTTGGCTAATTGTAAAATTATGATTATAAGAGTGGAGTGCAAGTTCGACGAAACCTTCTTCAATCAAAGGAGCTAAAAGTTCAAAGGTCTTCCAATGACCCGTGTTCTCCTTTTGGATAACAGCGTAACCATGAATCCATTCCTCTGAATAGGGATTGAGCGCATTTATGCTCAAGCTGTCTGTACCTATGTCATGATAAGTTATTTTCACGCTTGTAACGTTTGGAGTGGCAACAAACAACCTTGCAGAGCTGTTACCAGCGATAACTGACTGTGCATATACGCCATCGACCAATTGCGGTTTGCTCCACCCCTTGTGATTGATAGATACTACAGTGGAAGAGTTAGTTGTTATAGGACTTTCAATTGGTCCGACATTGTATATATCGGGATTCGCCTTGTTGTCAAATATTCTAGGGAAATAGGGTGAATTGAAAAACTGGGCCATTGGCAGAATGTCAAAATGACCGTGGGTGTGGGTCCAAGCTACATCAATAATGTATTTCACATTCTCCAATTGAAGAAATTGAAGCATGGCTGCTGGGTCTGTAATATTATATAGTTGCCGTGCTTCCCAACCGTCTAAGTAGAAGAAGTAGTCATTACTGCTGTTTTTTATTTGATATATTCTGTTTTCAATGGCAGCTACTTTCTCTCCTTCTTTTAAGTGTTCATCAAGCCATTCCCAACCGACTGCCTCTGGAACTATGTATGTGATTACATCCCATTTTTCGCCATTAGGATTTTTAAAGAGCCAAATACCATCCTCGGAAGGTGGGTCGTGCTGGTTGTCTCCTGATACTTTTCCCACAAAACTAAGTGTCAAGCTTGGGAAAAGAAAGGCAGTGAAAAGAAGAAGTACAAGACCTATCCTGATGATGTCGCTTGCATGTAGGAAGTCCAAGCGTTTTTTCATTTGGGAAACCGTATTTCCAAATTTTCGCCTATCCTTCTTGTCGTATTCTTCACACTTTTCAAATGCTTTTAGAATCGGCAGGGCACTAAGGAGGGCAAATCCCGGCAATGCAAGATTGATGTGTCGAGGGAAAGCCCATGTTAAGCCCCCGAGAACGAAAATGCTAGCTATGAGCGGCCATGTTGATACTAACCACAGTTTTTTGTCTTGATAAGGGAGTAGTGCAAGTCCGATAACGGTGAAAAAGGAAATTGCTGGAAAGTGTGTACGATAGACGAGGAACATGAATATTCTTCCAAAAATCGTTGTTTCGGCTCCAAAAAAGCCATTTGTTCCAGACCACTTTAAACCTCTAAAAGTTGTTTCCATTATTAGAGGATCGATATTTATTCCGCCAAACAAAGTATAGGCACTAGGATAAATCGGGTTTCCAACTACGACCCAGTTCCGTAGGTACCAAATACTCCCAATAAGCAGAGTCGATAAAACCAATACTAAAGCATGTTTCAAGTTAACACTAAAATGTTTCTTCCTCTTGACAAAATAGAAAATCAATGCTATAATGAAAAATGGCACAAGATAAAGGGCTATGTACGCAGTAAGCAATGCAAATCCATAGAATACCCCACAAAGGGTCCAGTATCTCATCCTCCTCTCGCGTATTGCAAGTATAAGAAACAGTATTGAAACTGAGCAAAAGAATGCCAGCGTAGAATAACTTGTTGCATAAAACGAGTATCGAAAAAACAACGGTGTCATTACAAGAATCAACGCTGATATTAGTCCATACTTCTTTCCAGCCAGTATCTCTCCGATTTTGTAGATTGTTATACATGTCAGAATGCCCATTATCGGGGGAATGACTCTCAAGAAAATGTCTTCAATCGCGCCTATCTGAATATAATAATAGGAACCAAATGAGGAAAACAACGGCGGGAAATTTGCACTCATCTGAATACCGATAGATGGTCCAGCTATTATTGGAACGGCGTTGTTTTCGTACATCATTACTGCCATTACAGCATGATATACCGTGGCATCCCAATGGGCGATAAGCGTCAAAAGAGCATTATAAAAGCAGAAAAAGAAGATTATTCCAATAGCCAAGTATGCTAGCACCCAAGACCTGGGAGTAGGTAGTTTGAATATCTTCTTAAAGGAAAAACTATCTGCCAGGAATTTCTTCAATGAGGGTCTTTCCTTTCCTCTTTGTTTGTAGAGAATCACTGAGAGAAGACCGATGCATAGGAGCAAGATTGTAGCGTTTAGAGGAAGTCGATGCAAGTTTCCAAAGATTCCGAGAATTATTGTTATTAACCCCGTAAGTCCCAAACCCAGCCCAAGTGCGCTTATGAGTTTCAAAGCTCGGGATTTCTCATGGGGCAACAATAAATGTGACGCGAGAGCTCCAAGTATTATCACTTCGATTGTAGCAAGAAAGGCTAAGGGAAATCCTTCAATTTGAACGGGAGTATAAGTAATCGTCGGATTACCTATCCATGAAATGACTTGCTCAAATACAGTTACCCATACTCGGTTTTCGTAGAGATAAACAAACCAAGCACAAGATAGGAAAGCTAGGATCATCAGAGGAATTATCAATTCCTCTTTCATATGCTTCCTTCGATTTTCTGATTTATCCTTGCTTTCCATTCTGAGTCCTCCTGAGCCCTAGCGGATAATTTAACCTGTATCTTCTGATAACGCACACTCCTACTATTACCAAAATAGTCGCAACTACAATTGGCACGAGAAAAGTCCACCACGGAGCGGGCACTGCAGCTCCAGTAATGACGAAACAGGGTGATACAATCGTTTCTGTCTCAAAAAACAGGTGAGTTTTGTTCTCGCCCACCTTCTCTGTTGAACAAAGGTCAAATTTGCTTCCATTGTATTGATAATGAAATAAATTTTCTTCGATACTCATGTTTTGTAGGGTTGCCCTTTCAAGGGTGAAAGCTATTCTGACGTTTGTAATTTTGTTCTCTAACCCTGTTAGATATCTAATATCATAGTATTGAATAATTGGAATGGTTTTCGGCGCGTTTATAATGAGAGGTTTGTCTTTCAGAATATCTATTACTAAGCTAACATAGGTTATTGGTTCACGAAAATCTATGGTTATATTCTTTACCATCTGTTGGGCATCATATTCAGTCACATTAATATGAACGGTGGTTGCAGGTGTGGTTAAGGCAATTGACACAAAAGTCTGATTTAAGAGATTGTCTGCAGGCGGAGCAGGAGAGAAATAGTCAGACTTTGTGTATTCGAAGAAAGATAGTGAGATTAGAAGCAAAGCAAGAATAACACCTGTTTTGGCGCATCTACTTCGCGAATTTTCATCACTGCTTTTTCCACTGTCTTCATTCAGTTTTCTGCGATATGAGCATGTTATGAAAACACTCACGTGAATGGGATTCATTTGCATGTAATGGCCCCGCTGAGTTGACAGATTTGTATGGGAGTATGTTATTATTTAAGGCATTTGATTGCTGTCAGTACTCGCTAACTTCTGTTTGTTTAGTATTTCTAAGTGTTAAATAGGCAATTCATTCACGCGCAACGTGGAAGCGCACCTTTTGTTTTTTGCGATTTTATCGTGGTTTTTTCAGGAAGATGAATTGATTGAGCTGGAACGTTTGAGTATTGACTCAAGACGGTTTTATCAAAATTGTCTTCGGTTCCTCGGTTGAATCGAACTTTATCTAGAACTTGCTTTGTTGGATAAACTTGACGAGGGATGCAATCTGATAGCAAGTTTTATTGGTTACGCCCGCGATTAAAGTTTGCCAAGCATCAAACGTGTGGGGAGAGGGTTCAGTGCAGTTGAAGAAAAACTGGTTTCATTTAACTTTAATTGTCTTAATTGCCTTGCCGATAATGATGTTGTTTTTCTTGGATTATTCGAATTTGGAAGGCTACAATTACCGTCATGATGGTGAAACGGATATCTTCGTACCCTGGCCAAATGACTTTTTCAATGAAAGTTTTCTTTTTGAATTAACATGGAAAGGACGTATGTTCTTACTGGTTTTCTTGTGGATCGTGTTGATTGAATCAATAATGGATTGGAAAAAGTTTGTTGACGAAAAACCAAAAAATCGCTACATTATAATCGCTTCTATAATTTGCGCTTCAATTCCAACGTTTTATGTTCTAGCTACAAACTTTTTTGGCTTTGACCTATCAGTATTGCAAATAGGAAGATTTTTCGGAATTCTCAGTGTTAGAAGTGGAAATCTGCCTTGGGACTTTTTACATCTCCACTGGCCCATATCATGTGAATACATAGTTTTTACTATTTTTTTCACTATTGCCATTATGCTGGCTTACAAAACAAAAGGACTGAAAGCCCTCTCAATTTCCTTAACTCTCCTCGGAGGAATAGGGATTGCATACATGTTTGATACCGTTTTTCCATTCGGTGTTTTTAAGCCTCTTGAAGCATTTGCTCTCATTACCGCAGCAGCAGCAGCTGGCATATTAGATCTTTTGGGCTATTCAGTAATGTTAGTTTTTCCAAGGTATAGTGGTACCTCCGCTCTTCCATATTTAACACTCCATGTAGGCCGAGATTCTGCAACTGTCGGAATTGCTTGGGCTTGTGCAGGCGTTCAGAGTTTGCTACTTTTCACACTGATAATCCTTGTTTTCTTTAAAAAATCCTACATTTCCGCATTTCGAAAATCGGTTTATTTCATAATTGGCCTTTTCGTCACCTTTGTCGTTAATGTTTCCAGAGTAATTTCAATAATGTTTGTTATGGTCAATGAGGGACGTGATGCTGGAATGGTTTTTCATGATTCTTATGGAGAAATGTACTCAATAATCTGGATTTTTATATATATACTTTTGATTGGTTTTATTCAACGGTTTATGTTGGTGGAAAGAACACAATCTGCTTATAGAAGAGTCATCTCCTACCTTGGAGAAACCAAAAATAGGTTTGTCTCAAGACTCAAAACAACCAAGAGTGAATCTTCATCCTAATCAAACGCGCTTTTTCAAATGAAACAGACTTTCAGACTATGAGTTTTTGAAGCGGCTTCTACAAGTCACCAAACACAATAGTGGAAAGCGATTGGCACTGCTTGACTTGCTTCACTCCTAACTAAGGCTATATCATATTTCTATTGGAGTTGAAGACATTTTTCGTTGGGATTTTCCGCTAGCCCTTGCATAAAAAAAGAATTTTGACGGCTCAAGCTTTTTTCTTTTTATAGTTGAGTTCTGGACGGGCAATCGTTATTTTGGTGCCTGGTGCAACAGGCGAGGTTACCCAAGAATTCCCACCTATAACCACGTTGTCTCCTACTATTGCGTCAGGTCCGAGGAGGGTTGCTCCTGAGTAAATTACTACATTGTTTCCAATGGTTGGGTGTCTTTTTTTTCCTTTGATGATTTGTCCTTTTTCGTCTTTTGGAAAGCTCAATGCTCCAAGGGTTACTCCTTGGTAAAGTTTTACGTTATCTCCTATTTCCGCGGTTTCTCCAACTACTACTCCTGTTCCATGGTCTATGAAAAAGTTCTTGCCAATTTTGGCTCCAGGGTGTATGTCAACACCTGTTAATGAATGAACGTGTTCGCTCATTATTCTGGGAATGAGGGGAACTCCGCGCAAGTAGAGCTCGTGCGCTATGCGATATGTTGCTATTGCCAAAACACAAGGATAGCTTAGAATTACTTCTTCAATGCTAGCTGCTGCAGGGTCTCCATCATAAGCCGCTTCAACATCCCCGTTGGCAAGTTCCCTTATCTCTGGAATTTTGTCTAAGAGCTCTTTAGTAACTATCTGTGCTCTTCTTCGACAGATGTCATGCGGGCATTCGGTGATCTTGCGGCAAATATATTTGAGGCTTTTTTCCACCTCATTTGTGAGGCGAGTATAAACTGAGGTTAAAGTAGTTCCGAGAGAATATTTGATATTAGTTTTGGTCACACTTTCTTTTCCTAGGTACCCTGGAAAGAGCACTGAAAGCAGATCTTCCAGAATCTCAATGGTCACTTTCTTCGACGGTAAGTCTTTTCCTTCAAGGTGATCCATTCCTCCGAATGTCTCATAACTCTCAAGAATACTGTCAACAAGCTTCGGCAATCCCGGTTCAAACCCTTTTTCATGTTTATCTTGACTATTCTTCAGTAATGTTTCCAACATTTTCTCTTGATTCCAACAGTACGTTTCCCCACTGTTCTGTGAATCCTTCTTCTTTTTCCCATGTGCTGGACTAGACTCCGAGGTCATTTTGCTCACCTATTTCATATTTTGAAAAACGTAGAATATAAGAAAAACTCTTCGGAAGGTTTTCCTGCAATCTTGATTTTTCAGGTGACCTGAAATAACGACGTGCTGAGGTATCGTTCTCCAGTGTCTGGCAAAATCGCAACCAAGAGTTTTCCTTCGTTTTCTGGTCTTTCAGCTACTTTTAACGTGGCATATGCCACTGCTCCTGAGGATATTCCAACAAGTAACCCTTCTTTTGAGGCTAGTAACCTCGAGGTTTGTATTGCATTTTCGTCTTTTACTTTGATTACTTCATCCACCATGTCGCGTCTTAGGACGTCTGGAATGAAGCCTGCTCCTATACCTTGGATTTTATGTGGTCCTGGTTTGCCACCACTTAGAACTGGCGACTTAGCTGGCTCTACAGCTATGGCTTTGAATTGGGGCTTGAGCGGTTTGATATATTGCGCCACGCCTGTGATGGTGCCACCGGTTCCGACGCCTGCAATAACCATATCTACTTCGCCACCTGTAGCGTTCCATATTTCTGGGCCCGTAGTTTCTCTATGACTTTTCGGATTCGCTAAATTTTTAAATTGCTGAGGAACGAAACTTTCAGGCGTTTTTATTGCGAGTTCTTTTGCTTTTCTTATGGCGCCTTCCATTCCTTCCGCGCCGGAAGTTAGAACTAGTTCGGCGCCATAAGCCCTGAGTAGGTTGCGTCTTTCTATACTCATTGTTTCCGGCATAGCAAGAATCAGACGGTACCCTCTTACTGCGCAGACCATGGCTAAACCTATTCCTGTATTGCCACTTGTTGGCTCAATTATTACAGTGCTAGGGTTTACAAGTCCTCGTTTTTCAGCTTCAGTGATCATGCTTATGCATATACGATCTTTAACACTTCCTCCAGGGTTACGGGATTCTGTCTTAGCTACGACAGTACATTTTAAGCCCGCTGTGAGCTTGCTTAAGCGTATGAGGGGCGTTTTTCCTATGGTTTCGAGAACATTGTTGAAGATTTCTTTCATTCGTGATCACCAAACAAATTATAACATTGTTATATAAACGTATGGCAAGTGAATACTTGCTACTCATGCTTCCAAAACAATACTACTCCATACTGTTATAAAATAATCTGAACAGGTTATGGTTAAAACGTCAAGTAAAGGCTTTTAATATGATACCTGTTTCTATTATTTGCTACCAAAAAACCTCTGCGCAATAAAAATAAACTAGGCGGGGGTTGCCAAGCCAGGTCAAAGGCGTAGGCCTGAGGCGCCTATCCTGTAGAGGTTCGTGGGTTCAAATCCCACCCCCCGCACCATTTTCACGGCTTTTCTTTAAAATTTTCGTTACTTAATCACTTGAGTCAAAACCTCAAGGCAACACCACAATGTATTTATTGTGGACAAAAAAACTTATGAAACCAAACAGGAAATGAAACTAGGAGTGACGTGTTGACAATGTCGGAAAGTAACTCGGTGTTGATCGGTAGGAAACCAGTTATGAACTATGTGCTAGCTTGCATAACTTTCTTCCATAGTGGAGCAAAAGAAGTAAGTGTCAAAGCACGCGGAAGAGCTATTAGCCGAGCTATTGATGTTGTGGAAGTGGTTAGACGCCGTTTTCTGCCCGATGTAAAAGTTGCACGAATAGGCATTGGAACAGACCAGCTTTCACCTCAAGATGAAGGCAGGGGAATGACAAACGTCAGCACTATAGAGATCGTCTTGGAAAGATAGGCTAACCATTGCCTATGGAGAGTAGGCCTCTGCGCTCCTCATTTATTAACTGAAGAAGGGCTTCTAAATGAGGACCGAACTATGTAGTTTCTGTTTAAAGAGTGGCATACTATGCCAAAAGTGTTCAGCTAAAGTTAAGTCTGGCGAGATCAGCGATTTAGACCTGAAAATCGCCCGTTTACTTTTATCTATGGAAAGCAAATATCCTTCCCTTCAAAATGTAAATTTTTACAAAGCAGTGAGCGTTGGCAAGACCCTAGCAGTAATTGTTGGACATGGTGATGTACCCCGCCTCTTAGGCTATGGTGGCAAGATTATTAAAAAGCTAGGAGATGAAACACGCAAATCTGTTCGTGTCCTCGAGTATGGTGTTGATGACCGCAAGTTTCTAGAGGATTTGTTTATGCCTCTCAGTATTCTCACTATTAACACGATCTGGTTGCCTGATGGCACCACTGAAACCCGTGTTATATTAAAAAAGAAGCGGGGAGGGCAGTTGCCTTTTAACCCTAAGGCTTTAAAGGAAATCGCTTTCAAAGTAAGGAAAATGTCTTTGCGTGTTGAGTTTGCTGACTAAGGAGCGATTAATTTATGAAATTGGACACAATCAACGATTGGGCTAGAACAGGCTATTCCTCGTTTTTAACTCCAGAAATGGATGGCAAAGAAGTTACACTTTTCGGTTGGGTTCAAGAAATAAGAGATTTAGGTGGAATCCGTTTCATCATATTGCAGGATAGAGAAGGTACAGTACAGGTCACTATCCCCAAGAAGAAAGCAGTTTCCGAAGTGCTATCGAAGTCTGAAATGTTGCAAAAACGTTTCAGCATAGGCGTGAAAGGCATAGTGAAAAAAACCTCTATGTCCCCCAGAGGCTTCGAAGTATTTCCGAAGGATATCAAAATTCTAGGCACAGCCTCAATGCAGTTGCCGATAGATATCACTGGAAAGACTCCTGCAAACATAGAAGTTCGATTAGATGCAAGGTCGCTTGATCTCAGCCAATCACATAATATTGCAGCATTTAAAATTCAGCACTCAGCCGTTGAGGCAATACGGGATTTTCTCTTCGAAAAGGGTTTCTTGGAAGTTCACACACCAAGAATCATAGCCTCAGCAACTGAAGGTGGTGCAAATCTGTTTGCTGTGGATTATTTTGGCGAAAAAGCGTTTCTTGCGCAAAGTCCGCAGTTGTACAAGGAACAATTGGTAATGAGCCTTGAGAAGGTTTTCGAGGTTGGTCCTTTTTTTAGAGCTGAAGAGTCACATACACGACGACACCTAAGCGAATTCGTTTCAGTGGATGTAGAACAAGCGTTTGCTGATGCTAAAGAGGTTATGATTCTTCTTGAACAATTGGTTCAGCATATATGCAGGGCTGTGAAGGAAAAATGCCAAAAAGAATTGGAGATTCTCAAGCATAAAATACAGGTTCCCGAAATCCCGTTTATGCGTTTAACTTATGATAAAATTCTTTCTGATTTGAAGAAGAAAGGTATTGAGGTACCATGGGGAGAAGATATACCAACTGAGGGTAATAGAGCTATGGGGAAGCTATACCCGGATTTCTACTTCATAACTGACTGGCCAACACATTCTAAAGCGTTTTATATAAAACCGCGGGAGGATAACCCAAAGCTCTGTGAAGGGTTTGACCTTATGTGGCAGTGGGTAGAGCTGGTTTCTGGTGGAACAAGAATCGCCGAAAAAGAGCTTTTGGTCTCTAGGCTAAGAGAGCAAGGATTGACACCGGAATCTTTCAAATACCATCTTCAAGCTTTTGATTACGGAATGCCGCCTCACGCTGGTTGGGCTATCGGTTTGGAAAGGCTTACGATGATGCTTACTGGTAAGAAGAATATCCGGGAAGTGACATTCTACCCGAGAGATAGGAATCGGTTGACGCCCTAATATTTGTTTTGTTCTTGATTTTTCTTATAGAACTTAACTTCAGAACCATATAATAAAGGGATGTAGTTGAGACTATAGTGAAGGAGTTCAAGAGAGAATGGCGAAAAGATATGTTTTGCTATTGCTTTTTGCAGTTTTGACTTTTGTTATCGTTTATTTTGTTATAAGCGATACAGGAGGCTCTTTGGTTTTCGCTCACAATCACGATTCTAATACCATTGAAAAAGCCATTGGTGACGACTTCAGAGTTAAAATCCAGTTCAAGAACACAGGAAAATCTGAAGGTACATGGAACGTAAACATAGCTTTCGAAGACAGTTCTTGGCCTAAAGTAGGAATACCTCAGAACTTGACACTTGCTCCTGGACAAATAGAGACTTTAGTATGGGAAGGTTTTGTTCCTGAAGAAGCTACTATTGGTTCAGTTGCAAGGCTTGTAGTATATTACAACGACTCTTTCAAAGCGCTAAACTGGTGGATTCATGTAGTTCCAGGAGCAGAATTAACCATTAAATCAAGCATAGTGGAGTAAACCCGTTTCAAAAAACGCCAAGGGAAGAAGTAAAGCCAACTACTTTCACATAACCTAGTCTCGAATAGAAGAAACTTTTCTTGATACAAATGTTCCAAAAAATAGTGGGTAGACTCAGTGGAGTTAAGTTAGTAACTAAACTTTTTATCAGATGAGTAGAAATGTGCTTTTGTGGAAATGCTGATATAAATGACTAAGTATTTCGCGTTACCGATAGCTACTGATTATTGGAAGCCTGGAGAGAACTACCTAAAACTCATTTTTGATGCTGTAGAAAAAAGAGTAGCTAACGGCGATTTCGTTGTCCTATCCGAGAAAGCGCTTTCAACGGCTCTGGGTAATATCGTAAACGAAAGCTCCATTAGTCCCAGTTTAACGGCTAAGTTGATTTCTAGCCTCTGGATGAGAATCGGTTGGGGATATTTTTTGGGTGTTCTGTGTCATCTAGGTTCAAGGCTGAGGCGAAGGCTCCGTGAATACCCTCTCGAAGATGGTAGTCGCCACAAACAACTTGTTTTGCAACAAGCAGGGTTTTTGCAAGCGTTAATGTGGGGGTCTGAAGGTGGCATTGATGGTTCTAATCTGCCTTTTTCTTACGTAAGCTTACCGTTGAACAAACCGAATGAGGTGGCTGAGTTGATATGCAAGCAAATTCGACTTAGGCTGAAAAAGAAGGTCTTTGTTATGATTGTTGACACTGACAAGACCTATGCGTTCAGAAACTTTTATTTTACGACTCACCCCAAACCGATGGCTGGTATCCGCTCTGTTGGAGGTTTAGTATCATACATTGTCGGGAGATTGTTCAAATTTAGAAAGAGATCTACACCGATAGCTGTGGCTGGAGTAAGATTACAGGCGGAAGAAGCCTTAAGGATTGCTAATATTGCTGACAGAGAAAGAGGTCCAGGGTCAGGTGCAACAGTTTGGGATATGGCTGCCCGATTTGACGTAACATTAACAGGAATAACATGGGATATTTTATCACAAGTCGAACATAATCCAATAGTCTTAATCAGGATGGCAATAGAACGTCCTCAATAGAATGCATGATTGCAAACATTGGTAGCAAAATCGCAGTCATATTTCATGAGTAAAGGATAAACATGTCTTTTTCTTTAATGAAAGTCGTGGTAGAATTTATGGAAGAAACTGAAAAATTGAACGCTTTTTTTAATCCTTCTTCAGCCGCAATCATTGGTGCCTCAAAAAAAATGGCTAAAGCGGGAAACGTGATTTTCAAAAACTTTGCTTATAATAAAACCCGCGGTGTTTTCAAAGGAGAAATTTATCCTGTAAACCCAAACGAGAAGTCAATTCTAGGATTCAAATGTTACCCATCTATAACTGAAATTGCTGGAGAACTTGACCTGATTGTGATTGTTGTTCCAGCAAAAGTTGTTCCTAAGATCATGGAAGAAGCAGTTGTAAAAAACGTAAAAACCGCCATAATTATAACCTCTGGTTTCAGGGAAATCGGAAACGTCGAGTTGGAACAAAAATTAGTAGCTACTGCTAGAAAAGCGGGAATCCGAATTCTGGGACCCAACTGCTTAGGAGTGTACTATCAAAAGACTGGCGTAGACACACTATTTCTACCTGAAACAAAAGTCTTAACCACCGGAGACGAAGTAATTGCCACGCCAAGACCGTTGGTGGGAGACATAGCTATAGTTACTCAGAGCGGTGCCTTTGGAGTTGCCGCTCTTGACTTGTTAGCTGGTCGCCAAATTGGAATCAGCAAGTTCGTGAGTTTTGGCAACAAAAGCGACGTAACCGAATCGGAGATGATGCATTACCTGCTCTTCGACAATGAAACAAAAGTTATACTCCTATATGTTGAAGACATAAAATATGGAAGAAAATTTCTAGAAATAGCCAAGAAAGTAACTGCAAAAAAGCCTATAGTAGCCCTTAAAGCAGGAAGAAGCGCTGCTGGAGCTCGAGCTGCAGTTTCGCACACGGGCGCTATTGCTGGTTCAGATAAAATCTACGATGCTGCTTTCGAACAATCAGGCGTAATACGCGCAAGGGATATGGAGGAATTCTTTGACATGGGGAAAGCTTTGGCCATGCAACCTCCAGCTCTGGGTAAGAACGTTGGAATACTCACTGATGCAGGTGGTCCAGGGATTATGGCAGTGGATGAATGTGAAAGCAAAGATTTGTCGGTTAACCGATTTTCCGAGGTAACTCTTCAAAAATTCCAACAACTCAAGGATAAAAACGTGCTTCCCAAGTTTGCAGCAACCTCCAACCCCGTTGACCTTACAGGCTCAGTAACGGATGATATGTTCGAGGTTGCAGTCGATCTCATGTTTCAAGATCCCGAAGTGCATGGCATAATTCTTCTTGGATTGCACCATTTACCTGCTTTGAGGGAAAAATACATCGATGGTGTGGCGCGTATTTCAGGCAAATATAGCAAGCCAATCGTTATGTGCGACATCGGTGAGACTGAAATGGCGTTGTATACCCGTTCTAGGTTTGATAAACTCGGGATTCCGTCTTTTCCTTCGCCGGAAGACGCTGCAAGAGCTATGAGCGCTTTGGCTCGTTACGGTGAATATCTGATAAAGAACGGTTTCGCAGAAGACTATGTTAGTGAATTCCTAAAGAAAAAAAACCCCATTAAAGGTTAATCATGACTGTAACTTCGCATCCATCTTCGAGTTCGAGTGCTTTTCTTAGGTTTACAGAAGCGATAACTTCCAAAAGATCCTCAGGATAGTCTGGGATTAGAGGAATCACGATAGCACATTCCAAAATTCCAATGAACGCTTTGAAGAGTGCCCCGTTGAAATAACCTTTTACGGGAATAATTTTTTCTGTGGGAGTCTTTTCAAGCAGTCTCTTACACTTTATACTTTTTTCATTTAGCCTTAGGTTTAATGTTCCATGAAATGGAATAAAATCAAGTTTTTCGGAAATTTGCTGATTAACCCAAGGCAGTTCAACAAATTCTTTTCCGCTCCCTTCTCCAGTGATAACTAAGCCTTTGAGTTCTATTCTTTTCAATAAAGACAGTTCTCCCGCATTTGGATTTTCAAGTTAGAAATTTCTTGTAGTTTTTACTATTTTTGTTCCTTCAGCCATTTTGCTACTTTTGCGAGAATCGGATCAGATGATATGTCTATTACCGGAACGATCATTTTTTCTTTTGTTTCTATTGTTGTGGCGTACTTCGGCATATGAGAGTAACCGACGAAGGTCCAGTAGACTTTTCCGTCTTCTATAAGCGCTTTTGCAACTGCTGTGTTGGAAGCAGGAAGGGGAAAGTATAGAAAGACAATTCCGTCAACCCAATATAGCCCGGCTAGTTTACCTCCCGCGATTACTGCCGTGAATCGCGCCAAGGCTTCAGGAGTTGGAAAGAATGTTCGCTCCATCACTATGATTTCTCTGAAAGGTTCATACCTAACGTTGATTTCACTTTCTCCCATAAGCACTCACCAACCTATTTGTTATTGTGTTGCCAGTTCCCTTTTAATCTTGTCATGTTTTAGGAAAAAGTTATAGAGTAGACAGGCATTAAGCCTTCACTATTACTATTCATTGGAGGATTAAGATTTGCCAGAAATCCGTGTAGCAATTGTAGGCGTTGGCAACAGCGCATCTGCATTAATCCAAGGAACTCAGTATTATAAAGACGCAAAAGAAAATACCACAGTACCAGGGCTTATGCATGTCGACTTCGGTGGATACCATATAAGAGATATAAGGTTTGTTGCGGCATTCGAGGTCAACAAAGATAAAATCGGAAAAGATCTTTCTGAAGCCATCTTCACCAAACCAAATTGCGTGGTAAAAATCGCAGACGTCCCGAACTTAAACGTGAAAGTCTCTTCGGCACCAATCATGGACGGTGTCGCTCCACACATGAGAGAAGTTTTCAATGTCTACAACGAAAAGGCAGAAGGCAGTGCTGACGTGGTTCAAGTGTTGAAAGACGCAAAAGCACAAGTACTCGTGAATTACTTACCTGTTGGAAGCCGAGTAGCTACACGATTCTATGCACAATGCGCTATGGATGCAGGTTGTGCATTCGTGAATTGCATGCCCGAGTTCATCGCTTCAAACCAGAATTGGGCTGAGAAATTCGAGAAAGCTGGTTTGCCCGTATTGGGGGACGACATAAAAAGCCAAGTTGGTGCGACCATTTTGCACCGGAATCTTGTGCGGCTTTGTTTAGATCGTGGGGTTATAGTGGATGAAACGTACCAGCTGAATTTGGGTGGAGACACGGACTTTTTGAACATGACTGTAGAAGAGAGGTTGAAGACAAAGCGAATCAGCAAAACAGAGGCAGTCACTAGCCTTGTTCCATATGACTTGCCCACAAGAATTGGCCCCTCAGATTATGTCCACTTCTTAAATAACAAAAAGATATGTTACATAACACTTAAGGGTAGAAAATTCGGCGATCGCCCAATAACGATAAACGCCAAACTTGAAGTTGAAGACTCACCCAACAGTGGAGGCGTAGTTATAGACCTGATAAGGGCTGCAAAAATTGCCTTAGATCGTAAAATCAAAGGTGCATTGTTAAGCATGTCTTCCTACGCTTTTAAGCATCCACCTATTCAGGTACCTGACTCGCAAGCGCGACAGTGGACGGAAGAATGGATTTCAGGCAAAAGAGAACGCTAAACTAGCTAAACATTGCGTGCAAATGAGGAAAAGAATCATTAAAACTTTTAAGCTCTAATTCTCAATTTACTCACAATCTATAGGTGAATCTGCATGGTAAAAGTAGAGAATTACGAAGTGCCTGAAAATCTATACTATTCAAACGATTTTGCATGGATAAAAGTCGAAGGAGAAAAAGTTCGAATGGGCATAACTGACTACGCTCAAAAGCAGTTACGCGAGATAGTCTACGCTGAGCTACCTGACTCAGGGACAGAATTGACTCAGAACGAGCCTTACGGAACATTAGAGTCGGTGAAAGCCGTTTCCGACCTGGTTGCCGCAGTAAGCGGAACTATCGAGGAAGTCAATACTGAAGTTCAGACACAACCAGAACTTCTCAATGAAGACCCCTATATTAAAGGCTGGTTGGTAGTCGTTAAGCCAGCGAACCTTAAAGCAGAACTAAGTAACTTGATGGATTTCGACAAGGCAGTTGAATGGCACAAAAACCAAGGTAAATGAAGGAAGCCATTATGACTAGACGAGTAGTTATAATAGGAGCCAACGCAGCAGGAATGGAAGCCGCTTCCGCTGCGCGAAAGAAAGATCGAACAGCTGAAATTACTCTGATAACACAGGAGAAAACGCCAGGATACTCAAGATGTGGCTTACCTTTCGTGATAGGAGGACAGATACCTAGCTTCAAGGATCTGATTGTTTATCCTCCTGCCTACTTCAAGATGTTGAAGTTAAATTTGAAAACTGAAACAAAAGCTACTACTATTGACACAAAAGGGAAGCTAGTCACAGTCATTAACAAGAATGGTGCTAAAGAGTCCCTACCCTACGACAGCTTAATTATTGCCACTGGAGCAGACGCGTTCATGCCTTCAATTAAGGGGCGTGAAAAACAGGGAATTCTCAGCCTCCGAAATATTGAAGATGGAGAAGAAATCTTAGAGAAAGTGCAGAATGGAGCCAAATCCGCCGTAATTATGGGTGCTGGGCTAATTGGGCTTGAAACTGGAGTAGCCTTTATCGAACGCGGCTTGAAAGTAACTTTGGTTGAGATGCTGCCTCAAATTTTGCCAGCTATGCTTGATGCGGACATGGCAAAGCTTGTCCAGGAACACCTTCAGGAAAAGGGCATGGATATTCTCACGGAGAAACCTGTAGAAGAGTTTCTCGGAGACGAAAAAGTCACAGCTATCATAGCTGGTGGCGAGAAAATAGAAGCTGACCTTTTCCTAAGTGCTTTTGGCGTAAGAGCTAACACTAAACTAGCGATTGATGCTGGCATACCACTAGGAGAGAGTAGAGCCATAAAAACAAACTCCAAAATGGAAACTGATGTGCCAGACGTTTACGCCGTTGGTGACTGCGCTGAAGCTCCGAATCTGATTACCCACAAGGCTGTTTGTGCCCAGCTGGGCACGATCGCAGTTAGACATGGAAAAGTAGCAGGTGCCAATGCTGCTGGCTCTTACTCGCAATTACCTGGAGTACTAGGTTCAGCTGTGACAAGGCTTTTCGACATAGAAGCTGGCGTAACAGGTTTAACGGAGGTAGTGGCAAAAAGGGCAGGAATTGAAGTTGTAAAAGGAGCTATTAGCTCCAAAACAAAAGCGGACTACTATCCCGGTGCTTTACCCATAAAAGTTAAACTAATTGTCGAAAAGGAATCACAACGTATAATCGGCGCCCAAATAGTGGGCGGTGAAGAAGTCACCCAACGCATAAATGCGCTGTCTTTTGCTATCCAGAAAAATATGACCGTACGCGAGTTAGCTAAAGCAGACACAGCATATGCGCCACCACTGAACGAAACTTGGGATCCCATGGTCTTAGCGGCTGAAATGATACTAATGAGACTCCGCTGAATACAAATCGTAACTCTTTCTTTTTTATTTCTGTTCTTGCCAGCTTATGCTGTTATGGGTTAACCCAATAATCATGCCCAGAAGCTTTTAGAATATTCACCTAGAACGATTTTGTATACTTGTTTTGTTTGGTCTGCGATTTTTTCCCAATCGTACTTTTCTTGTACTTTTTTGTAAGCGTTTTTTTTGATTTTTTCTTTATAGTTCTCATCTAGAAGGATTTTTGTAATGCCCCATGCTAGAGAGTCAGGGTTATTTGGATACGCTTTGAATCCTGTTGAATCGTGGTTGACTATTTCGGATAAACCTCCTGTGTCGGATACTACTACAGGACTTTTCGCTGCCATTGCTTCCAGAGCCACTATTCCAAATGGTTCAAATAGAGATGGTACGACTGAGACGTCTGCGCATTTCTGGAGTCTGAGTAGTGTTTCGTCGTCTACGAATCCCATGAAAAGCACTTTATGTTCGAGTTTCATGCTTCTGACGATATTTAGGAGTTGATCTTTCATGTAACCGCTACCTACAATTATGAATTTTGCGTCAACCTTTTCTAAAACTCTCGGTACGGCATTGATTAATATGTGTATACCTTTCTCGTAAACTAGTCTTCCAACATAGAGAACGATTTTCTCGGTAGGCAACGCGAATTTTGCTCTGAACGCTTCGCAGTCTTCCTTCTTAGGGTTTTCATAAACACTTGTGTTAACGCCATTAGGGATCTTAACTAGTTTGTCGTCTGGAAGTCCAAAAGCCCATTTGACGTGGGAAACCATATAATCGCTACAGCAAATTACTTTCCATGCTTCATATGTGAGCCAAGCTTCGGTTTCATGGATCATTTTTTCTGTATCAGTATGAAGTCCATCTCTTCGTCCAATCTCGGTGGAGTGCATAGTGACCAAAAGTGGTTTTCTAAAAACATGTTTTAGTCCTATTCCAGCTGTTGCAACCAGCCAATCGTGGACGTGGAAAACATCAATTTTAGCGTCCATCTTATTGACGATAGCTGCCGCTTCTCTCTGCATATTCAAATTCATCATGTAAACCCACGTTGCAAAATCTGGCGCTGGGTTTTTGTATGAGTCTATTCGGTTTACTTCAACGCCATCTATGACTTCGTGAGCAGGTGCACCAGGAAAATCACATGTTACCACATAAACTTTCACGCCGATTTCTGCCAAGCTCTTCGATAGGAAAAAAACATGTGGTGATATTCCTCCTATAACTCTTGGCGGGTATTCCCAACTAAACATCATTACGCTTAGTTTATTTTTCATTTGTTGCACCCGCCTTTTGCAATATTTCTGTAAAGCTTTAACACGTCCTTCATCCACGAGTTAGCGCTTGGCGAAACAACTTTAACTTTCTCTTTAGGGACATTATGTATTCTGACAACTTCATCTCGCATCCACTCTGACTTAACGCTCACTTTTTCGGATTCGTAAAAGCCTAGCCACTCAATACTCTTAATTGACATATTATGAGGTGTATTTGCATTTGCAGAACGATGATCCTCCAAACTCTCTACAGAATAAATAAAAGGTATGTCTAGCGCATTTTTCAAAGAAACTGCAGCTGGTATGAAATGCCAGTCATAAACATCTATGAGGTCAACATGTTTGCCCTTTTGGTAGTAAATGTTTGCTGAGGCTCTCTCAACTTCTTGATTCAAGGTCAAATCCCATGTTAAAACGCCGATATGAGTGCGAACAGGATTCGCTACCCTCACAACTCTAACTCCATTTGCTTCCTTAACAATACTGGTCAAAGAATCATGATAGGTTATGACGTACGTCTCAATTTTGTTTTTAACCAACTGAGTTGATAACGCGCTCACATATTCAGCAAGTTGCCCCACCATTCTTGGAGGATACTCCCACGAAAAAATTAAGACGCGCATCTACTTTCACTACGTGAAAAGAGAACAAACTTTGATTATTCCTCTTGCATTAAGATAGTAACGTTTTTTCCCTTCATTATCAACAAAGCTCTCGGCAAAACCTTCAGACTTGTAGTTGTCAAGAATTCCCTCAATTTCTACTTGGTTTTTTTGTAGAATTCGCGCCACTTCTTCGCCTCTTCTAGCTAAATCAGCAGCAGTCGCGCATAAGTTGTGCAGCGTCTGTAAAACCTTTTCTGGGAAAGGGAGTTCTTCTCTCATTTCGCTTGCACCTAGCTTATCATTGACTATTGTAGACTTCTCTTATAAACGCATGCACATTCTCGTTTGTTCAGAAAAGCTTGACTGCTACCTGAACCTGTCCACTGAGTTCCTTGAACCTTTTTTTCGCAGTGTCAACAACCGCTTTTCTAAGAGTTTTTCCCTTCAGCTTTTGGGTTCTGGCTAGTTTGAGTTGACGCGCCAAAGTTTTGTCCTGTAGTGAGTGTTCTGCCCAGCTTTCGAAATCTCCTCGGCGATTATGAAACTCCAAAGCTTTCACATCAACCGTCTGAACTGCTTTTGCAAAACCTTTCAAACTCCAAGTCATCACACCCGTAAAATTTTCTTTTCCAGCTTTCGTACAGAAAAGGAAAGGTTCATTAGCCGTTAACAATGCAAGCCTGATTCTGTTTTCAAAGTCAAATAACAACGTTTGAGCTGCCACGAAAGCGTCCATAGGAGACTTGAAAGGACTAAAATACGCGTGAACTTCTCCTGGTGCTCCACCTGCAGCAAACATGTAATAAAGGTGGTCACTTGTTTGGAAATAGCGCCACAGTTTCATGAACTCTTGATCCTCCCCTTCTTTGATAAGAGATTCAAGCCTTCGCAAACCTGTGTAGTAAGCCCACTGCAGGGCGTTACCAAGCCAGCCGCTTGAGTCCCTTTCAAGGTCAGCCCAAGAAACCGTTCCGCCAGCTTCAGGAACATCAATCTCACCCGCGGACACATACTTGTCTACGATCTCAGAAGGCGTAGCCATATTCAAGTACCCCCGCTTGAGGATTTCTTCGGGCAGGTGCCTTAGAAAAGCATGTATGCCTGTTTCTGGCCAATGGTGTTCTCCGAAAGTTTCGTAATCAGGGAAAATGTTGATGCAGTCTCCTTTTGTGTCAGATAGCCACCGCACATATTTACTGGCTGTAAGTGGCCACTCGCTCCACCATCTCGCTGAGAACCTGAAGCCGATGTCGTCTGTCAACTTATAGTTGCGTAGCAGCACCTTAATTTTCTTGCAGCCTGTCGGAGTGTAAACGTAGTTAGGCGACTTTCCCCTTAGGATTTTTTCCACCCCTTCCATGAAAATCCCCTTGTACCCCATTTCCTCCACAATTCCCGCGATAGTGTTGTTGTATAACAGCTCGGTGTTCTCGAAAACGCATGGCGAATAACCGAGCAAGCTCTTCACTGCTTGCTTATGCATCTTCACCTGTTCAATAAACTCGTCTTTCTCAGGGTAAAGACTGGCAATAGAATGATGGTAAGTCTGGTTCAGAAACTCCACGCACTCCGTCTCTGCAAGCTGCTTGAAGGTCTCCAACAGGTCTTTTTCGAACATTTCACACTGTTCCAAGAAAACGCCTGACACGCTAAATGAAACCTTAACCTGCCGTTTCTCCTTCTTGTACTCGTCAATCAAGTCAAGTAGTATCTGGTTAGAGGGAAAATAGCATTTCTTAGCCGCCCGCTTGAAAATCTCCTTATCAACCTCATTATCAAAATAGTAATCAAAAAGCTCTTCCTTCTTCAAACGTTTGAAAACCTTGTTCTCCCAAAATAGATTCCGCTTCAACCTATGCGGTTGATGAACCTCAAACACAAGAACGACATCAGTCACAGCTTCACACAACTCCAAATAATCACTATCAAACACAGTTATTTCTAATTTGTTATATTCACACGCAATGAAAAACAGATAACCTCAATGCAAGTTTCCTATTCTCAACTATAAATGGGGGGTTATAGTTTTTTCTGAGCGCTAGCGTACATGGCTCATGATAACATTCAACTTGGTTTTTCAGGTGGGAAAATTAATTAAGTTAGAACTGGTGATTAGTCCCTATTAAAATTGGTGATTTGTAATGACGATAAAAGTAGGAATTAACGGTTTCGGAAGGATCGGAAGACTTCTGTACAGAGCAGCAATTGAACGAAAAGCAGACATTGACTTCGTAGCCATAAACGACCTTGCAGACGCAAAAACAAACGCCCACTTGCTGAAATACGATTCAGTTCATGGAAGATTCAAGGGCAGTGTAGAACTCAAAGACGGCAACTTGGTCGTCTGCGGAAAAGAATTGAAAGTCCTCTCGGAAAGAGAACCATCAAAGCTCCCGTGGAAAGACCTAGGTGTCTACTTAGCCGTTGAGTCAACAGGAATCTTCAGAACCAAAGAAAAAGCTTCAATGCACCTGCAAGCAGGAGCTAAAAAAGTCCTCATTAGCGCACCCTCACCAGACCCAGACGTAACCGTAGTTTTAGGCGTAAACGGCCATCTATACGACCCGGCGAAACATAACATCCTCAGCAACGCTTCATGCACCACCAACTGCCTTGCCCCAGTGACAAAAGTATTAGCAGACAACTTCGGCCTTGAAAAAGCTTTCATGACCACAGTGCACGCCTACACAAACGACCAAAAAGTACAAGACCTCGTACACAAAGACCTCCGAAGAGCCAGAGCAGCCGCAGTGAACATCATCCCCACAAGCACAGGCGCAGCAAAAGCAATCGGCTCAGTCTTACCATCATGCAGTGGAAAACTGAACGGAATGGCAATGCGTGTACCCACAGCAGATGCTTCCATCGTGGACTTGACAGCCATACTCGGCAAAGATGTCAGTGTTGGAGAAATCAACGCTGCCATGAAACAAGCCGCAGAAGGACCATTGAAAGGCATACTGGACTACACAGAAGACCCAATCGTCTCATGCGACGTACTACATACCACATACTCCGCCATCTTTGATGCACAAGCAACCATGGTTATGGGAGACAAAAGCAACTTCGTAAAGGTCCTAGCGTGGTACGACAACGAATGGGGCTTCAGCAACCGCATGGTTGACTTCATCGAAATGGTGGGCAAGAAAGCAGGTCTCTAAACGCTCGTTGCTGAAACTTTAAAAAAACCTTTCCCATCCTTTTCTTTTTAACAATCGAGAGTGAAAAACATGGCAAAATACTTAACACTTGACGATTTTAACGTGAAAAACAAGATAGTCCTAGTCAGAGTAGACTTCAACTCAGAAATTGACTTAGAAACAAAAAAAATCGCAAGCGACGTACGCATCCGAGCACACGCAGAAACCACCATCACCGAGCTGGCAGAAAAAGGCGCTAAAGTAGTGATTCTAGCGCACCAAGGGAGAAAAGGTGAAGCAGACTTCACATCCATGCAACCCCACACAGAAGTCTTAGCTAAAATCTTGAAGTGCCCAGTAAAGTTCGTTGACGACGTTTATGGCGAAAAAGCAAAAACTGCCATAAAAAACCTGCAAAGCGGCGAAGTCCTTGTCTTAGACAACGTCAGAGGGTTCGATGGAGAAACCAAAAAAGGAACACCTGAAGAACACGCGAAAACTGAGCTTGTTCAGAATCTTGCGCCGTTGGGGGATTTGTTTGTTAACGATGCGTTCGCAGCAGCGCATCGAGCCCATGTATCCATGGTTGGCTTCACCGCGAAATTGCCAAGCGCTGCAGGTCGCATAATGGAGCGTGAATTGAAATCCCTCAGCAAAGCGTTGGACAAACCTGAAAAACCGTGTTTGTTCGTTATGGGTGGAGCAAAAGCAGATGATTCCCTTGAAATCTCCAAGTACGTTCTAAGCAAAAACATAGCGGATATGGTGCTTGTTGGCGGTGTGACTTCACAGGTTTTCCTTGTTGCAAAGGGCTTCAAACTGGGTGAAAAGAATATGGCTTTCATAGAGAAGAAAGGACTCATCGAACTCATTCCAGGAATCAAGGAGCTTATGCAAACGTATCCTGATGGCATTGCAATTCCGGAAGACTTAGCGCTGGATCTGAATGGAAAACGCAAAGAAATTACAGTGGACGAGTTACCCGCTGACTACTCAATATTCGATGTTGGCTCCAAAACAATTGAGAGCTACGGAAAACTCTGCAAGTCAGCAAAATCCATCGTTCTAAGCGGACCAATTGGCGTCTATGAAAACCCTGAATTCGCCGTAGGCACAAAAGGAATTTTCGAGGCAATCGCAGATTCTGAAGCCTTTTCGCTTGCAGGCGGAGGACACACCATATCAGCGTTAAAACAGTTTGGGCTATCAAGCAAAATCTCTTACATAAGCACTGCTGGCGGAGCATTAATCGAGTTCCTCATGGGCAAAAAACTACCAGGCGTCGCAGCCTTAGAAAACGCCGTAAAAACAAAAGTCGCCTAAACCCTTTTTCTTCTTTTTCTTCTTTTCTTCTGTTTATCATCCAGACACCAACAAACCTTATTTGATTATTAATAATAAGGGAGGGTCATTAAATGGATAAACGCAAAAAGTGAGAAAAGCAATGATATTGCAATTGTTATTTTAGTATCTTTTTGAGGTTTTGTTTATGCTTTAGCCTATTTTCCGATTACTCTGACGTTTTCAACGAGGATCCAGGGCGCAACTAGTTGGCCCATTTGTCTTTGGTTGTTGGCTGTTGTGGTTACGTTTTTAAGTACTTCGAATATGTTGCCTGCTAGCATTACACCGCGTGTTGCGTGTTTTATATCGCCTTTGCTGATTTTCCATGCCGGTGTTGCGACAACCGAGAATTCGCCGCTGACAGGGTTGCTGCTGTGAGCGCCTTGCAGGTAGTAGATTATTAAGCCGTTATCTACTTCGTTGATAAGCTGGTCAGGAGTTTTATTTCCAGGTGCGATGTGGAAGTTTGTGGCTTCAATGCTGGGTGTAGACAGGTATCCGGCTCTTGAGGCATTTCCAGTGCTTTCTTTTCCGTCTTTTTTCGCAGCGTAGTTGTCATATAAGAAATTACGCAGAATTCCTTTTTCTACTAGAGTTGTTTTTTGATGAGGTGTTCCTTCCCCGTCAAACGTCCAAGTGCGCAAGCCACTTAATAGCAAACCGTCATCGTAGATTGTAACATTTTCTGATGCAACTTTTTCGTTGATTTTGCCTTGAAAGGGTGATTGTCTTCTCTGAACATTATCGGCTTTGATAGCATTAATCAACGTATATTGAAGCAACCCCTGAAGTGCAAACTGAGTCAATATCAGTTTGGTTGTTTCAGTCTTAATTCGCTTAGTTCTTAAAGAGGAAACTGCCAAACGTGCGGCTTCTTTTCCAACCCACACTGGGTCAACGTTGCATTCTCTTCCAGCGTTGAATTCAAAGCACACTGGAGTCACGGTATTCCTCTCTTTTGCTACCGTTGCTAAGCTACACTCTATTATTGTTCCTCTGTCAAAACCTTCAACTCCATTCGAATTAGCTAAAGCGCTTGACAGGTAAGCAGCCCCTACACCTCCTTCAATTGGGAAAACATGTTTGTTCACGCTTGCAGCTGAGTCCAACATGCTAGAAGCTATGTCAACTAAGCCTTCAGAGCGTAGTTCGAGGATCTTGCGGTCATAGATTTTTTCAGCAGTAACATAAGCCTTCTTTTCAGGAAGCCCATTCCAGTCTTGGTCAGGTTTGCTTGCCTTGGCAGCGCTTGAAGCTCCGAGTACGGTATTCTCAATGGCTTTCTCTCCCTCGATGATGTTCGTGTAAGCAAAACCAATCGCCTTATTGATAACGACCCTGACTCCTAAACCTCGATCAATTATCGTGTTAGTTTTAGAGATTTGCCCCCGTTCTACACCTACACTCGTGGCTTGACTCTCATATACGTAAGCTTCAGCTTCATTAACACCTTTTTTTAAGGCTTTTTTAATGACGTTTTCTGCTAAGCCTAGCATTAAGTCTTTTTCAAGCACTACCACCAACAATCACCTCTTTAACTCGTATATGCGGTCCCCCGTCGCATACAAAGGCGGTTTGGCCCTTTCCACACCTTCCTGGCCACAGTTCAAAATCTTTTCCAACGGCATCAACTTTGAAAAGAGTCTCAAGAGTACTGCCACTTATTGACACATCGCGTACGGGGGCTCCTATTTCACCATTCCGTATCTCGTAAGCCTCTTGGATACCCACTTGGAATGTGCCGTCTAAATTCGCTTGTCCCCCTCTAAAGCTCTTTAAGTAGTAACCCGAATGTATATCTTCCATTAATTCTTCGAGAGAATGGTCTCTTGGAGCCATAAACGTATTGCGCATGCGGATTATTGGTTCGACTCGAAAGTTTTGTGCTCTTGCGTTTCCTGTAGGTTCAACATTAAATTTTTGTGCTGTCTCTCGATTGTGCATTAAACCTTTGACTACCCCATCCTTTATTAGGAGAGTTTTCCGAGTTGGAACGCCTTCATCATCGTATTTGAATGAGCCAAAAGCACCTTTTATTGTTCCATCATCATAAAATGTAACTAAATCTGAACCTATTTTCTTTCCAAGTCTGTTCTGTAACACACCGCCAGATAATGCTAAGTCAGCTTCAGCAAGATGTCCGAAAGCCTCATGCACGAAAACCCCTAAGACGTTGGGTCCCAACACTACTTGTGATTTTCCACCTTTAGGGGACTTAGCTACGAGTTGCTTGATTGCTCGACTAGCTACTTTTTCTCCTATCACTTCTGGAGCCGAGTCAAATACGTCATAGCCTTCTGTGGACCCTATTTCTTCTCTACTAAAAGTGAAAACACCTTTGCTTGAAGCTGTGGCTGTTATTCTTGACCACACGTAGAGCTTATCTTGTTTGATTTGCGTGCCTTCACTGTTTGCAAAATAGCTAGTACCTGTCAAATCTAAATAATCTACTGTGCAAACTTTAAGTCGTTTGTCGTAGCCTAAAACTGCTTTGTTTATTGACAAGGCAGTGTTTATCTTGTCTTCCATAAGAATTGTTGAAGGTCTCTTCTTGGGTTTTATCTGAACGTTATCTTTTAAAATTCTAGTCTCCGCAAGCTTTATCGGAGCTTTCACCCGTGAACTTGCGTTTTTTGCCATATTGCAAGCGTTGGAAACTGCGTTCATCACGACCTCGTTGTCTACGGAGCCAACTGATGCAAAACCCCAAGCGCCCTCTACAAGAACGCGCAGTGCTATCCCGTTTTCAATGCCTTGTTTGGCGGCTTCTACTCGTCCTTCCTTGAGGGTGAGCATCGTCTTGTGAAGTTTTTGTGCTCGTGTTTCAGAGTATTCAGCTCCGAATTTTTGAACCGCGACTTCGTTGACGTTGGATAAAATGTCTTCCACGAGTTATGCACCTTCTGTGAGAGTTTGAGATATGAGTAATAAATGAAAGGTAATAAATTCGTTTTTGTTCTAGTTAAAAAATCCGGGTATCATGAGACTAGGGTTCAATAGAAATCGTCGATATTCAATTGTTGCACTCTTCCTTGCTGAGGTTTCTCTGTGTGACTAGCTTCACCAAACTCAAGCCTTCCGTACACGCCATCATACCCAGGAATTACACGAATCGCCCCAGTTCTAACTTTGACAATTGCATTAGCGACTCTCATGTCTGTCACTTCAGCAAGCGCATCTTCACTCGCGTCTATAAGCACTGTGTACTCATCCCCGAACCTGTCAATTAGCGAATTGTATATTCTCCACACCTCTTGAGCATACGGTGAAGTAGAACCCGAGACCGTAGCAATAATTTCTGAAAGGGGTAGCAGGCGCATAAATCCTGGTTTTTCACGATGCTTAAAACCTTCAAGGCGGTCAGCAAGTTCTTCAATACGCTGTTCAACGCCTTTTGTTAGGTTTCTACGGCAGACTGGGCAAATATTGTTAAATTTTTGTGCTTCTCGCGGCGAAAGAGACACGTTACATTTGCGGTGACCAGTCCAATGATATTTTCCGTAAGCAGGATCGGTTTCAATAGTGAACTTGAACCTTGCGAGATCTTCATCACATATTGCGTCAACAACTTCACGATAACTTATTCTTGGAAGCTCAAACACGTTTGCTTCCCTGCCGATGCGCCAAGGCCAAAAACTATGGCAGTCACTGTTTGAAACTAAAGCGTATCTATCAAGCCGGCTCAAACGCCAGTTCATAGCTGGGTCCGATGAAAGCCCAGTTTCCAACGCATGAATATGTTTCGCCATATCTTGGTAGCATTCCTCGATAGTATCGAAACCGCTGAAAGCGCCAAAAACACTGAACCACGGTGTCCAAACATGAGCTGGAAAAACCATATTTTCCTTTGAAACTCCCCGAACTTCTTCAACCAACTGAGAAGCCGTCATTTTCAACATGGGTCTGCCATCAGCAGCTAAATTCCCGTATTCCTCAAGTGCTTCATTGACTTGAATTGCAGTTTCTACACTTGGCACCAAAATAATATGATGAACTTTTTTGATAACGTTTTTAAAATTAAAGATTGTGCATACTTCTGTTGTCAACATGAACCGCACTGGTGATTTGCTTTTGCTTGCAACCTTGTACATACTTGTACCTGCCTCAGAAACCAACGTTTCCTGAATTTCTCTAATCCATTCTGGATGGGTGAAATCACCTGTGCCCATAAGATTTAGTCCTTTAATCTCTGCAAAACGAGCAATTTCTTCAATACACATTCGTTGACTCGTTGCCCTACTATAACGACTGTGAATATGCAAGTCCGCTATTACCCTCAAGTCCTGCGCCTAACCGTAAGATGGCAAATAGTGATTTTAAAGCTAATGCCATTAATAGCGCTTCACTTCAGCTTGAAGTTTTCTTTTTTGCTTCATTTGCTTTATCATCCTCTTTCTTGTTAACTTCTTTTTCATGATTTTCTTCAGTGCTTCCCGTTTCATCCACATATTTCGCGAAATGCTTTTCCCAATCCAACTTAAACATTATTATGAAGACGATACCCAACAGTACTATTCCAATAATGGTGCCCACCAAAAGGGAAGATCCTTCGCCTTCCAGCCCGAAGAGCGTGCTGACAATTTCCAGAGACAAACGACCACTGTAAGCTATAATAAGGTTAGAAAAGAATTTTCCCAAAATTGCTGGAACAAAAGCGCGTACCAAATTGTAGCGCATAACGCCTAATGGAATAAATAGTAAGTCATCTGGTAGTGGAGTCAAAGCAAAAACGAAAATTGCGATTGAGCCGTACTTTTTGAACAGCTTAGTTAAAAATTCTATTCTTTTCTTATATCTACCGCTAATAACTTTTCTACCCCCTACACCAATTAGGTATCCTGAGAATTCACCTATTGCAGCGCCTGCACCAGCAGCGACCGCAATCAAAAAGGGATCAAAACTTGGCTGACCACCGAGGATGAAGATGACGACTGTGTAAGGAATTGGAACGAAAATCGACATGGCTCCAAGTAAGCTTATTAGAAAAATGCCTAGATATCCATACTGAACCGCAAAGACTTCCAACCAATGTTCGATATCTTGAAGCAGCAAGAAACAGTCAAATCCTTCAGTAACCTATGTTACCTCCACTTAAAGAATTTATGAATTTCAGAAAACAGATTTGTGGGGGATTTGAAAGAGAAACCGTCATTCGCGCTTTCTTAAGAATGGCTTTTCAACTAGATACTTCCTTTTTTCGGCAGAAACCTTCTTAAATGAGAAGTGTTGATAAGACTGTGCCTTTAAAGGGTGAGGCTTATGTCCAAACCATTTTATGTTAAATATGAAGCACCAAAAGAAATCGTAGATGCAGCCTATGAAGCCCTATCAATTGCTTCAAAAACAGGAGCAGTTAGAAAAGGGACAAACGAAGCTACAAAAGCTGTTGAGCGAGCTATAGCAAAACTAGTCGTTATAGCTGAAGATGTGGATCCACCAGAAGTCATAGCGCATTTGCCGCTCCTCTGCGAAGAAAGAAAAATTCCTTATGTGTTCGTTCAAAGCAAAGATAAACTAGGCAACGCAGTAGGTATTGATGTTCCATGTGCTTCGGCTTGCATCATCAAAGAAGGAGACGCTACTGGATTAATTAAAGAGATAATCACGAGGATTGAGCAGGTTAAACGAGGCACTCAGTAATGAGCGGAAAAGTCGCTAAGACAGCAACAGATCAAGAACTTATACCTTCAGAAGTCATCCAAATAATAGGAAGAACAGGTGTTACTGGGGAAATAACTCAGGTGAGAGTGCGCATTCTAGAAGGAAAAGACAAAGGGCGCATCATAACGCGAAATGTCAAAGGTCCAGTACGTGTTCAAGACGTTCTAATGCTAAGAGAAACCGAAAGAGAAGCAAAGAAAATCACCAGATAAAAATTCAAAGTCAAGCTAAGAGGAATTGCCCATGCCCAAACCCAGAAAATGTTCATTTTGTGGTAACGATTTCCCAGCAGGCACAGGATTAATGTATGTAAAAAATGATGGAACTCTTTTGTGGTTCTGCTCCAGCAAATGCAAGAAGAGTTCATTGAACTTCGGAAGAGATGCACGCAAGCTCAAGTGGACAACATACTACGGCAAAGAAGAGAAAGGAAAAGGATAAAACGCAAACAGCATTTCCGCACATCTTCCAATTATCAATACTTTTTTTGAATGCAGTTTGAAAAAACCGCTTGATTTGCTTAAATACTCCTTCAGAAAAACCCTTTTAGTAATTTCTGGGACTTTTATTTGCAGATCAAACAGAAGAGCCTAAGAAAAGAATTAGACTAAAAGCTAGTTCTATTTGAACTACAAGCTGCTAAACCCATTTCTTCAACCATAGAAGTTTTTTTGGTAGCGGGGACTAGATTTGAACTAGCGATTTCTGGGTCTCTCACAGTGCTGTGCACTGTTATGAGCCCAGCGGGTTAATCCTGGCTACCCCACCCCGCTAAGTTTGCTCTGAAAGCGTCTTCAAAGTACTTTTAGTACTACCTCCGTCAAATATTAATAGTTTCTTTTTTTGTCTCAGCAAAAGCATTTTAGTATCGACATTTATTTTGTATGCTGGTGCATTGATAGATGGATAAGCCATACTTCCGCGAAATGTTCAAGCCATCTCTTGAAAATCCAGTTTTTGTTCAAGGGCTTCCAGGTTTTGGCAATGTAGGAAGAATCGCTGCCCATCTTCTGATAAAATTTTGTGAAGCAAAACCTTTCGCAGAATTGTATTCTCCCTCCTTCCCAGATTATGTTTCAATTAGCTCAAAAGGAATCACCAATCTTCCAAAGTATGAGTTCTATGCTGCACCCATGGAGAAAAACAATCTTGTTATCATGACTGGTGAAACGCAGCCGTCCTTTGATGATGTTTTAGCACACTACCAAGTTTGCTCTGAAATCGTGAATTTTGCTAAAAAATTGGGTAGCCACTTCATAGTGACAATGGGTGGAGTACCCATAACTGAAGATAAAGCAAAAGTTTATGTGGCAGCTACCTCGTCGAATCTGGCAAACGAATTCAAGGAAAAAGGAGCCGTGATATACAGCAAAGGCAGAATAGTTGGAGGGACAGGACTTACGTTAGCGCTTGCAAAGGAGCGAGGACTTGATGGCGTTTGCTTGCTGGGTACTACTACTGGTTTTAAGGCAGACCGAGGTGCTGGATTCCTCGTTTTCAAGTTTTTTATGAAAGCTTTGGGAAAAGAGATAAAAGAATGGTTGTAGGAAGAAAGATTACACTTCGATGATGTCAAGAAGGTGTTTGAATGGTTGAGAATGACGAAAGATTCGACATAGACTCCAAGTTTTTGAGAGTCCTTTTGATTATTGCCACAGTTTTTCTGCTCTTCGCTGGTCCAACATATATTCCTTACCTGCTTTCCAACATACTGAACTTGGGTTCTTTTATATCAGTAGTTGTAGGGGTTGTCCTGTTTGCTACAGGAGTGTTTTTAATGGTCTTTCTTGTTCGAAAGAAAATAATTTCATAAAGTTTTGCCTCAGATACCCCAGGGTGCATCATAGTATCAGCATTTTGGATTCTTCATCGGCGTTTTTCTAGATTCTAATTGCAAGTAATAAATCTTATTCGAATAACCTCTACGGCCAGGAAAGCATATTTAATATGCCTAAATATATCTTATTTATGCAAGAAGACAAGAAAAAACGCTTAGAAAAAATGATTAGCAAGGATGTCGAGTCTGCCAAGAGAACAACAATCATACTGGATAAAGACGAGAGAGATTTCATAGACCAAATGATAAAAGAAGGAAAAGAGCCTGGAATTAAACCTCTTATCTCCAAGATGCTTGATGTTTATAAAAGTATGATGATTTACGATTGGCGTTTTCCAGGTGAATATTATTGTGGCATAAGTCGTATCGCTTTTGTCAACGTGGAGTTGATAAACATCTTAATTCAGCAGATTGATAAGGAAAAATGGAGGGAAATTGGGAAGGAAATGGGTGTTGCATTGAAAGTCTCAATTGAAACGATCTTGGGTCTCGAGGCATCAAAACGGGAAAACTGGGAAAACATCTTCAAAAGATTAAGAATTCAAGGATTCGGTGATTTCTTTTTAAAAGACAAGTATCTTCTTCTCAA
>Ga0209536_100000246_pt1 | contig 85965 bp, 58 predicted proteins | sample DeeMarSeWOR28_12_FD_187461 | JGI IMG/M metagenome (GOLD analysis project Ga0209536, IMG submission 187461) | Marine sediment microbial communities from White Oak River estuary, North Carolina - WOR-2-8_12 (SPAdes) (version 2) | ecosystem: Environmental > Aquatic > Marine > Intertidal zone >... | reverse complement strand
CTATAATTCGTTAAACTTACCTGATCGGTATTTACTGCACAACTGCCGTTACTTACCGCCCACTCCAGTATCGTCGGCACACTGCCATCGCCTGCCGTAACACCTGTCACCGTTGTTGTCGGTGAACTCGGATTGGTGATTGTCCCCGGGCCACTTATTATACTCCAGGTACCTGTGCCAACTGCGGGAACATCCGCTACCATGGTAAATATTGAATTATTACATTGTTCTATATCCGGACCGGCGTTAGCAATGGAAGGATTCTCATTAAAGGTAACCGTAACTTCATCAAAATCTGAACAAATTCCATTCACCTCGGTCCATCTAAAAACATAAGTGCCATAGGTGTCAACTGTAACATTGGTAGTAACTGCATTAGGATCAACAAAATTGGACGATCCCGGTCCACTTTCCTGAGTCCATGTACCTAATCCAATACTGGCTGTACCTGATAAATTAAATGGGTTTCCGGCATCTTTACCACAGATATCCCCGCCACTTCCGGCATCTGCAACTGGTGTTTCGTAAAAATTCACAATTATTTCAGCAAAATCACTGCAGGCTCCATTGGTTTCCGTCCATCGATATGTATATGAACCATAAGCATCTACAGTTACTGTTGCATTAGGACTGTTTGCATTATTAAAACTGCTGGTGCCAGGACCTGCCTCTTGTGTCCATGTTCCTGTTCCTACACTCGGAGTTGCATTAAATAAGTAATTTAAACCACACACATCTCCACCAGATCCAGCATCAGCTGTGACAATTTCATCAATTTCCACGTCAACATTACTGATAAAAACACATCCATTCCCGCCATCATCTGTAACCGTAAGGGTATAAGTATGTAATCCAGGTCCGGGCCAGTTAGGTGAACTACTGTTAAATGCAAGCGGATCAGCTACCCCGCTTGAAAAACCCATTGGACCTGACCAGCTGTAAATAACCGATCCGATTCCTGGATCATTGGTAATGGAATTTAAGTTTATCCCAACCGGATCGTCTTCACAAATTGGTGTTGATGCAATGTCAGCTATTATATTAATTGTGCTGATGGAAACATTTTCGGTATTAGTAAGTATCGATAAACATCCAGTTGAAGCATCTGTCGCTCTGACTTTAAGTGTTGTCGAACTTGGTAATCCATATGTCGTAATATCCAAATCCGATTCACCTACTACCGATTCTATATTACTTACAACATTATTGGAAGCATCGAGCACCTCATAATTTATACCTGGATCTGCACTCTGCACCGTAACAATTACTGATTCATTGACACATATTACAGTCCGGTCTACAGTTACTCCATTAGTATCATCTGGTTTTGGATTAACGGTAACATCAGCTATTGTACTTGGTCCAATGCAATTATCTCCTGAAATTGGAGTAATTGTATATGTTGCAGTACCTGATACAGGTCCTGTGGTGACTAATACATCTATTATAGGTCCGGCAACAGGAGTACCCTGATTGCTGCCACCTGATACGCCAGATTCCACAACTGTCCAGGTATAGGAAGCGCCAACACCGTTGGGATTAGAAAGAACGATATTTGTGCTTGATTCAGAGCATATTATGTCACTATTGGGAACAGCTAACGCATCTGGTAAGAGGTTTACTGTCATATTTATGGCATTACTTGTGGCTGAACAGCCATTGCCATCCGTAACTTCTGCTGTAACGATATCACCGTCATTTAATGCACTTGTAATATAGGTATCAGAAATCCCTGGTCCCTGGACACCAAATCCATTGACAAAAAATTCATAGGTGGTCCCCCCTGAAGCAGTAAACTGAACTGCTTCTCCTTCACAAATTATATTGCCCACTCCATCTTTATCACTAACTAGTGTGGCTGTTGGATTTGTATTGATGGTTATGGTGGGTTTCGACGTTAATTCGACTGAGGCAGATCCCGCATCATTGGTAGCTAATACATTAAAAGTGGTTGTAGCAGTTAATGTTCCTGTTGGTAAATAAATAGCCCCGCCAGTACCTGCCACAGGACCACCTATGTTCGAATCATCCGAATCATCTCTAAGCTGGTAATTAACTCCAGTTTCAGAATTGGACACAATGATAGATGTAGAACTCCCCTCACATATTGGATTTTCCGCTGCAACCACTCCCAATGAAGCATCCGGATACCTTTCTTCACTATTCTTCGATATGAAACCGGTTGCATTATTCTGGTTATCGTATTCCGTCTTGATCCATCCTGAAGAAAAGGCTGTATTTGAAACCCTGGTTTCCTGTATCAGGCCATTGAATGCTCTATTTCCATAATTAATTGGTATATTACCAATCGTTGGCAAATTGCCTGGTGCTGGAATTGCTGCACTGAATATTTCAGTTCCATTCAGAGTCTGGCTGGGTGTCTGTTCTATTCCATTTATGTACACCCGCAATTGATTATCGGCGGCATCCCAGGTGACAACTGCATGATACCAGCTACTGGTTGAATATATATAAGGATTAAAACCGGGATTGTTACTGGTATTTGTTTGCATCCTGGTACCAATCGCTGTAGGTGTGCTCTGTAATAACCAGGTTTGGGTATTTCCTGCGCTACCCCATGTTTTCCCAAATACAGCAGCATCCTGTGCAGTAGTAATATTTAACCAAGCCTGTACAGACACTGCCGTCCAGGTTGGGCCCGGGTTAGTCTCATCAAGTGGACGAAGTCTGATTCTATCGTTAGTTCCATCAAATTGTTGTGCGAATCCAAATTTTCCTGTAGTCCTGATTGGAGTTTGTGTGGGATCACCTGCCCCTAACGGGCCACCTCCTGTTCCATCATATCCATTACTGGTGGCATCTTTAAATTCGTCATTGGATCCCGATCCTGATTCCTGGAGGTGTAATACAGCCTGATAGTTGGTATTCCAGGCCGCAGTAGTAGAAGGATCAGATGACACCGATGAATTTCCATAGTATACGTATATAACCTTATCTACCGTTGTAGGTAAGGTTATACTAACAAAAGCTTGATAATTAGCCCTGTCAGGTGTTAATATTTCATGATCCAGCAGTGTAGTTCCATCTGAATCGGTAAAGGCGATATCAAAACCGGATGCACTTTCCGCATTTGCAATTATGTCCGCATCTCCTGTAAGATCAATTAAAAGTGGAAAATTAACATGAGGGCCTCCTGTGATATTTGCGTCAGCAATCGTGATTTCTTTCCTGAACTGATAGCCAGCAAGCCATTGCCCGAATGAGGTTTGGGCAAAAAGCATTAACAATATAAAAAATATTGCCGAATGCCTGAGTATGTTCTTTAAAAAGCTGACAATCATCGACTAGTAAAAATATGGATCGCTAGGCACAGTTTTTTATATTATTAAATATGACTAATAAAAATAAAGTAACCATGAGAAATGAAAAAAAATTTGTTAAAATCCAATAATATCTAAAAATATTTATATAAACTAAAAATCTAATTTGCCGGATGAATTAGTTTTGAATAAACCGATTTTTGTAAAATCACTTAGAGATTGAAAAGTAATTGTGGCATTAAAGAAGTATTCACTATTATAGGATACCACCATCCCCGCTTCATCGCCGGGCCTTTTGGTACCAAAGGATTCATCCCATAAAAGATTATAGGTATTACTTCCACCTTCCTCAAACTTGACTAAACGGATCGTATTATCATTATCTGTACCTAAAATTAAATATCGATTTGATTCTACTTGAAGGAGCTGAACTGGTATTATCTCCAAAGTTTCAAAAAAGGAATCTCGTATAATTGTAGCTGATCCTGAAATTATATTTCCGTTGGTTTGATCATATGGGGCGACAAATAAAAATGTACCAATAGATTCCTGGGGATTATTCCGTTGGTTGGAAAAAAAACCAAGTGCTAAAATTCTGGAGTCCTGTCTTATTAAATTCACAGGAAAATCATTGCCCTCCAATTGTGGGGAATATCCAGTTCCAAAGTTTCCATCAAAAATCCCTGCATCAATTTGTGTATTCACCTCACCACTTATTGGATCAATCTCCTGAGAAAGAGAGTGATATACATTAACATTAAACCTTTTAATATCTTTTACAAATCCGGAATTCTTTCTCGGGCTTTCAAGTATCTGGTTTCCATCCATGTCAACAATTCTAACGTTTCTCACCAGTCCAAATACATCAAAATTCTGATCATTATCAATATCGATAGAATCTTCGGCACTACCAGCCAGAAGTATTTCGCTGGATTGAATCTCTATGCTAAAGGCTGTTTCATCTTTATTTTGTTCTCCATACGCATTTACCCAGAGAAATGTATTTGTACCTAATGAAAATTGGGCGAGCATCATATCTTTTTCACCTTCTTGAATGACGGCTCCTGCAATATAAATATCTGAACCATTGATATCCATGGCAATCGGTTCTTCATCTATACCTGTCGAATTCGTAAAAAAATAGCTGGCGTTGTTACCATAAAGGTCAGTTTTAATAATCATAATGTCCCGACTCCCGCTGGAGCCATTTTCAAATGATTTCGCCAAAATAATTATCTCCTGGCTTTGATCATTATAAATCAAATCAACCGCTTCGTTTCTCGTTTCACTCCCGTAAATTTTCAGGAAGGTTATATCCTGCCGTGGCTCGATAGTAGATTTGTTGTCACATGATATCAAACACATTAACAAAATCAGACATATTAATCCTTGACCTTTCACAAACTTATTATTTATCTTTTTTAAGTTTGGGGTTATAAAAAGGGCTTACGTACCTTATTGAAAGTGAAATACAGTTCAACCGCATGGCATCACTCACTGCACCACTAATAATAACATTCTGACCCTGGACTTCCCCACCCCCAATATACCTCCTTGATTCTTTGGTAATGTTAGTAAATCCGGGAACTACTTTAAAATCCAGAGCTATTAATGAAATCCCATCAGTTTTAATCCTCGCTCCGATTCCAATTATTCCGGAAAAATTCCAGGGATTTCTTAGATTCGAAATATTCAAGGATGCTAAATCCTCATTTTCCTCGTCAATTGGTGACAATTTTGATAAATCATTCTGATTGGAGAATAATAGTAGGTCTAAACTTAAACCTCCATAAAAGTAAGGCCGGATCCTTTTTTCACCAAATGTATATTTGGCAATTAAAGGTATGCTGAAAAAATGATTCGCTTCAATATAACTTATATTATATTCGTTACTTACCGTTTCAGAATAAAACTCAGGATCATCGGTAAATAAAAAATTTTTTCTGCTGTATAATAATTCACCTCCAAAATACAGGTCCTTATACACGTTAAATTCAATACTCACCCCGCCTTCATAACCTAATTTAGCTTTATATTGCTCATTTGTTGTTTCAAATGAAAAGGGGGAGTAATCATGAATAATTGATGGGCTACTGTAATTAAGTCCGGCTATTACCGACCAATAAAAAACAGGTTTAGTGCGGAAATTATTATGGAGAAACATTAAATCCGGAGGATCAACCAGCTCATTCACCTGATGTTCTGGATCCTGTCTGAGTAAATCTAAATATATTGAATCAGCCTTATCCATCTCATCGAGGTATAATTTTGTTAATGCCAATAATTCAAGCGCATCGATTCGTTCCTGTTTTGTAAAGCCATTATCCAGGCATTCAGCAATAATTAATTCGATATTATAAAATCTACCTTCATCGAACTGCCTTCGTGCTTCCTCCAGATTCTGGGAACAAACGTCCTGTCCATTCGCTAGGATGGAAAAAAATATGCCAACTGCAATGAATAACAATTGGCAGTAAAATATGTCACTCTTCCTTTCTAAAATCATAGGTAATTGTTATGGCAACTTTCCTTTCCCACAGGTAACCTCATAGTCTACGTCGGGTCCTACATAACGCTCCCATTCTGCCCTTGTCATGTTTCTACTTAAATGACCACAAATCTGTGAGGATAACATCTCAATTTTTGTTGGCCATATTTTTATTAATCCATTTTCACAACCAGATATCAGGTAATTGCTGTCAGGGCTGAATGAAAGGTCCCACACATAATTACCTCCATGATCGCTTAACACAATTGGTAGATTATTTATATTATTATATTCCCATAATTGAATTGTTCCATCAAGGGAAGCAGTGGCCAAAAGACTGCCGTCTTTGTTAAATATAATATTTGATATTCCGGAGCCATGACCCGGTAATTCTTCCTCAAGTTTAGTTGGATTAATCAGCCCATTTGAGATATCATACAATTCAACATTACCATTATCAAATCCAACAGCAAGAACATTATTAACAGGATGAAATGCCAATGCAATGACTGGAGATCTATTATCTTCAAACAATGTTCGCTCTTCATCAACGTTCGTTGTATTTAATAGAACTACTTTGCCATTTTCACTTCCAAGGGCAAGTATCTGACCATCCGCGCTCAATGCCATATCCTTATATTCAATGTTAAATCTTCGTAACATCTGAGATCTGTTTTCTTCAAAAATATATGCTCGAAGGATTTTATCATCACCGATAGAAATAAACAACTTACTATTGGGTGCAATAACAACATCATGCACAGCGCCTGTATGACCCTGGACGCTTATAGGTCTCTTTAAATTCCTTTCGAGATCAAAGCACTGGATAATATTTTGATCACTTCCAACAACCAACCATTTTCCATTATTAGCGATTTTAATAAACCTGTTCCGGGCTTTGTTTGAGTATAACTGAATAGGATTTCTATTAGTGCTATTAAAATTCCACACAAATATTTTACCATCGGTTGCTGCGCTATAAATTTGATCACCAGAATTTGAAAATTCCACTCCTCTTACGACACCTGAATGCCCCAACAGGGAATATAGTGTATCTTTTTCAGCAAATGAAAGAGTTTTCAAGGCATAATATAATCCATCATAAATATATCGATCATGTTGATTTCCTCCATTTTCCGTATTAAAAATATTGGCTTGTAATGCAACCAATCCTCGAAGTTCGTTATCCCTAATCTGCAATGATTTGGCAGCCATTGCCTGGGCAATGTTCAAAATATTTAAACGTTCCACATTACTTCTTTGTCTTTCGGCTTCAGCTAATGCATTCTCAGCCAGGGTTCTTTGTTCTTCAGCATATTTGGCGCTTTGAATGGCATCATTAGTTCGAGCATCAGCAATTCGAGCCTGACTTTCTGCTATTCGACGCTGGAATATAGCATCTTGTTGTGCATCACGAGCTTGTTGTTCTCTAATGGTTGCTAACCTTGTTTGTGATTGAGCATATCGTGATTGCATAGTTGCATTCATGGCTCTTATATCAGCAATTTCTCTTTGAAATCCAATTTGTTCTGCATTCGCTAAGGCTTCTACAGCTTTTTCATCTGCTTCCACCTTTTTGATTAATGCGAAAACGAAGAAAACGATAGCTACAATAGATAATAATCCAAAAACTACTGCCATATTCCGAGCTTTCTTGAGCATATTCCGCTGTAACAATTCTTTGCTGCGCTGTTCGTTCTCATAGGCAGTCTTACTTGTTTCGAGGAATAAGATAGCACGTTCGAAGACCGGGTTATAACGCTGTGCCCATGCCCGCGAAGGTACCTGCTTTTTCTGCCAGTTTAAGGCAAGCTGAAGATCTGGTGGCCGCCAAAGGCCTGTTCTTCCTACCTGGTACATAGCTGCAGCATCAGATAATCTTCGATACATCTGAGCTGATTCAAATTCTTCATCCACCCAGTTTTTTAATCGGTCCCAGATACGCATTAAACTTTCATGGGAAATTTCGACAATAGTATCAGATTTTAAAGGCATATGTGCAGGTGGTAATAAAATTGACCTGCCCGGTTGCCTGAATTTATCAACTACATTGATAATTTCCTGTTCATCCACATTTGCTATTTCCGCCAATTCATCGATTTTGGCAGGACGGCGAAGTCCATAATTTTCCCTGCCTTTTTCGGTTAATGATTTAAATATTACTTCACATACCTCACGTTCATTCTTATCAAGTTCAGAATAAGTTTCGTTTGCATGCTGTGAAAGCGCTTCTTCCAATCTTCCAATTGCTATGTAATGCCTTAAATCAATCGGTTCGCCTTCTTCCCTGTTATGAACCCAATAATCCCATGTACGCATTAGCGCATGTTGTAATATAGGCAACTGGTCAGGGCTATTACCTACATCATTTAGCAATTGTTGTGTTAATCGACGCGTGATTTTTCCTCCTCCGACAGCAATAGGACCTTCGATAGCCATTTCCTGCTGATCCCTGGTCATCTGCGGAATTAAATAATGGCTCTTATTCATTATTTGAGTCAGATCTGGAAATTGAGCACAATCACCGATATAATCTGATCTCATCGTGACGGCAACATATATGGGTAGTTCATTCTGCTGAATTGTCCTTAGTAATAAATTAACAAAAGTAGCTGATATGTTGGCAGTTTCAACATCATCTTCCCGCCTCAAAAATCGGAATAGCTCTTCGAACTGATCAATAAGAATTAAAAAATTGATTGGTCTTTTCTGTCCTTCAGCATATTTTTTTAGAGAATCTACCAAACCCATGGAACTACTTTTAAGGATGACATTCGTCATTGTAAATTCCCTTTGTTTTTCTTCTTCTGTAAGATTCTCGTAATTGTTATCAAGTTTGATAATAGATTCTGCCAGATTCTCAATGGGAGTATTTCCCGGTCTTGTTGATAATACAATCCAATCAGGCCCTGCATTCGCCATAAAACCCCCATAAATGACGGGGATAAGTCCACAATACATTAATGAAGATTTGCCTGATCCGGAAGCTCCAATTACACCGACAAATCTGTTCTTCGCCAGTTTTATCAGAATATCATCACTCTGCCCTTCTCTCCCGAAAAACAAATGACTTTCGTCGAAACCGAAGGGTCTCAGTCCAGGAAATGGATTAAAAAGATCACCTTCTTTGATGATTAATTGCGATTCAATATCAGTTTCTTTTACTCCCATGATGTATTATCTAATCTTGATAAAAAGGGTTTGAATGTTTCTTTAGTTAAATTGTCATTCTTAAGATACATCAATTTATCTGTATCAATATACAAATCTAAATTGATCTTTTTCTCAGAATCAACAATGATTGCGGTAGGATTGCTACCTTTAATCCTACCCATACCAAGCGCCTTTACACTATCAAACAATTTACTCTTCACCCAATTCTCACTATTATTCCCATAATATATCAATGTGCCATTACATTCATTGAGGTTTTTGAAATGTACATCTCGAATTGAAAGAAGTTCTCCTTCGAAATTGGAAAATACTACATCATATCCCTGATCTTTTAATAACTTACTGATTGGAGTACAATGTTTCCGCTCCTTCTTATTACAGATGAAATAAATGCTTTTTTTATGACTTTTATTTAATGAGCTTGTTGATCCCATAGCAGAACTACGGTATTCAATTAGATTATTGACGAAGTTTTTCAATTCTTCTATTGGAACTTCCAGAATCTCGGCATTTTGTATATTTACAAAGTCTTTCTTTAAATTTTCAATAAAAAGTTTTTGCTTAACGCTTACATTCTCACGGATGGGATCGAGCCATACAACTCTTTTAAATCGATCTGCATGTTTAATACGAGGCTGATCATTGATCTGTTTACTATGCTGTGAAGCTAATTGATTTTCAATTTCAACTAATGTTAAACCACGATTTTTTACGAGTTTTCCCGGATCCTCCCCGATGAGATGAATTGATATATGACATTTATTTAATTTTCCATTGATTTCTTCAACCAGATCTTCATATAACGAATCAGTTTTTTCAACTTGAAAAACTTTGATATTATTTCTATAAAGCTCTCTAAAAATATTTTCACGATCTAAAAAAAGATCTAGACCAACCTGGGCAAGATAAACACCACAAAGCTTCATATCGTCAATAAGATCTTCTGCTTGATTTAAAGGGGATTTTAGATTTTGACGATAATTTTTAATTAAATTCGCTACATCATATAGCTTCATCCAGTAATCATTATCCTTTCCGGGATCATCTTCATATTTAATTTCGGTCACAAAATCAGTTACAGGATCAACAGTGTAAAAATATTTCTTGCGATTGGAAATGATATAGTCTGATAGTAAGTCATCTTCAACTCGATTTTTGAAAACACTTATAAATTCATAATTTGATATCCTTTTTTTTCTGGTAATTTTCTGGACATCTTTTTCGAAAACTTCTAAATACCCTGAGAGCAAAGGAGATTGAAAGAAATTTTTTGATAAAATGGGTATTACTACAGATGGTTGAGTCGGGTATGATTCTGGATCAATATCATACTCTGTTAATAATGATAGGGTATAAAAATCCCCATCCAGTCGTTTCAATAGCTGTAACAGATTGTTACTTAAGGTAGTAACCCATCCCGATTTAGGAAAAATTTCCGGTTTATCGTCGAGATTGGAATATACGATGATAATCTGGGATTTAGACACTTCTTATCCTCTCTCAATTATTTTTCACCCAAATAATGCAATTTTATCTCTAATTTTCAATAAAATCAACACAATATTCTTAATATAATATAAATTTATCTTAAGGATAAACTTATTATTTAAGCCGATATATCAATTTTATCAACTCCTTGCTGTATATTTTTAATTATATGATCAAGAAAATTCAGACCAATTTCATGATCATTGTTCAGTATTTCATATAATTTTTCTTTATTGATTCGAAGTATGATTACATCAGTTAAAGGATGTATTGTAATTTCATTATCGGCTATGGTTTCTATTAAAAACTCACCGATAAATTCTCCCTTTGAAAGATTGTTTATAACAATTCCCTTCAAAATAAGATTTACGTGGCCATCAAAAACCATGTAAAAATAATTATTCGTTTCTTCAGAAATTTTCAGCTTTTGATTTTTATGTAGATACAATTCTTCCATATCATCAATCAAATTTACAGCAAAGGAAGTTGGCAAGTGTCTGAATGTACTTATTTCGGATAAGAAAAAAGCCTTATCAATCGTCAATGGTCTTATAAAAGAAATTCCAAATCGTTCAGATTTTTTTTTGATCATAAGATCAAGTTCATTTTTTCGTTCTTTTCCAATCCTTGGTATATTTTCATCATAGTACTTTGGGTCAATTTGATATAAAGACCAGGCTGAAGTATCCCGAATCAGTGGATCCGGATTAAATAAATTTGAGATAAGTTCGTACAACATACTTTCTTCCTTGTTTATTCCAACCCAATAGAGTGCAAGTGTTTTGGACCATCTGTTTATCTGATTAAATTCTTTATTTATGATTTGCTTGATCACATCATTAAAGTCTCCCATAATATGAGAATAAAATACCTGCAATCTTTTTATTTTATCCTGGTTGGAAATATCATCAAATAAAGGGATAATTCTGTCTTTCAGATCCTCTGATAATAATACATCCAATAATTCGATAGCATAAGTTATTCCTTCACTGGTACCACTTTCGATATTTGACCTGATCAGATTAATTGAATACTGGTCGAATATCATAGAAAGTAACATATAAATATGCCTGTAATGGTATTGATTTTCATCTTCCAAAGACTGTTTCAAAAGCCTTCCAATATCTGAGTTCGGGATTTTATCTAATGCGTGTAGATTCCAAATAATATCATTTATATCTGATTCAATTACATATTTTATGCGAACATTCTGATAACTATCAGCTTGAAAATTTGAATTTGATAAAGCAAGTAATACCTGGGATACAACCTTTTTATCAGGATAATCAATTTTACTCCAGAGGATTTCTTGCGCTTTATGGGTTCCAATTTTTTCAAATACCTTAATGATACGTAATTGGGTTTGAGGGTCCTGATCTGTTTTCTGGAATATTACATCGAGATATTGTATAATATCATCACCTATTTCAACGAGCGCATTTATAGCCAGATCACCGTATGTTGAGGAAGAAAGTTTATCGATTATAAAAGGATATAGTTCATGCCTTTTAATTTTTCCGGATGCAACAATCGAAGCTGCCTGAACATTATAATTTAAATCATTAATAAGATCTAATACATAAGGTATTGCCTCATCAACCGGATTACTAACAATCAGACCTAAAGCTTCCAACCTATCTTCAATTTCGTCTGACCGGGTTAATTTTGATAAGGTTTCAGTGATTGAAGCATCTTCTTCCGCATGTAAAAGCCGGCTCATCCATTTACCTATATCTTCTTTCCCTTTTTCTGTATTTTCTATGATCTTTATTCTATTTGGATTCTGAGATCCCGATAAACTCCTGATTTCATTGAGTTTTAATAATGCAAATTTCTTGACAACTTTGTGCTCTTGCCCTATAAGTGAAGGTAAAAAATCCTGAAATTTTTTTCTGTCTAATTTCTCAATCAATTTCAGAACAAAAATCTTTGAAGATGCGTCCGGAATAAAATGAAAATTCCTGGTTATTACATCAAGGTCAATAATTTCCGGTTTAAATTCTTCTGCCTCAACTTCATGACTTTCCAATTTTCTTCTAACATTAATTCTGTATTCATTATATAATTTACCTGTTACAAAAAAGTATCCAATAACTATAGCAAGCAGGAAATATGAATAATGAATTAATTCAAAGAAGGATAACACCCCAATCAATAGAATCATTCCACCTGCAATCAACCGGGCCAATTCATTGATTACGCCTTCAACTTTAGCCTGTATATCAAACCTTATATTAATATTCAAAGGCATAAAGAAGATTTTAAAAGTAGGATTCTCAAGTGCTTCTCTTATTGAATTTGAGAAAAACTTGCTCAGACCAATGAAAAGAAAATACCAGATGAAATTAGAGGATGCGGTTGTGAATCCAAACCAATTACCTGTAATAATAGCACCAATGGTGAACAAACCCAATATAACCGGTAAAATCATTAATGCGGTTTTTAATCCATAGGATGCTATTAACCTGTCATTAACGAAGGTTTGCATGATTAGCGTAAATACCATTATGGCGAGATACATATAAGACAAAAAAGTAGCCAGGCTATTTTCTTCCGGGTATTGTTGCTCAGTCAGCTTCAAAAATGTATAATCCACAAAAGATACACATATCACCGATATACCAATAAAAATGGATAAAAGGATAGCATAATTATCTTTAAAAAACTGGCCAAATCTATAAATTTCAATATCTTTCTGTTCTCCAGTAACACTCGAATATCGGAATTCCTTATTAATGAATACTAAAAAAACAAAACACACAATAATACTGGAAGCACTTATTATTAAAATATCAGTTACATTACTGACATATTGTATAAACAAGGGAACTGATAGAAAGGCTAGAATGGTGGCAAGTAAATGACCTGCATCGATACTTCCAATAATTCTCTTTGATTGCCGGATATCAAAAATACGTCCAAATAATCCCCAAAAACTCAATAACATAATAGAGGTTACCGGGAATAACATAACATATAATATAAATATAAATATAAGGTTGGATTGTTGGGAAATATTTAAAAATACGACAATTATGAAACTGAAGACAGCCAGTAGATTAAATGTCGCTAATCTTGAGAATGAAATACGCTTTTGAAGCAACATGTATAACCATGTTGAAACTACTCCTAATATACCTGAAATAAAAAAGGCCTCTTTAAGATATATTCCCAGTGAACTAAGGAACAGAGTTTCTACCACCACCCTGTAAGTAGCAAGAAAGATACCCATAAAAAATCCATATCCCAACAGTAACAATGCCGGCCGCTCCTCCTCCTGTTTTCTAACATTAATGATTCTTAAAATACTTTTTACCATGTATTTATGTAAATGGTCGGTATACGCAAGTGAACAATTTTAACTATTTATAATAGACTTGCCAATATTATAAGACATAATATATCCACGTATTCTTCTCTCTATAGTATTAAGGAAATAATTAATCTTATTTAATTGACCAATAGCATTTTACATTAAACAAATATTAACTATAAGGAAACTTTTAAAATCAGTTTCGATGATATATGATTAAATTTAGAAATATTCCACAAATAACCCTAAAACTTCTTGTAATTTCACAAATACAATTGAAATATACTGAAAATTTAACATAAAATGTCAAGTTTAATGCGATATAACATCCCATTCTATTCGCTTAAAAAAATTCATCAGGATTCTAAATCAGAACTTTTAAAAGTATTTGAGGAAGTTTTCAAAAATAACCAGTTTATACTCGGGGAATATCTTGATCAATTTGAAAAAGCTTTTGCCAAATACATAGGAACAACCTATGCGATTGGCGTGGGAAATGGTTATGATGGATTGAAGATTGCATTAAAATCACTCGCTTTGAATTCAAATAATGAAATTATCATTCCGGCACATACATTTTCAGCGTCAATTTCAGCCGCAATAGAAGCTGGAATTCGGCCAGTACTTGTAGATGTGGATTTAAAAACCTATCATATTAATACTGATCTGATTTCAGGTACTATAACGCCAGAAACCAGGGCAATAATGCCTGTTCACATATACGGAAATCCATGCCATATGAAAAGCATAATGGAATTGGCAGATACTTATCAGTTGTATTTGATTGAAGATTATGCACAATCAGTAGGCGCTTCCTATAATGGGCGTCAGACAGGTAGTTTTGGCAACGTTAATGTAACAAGTTTTTATCCAACAAAAACACTGGGGGCGCTGGGAGATGGTGGTATAATTACCACGAATATTAAAAACTTAAATGAACTATGTCGTCAGTATCGCAACTATGGATATATTACTAAATATAATCTGATAACTTCAGGTTTTAATTCACGTTTGGATGAAATTCAAGCCGCTTTCTTATTATATAAACTTAAATATCTTGATCAGTGGCAATTAGAAAAAAATCAAATTGCCAAAAGATATTTCCAAAATTTATCGGATAATGAACATATCATCCTCCCTGTGGAACGAAAAAATGTGAAACAAGCTCACCATATTTTCCCCATTCGAATACATAAAAGGAATGAACTTCAACAGTTTCTAACAAAATATGGTATACAAACTCAAATTCATTATCCCATTCCTCCTCATTTGCAGCCAGGATTTAAATTCTTATCCTATAAAAAAGGAAATTTCCCCAATACGGAAATAATTTGTGATACCGAATTAAGCCTTCCAATCTATCCCGGATTAAATCTGAAACATGTCGATCTTATATCTGAATTAATTATAAGTTTTACAAGTAAACTGTAGACAGGATTAATCCATCAAAACGAAAGAGCATATCTTATGAAAACAAATAGGTTACAAGCTGTTGGATTTCAATCTGGTAAAAATTAATGAACAATCGGGATTAAAAGGTCTTTAGAGACTTGATTGTTTCAGGTGTTAGGATACCTTCATATATAATTTTAATAGCATTTTCAAATACATCAACGGGATAATCCGGAATTTCTCGATTTAATTCTGGAGGGAGACTCTTGATAAAGGCAGGATCAAGAAGATTTTCAATTGCGCTGGCATACAAAGCCACAACTACGCCCCTGTTAATATCACGTTTTATATGACCATTTTTCCTTCCTTCTTCAATTAATTTATTAAATCGAACAAAGGCTGCCTCATACTTATAGAGATGAATCTTTTCCCAGAGTTCAGGGACATAATCCTGAATATCTTTAAAGAGTAATGAATTCATTCCACCCAAATGTACCCCAATGCTTGAAAGTACCTGTTTCAGTTTCTCCGGAAACGAAAGATTCGTTTTGTCAAGAATTTCATTGATATCTCTTGAAATATTTTCTTTATAATCTTCAAAAGTCTCTTCAAGAATTTCCCGTTTACTGGAAAAATATTTATAGATTGTTTTTTTACTGATGGTTAATGACGATGCTATATCATCAACTGTAACCTTTTTGTAACCCTGTTCAAAAAATAATTTTTGTGATCTTTTAATGATAAGCTCTTTTATCATTTCATTTTTTGACATATAGCCATAAAAATTAATTGTTCGAAGTAAAACTAAAAAAATTACTTTGTTAATTTCATACATTTGTGGTGGAAATAAAGGCATTTGTTTAAAAAATTGCATTAATGACAAAGGATGAAGTAAAAAATGAAATTGAAACATTGATTGAAAAGATCAACTTTTACAATGATCAATATTATCAAAAGGATACGTCATTGATTTCAGACTATGAGTTTGATCAACTTATGGGCAGGTTGATTGAACTGGAAGAGAATTACCCGGAATTTAAGTTCAATTACTCCCCTACTCAAAGAGTTGGAGGGACCATAACTAAATTTTTTGAAACTGTCACACACAGATATCCAATGTTGTCATTAGGCAACACCTATTCCAAGGAAGAAATTGTTGATTTTGATAAAAGGATTAAAAAAATGCTTGGATCCGAGCCATATGAATACATATGTGAATTGAAATTTGATGGAGTTGCTATAAGTATAACTTATGAAAATGGAATCTTAACTCAAGCTGCAACACGTGGTGATGGAATTCGTGGAGATGATGTAACCAATAATGTGCGTACTATTCGAAATATCCCTCTAAAAATAATTAATGAAAATCTTCCTTCCCTGTTTGAAGTTCGCGGAGAAGTTTTTATGCCGTTAAAAGTATTTCAACAAATCAACAAGAACAGGGAAGAAGAAGGATTAACCCTATTGGCTAATCCCCGGAATACAGCTTCAGGAACATTAAAAATGCAAGATTCATCGATTGTGGCTCAACGTAAATTAGACTGTTACTTATATAGTCTTTTAGTTGAGGATCTTTCCGTAAAAACCCATGAAGAAGCTATCATTTTTCTGAAAAAATGGGGATTTAATGTTTCAACAACATATCAAAAATGTCTTAATATTGATGACATATTTGAATATTTAGATAAATGGGAGTTGAAAAGGCTCGATTTACCTTTGGATACAGATGGAATTGTTATTAAAATAAACCGCTATGAACAACAACAAAAATTAGGATATACGGCAAAATCTCCCAGATGGGCCATTGCCTATAAATACCGCGCTAAAACTGTATCAACCAAATTAAATGGTATCACGTACCAGGTAGGGAGAACAGGTGCGATTACACCAGTAGCTGAACTTGAACCCATTTTTCTTGCAGGGACAACAGTAAAAAGAGCCTCCTTGCATAATGCAAATGAAATAGAAAGGCTAGGACTTAGAATTGGGGATTACGTTTTTATTGAAAAAGGGGGAGAAATTATACCCAAAATAACAGGTGTCGATCTAAAGAAGCGAAATCCAGAATTTACTGAAATAGAATTTATCTCCAGATGTCCTGAATGCGGAAGTGAATTGATCCGTCAGCAAGGTGAAGCAATTCATTATTGTCCAAACTTAACAGGCTGTCCTCCTCAAATTAAAGGTCGCATCGAACATTTCATTCAACGAAATGCAATGGATATTAATACGTTGGGAGAAAAAACCATTAATGCATTATACGAGGCAAACCTTGTACACTCAGTATCAGATTTATACAAGTTAAAAGCGGAAGATATTTACCATTTAGAAGGATTTAAAGAATTGTCGACAAAAAATCTACTCAAGGGTATTCAAGACTCAATAAATGCACCATTTGAAAGTGTATTGTATGGATTAGGTATCCGATTTGTTGGTAAAACAGTCGCTGAAAAGCTAGCGGGGCATTTTAAGAATATTGATAACTTAATGCGGGCTGATTTCAATTCTCTCCTGGAGGTTCCTGAAATTGGTGAAAGGATCGCTGAAAGTGTAATAAACTATTTTGAAAATCCAAATAATATTCAGATCATCAATGAATTAAAGGACGCAGGACTGCATTTTGAAGAACGTACTGATGAAAAAGTATTAGATAACGCATTGGAAAATAAAAGATTTGTAGTTTCAGGAATTTTTAAGAATTTTGAAAGGGAAGAATTAAAATCTGTTATAAAAAAACATGGCGGAAAAGTAGTATCTTCGGTCTCAGGGAATGTAGATTATCTGATTGCAGGAGAAAATATGGGACCCTCCAAAAAAAAGAAAGCAGACGATCTTGGAATTACAATTATTTCTGAATCAGATTTTTTAAATTTATTGAACAAATAATGATTCATGCTAAAAGATTATTTTATTATATATAAATCAAGAATTGCCCTTAAAAAAAATCTTGCCATCCGTGAAAATCCAACTTTTCAAGAAGCCAAAAATATTGGAATTATATTTACCTGGGAAGGAGATGAAAAGGTAGAAATAATCCAAAATTTTGTCAATGAATTAAAAATTTCGGGGAAAAAATCCAATGTGCTGTGTTTTTATAAGAATAAGAACGAAATCCCCCAAAAAACATACAAATACTTTACTTCAAAAGATTTTAATCAATTTGGATCCTTAAAGTCAGATACTATTTATCGTTTTATTAATGCAAAATTTGATTTTTTATTTCATCTTGATACGCAAAAGAATTTGTATATTGAATATATTCTTGCTTATTCTCAAGCAAAATGCAGGGTATCCAGGTTTGATTTCACCCGCAAAGATTTTTATGATTTTATGATTAAAACGGGAGATAACGAAGGAATCGAGCAATTATGTAAACAAATTTTACATTATACGAAATCACTGGTAAAACATGAGTAAAAAATTCATTGGTACCGGAGTAGCGCTTGTAACGCCTTTTGATGACCGTAATAAAGTTGATTTTAAAGCGTTGGAAAATATCGTTGAATACGTCATTCAGGGTAACGTTGATTATTTAGTGGTTCTAGGAACAACTGGTGAATCAGTTACAGTCGACGAAAAAGAAAGAGCTGATATCCTGAAGACGGTATATCACATAAAACAGGATAAACCAATTGTTTTGGGAATTGGTGGTAACGATACCCATAAAATAACCCAACAACTTGAAAGGACGGATGCCAGTTATTATGATGCGATATTATCGGTTTGCCCCTATTATAACAAACCTTCACAAAAAGGCCTGATCAACCATTTCACTTTGATAGCTGAAAAATCTTTAAAACCAATCATTTTGTATAATGTTCCAGGAAGAACATCAGTAAATCTTACGGCACAATCAACGATAGAATTAGCCAAACATCCGAATATCGTTGGCATTAAAGAGGCCTCCGGAGACTTTTCTCAATGCATCTCCATTCTAAAAAACACGAATGAGGACTTTCTCCTGATTTCCGGAGATGATTTACTCGCTTTACCTCTGATTGCGGTGGGAGCTAAAGGATTAATCAGTGTAATTGCAAATGGATTGCCAATTCAAATGAGTTCAATTATTCGAAACAGTCTCAATAATAAATTCAAAGAAGCATCAGAAATCTTGCTTCAAATCTCACATTTAATTGAACTAATGTTTAAAGAAGGAAATCCTACCGGGATCAAAGCAATGTTGGAAATACTCAATTTATGCAATAAAGCTGTTAGACCCCCACTTATGACTGCTTCAGAAGAATTGGTAAAGGAAATATCCCGGGCTTATAAGCATGCTGGAATTTAGAGGGCATTTTTAAAAGAGTTAATTAATATTTGTATTCTGCATACAATTCGTAACGGTTTTTTCCCTCTAACTGGACAGATTCTTTGGCAAAAGGATAGCTGCCACCATAGCTGAATTTATTTTTGAAAAGAACATTACTCCCACTACTGTCATTCTTTTTATAAATCATTAATTCAATCCAGTTATTTTTACTTAATGGCATATAATCGACAAAATTGAAACCAATTTTTTCAAAGGTCGAGGCGTAGGGATTTCGATACTGGTCGTATTTAAATTCATAAACAAACGTTTCAGGATCCGGATTGTTATAAAATGTACTCTCATATCTGGAAATATTCCGGTCCTCCCATTCAAATAAAACGTCTAGTACTAATCCATATGTTAAACTGATCCTGGTCATACGTATGATCCTGCCTTCCTCATCACGATCAAATATCACTCGCTGGCGAAGTATATTATTATTCCAGACTTCAAATTCCATTACCAATGAATCATTATAAACGAAAAAAAGATCTCTGGGAAAATATCGCTGCCTAATATAAACGGAATCAACAACACCATCTTGCCCGTAAACAAACTGCATATTTGAAACTCTATTACCAGAATACATTGTAAGATTATTCAGGCTAACGCTATCATATTCAAATGATTGGATCAGGTTATTATCTTCCCAATATGCTTTCAGATAATAACTTGATGGCTGCTTTTTTTTTATACTAGAAAAATCTACACCCTCATCCTTGGAACAGGAAAATAATATAAACGTGAAACATACAATCAGGCAGATTTTTTCCATAAAATCATGCTAGCTAACTACTAAAAGGAAAGTTCTAAACGTCCAATGTACAAAAATATTTGTTTGATTTGTAAGGTGGGTTACTTTATTTTCTTAGAAAACTAAATTTTTTGGATTAGGCGATCATTCAATAGAGATATTATCAATGTGCAAAATTTTCCTTCTTTCGATTGGTATCATGCCACCGGATATTAGAGGAGTAGCTGTTAACACAATCTCAGGCAATGCCTTTCTCGCTAATTGATCCACAGGAATACCTGTAATACACGAGACAGCTTCAGCAAGCATATTCTCCTCCAAATTTCCCAATGGAGTAAATAGATCATCTTTTACTAAATAATCAGGTGCAAATCCATCCTTGAATTCTGTATTCCCTTCTACATTGGCTGTCTTTAATACGATAGGTTGTATGGCCCAATTAAATGATCGTTCTTCATCATGAAGTGTAATTGACCCTGTATACTTACCACTTGTCGTTTCCCCGATTAATACAACGTCCATATAGGGAATTAGGCCGTTTATCAGGGTTTCGCTTGCGGATGCCGAATTATCAGTAACTAAAAAATATACACTATTTAAATTAATATTATTGGCAGACGGGATGAATTTAATTACCAGGTTTTTTGAATCAGGACCTTCCTGATCTAACCAGTACTGTTCAATCAGGTCATTCCAAATATATCTTGAAAAAACTGACTCATTACTAACCTGATCATCCGGAGCAATCAAACTTGCCAGAAGATTCGCAGTAGAAATAGAGCCACCCGGATTGTAGCGAAGATCAACAATCAAATCAGTTACATTCTCCGACTTAAATTCGGAGAAAAGATTATGTAAGCCTTGATTGAAATCTGATATGAACTGATTATAAACAAAATACCCGATATTCTTCCCATTAATATTGTAAACCGTATCCAGATAAATTGGATTTTCCTGGAATGTTGTGGCAAATAATTCGATGGTTTTTCCCAATGGAACAATTTCACCATCGATATAATCAGCAAAACCCAATGTATATGATTCCTTACCAAATAATAAAGAGAGGTAATTATCAATGGTTAAAGAAATCCCATCCACTTCGTAAAAAACATCCCCTCTTTTAATACCGGCAAGGGCTGCTGGTGATCCCACTACCACATATTCAACAATTCCGAATACAGTTTCGGTATCGGTTAATTGAAAAAGCTTGAAATTATGACCAAATGTAAAATTAATTCCGGCAAAACTTTGTATTAATGCTTCATAATCATCCGTGATGAATGACCATTTATCTTCTATTTTATATAAATGTTTATCATAAAAAACTTTTGGATCTGGTTCGATATTAGGATTGAGATTTGGTGGAATAAATTCCGTCCACAAATAATAGATATCCATGCTTTCCTTTATGTAATTATTAATGGATCTTATATCCGCAGGAACCGTTCCTGGATCCAGGTCATTTTCTTTTTTACATCCTCCTATTACACTTGATAAAAGAAAGATAATCCCAAAACCGATCCAGTAATTTCCAATCCATAGTTTTATCTTGCTCACCAAACTTCTCATTCTTCTTTTTTTTATCTTTATTAAATTAACGTGTAATCTACATAAACGATTGTTCAATCCAATTGTTGAAACTTTATTCAAAATTAATAAGAAATGTATCATGATAGACAAGTATTATTCATTAAGCTCTTCTTCTTCAAACTGATCATCACTTAATCCTTGATTAATAATATAATTGGAGTATCTAATAATTATTTCGCCGACGGAATTTTCCTTAATTTTTGAATTATCTATATTCACTTTGCCTAGAAACTTTAATGGTAACCGCATTTCATCCACATCAAACTGAATACGATTACTTTCGGGAAGCGGGGCATTTTTACCATATTCGAATTCGGTGCTGAAAAAACCCGATTTTTTCGTTGTTGCTTCCATATAATGGATCAGATGATCCTCCAAATCAATGTACAGGGTTGCCAGGGCAATATCCGATTTATCATCCATGGGTATCACCTTAATTTCATTGAGATCTCTGCCCTTTATTTGCCTGGATCCTATATAAATGGCCGAATACTCACTTTCCAGTAATTCAAAGACAGAAAAACCAATCCCCTTTTTAGGGACCATGATAAAGGATTTACTTTTGAATTTTAATTTATCGGGATATTTATAAATCACCCGGGCCGTTTTATTAGGGATATTGATAAAATCCACATTGATTTCAATTTCAACGTCCGCCGTAAAATCTATGATCATTTTGAAATTTGATTTTGCAGTCTCCAGGATCCGAATAGCATCGGGCTCCTTTACAGAATTACCATAAAAACCCGGCATCCATAGAAATAAAAGTATGGTATACAAAAATCGGTTCATGAAGTAATATCCTTTTTGTTAAAAACAATTAATGTCAGTGTTAAAAACACGAAAATATGTCCAATCAATATAACTATCGAATTACCTATCTTGTTCCAATCCAGTTCATAATCAAAAAATGACTGCCAGTGATTCATATGAGTTGTAAAGAGATAGGGGCGGATCTTTTCAAAGATCCCGACTTCAAAACTGGAAATTACCGTAAATAATATGATGATTGCCATGGTCAGAATAATGGGAGATAGTGAATTTTCAGCCATGGCAGAAAAAACAAAGGACAAAGCGCCTACAAGCCACATACTCAGAATCCCAAAAACGAAAGCCATCAGAAACCGATCCATCAGGATTTCCTCGGGCAATATATTGATGGATTCGAAAAAGACGATGATATCCCCGGTTCCAAAAAACAAAATACCCAGCCCCAGACTCAACACAGCAAGCATGATAACCAAAAGGGCAACATATATCATAGCCGTAATGAATTTGGCCAGAATCAATTTACTTCTGGATACGGGCCGCGATAGCACCATCCGGAAAGTACCTGCACTTGCCTCTCCTGATATCATATCACCCGTGACAATCACAACCAGGATCGGTACATGAATCCACAATCCATTGATCGAAATAAAAGTGATCAGATATCCATTCAACAAATTCCCTTCAAGGATAAAGACCTCCTGAAGATTCTCGGACACAAAATCAATCAAAGAATCTCCATCCAGCATCATCCCACCCTGTATGACGAGTACGATCACCAGCATGGCAAAAAAGCTGATATAACTTCTTCCCCTACTGAATAATTTTTCCAGTTCAATATGGATCAGGGTCAGCATCATGTGAGACTGATAAAATAATCTTCCAGGTTTTTCTCAGGTACGATTGCCATGATATTGATTTGATTTTTTACCAATATCCGGTTGATCTCAGGGACCTCATGTTCTTTTACATGGCATATGATCTCGTGATCATTTTTTGCCGTCACATGTTCAAAACCACCACTTTTTAATATTTTTAATGCCTTATTTACATCAGATACCTGCATCCTGACACTTGACTCATAGGTTTGAATCAATTCCTGTACATCTCCTTCGGCAATGGCTTTCCCTGCATGGATGATAAGCATCCGGTTAGCTATTTTCTCGATTTCTCGAAGAATATGTGAAGAAAGGATTATCGTCTTCCCGTAATCCTGATTCAGTCTGATCAACAGATTTCGAATATCTACCATCCCATGAGGATCCAGGCCGTTAGCCGGTTCATCCAGAATGATCAATTCCGGATCGTGAATCATGGCCTGAGCGATGCCCAATCGCTGTTTCATTCCCTGTGAAAAGATCTTTACTTTTTTATCCTTGAATTTTTCCAGTCCAACCAATTTTAATACCTCAAGGATCCTGGCCCTTTCCGGTCTTACCCTTGAATATTTTAACATGATCTCCAGATTTTTGCATGCGGTCAAATAAGGATAAAAATCCGGGCGCTCGATCAAGGCTCCCATTTTTTTTCTCAAAGTGAGATTATGGTTATTTACCGGTTTACCTGATATTACAATCTGGCCTGCATCCGGTCTAATAAGATTCAGCAACAAGCGGATGGTTGTACTTTTGCCCGACCCATTTACGCCTAGCAGGCCATAAATATCTCCCTGGTTCACCTTGAAACTTAATCCATCCACCGCCTGTATTTCCCCGAAAGATTTATATAAACCCGTAACTTCAAGTACGCTCATTATATCTGATTTCTGTAATATTTTGGATTGTAGGTCTTAACAAAAAAAGTTGTGAACCAAAAATGTTTTGAAACCAAATAGTGGGGATGAGTCCATACAAAATCAGGCAGAATATGATACCATCTGTAGCCGCATTTTTGGTAAAAGCTGACAAGCATCTTTTTGCAGCCAAGGTCTCGGGCGGCAAAAAAGGCCGCCTCCCGCTGGCATTTGGAATGTCTTAAGGCTCTGATAAACCTGTCCTGGAATCCATACCTGTATATCAGATCTTTCACTAATTTATAATTCTGAAAGCGGGAATAAGCATCCAGTTCAGCAAAGAATGGGATGGTAGAAAAGTGAAAGGAAAGATAACCGAAGATAATATTCCCATTTGTATTATTCATCCAATGCGCCTCCATTGCCAAATTAAAAAAATATACCGATAACACGGCAGCAGCAAGGGCAATAAAATGCAACCATCTACCGACTTCGAGGTAATTCCAGATTTTTAATATGGAATTTGATAAAAAAACGGGAGTAATGATCTTCGCTGAATGCATACTATCTTGAGTTTAACTGAAAGATAAAAGTATACAAGCAAAATTTAAACCATTCTAATAAAAAAAGAATTTCAGACCATATATTTTGTTCAGAATTAGAAGGGGAATTATTAATCATCTAACGGATTTAGAAAAGATTGTAGATAAAATGTGTTTAAGATGAGGAGCACGGGTGAGCTTGCGCCTAATCTATTCACTAACATCCGCGCCAGTTTTAAACAGCTAATATCCGAACCAGCTTTTAGTAATTAAGAGTTAAAGATTTCATCCCATTAGACTTGCACTTACTAGAAAAGCTGAGTTATTAACAAATTTTTGTTAATATCGTTGTGGTGTGGATATGTGGAAAAGATAACAGTCCTGCCAACCTTGTAGATTCCTTAGGCATATAGCCTTTATTCAGATTAGAAAGGCAGGATCTGTTATCTTTCATTGAATAGACTCAATAGTAATTTAACATCCCATATGTTAATAGCATGGGCTAAGTCATTCAATGACCCACACATCCTATTGCAAAATCTGTTAATGTAAATCTATGAAAAAGTATTTGTTAATTATCGGAATCTGAATGACTTAAGGATATAATTAATAATTACACAAAAGCCTTTTTGACCCTGAATAAAACAAAATCCATATCATTTGTCATTCAGTAGGCCTGTCCGCTTCTGGCGGAAATCTTTAAATGAGAAATATAATTTTTTATTCAGGAAGATTTTATCTATAAGGTTGATGTGGGCTGAAAAGTTTTCCAAAGTAAGGGAATGGATAATCCAGGCTTTAATTCAACAACCAACATCCCCACCTGTTTCAGGTGTGATGGGAAAATCCCTGAGCAAAGTCGAAGGGTTGTGCGCAAGGATGGCATTGGTCAATGTAATATTTTATGCAAATGGCCATCGCTCCAGTCTTCGACCTTGCTTAGCATAGGCTACGCAAAGGCACGCGGGCTCAGACTCGACCAGCGCGCTCGGTCTTTAACTAATCCATAAACTTACGAAACTTAGGCTTTTCACCGAGCGAAGGAAAAATCCCTGAGCATGGTCGAAGGGTTGAGCGAACGCCTGGTGTCGGTCATTTTATAAAAAATAAAAAAGCACCCACCAGTCTTCGACCTTGCTTCGCATAGGCTACGCAAAGGCACGCGGGCTCAGAGATTTACCAGTCGCCAACATCCGCTTCTGTTTAAAAGCTGAGGCGTGAGGAATCAGCTTTCAGGGGCTTTCTGTTAGAATATCTCATATTAAATAGTTAACTTTAATAGGTATCGGATAGCAAAAAAGGAGGATTTCTTATAACCATTTTTTAACCATGCCCGAAGACAGACGCTTAGCGGCCATCATGTTTACCGACATCGTCGGATACACTGCTTTGATGGGAAAGGATGAGGAAAGAGCTTTTCAACTCCTTGAGAAAAACAGGGATCTTCATCAAAAGATCATTGAAAAATATAAGGGCAGATTTTTAAAGGAAATTGGAGACAGCATTCTAGCCAGCTTCTCAAGCGCCTATGATGCCGTTTGTTGTGCCAGGGAAATCATTAAGGCTACTCAAGAGGAACCTGATTTATCTTTAAGGATCGGGATCCATGAAGGAGACGTGGTCTTTCTGGGTCAGGATGTATACGGGGATGGGGTCAATATTGCCTCCAGGCTTCAGCAGGAGGCAAAGGAAGGAGGCATCTGCATTTCCGGATCGGTGAATCAGGAAATAAAAAACAAGGCAGGAATAATTACTGCGTTTATCGAGGAAAAAACACTAAAAAACGTAGATGATCCCATCAGGATCTATTCTATCACACAGGAAGAAAATGGCTCAACCAGAGCAGAAATATCTGCCGCAAAACCAGATATACCGGATAGAAAATCGATCATTGTCCTGCCTTTTGCTGATATAAGCCCGAATCAGGATAATGAATACTTCAGTGACGGGCTGACTGAAGGGATCATTACGGATCTTTCCTATATCCATGACCTTCGTGTGATCTCCCGTACATAGGCCATCATGTATAAAGGCAGTAAAAAGTCTGTTGGCAACATCGCCAGGGAACTGAACGTGCAATATGTACTTGAAGGGAGTGTAAGGAAAGACAAAAATAACCTCCGGATCACCGCCAGGCTGATCGATGCCCGTGAAGATAACCACATTTGGGCAGAAAGGTATAGAGGAACCCTGGAAGATGTATTTGATATCCAGGAGAAAGTTTCGCAATCGATCGCAGAGGCTCTCAGGTTGAAACTGACACAGCAGGAAAATAAAAAAATAGCCGAACGACCTGTTGAAAATATTGCCGCTTATGAATGCTACCTTAAAGCCCGGCAAGAAATTCATGGTTCTTGGACCAAAGAAGGCATGGAAAGGGCCCGTCTCCTCCTTCATAATGGATTGGATATCATCGGGGAAAGCGAAATTCTATATACGGGGATGGCTTTATTATATATTTATCAATACGAAGGTGGCATAAAAGCCACTGGGGAAACATTACAGAAAGCCGAAGAATTTCTTGAATAAGTATATAAAATCAATTCGGATTCTCATCATTATTTTTATTTGCTTGGAAGGATAGAACGGTTCAGAGGAAATAATATCAATGCACTCCGGTATTTTCAAAAAGCACATAACATTGAGCCCAATAATCCGGAGACGCTATTGTTTCTTGGCTTTCATCTGGCTACCTATGCGGGAAAACCTGATCTTGCCGAGCCTTACGTTAAAAAGGTTATAGAAATAGATCCATTAACACCTGTTAACTATCTTTCTCCCTTGATGCTCTACTTAATGAGGAGCGAAATGGAACTGGCTATCGCCGCGTTACGTAAGGCTCTGCAATTAATGCCAGGATTTGAATTCTTTCTGGCCAGATATTTAAGCTGGAATAATCAATTGGACGAAGCCATTGAACTAATTGATCAATTTGTGAAGAAAGATCCTATTAATTATAATAAAGAGTTGTGTTTATTTTTTAAATATGCGCTGCTCGGAAAGAAAGATATGGCTTTACAGATAATGAGAGAAGAGACAAAACAGTACTGTTGGAACGATCCGGATTATCCCTGGTTCATGGCGGATTATTATTCCCTGATCGATGAAAAGAAGGAGGCGCTTACCTGGCTGGAGCATACCATAAACCGCGGCATGATTAACTACCCATTGCTGAATGAAATGGACCCTTTTCTAGAAAACATCCGGTGTGAACCTCGATTCAGGAAACTTATGGAAAAAATCAAATATGAATGGGAAAATTTTGAGGTGTAGGGGAAACTCGTACTACCACTTCCCCGGCTTGTACGATGGTGTGTCGTAGTACGAGTTCTCACATTTCAATTGGTTATACATCTCACTTTAATCTAAGATACCGTAATCCTTTTTTGTTTTACACACATCCAGAAATTCCCGTTTGAATAGTTCACTGTTTTCGGTAACTGAATAAAATTCGTCCAGATATTTCATAATCTGTTTTCTGCTGAATTTCGAAACAAGTTCCATATTACTTATGATGGATTCAAATGCTGGTCTCAATCCTCGATAAAACTCAAAGATCTCATTAAACTCATCGGTTGTATAGCAGATTCCCTTGTATATCCTTCTGTTTTCAAGCATCTCATCAGGTATTCCTACGGGTTTTGTATAATCCGCATTAATAAATTCTGAAAAGTCAAAATCATAAGGTAATGCATAAGGCACCTTGGTCGTATCATCGGGTTGTATGATCACTATATTATGTCTGGTGGTTTCATACCAATCCTTATTTCCAATGATATATTGAAATACGGTCATCTTTTTCACATTATCCGAATTCAGGTCATAGAGTGTTATAAATTTATCTCTTTCAAAGCCGTCATTCCTTTTTGCCGCACGACCCTTGTCCTCAATAAAAAAACTGTATCTCTCAAAAAGTTTTTTACCCCTCCCTGTGTCAAAGTACAATATTTTCGCCAACCGTACCCGGAGACTGATCTCGGTAACCTGGTTATACATTTTGTAAATCAGATATTCCTCCAGAACATCCTCTTCCGTCTGGCAGGGCGTCACCAGTTTTAATTCATTCTGTTTGTCAAACAATGTATTTTTAACCTCCTCTTTCTTAAAATTAAGCCTCAGGGGTGGGAAACGGCAATTTGCCGGATCACGACGAAAATTCCCCCTGGCCATTACTTTCACGGATAGTTTTACAGTTTCTCCATTTTCGGCTGTATAAATCAATTCTCCATCATGATAACCTGGTTCTTCCACGCGGTCTTCCTGAATCGCTGAAAAATCAGATCTTAGTTCGATATTCAAAATTTGATCCGCTTGGAATAAACTGTCCAATTTCCCGGCATGCACTGGATTTATGTTAAGAAATAATAGAGATAGGAACGGTAGGAAAAGGACTTTTATTAACTTCATTAAACATTCATGGTGCATCATGCAGGTAGTTTAGATTGAAAATTTTGGTAATATAAGGACGAAAATATATAAATAACAGTACAATGATTAAATTGTTACTGAATATTTCATATCCTGAAATGTATTATAATCTAGAAATGGTTAGTCCTCCGTCTACCATAATCACCTGGCCAGTGGAATAAGGGAAATCTCTCCGGACAAGCGAGGCTACCGCCTTCCCGACATCCCCGGGCCTCCCCCATCTTTTCTGTATACATAAACCTTTAGCAATTAATTTGTCATATTTATCTTTCACCTTGGCAGTCATATCGGTATCAATAACACCCGGTCTTACCTCATAGACCGGAATATTAAAATCACCCAACCGGGTGGCGAAAAGTTGAGTCACCATACTTATACCCGCTTTGGAGATACAATATTCTCCCCTGTTTGTGGAAGCTATGGTAGCAGAAATAGATGATATGTTGATAATGCTACCTTCAAATGTATTGTCTTCCTTCGATTGTTTTATCATCCAGTTGGCAGCTAATTGTGTGAGAAAATACGGTCCGGTTAAATTCACTTGCAACACTTCTTCAAAACTTTCAACAGTAGTTTGGAGAATATCCTTGCGCTCACGTGGGGCCATCCCGGCATTATTAACCAATACATTCAATCTGCCAAACCGATCAGCGACATAATTTATAATTTTTTCTCGATCTTTTTCAACTCCAATATTTCCCTGTATGTAATAAGCCGTTGTCCCCTTCTCCCGAAGATTGTCAATAACATTTTTCACATCTTCCTTATTACGAATACCGTTAAGTACCAAAAAACATCCTTCTTTTGCTAATCTCTCAGCAATTCCAAGCCCTATACCTCGAGTTCCTCCTGTTATTAAGGCAACTTTATTCATTTTAATATTAAATCTGGTATCTCAATCCATTTTTTCTTTTGCCAGCTTTCATAGCCTCTTTCCGCCAATTGCACTCCCTTTGCTCCTTCAAGTAAATTCCAGGGAAACGGATCATCATTGACCACATGTTTTAGAAATAATTCCCATTGTACTTTAAATGCATTATCATAATATTCCTGTTCCGGTACCTTTGCCCAGTCTTCATAAAAGTTGATGGGCTGGTCAATATCAGGATTCCACACAGGTTTGGGCGTAGTAAAATAATGCTGGGTATAACACTCCCTTAATCCCGCTACAGCCGAACCATTTGTGCCATCAACATGTATGGTAAGCAGATCATCTCTTCTTACCCGGGTACACCAGGAAGAATTAAAATGAGCAACCACGTTATTCTCAAGAAGAAAGGTTGAATAAGCTGCATCATCGGCTGTAGCCTGGTAAGATAAACCATTTTCATCGTATCTTTCCTTGATATGTGTCGCTCCAAGACATGATACGGCTTTTACCGCACCAAATAAATCATCGAGAACATACCGCCAGTGACAAAGCATATCCAGTATAATACCTCCCTCCTGATCCTTTTTGTAATTCCAGGAAGGCCGTTGAGCCGGAATTGAATGTCCCTCAAATACCCAGTAACCAAATTCACCGCGGATTGACAAAATCCGGCCAAAAAATCCCTGATGAATCAATCGTTTTAATTTTCTTATTCCGGGCAACCAGAGTTTATCCTGGACAACACCATGCTTTATTCCTGCATCCTCACAAATCCTGTACATTTCCAAAGCCTTTTGTGTATTTGTGGCTGAAGGTTTTTCACAATAAATGTGCTTCCCAGCTAAGGCTGCTTTTTTTACTGCGTCAAATCTCAAACCTGTCGTTTGTGCATCAAAATAAATCTGATATTTCTTATCCGTTATGATCCCTTCTATATCATTAGTGAAATGACTGATACCTGTTTCATCTGCTAATTTTTTTAGCTTGTCAGTGTTACGTCCTGCAAGTATCGGTTCAGGCATTATATTCCTACCATCGGATAATTTAATCCCTCCCTGTTCGATAATCCTCATGATTGATCTTTTCAAATGCTGGTTTGTACCCATTCTTCCCGTAACCCCATTCATGATAACACCGATAGTAATTGTATTCATATACTCCAAATTTAGATATTGTATTTTAAATAGGAATCAATGATTTCTTTGAGAAAAATATCCTGATCCTTACGCCAATAATGATCTGAAAAAATTTCTACTTCATAAAATCCATCATAACCTGTCTTTTCTATCCACTGAATGATTTGCGATATTTCAATAATTCCCTTACCCATAATTTCACGATCGTTCAACATATCCTGTGTTGGTATTTTCCAGTCACAAAGATGAACTGCCAGAAGATTATTATTTTCACCGCAACGGCTGATTTGTTTTTCGAGATCCGGATCCCACCATACATGATACACGTCCAGGGCAACTCCCAACCAGGGAGAATTGAAATATTCGGCCATTTTATTGGCCTGTTTTAGTGTATTTATAGCTGAACGTGTGTCTGCATACATGGGATGTAAGGGTTCAATTGCCAGTTTAACTTCATTTTTTTCTGCATATGGCAGTAAAATTTCAAGGGCAGATTTAATCTGGTCGCGGGAAATATGTAACGATTGTCTGGGTGTTGCACCACATACCAGTACTACCATATTCGCCTTTATTGCAGACGCTTCATCAATAGCTTTTCTATTTTCATCAAGTGCTTTTGCCCTCCCCTCCTTCTTCAAACCTGTAAAAAATCCACCGCGTACCAGGGCCACGGCTTCCAGGCCGGATTCCTTGATCATATTACGGCATGATTTTAAATTTAATCCTGCAAGATAACTACGCCATACAGAGATTCCCTGTATCCCTGACAACATGTATTTTTCAATCGCTTGTTCCAGTGTCCAGGGTTTTGTGGTAATGGTGTGGACACAAAGTCTTGATAATGGATTTTTCTTTGACTTGTTCATTTCACACAATTAAAAAAAGTATAATAAGGTTCAAGTCTAATCATTTTCTGAACATAAAGCGCTAATTCCCTTGCATGATAATCTCCCCACATACTTGATTCACCATACGGTATTTTAGCACCTTTATCCTGATAATCCCAGTTTTTGGGGCGATGATAAAGAGAATGTAAAATTAACCCCTGATGTTGATCGTTCATCGACAGATATGGATCAGAAAATAAATTATCCAGAATTGTCAATCCTGCCTGAAAATACTTTTTACTGTCTTCAGTATGCCCGATGTCTTCGAGATATTTACCCAACCTGAGCAAACCCTGACTTGCAATGGTTGCTGCTGAACTATCTACCGGTTCAAAATCATTAAATGGATCGGCAGGTTTTTCCAGGTAATTTTTTAGTTTCATTAATCCTGGTGCTCCCGTATCCCAATAAGGTATTCCGTCAAACGGGCTGTTCTGAATATAAAAATCACAGGTAGCCTGAGCGGCTTTAAGCATCAGATCCTCTATTTCGTGACGATTGGCGACGGGATCAATTTCTTCGTCATCAAGAGAATAAAGCAACTCGAGTTCTTCTGCAAATCCTAGCATGGCCCAGGCCAATCCCCTGGTCCATGTAGTAAATCCGGAATAGCCCTGCTGTGAATTATGACACCTGAATGATCCATCGTTGGTATTGAATATACTTTCATGCGCCACACGACCGGAAATATCATAATGATCCCTGCCTTCACCATAAAATATTGCATACTGTGTAGTGGTCCGGATATGTTGCAGTCCCCTCTCCAGCAAATTGATAGCCTGATCCTGTTCACCATACAATTGCTGACCCAGCATGTGACTGACCATCAATATTCGTATGGATCGGATAGTATCGACAAACAACGAATGCGGACCATTAAAAGAATAGATAAAACCTCCATTTTCGATTTTTGTCCATCTTGAAGCTTGGACAGCTCCTGAAACTTTCAAGGCTAGTTCGTAAAAATGTGTCTCCCATTGATTTTCTTCAATTTTCCCTTCCTTAAGAAGCCTCAATAAATTTCCATAGGTACTCAAGTTATTGAAGCCATGATCATGCACACCTATATGCGTTAAATGGTTGGACATATGTTTCAGCGTTCCGTTTCTTCCCAGTTTCAAAAAAAAATCCTCACCCGTAGCATCATATTGTAAAATTGCGGAGCCAAATAAAAATCCCTGCGTCCATTCCGTCCATCCCCTGGAAGTATATTTTCCATTCTCGGTATAGACAGGGGCACCCTCAAATGTTGACTGATCCGCTTCAATCAATCTGATTTTTTTACCGGATAATTGCCAGAAACTTGAGATCTTGTTGTTTAGTTCAGGAGGGGTAAGATGATAGTCGATATTTAACATGATCCTGGATCGGTTTTACTTTCTAAAATCAAAAAAGAGTTCAATTTTTAAGTTACGGTCGGTACGATGCCGCTGATACATATTCAACTGCGATTGTGGTCCCAGCGATTCCGGGGGTTTAAATTTAGTGCCAATTGCATTAATACCATTTAAAAATGAAATATCTCCTTCCGGAAAAGTGACTTCTGTATACCGGGGATCGGCTTCAGGCTGACCAGGAGTATAGAGTCGCAGATAAAGATCTTCTGTTGAGGTATAAATGGTCAAAAGGTCATCAGTGGTATTAATTCTGGTCCAATACAAAGAGGCAAAATATCCTTTGAATTCCGGATAATCATAGCTTTCGCCAGTAATAGAGTTATTATAATCATTATTCCAGGTATTTAAAAGATTTCCTTTAGTACGGTTTTTCCAGACCCTGTATGGACCTTCCCCAAGCCAGGTAACACCCTTTACATTATTTTCAGGATAACTGAAATTGATACCGAAAAAAGGCTGATGGTTTTGGGGGAAATAAATACATTCCAGTTGCAGGATGCCGTTTCCATGCATCGTCCAACGGATCTTCTGCATGTTTCCCGTGAAATTTCCATCATAAATTGATTTCTGATCTTCCTGATATACTTCGAACTTTTCGAACTTTGATACACCTCCAACCAATCCCGGACCATTATTGAACGGGATTTTCTGATTGTTCACACTGACCTCTTTTAATATGCCCGAATTTTTCTCAATAACCACTGTAACATTTTCACCGCTCAATAAAACATCTGTTTCACTTTCTTCAAAAGAAGCTGACGTCGATGATATAAAACTTAGATGTTCGTTCTTATAATCATCCGGTAAATGAATAGCCCAATCCCATGTGAAAATTTCCCGTTTGAATGGATCGTATGCTGTAATATATAGCACATCCGCTTTGTTCCAGTTATCCGGCAGTGCGATATTGATATTTCCTTTTTCCCAGGGTGAAACGGAGGGCACATTTACATCTCCAGAAGCCAATATTTGATTTCCAGACTCAATATTTTCCGGAGAGGGGAATTTTACGAATTGATATGTGAAGTGACACTGGTTCAAGTCCGTAAAAAAATACCGGTTTTCCACTTTGAATTTACCATCGAAATTTTCAGTAATAAACTGTTCCACAAAATATACCGGCGCCCAGATCTCCCTGATCGCATAAAAACTTCCCTCCTTTTCACGGTGGGGACCAAGGATCCCATCCGGTGCATGATTACCATCAGCATCCAGCATTCCATTTTTGTCAGTCCTAACTACGGCTTCGTCGGAAAATACCCATAAAAAACCACCAGCGGACCTGGGCTTCGAGAGCATCAGGTTCCAGAAATCCTCAAGTCCAGCCCCATGGCCACCATCGTATAATCCATGCAAAAATTCTGTCGGAAAAAAGATATGTGTCCCATTGAAAGTATCATGGGTTCCATAATTGTAATCTATATAATGGTTCGTATCCGTTTTTCTGAATTTTTCCCAGGGATGGATCACTTCCCTTTTCTGAGGATCATATTTGACAAATTCATCATCCAGGTTTGTATTCCATCCTCCTTCATTCCCATTATCCCAGATAACTATAGACGGATGATTCACATCCCGTATCACCATTTCCCGGACCAGTTTTTTACCTGCCTCAGTATCATATGATGCCTGCCATCCCGCCAATTCATCCAGCACAAAAAGTCCCAGAGAATCACAGGCATCCAGAAAATGAACATCCGGAGGATAATGTGACATCCTCACAGCATTCATGTTCATCTCTTTCATCAGGAGGACATCCTGTATGCTTAAGGTTTTACTTGTAGTTCTACCTGTTTCCGGCCAGAAACTATGCCGGTTTACTCCCTTGAACAAAATTTTTTGTCCATTTACATAGATCCCATCCCTTTCTCTCACATCCACTGTCCTGAAACCAATTCTTTCCCGGACCCGATGAAGTTCTTTATCATTTTCCATTAGGCTGACAGCAACCTCGTAGAGGTTCGGGAATTCAGTATTCCATGGATCTATATCCTGAAACCGGGTACTTATCTGTTGTTTCTCTGATCCGGGGATGCAATTAAAATGAATGGGTGCTTGAATGACATTTCCGTACATATCGAACAATTCTAATTCTATCCGGTTGGCTTTTTTTTGATTATTCAGGTATATATCTACCATTAGTTGCCCATCGGCTTTTGCATCAACTGCCAGGCGGTTTATACTTTCCTGAGGTTTGATCTCCAGGTAAACAGGACGGTAGATCCCACCAAAGATCCAGTAATCGGCTCGCCTTTCCGCATCATTGATGGATTCGTTTTCAGAATGTTTGCTGACTGTTATTTCCAGTAAATTATCCTTCCCATATTTCAGCAACTTACTGATATCATAACCGAACCGGTAGAAAGCTCCCTGATGTACAGGACCTGCTGATCTTCCATTGATTTTTACTTCCGTATCCGTCATGGATCCTTCGAAAATAATACGTACGATTTTCCCTTTCCATTCCTTATCAACAGTAAAAGTATATTTATATAACCCCTTTTCTTTTCCCCTATCTTCCTCAGCAGCATGGCCATAATTATATTTCCCGAATCCCTGTAATTCCCAGCAAGAGGGTACCGGGATGGTAGTCCATTCCCCACTTTTTCTGCCATCTGTACAATAGAATTGCCAGTCAATTGTATCATCTGAACCTTTCCCGGATAGGTAGAAAATTTCGGTTTCCTGAGCCAGGATCAGATTAATACAGACCAGATGAATTAAAAATGTAAGGATACTTGACAAAAAAAATCTCATGATGAAGAACTAGTAAAATAACATATGTGAAATCCCGGAATGCAAGATATATTTAGCCACAAAGGCACCAGGATTCCAAATAATCACCAAATATGATAAAAATAATTTATACAATGGACATAAGCCTACAACAGTAATAACTAAAACTCCCTGATTTTTATATTTCGAAAATGTACCGTGTTCCCGTGATCCTGTAAAAGAATATGACCTGCTTCAGCTTCCCCAAAGTTCGGCCAGATCTTATATTTACTGTAAGCCACCAGCGCACGGTAGATCTGGGAACCTCTTTCATACTCCACCACCTTGATATTATTTAACCAATGTTCTACCTGATTTCCCATTACGACGATCCTTGCCCGGTTCCATTTACCTATTCCGTTAAAACGTTTATCATCTGAATCTTCTGATAGATTGTATGAAGGTATCATATCATACAGAGAAGCGAGTGTTCGATTTCCCAAAACCCCCTCGCTTGCATCCGGGTGGCTGCTGTCATCCAACAGCTGATATTCAAGTCCAATTGCAGAACCTTCACCCTTGTTCAACTCAGGATCAACAAAATATTTTATGCCACTATTTGCTCCTTCTGTCAACATAAAATCGACAATCAACTCGAATTCGTTGAAAGTATTGACTGTAATTATATCACCCCCATTCTCTGATTCACCACCACCACTTTCTTTCACGGTAAGGATTCCATCTTTAATTTCCCAACCTAAATCAGGGAAACGATCCAGTTTGGCACCTCTCCAACCGGATGTGGTTTTTCCATCCCATAGCAGTCTCCACCCTTTTCTAATTTCAGTTGGTGTTAAGGTATTGGGTATAAAATTGATCTCTTCAACATAAGGATCCGGATATTTACGCGATTCCATCAGATCCGTTGTTTTTATCCTGATATTTCGCCAACGTACTGTCTTTCCTATCTTTTCAGGATCATTATCTACCCCATGAACCTGAAGTGCGATAAAACCGGATGCCGTTTCATCATCTACAAGGTTGGAACACATAATACCATTGACCCAGGTCCGGATGGTATCCCCGATGGCTTCAATACGGTATAAATTCCATTCTCCCTGTCGAAAGGCATTTTGTCCGCGTGGATTTCTTGTCAGGTTATAAAGCCACCCCCTTCTGGCTTCATCATAGACACCACCACTCCAGGCCCGGTCACTCGGATCAATTTCACATTGATAGCCATGTACACGACCACTCTGATAGGAATCCATACTTAAACTCCGGAACTGAATTCCTGAATTTAAAGGAGGATCTACTTTAACTTCCAGTTCAAGAATAAAATCTCCATAGTCTTTTTTTGTACATAAAAAACTATTGGGTTCATCCGGTATGGATACGCCAATAATCTGGCCATTTTCTACTTCATATAGTGCATTCCCGTTTCTTTGTATCCACCCGTCTAGGTTTTTTCCATTAAAAAGATCAATCCACCCACATTCGGATTGTCCAAAGGATATGCCATGTACTAAAAATACCAGAAAAAGAAGGATCGTATTTTTCATAATTGTTGCCCGGTAAAAATTTAATCGTATTGTATAATTAATTCAATTAGTATTTCTGTTTTTGATTAGCTGAAGCTTCTACTTGTTATTTATAGATTTTACTATTGTTTCGCTGATGAATTGGTGTCTTTGTGGTTTAATAATTAATCATCTTTTACCATCAAGACACCAAAACACCAGGAAAACACCAAGAAATATAAAAATTATTCACAGAGCGGAATAATTAATTTTTCATTCAATCAAAAATAAAACAAAATACTTATTTCACTAAATATCATCCATTATAAAACTTTTGTTTGTCCCGGAACAGGTATGGGATAGGATCCATCTTCATAGGGAAAAACCGGAGGTGTATTTTTCCAGGAAGATAAATTATCAGGTACTAATTTCTCCTGTGAATTCATGGCCTGATCCCAGGTTATCTCTTGCCCAGTATAGGTTGCCATTCTTCCCAGAATGGCCGTCATGGTACTGATAGCACCCTCTTCAGCCTGATTCCAAGGTTCATCATTTATTATTTTCCTGATAAAAACATCCTGTTCTATCTGGTGCGCCACAGGATCGTCTTTTCCATCATACCGGTATATCGTATTTCCTTTCCTATCCTGCAACATCAGTTGCTGGCTAGAAGGAATGCTATTCATATATCCTTTTGTACCCCAAATCCGGTCTGACCAGTTTGCCCAACATCCGGGAATATGACGACATTGACTGTTCAGGATGGCCCCATCAGGATACTCAAACTCTACATAATGGTGGTCAAAGATCTGTCCGTATTCGTTTCCGGTCCGTACCTGACGACCGCCCATTCCCTGTGCCTTGACAGGATGCGTCTGTTTGATCCAGTTCATGTAATCCAGGTCATGGACGTGTTGTTCAACAATATGATCGCCACTCAGCCAGTTGAAATAATACCAGTTCCATACCTGGTATTCGAGTTCGGTCATTTGAGGTTCTCTGTGTCTGACCCAGACACCAGCCGTATTAAAATAGCAATTCATAGCAATGATATCGCCTATTTTACCTTCATGCAGGTAGTTAACACTGTCGATGATGCTTTTCTGGAATCTTAAATGATGACCCACCAGAACTTTCAGATTCTTTTTATTGGCCTCATTTGCCAGGGACATCACTTTTTTTACTCCCGGCACATCCGTTGCTACTGGTTTCTCCAAAAAAACATGTTTGGATTGTTTAACAGCTTCTTCAAAATGTTCAGGACGAAAACCGGGAGGTGTGGCCAGTAAGACGATATCCGCCAAGGGGATAGCTTCCTTATAGCCATTCAGGCCCACAAATTGATGATCGTCTGGAACCATCACTTTCTGGGGGCCGTGCTTCTCTAATAGTAGTTTATAAGAATCATCCAATCGTGTTTTAAATGTATCGCACATAGCCACTAACTGAGTGCCGGGATGGGTAGAAAGCACCTGTGAGGCAGCGCCCGTTCCCCTGCCCCCGCATCCAACCAGGGCAATTTTGAGGTTTTCATTACCTGCGACATAGGCGGAAGAAGATACAGACAAGGGATAGGTTAACATCGTACCAGCAATCAGGGATGTGTTTTTTAAAAATTTACGACGATTTGTTTGAGAGTTTTTGGGGTCCGTTTTCATAGTAAAAAGAATTATGCCTTTATATTTTTCCAATAATTTAACAAAATTTTTTAACTTTAGTTAAGCATCGAGTGAATAAGAAGCTGGAATTTCAGGAATCATTATTTTTTGAATTATGCCAGAAGAAAGGCGATTAGCCGCTATCATGCACGCCTGCCATTGGGAAGGCCAGGACAGTGGCGGGCAGGTTCACCGACATTGTCGCCTACACCGCCCTGATGGGCAAGGATGAGGACCGGACCCTTCAAATCCTGGAAAGAAACCGGGATCTCATAAACAATATATTGAAAAATACAGGAGAACTTTTATAAAAGAAATCGGCGACAGCGTATTGGCCTCATTCACCAGCGTTTGCGAAGCGGTGCTGTGTGCAAAGGAAATTATCCAGGCAACAAAAAACGAACCAGGTTGATACTGTAACAAGCGATATAAGGAGAAAAGGGGAAAGTTTCACAAGACATCACTCCAGATTTTCGAAAAACCGTTCGTCGTAATTTTATGTGGTCATATCATCTTTTCAGTATCCTTTCTTTGATTAACCAGAAAAAAGAAGCACCGGATTGACTGGAAAATGCGATACAATATGGATTGATCAATTACCCGTCACTTGCTGAGAAGGATACTTTCCTGAAAAATATCCGGGGAGAGAAACGGTTTAAGAAGCTGACGGAAGGAGTTAAAGTAATGTGGGAAAAATTCGAAGTGTAGTTGAAATATGGAATCGCTTGTTTGACCACTTGCATGCACACAATCCAATGAAAGTGGCTCGACGAGGTCACACTCCCGGCTATATTCAAAAGAACCTCCATGAATGATGATTTCAAAGAAAACGCACCAATAACATAATTACACGGCTACTAAAATCACAAATCAGAGTCCCTTAACAGGTGATTCTGATTGTGCAGATGAATAATATCAAATATTGAAAAATGAATTTCAATGGAAAGGTACAAATAGCATAATAATCCCTGAAATAGATGTATATAACTTCAGGAAACTTAATAATCAATAACTTTTTATTAAAAACTTAATTAATGGAATTATAAATGAACATTTTTTAAATTTATTCGTTCCTGATTATATCATTAAACCAACATAATTTCAAAATGATAAAAAAAATTTATGTATTCGTAATTACTTGTATGCTTGGTTATGGTGCTGTATGGGCACAGACTGAAAATCCGGATACTAAAAAGCTGTCAAAGGAAGAAAGAAAAGCCTTAAGAGAAGCAAAAAAAGCAGAAGAAGCAAGACAAAAAGAAATAGTATTCGAACTTAACAAAGATATCGCAAATAATAAAAGCTGGGTTATTGAAGCACATACAGTTTTCCCGAAAGGGGGTGGAAGTATCCCCATGGATCCAACCATTAATTTTGTAAGTACCAGGGAAGATGAAACTACTATTCAGTTATCTTTCAATGGCCTGGTTGGTTGGAATGGAGTTGGTGGGATTACACTTGATGGGAAAATATCGAAGTATGAAGTGAATGAATCTAAAAATGCAATTAATATTAGAATGACGGCAATAGGTCCAGGCATGGGGCCCGTTGATTTAATGGCAACAGTGGATATCAATGGCAATGGCCGCGTAACAGTAAGTGGCAACTGGGGCGAAAGGATTACTTTTTCAGGCAATTTTGTTTCCTTCGGAAATTCCCGTATTTTCAAAGGAACACCCACCTATTAACCCTTGATTATTATTCATTATCAATCATAATATCTTTTAGGAAAAAAAGCTGTGTTACAGTTTCACTACTAACTAGTACAAATCTCGTTAAAAGATCAATGATTATCTTTTCTATCAACCGAAAAGATAGAAAATTATCCAATTTACATAAATATCAGATAATTCATTGATGATCATGTAACCAATTTATCATGAATGTGATCTAATCCATAAAAGGTCGAAAAACTAAATTTTTTAATATGTGGATTAATTATTTAAAAATTACTTTCCGCAATCTCATCCGACGGAAATTTTACACATTTATCAACATCACTGGTCTTTCCATAGGTTTGGCTGCGAGTTTATTGATAATCCTGTACATTGTCGACGAATTCAGTTACGATACATTTCATAAAGACGCTGAAAGAATCTACAGAGTCCATACCCGGGCAAGACTTGCCGGAAAGGACATGAATACAAGTTACTCCTCGGCGCCGATTTCTTCCGGACTTAAAAGGGAAATCCCCGAGGTGGAGGACGGATGCAGGATAGCACTCTGGAATGATATAAATATTCGTTACGAAGATGTGGCATATTCAGAAAAGAAAGTCCTTTTGGCAGACTCGAATTTTTTCGAGTTTTTCAATTTCAAATTGCTTCATGGAAATCCGAAAACTGCCCTTAAAGAACCTAATTCCATCATATTAACCAAAACTACTGCCCTGAAATATTTTGGGGCGGAAACCAAAAATAACAGCCAATTATTAGGGAAATTAATGAATGTTGGCCTCAACGGGACCTATGAGATCACAGGTATAGTGGAGGATACTCCCTCAAATTCACATTTTAAATTCAATGTGATCCTTTCCATGGAATCGTGGGATTACAGTCATAATCCCTCCTGGCTTGGCAACAATCTGCAGAATTACATAAAGCTTAACGAGCATGCTGATTACCATCAGGTTGACGAGAAATTCACCGGGTTGGTTGAAAAATATATAGGGCCACAGGTACAACAGGTCCTTGGTATGTCGTTACAACAGTTCAATGACCAGGGAGGGTATTACGGGTTTTATTTACAACCTATGCTCAGGATCCATCTATATCCTCAAACCAAGAGCGAACTGGAACCTCCGGGTAACGTTAATGTGATCTATCTGTTATCTGCAATCGTTTTGCTCATTATTTTCATTGCCTGTATCAACTTCATGAACCTTTCTACTGCCCGATATTCTGACCGCGTCAAAGAAGTAGGTGTCAGAAAATCACTGGGCGCATCCAGGAAAAGATTATTGTGGCAGTTTATGGCAGAATCCTTAATACTGACATTTTTATCCATGATGCTGGCCATTATCCTTTTATGGTTGTTTTTACCGGAATTTAACATGATCTCTGATAAAACAATAACCATCAAAAGGCTTTTTACTCCTTCGATTATTGGTGGTATGGGACTTATCATCATTTTAGTTGGATTCCTGGCCGGCAGTTATCCGGCAGTTTATCTTACATCCTTCAATCCGATTGATATTCTTAGAAGCAAAATCAGTAAAGGTTTGAAAAGCGGAAAATTCAGGAGCTATTTTGTTATTTTTCAATTTACTATGTCTATTACGCTGATCATCAGTACTTTACTTATATACAAACAACTAAAATATGTACAAAATAAGGATCTCGGATTTGATAAAGAGAATGTAATGGTATTAAAAAATTTAGAGGCCCTTGGAGAAAATAAAATACCTTTTAAGAAGGAGTTAAAAAAATTGAATGATATCATGAGTGTAAGTATAGCTAACCATACGCCTCCGGAATTTAATCAATCGACCGTATTCAAAGCGTTGGGTGAAACAAGCGAAGATTTCCCAAGCACCTATTGTATTGTAGATCAGGACCACGAGAGTACGCTGAAACTGGAAATGGCAGCGGGCAGATTTTTTTCTGAGGAATTCCCTTCAGATTCATCGGCTGTCATTGTAAATGAAACCACGGTCAAACTTCTGGGGTGGGAAAATCCGATTGGACAGAAAATCGAGACCTATTGGCGAGAAGACCAAACTGATATCCGTGAAGTAATAGGTGTTGTAAAAGATTTCAATTTTCAATCACTTCACAGAGAGATGAGTTCACTATTTATCTTTTATGGATCCTATGGTAATAAAATGCTGGTTCGGTTGACTTCCGGAAATATTGAAGAGAAGGTCAAAATGATAGAATCGAAATGGAAAGAGTTCGCCACAGGTCATCCTTTTGAATTTTCATTTATAGATGCTGATTTTGATGCTAAATTCAGGAAAGAACAACAAATGGGAAATATCTTTTTCATCTTCACTGCATTAGCTCTTTTTGTAGCATGTCTCGGGCTTCTGGGTCTGGCGACCTTTATGGCAGAACAAAGATCGAAGGAAATCGGTATCCGAAAAGTAATGGGTGCTTCCAATCATGGTATTGTGCAATTACTATCTTTGGAATATTTGAAACTGATAGGTATTTCTTTCATTTTATCAATTCCTCTGGCCTATATACTCATTACCTGGTGGCTGAATAATTTCGCTTATAAGACGAACCTTGGGGTAATATCATTCCTGGCAGGAGGAATTATCACCATAGTGATCGCAATAGTATCTGTTGCTTATCATTCTGTTAAAGCAGCATATAGAAACCCTGTAGAAGCCTTGAGATATGAATAAATCGAAGATCTGAAATGTAAAAACCTGAAATGAAATAATCTCTATCTAATCTTATTGATTGTCATTATTTAATCTCAAATGATCAGATAAATTTCCAATTAATAATTCCCAAGAATAGTGTTTAGGTGGTTTGGAATTATTGTAATTGAGTATTGATCTTTAATTGGATATTGTATCCTAAGGCATGCCTGTGGCATTATTTGATCATTGATTTTTTTCTTAAAATATTCCTTTTTACTAGCCCCGGTTCCGGTAATACTCTACCTTTTCTTCCAATGAAATATCCACCACTTTGTCAATCAGTTGCTGTCGTTCCTGTTCATTTATGGCCATGTGTTTCCGGGCCAGTTTTATTTTCTCCTGGATCATCTTTTTTGTTGATGCTCCGCTAATCAGCACACTGACCGGAAGGCTCCAGACAAAATTCAATGCGTCCACCAATTTGATCCGATCAGGAACCACAGGATCATCTGTTTCCCACATTTTTTCATCCAGCTGATATTTTTCCGAAAAAAACTGACCACCGGCAAGAGATTTCATTGCCAGGATTCCGTACTCCTGTTCAAAGGCAAGTGGAAGAGCCTGTTTCACAAAGCTCACGGGATGAGCCGCATCCACCGGATTGACCGGCATCTGTACCGTTTCGAAATATCCCTCCTGTTTTAATCTTTCCAGCAGGTAGGCATGCGCCTGTGCATTCGTATGCCCGGTAAATCCAATATGGCGTACCTTTCCGGATGCTTTGGCTTCCTGCATAAATTCAAAAACGCCATTTTTTAATCTATTATCAGCATCTTCCTTTGACGAAATGGCATGTGCCTGCCAAAGATCGAGATATTCTGTACTCATTCTTTTCAACGATGCGTCAAGGTGTTCTTTTGCCGTTTTGGCATCTTTTGCCAGGGTTTTAGTCATCAGAAAAATATCATCCCTGTATTTTGGTGTGAGATATTTACCGTACCGTTCTTCGCTGATATTCGGTCCATAGGCTTCTGCTGTATCGAAAAACCTGATACCTCCTTCCAGGGCGGCTTCTATGGTTTCTGCTGCATCCTTTTCGGTAGTCCATCCAACATGATATCCTCCCAGACCCAGCATGGTAACATTTTCGCCTGTTTTCCCAAGTTTTCTTAACGGCAGAATATCTCCCCACCGATCCCCGTAAATCGAGGATTTATGGGGTAGTGAAGGGTAAGGAATCAGAATTCCGGCAGTCAACCCGGCTAATTTTGATAGAAAATTTCGTCGTTCCAGCATAGTAAATATTGTTAATTAATAGATCATAAGTTAATATTTTTAATTTTTAAGAAAAAATTTTTTAAAATGTCTAAAGCGAATATTTTTTAATACTCATTTATTTCACTTTTCATATTTCTTTTTCTCAGTCCAGTTTTACTACCGGATACATTGTCAGCCATGAAGGGATACCACATTTGGTTTGATAAAAACAAAGTGGAAAAAATAATTTCAGATAGGTGATTTTTAAATAGGATTAAAAGCAGGTAGATATCAAATATACTGCAAATGATATTAAAAGTTACTCGATTAATTCATGCGTATTTTTTACATTTAAAATTAGAAACCGGTAAAGCCAATTGAGCGTAAATAGGCTGGATTTAAAATCTAATAACTACAAATGAATTGAAAATGAGGAATAAAAAAAATCTGACCAGTTTAATTTTCATTAATGTTTTCGTGGCGTTAATTGTTATGGTTATTGTTTCACCAGGCATGTGTGGGAAAACAAATAAAAATCCACCCAGGAAATCTCTCAAAATAGCCGGCCTGCAAATGAATGTAACCGGAGAAATTGAGAAAAACAAAAACACCATTTTAACCAACATTAAAAAGGCTGCGGAAAGTGGTGCGCTTTTTTTGGCTACCCCGGAAGGATCCCTTTCCGGTTATCAGGCTGATTTTGACCAGAAAGAACTAAGCCGGGCGTTGGATGAAATTTTATCTGCTGCCAGAAATATTGGGATCGGCCTGTTTCTAGGTACCTGTATCAAAGAAATAGTGGATAATCGTGAAATAACCTACAATCAGATACGCGTATATACACCGGACGGCCAATTTTTAGGAGCCCACTCAAAAATTCTATTATGCAGTCCTGTCACAACACCAGGCACCGGTGAAATGCATGATTATGGACAGGGATATTTAAATGTAATTGAATGGGAGGATTTCCGCTTCGGCCTATTAATCTGCAATGATCTCTGGGCGACACCGGGTTATACTACCCTTCCCAACCCGTATTTACCTTTGCAGCTGAAACAAATGGGGGCAGATATCATCATCCATTCCATCAATTCAGGCAGTGATCAGCGCTACCGTAATTTTCATGAATCCTCAGCTGAACTTTGGGCATTTTCCCTCTATCTGCCCATTTTGGAAGTAAATGCGGCTAAAAATACTGGCCCAGTTAATGCACAATCCGGCTTTATCAATGCCCAGGGAGAAAGAACGGTACGAGTTCACGAGACAGGTGAGCATTTGTTTTATTGCGAGATCATGGTAATCCCCCGATGAAAAGCTATCGCAGAATGATGATCAAGGATGTCGATCCAGTGAAATAGAGCTATCTTTATAATCGTGATGTATGTGCCATGCTAAAGTGTTATGTTTAAAAAGCATAATGCCTCAGTGTACATTGCGGTTTATTTTTAAGACAGCTTTCGGGCGAATTCATAATTTTTTCAATTGTTTCCCAGTTATAAAAACAGTGTACCCATCCAACCAAGTGACATATAGATGATTTTATCCTACTCGCCGTTAAATATTTGCTGTTTGCAGATTTCATTTTTTTTTGTAGAAAAATTTATCCAATTTTCTATTGAAAAACAGGATTTGTTATGAAACGATCCGTTGAAATAGCCATTCACATTATATTTTTTATATTCGCTACCTTGTTTGTCCTCCTACTGTATGAATTCATTACACGCGGCTACACATATCATATACAAGAAAGAGATTCCTTATTCCCCCTGCAGTTTTACTGGCAGTTCGAACAGAGTCGCAGGGAAATGTTCCTGATCATTTACTTTTCATTGATTTACGGAGTACTAACCTTTTATGCTTTTTATGCCTTCTTCAAACCCAAACTTTTTGATCGAAAGAAGTATGGACTATTTGTTGGTGCAATTGTGCTGTGGATTGGAGCTTTAGTTATATACAGGGCGTATGTCATGAGAGAAATGTATCATCCGACCCTTATTATCCGTGATATCTTGATCCCAGTAATTTTTATCATTTCGGGGACGGCATTCAGGTTTTTCAGGGACTGGTTTTCAGACCAGAAACAAAAGGAAATACTTCAAAAACAGAATCTGCAGACTCAACTTGAATTGATAAAAGCACGGATCAACCCACATTTTCTCTTTAACACGATCAACAATATTGATGTGCTAATTAAAAAAGATCCATCGGTTGCTTCGGAATATTTATATAAATTATCTGACACACTCAGGTACGTTTTGTACGAAACAAGTGAAAATAAAATTCTACTAAAGAAGGAAGTGGAACAAATGGAAAAATTCATTGACCTGCAAAGGATCAGAACGAATAATCAGGACTATGTAAATTTCACCCTGAAAGGAACAATCGGGGATCAGAAAATTGCACCGATGATTTTTATGACCTTTATTGAAAATGCTATAAAGTTTACACCAAATAAAAAGATAAAGCATGCCATAAACATAACCCTGGATGTTCGGGAAAATTCCCTGCAATTTTATTGCAAAAACTACTGTGGCGATATTAGCCGGATTGATAACAATGGCAATGGGCTCGGACTTGATTTGATGAAACAGCGACTGGACTTGCTTTACAAAGGCAGTTATCAAATTCAAGTTGGCAGAAAGGATAAATGGTACTTTGTTGACCTTAAAATCAATTTAAATGATCATTAATTGTATTATTATCGAGGATGAACCACTGGCCATGGAGAGGGTCCTGGAATACGTAAGTAAGGTTCCTTACCTGAATTTAATGGAATCTTTTGACAATGGCCTGGATGCCATAGGATACTTAAAGGACCATAAAGTGGATCTAATATACCTGGATATTAAAATGGATGAGCTTACGGGTATACAACTACTTGAATCCCTCATTAAAAAACCTGAGATCATTATAACCACTGCTTATCACCAATATGCCCTGAAAGGGTTTGAATTGAGTGTAGTTGATTATTTGTTAAAGCCATTTACTTTTGAGCGGTTTTTGCAGGCTACAGATAAAGTCTATCAAAAATTATTTTCAAACCAGAAATCTGAAAAGAATTACTTATTCGTAAAAACAGAATACCGCATGGAAAAAGTCTTTTATGATGATATCCTTTACATTGAAGGAATGCGGGACTACAGGAGTATCCAGAAAGCCAACAATAAAATACTGACCTTACAAACATTTACCGAACTAGAAAAAGAACTACCGGAAAATGTTTTCTGCAGAGTGCATAAATCATTTATAGTGGCTATCAGCAAAATCGAATCGATTGAACGGAGCCGGATCAGGATCCGGAACAAACTGATCCCGGTCAGTGAGACCTACAAACAGCGTTTTATCCAGGTAATTGGATTAAACAAATAAGAGGGTCTTTTGATTAAACCGCTTGCCGGTTTTACAAACTGAATTAATTAAAATTTATCCATCTGCTCAATGGCGATTTTCCATCAAATTGATGATGGAGTGTGTCTCTATATATAGGAAAGTAGGTGATCACCATTGTGTGGATCCAATGATCTTAATACGATGAATAAAACACTTATTTTAATTGCTTTACTATTATTAATCATCAATAATACTGAGGCCGAAAAGATACATGACGCCGTAAAAAACGGTGACATGAAGAAAGTACAAATACTTTTGGCGAATGATGCCAATCTCTTGAATGCAAAAGATAAAAAAGGAATGGCACCCCTGCATCTCGCCATCGAAGCCGGACATGATAATATTTCCTTTTATTTAATAGAAAATGGAGCTGATGTAAGTATAAAAGACGGCACCTATGGAGCAACTCCACTACATTATGCATCTGCAAAAGGAAATCTGGAAATTGCCCGGGTTTTGGTTGAGAAAAACAGGTCACTATTAGAGGAAGGAGATCAGAGACAAAAAACTCCACTACTTACCGCCTGTGAAAATGGCCATCCGCGAATGGTGAAATATTTACTTGATTGTGGGGCAAATATTCATGCCAGGGACCAATTGGGACTCACCCCCTTGATGGGCGCCTGTGAGGGATGGAATATGGAAATAGTCAGAATGCTGGTGGCAAAAGGAGTCGATATCAATGATTTTGCTTTATATCAGGGCAGGCAGTATACGGCACTAACGGTTGCAGCCCTTTATGGTTTCAGGGAAATGGTGGATTATCTGATCGAGTTGAAAGCCAAGATCCATGAGTCAGTTCGCGAATTGACCCTTCAGTATGCCGTTCAGGGAGATAACATCCATCTGTTTGAATATGTAAGGGAAAAGGGATTGGATATAGTAAATTGTAAAAAGGAAAAACACCAGGATCTGCTTTACATGGCATCAGCTGCTGGTTCGATTGAGATTTATAAATTATTGAACCAACTGGGATTTGACCCATATAAACAGGATCGTTATGGATGGACGGTACTTCATCATGCCGCGTCACGGGGAAATAACGATATGATCGAATTTCTCCTGGATGAGGAAGGTGCTGATATCAATGACAGGTCACTAAGAGGCGAAACCGCTTATAATGTGGCGGATTTTCTCGGTCATGATAAAACAGTTCAATTCCTTCGAACGGCTGGTGTTGATACTGCCGGTGCCCAGTTTCCCAAAATTTCCGGGCTTTATATGGGCCAGGAACCGCCTGAGGATTTTCCAGAAATGTTTATGCCTGGAATTGTATCAGGACCCTACCGGGCGCATGGTACGGTAGTGTTTTCCCCGGATGGAAAAGAAGCCTACTGGTCGGATATGATCCCCGGTTCACAATCTGTACTGGAAATGAAAATGATCAATGATCAATGGACATTTCCGGTAAGATCGATCATGTGGAAAGATCCTTCCATTTCTCCGGATGGTGGCAGATTGATTTATATCTCACGGGAACCTGTCCATGAAAATGACCCGGGAGGCAAGGAAAACTACTGGTATATGGACAGAACTGACTCCGGATGGACTGAACCAAAACCCATGGATACGATTATCAATAACATCAATATCCACTGGCAATGTTCGATGGATTTGCTTGGCAATCTTTACTTCTCAGAATTTGAGAACAATATGTATGTTTCCGAATTCAGGGATGGAAAATACCATGAACCAGTAAATCTGAAGATCCATTTCAACAATCGTACGCTGAATGGACGCTGCCCATTCATTTCTCCTTCTGGCGATTATCTGATTTTTTCCGATATTGACCGGTTGCATATCAGTTTTAAAACTGATGAAGGTACCTGGACGGATAGAGTTGACCTTGGTGAAAAAATCAATTCCGAAGCAGGAATCGGTTCACCGAGGGTTTCCCATGATGGGAAATATCTGTTTTTCCAGAGTACATCTGGTGAGGAAAGGCCATGGGGGATTTATTGGGTTTCCGCTGATATTATTGAGCAACTGAGAAGGGAACAACTTCCTATATATTAGTACATAATGAACATAACATTTATAAAGGTCGCTGTTCCTGATTGCTGATTCTATGTGATGATTAAAGCACAAAAAAATGAAAACTGATTATCTGAAATACATTTTATTATTTGGTTTTGGATATATTCTGAGACTTATGCTCCTTCTATTTGTAATTGGATTGATGATCGGATGTACAGAGGAGGATATTCCAGGCGAAAATCATGATCCCAATGGTACTGATCCTGATGGTATGATAGAGGGATCCTGGGTAAAATACTCTCCATACAAATGGACGCACGATGGGAATCCCCATTTTGCCGTCTACTCCACTGTATTCAGCGATGGATGTAGCCAAACAATGAAGGAAGAAGCAGGCAACCTGGCCGATGCCAAATTCCAGGAAGTATTGCAATATTTTAATTTTACAGATCTCGAAGATTTGAGATATCCGACAGACAGGAAAACGATTGATGTCTATATTAACAGGCATCATCCGGAAAGTATGGCTGCGGCATACTGGGGATCCATTTTTATTACGGTCAGAGGATCGGAATTGAATACAAGCCGTTATCCCTATTTGTTTAAACATGAGCTTACTCATGTATTTGAATTTCTGATTGAAGGGACGGTCAATCTTGCGGGAGAAATGTGGTTCACAGAGGGGATTGCCATCGAGGTAGGGGATGGCATTAACAGGATCCGTACTGTGGAAGACCTGGAGTCATGGATATCCAGGAATGATACCTCTCCGAATAAGGGTAATCCCATCACCATAAAAAAGTGGGAGGATTACCCGGACGGTGCAGACAAACCCGGGTATACCACAGTTTTTGAGGTCGTGATGGAATACCTGCTGGACCCTGAAGGGCTTAATAAATCAAATCAGGATGTGTTGAATATCTTTTATGATCTCCGTGAAAAAATACCTTTTGAAGAATCTTTTGAAAACAATTTTGGGATAAGTGTGGATGATTTGGAAGAGGAGATCTTTGATCGGTTGAGTATTTATTTATTAAAAAAATAAAATAAATTACAATTAATCCAAAATCCAAAATTATTATTCCTTGATCTCAAATCAATTTGAATACACGGTTTGTTTTTAATGGTTAATTGGATATTGACTATGCCATTGGGCAAACCTTCGGCATTTATTGTGATCTGTGCTCATTAAAGGCATGCATCTGGTAAAGATTGATTTCCGGAACGTTCTATGCTATTGTTTTTTTCCCCATTAATTCATAGATTGCTTGATGCTTCTGTTTAAATAGGTCATATTCTGCTTATTTTCAATACGATGTCTCTCTTCCTACATAACCTTAAAATCGCAAAACGGAATTTGCTTATTGATAGAAATCATTTATTCCTGAATATTATGGGTTTAATTCTTGGTATATCCAGCTTTACAACCATTATCATATATGTAGGACATGAATTCAGTTATGATAAATTCCATTCCAATTTCGAAAACATATACCGGATCACAACTCATTTACAAAGAGGAACTGAAGATACCAGGTGGGCCATTACCAATGGTGGTTTGGTCCCCTTGCTCAGGGATAAAGTTCCTGAAGTAGCAGACGCTACGAAGGCTTTCATTGTTCAATCTAATCAGACTTTTTTCATAGATGGAACTACCCATTCAGTGGATGAAAGGACCGGCTTTTATGTAGATCCTAATTTTTTAGAGATACTGAACTTTGAATTATTGTTCGGTGATTATAACAATACTTTAAATCAACCAAACAATATCTTCCTTACCGAGAAAATGGCGATAAAGTATTTTGGGGAACTTAATGTTATAGGACGGACGATCACTATGAAAGGCCTGAGGAAAGAGGATGATGAATTGTTACAGGTTATGGGAGTATTGAAAAATATACCCCAAAACTCACATATACAATTCGACTATTTGATCTCAGGTAGCGGAGATTATTGGGATAACCTGGAGGATACCGAAAAAGGAGGATATCCGGTGTATGTTTATTTTATTGTGCATAAAAATGTAGATGTCGATCGTCTATCAGCTAATATTGATGCTGTCACAGCAGAGGTATTTCCTGAATCAATTCATTTCCCTATACAGAAAATTACAGATATTTATTTTAACACAAACAACCTATTTGAACATGCAAAAACAGGTAATTTAAGTTTTACAAAATCAATTACCCTGGTAGCCTTTCTGATCATCATCATTTCGATCATTAATTATATACTTCTTAGTACTTCAAAATCTATTCAGAGAGCCAAAGAAATAGGAATAAGAAAAATAAACGGTGCATCCAGACCAAAACTGATAAGTCAATTCCTTGTGGAGGCGCTTATATTGAGTTTAATAGCAGGATTTATCTCAATATTTGTTGTGGAAGTTGTATTTATGTTTGCATTTACCACCTGGTTTCATGTTTCACTCAGTATATTTGATCAGTTTTATTATATTCCATTTATAATTCTCCTCAGCATTTTTACAGGATTACTTTCCGGGTTATTCCCAGCGATAAGAATATCAAAATTAAACATCATCAATATTTTTAAAGGAAACCTGATTACCAGCCAACCTTCCAGCATTGATCTGAGGAACGTGTTAGTGACATTACAATTTATTTTCACTATCATTATCGTTATCAGCAGTATAGTGATATTAAGACAATTGAATTTTCTACAGAATAAAGATCTCGGATACGATAAAGATCTGGTAATAAATATTCCCCGGGCATCCAATATTAATGAATCTACCTGGAATTTTTTCAAAGAATCTCTTCAAAGTGAAGCGAATATCAAAATAGTGGGGACTTCTCTATATGAGTTTATCAGTGATTATAATTCAACATCCATCAGAATTCTGGATGATCAGAATCCCGATACTATTGCCCTAAGAGTTCAATGGAATGCGATTGATTATAATCTAATTCCAACAATGGATATAAAAATGATTGAAGGAAGAAACTTCTCTCGGGAATACCCTTCCGATTCGTTATCGATCATAATAAATGAAGCCGCCAAAATGGAGCTGGGAATTGAAAATATAATCAATAAAACAGTTTTAAGCTGGTTTTTTGGTAAGGAGCCGGGAAAGGTAATTGGCGTAGTAAATGACTTTCATCATCAACCATTCAACAAAACAATTATTCCTATTATTTTTATTCTCAATAGAACAGAAGAATGGGAACAGAATTTGTTGGTTAAATTAAGTAATCGTAGATACCAAGAAACAATCTCATTGATTAATAAAAGATGGAAAGAAAGCGGAATCTAGGCACCCTTTATCTATAACTTTATCGATGAATGGTTTGCCCATCTTATTCAAAAGGAAATTCGACTAAGCAGTATGGTTTCCACATTTTCTGTGTTGACCATAGCAATTTCTATTCTTGGTCTGCTCGGACTTCTCAGTTTTACCATTGAAAAAAGAGCAAAAGACATTTGTATCCGAAAGGTTTTCGGCGCTGGTGTTGACAACATCACATTCATGCTTAACAGCCGTTTTTTTAAACTTTTTCTGGTGGCCCTCATTCTATCTGTGCCCATTTCAATTTGGGGCATTAACAATTGGTTAGAAGGTTTTGCCTACAGGGTTACTTTAAATGTATCGGATTTCCTGATTACCGAGTTGATCATCTTTTTATTACCAGGTGGAATTGTTAGCTTTAAATCCTGGAGAGCAGCCAATATAAATCCTGCCCTGATTCTAAGGGATGAATAAAAAGATCCGCATTTTAAATTATAAAACACAATAAATCTAAAGCACAAAATATTTATTCCCTGATTTCAAATCGATTTAAATACGCGGTTTGGTTTTTTGGGGAATTAAATATTGTTCTTTATTTGTGATTTGTGCACTTTGGTTTGCTTTTGTTAAAAATTGATTTTAGGATTTTTTTTATTTAGCCTCCAAGTCCGCAAAAGTTAATACTATTTCTTATATTTATAGATTGCATTGTTGGCAGTTAGTACCGGCAGTTAGTCAACATACACATTCATATAGCTGCTGAAGATACTAACTATGAGCTACAATTCAATTGTCAGGTATAATTTTAATCAGCACTAAAAGATTGACACATATATAGTTAACTGGCAATGAAACGCACTTGTTACTTATTATTTCCGGTTGTTTTCTGGCTTTCAATAGTGATAATTACCCATAGCGCGCAATCCCAATCTGAAATTGACAGTTTGCTAACAGTTTTAGAGAGGAGCTCTTCAGATACATCAACAATTGATTTGTATTTATCTCTTCATAGGGCATACATACCCAATGATACAAACCAAGCCATGTCCTACATCCATAAAGCCATTTCTCTCAGTGAAAAAATTGGCGATAAGAGAAGACTTTGTCAATGTTATTTAAAACTCAGTAATTATTATTGGAAAAAAGGTCGCCTGGCGTCAGCAAGAAAAGAGCTAGCCAACGTTGAGCAACAACTATCTTTTCTGAATGATCCTCAAACAAAAGCCACATTTTTCATTGAACAGGGGATTGTATTATATTACGAAGGTACGTACAATGAAGCAGTGAAAAGCTTTTTTAATGCGATACCCTTGTACGAAGCCATCAGTGATACATTAGGAGTTGCCAAATGTTATAGTAATATAGGGATTTCTTATTGGGAATTAGGAAAACTTGATGAAGCCCTTGAATATTACTTGAAAAGTTTAACTATCATTGAAAATACATCGGATTCCATGGCTTTCGCCAGATCTCTGGGGAATATTGGCCTGATTTACAGAGCCAAAGGTAAATATGACCTGGCGCTGGAATATTATCAGCGTTCGCTTGCGATAAACAAGCGAAACAACTATAAGAGAGATGCAGCTATCGATCTGCAGAATATCAGTGTAACATACCAGAAAAAAGGAAATTACAATCTGGCATTAGAATACCTTACAAAATCCCAAGAACTGTCTGCGTCAATAGATGACAAACGCGGTATTTTGTATTCCAAACATGGCATGGCCACCATACTGGCGAAGATGGGTAAATATAAGGAAGCCATTCCTATGATGGATGAGGCGTTGGAGATGGCCAAGGAGTTAAACATGAAAGAGGAAATAAAGAACCTTTATCAGAGTTTTGCCGAAACCTATGAAGAAATGGCAGAATATAACCTGGCTTTGAAATACTGGAAGAATTATCAGATGTGGAAAGATAGTATTGCCAATGAAAATCATTTGAACGAGGTAAAGGAACTGGAGTTAAAATATGAAACGGAAAAAAAGGATAACCAGATTAATTTGCTCACCATGGAAAATGAACTTCAGGAAGCTAAGGTAAAACGTCAGGCTACTTTCAGAAATGCTTTAATAGGTGGATTCATTCTTATACTGATTATAGCGACCCTCATAATTTTTTCTCTCAGACAGAGATTAAGAACCCAGAGCGTTATAACCCGGAAAAATGAAGAACTAAAAATATCTAATTTAAACCAGCAAATAAGCGAATTAGAGTTAAAGGCCATTAAAGCCCAAATGAATCCTCATTTTGTTTTCAATTGTATGAATTCTATTAATCGTATGATACTGAATGATAGAAAACTGGAAGCTTCAAGATACCTTACTAAATTCTCAGGACTGATCCGTAAGGTACTTGAAAATTCAGAATCATCCAGGGTTAGTTTAAATGATGAACTGGCTATTTTGGAGTCCTATTTAAGACTGGAAGGGTTGCGGTTTAAGGATAAAATCAAACATCGATTGAAGATAGATCCGGAAATTGATCCCAATACGACTTATATACCTTCGATGATCTTACAACCTATTGTTGAAAATGCTATATGGCATGGTCTGATGCATAAAGAAGAAGGGGGCGAAATATCGGTTTCAATGAAGAAGGAAGATTCATTTTTAAAATGCAGTGTGGAGGATAATGGGATTGGGCGTGATGTTTCAAAAAAAAATAAAGACAGAAATTCATTGAAACACAAGTCTTTTGGTCTTGAGTTGACAGAGAAACGGCTTAGGTTATTGAGTACAAAGCAGCTGATTAATCCAATTCAGGTTGAGGATTTGAAAGATCAATTTAACCATGTGATTGGCACCCGGGTGAATCTGCTAATTCCGTTTTCCTGAATATGATCAGGTCAATAATTATAGATGATGAAGAAGATGCGCGGGAATCGCTTAGATTAACCCTGGAAGCCTTTTGTCCTGAAGTGGAAATAATATCAAGTTGTGCTTCAGGTGAAAAGGGCCTGATGGCAATCAGAAAATTCCAACCGGACCTGGTGTTTTTAGACATCCAAATGCCGCATATGACTGGTTTTCAGCTTTTGGAGCAATTAGAGGTAATTAATTTCAAAGTAATATTCGTAACAGCATTTGATCAATATGCCATCAAGGCCATAAAATTCAGTGCGCTGGACTACCTTGTTAAGCCTGTGGATGCGGATGAGTTAGTAGAAGCAATTAAAAGATTGGAACTTCAACAAAACCAGTCCTTTAAAAATCAATACGAAGAAATGATTGCCAATCTCGTAAAGCATCCAGAAAAAGTTCAAAAACTTGCTATTCCCACCTCAGACAGGATCCATTTCATGGATTTGAATGAAATTATATATTTTGAGGCGAGTGGCAACTATACCCTGCTCCATCTGAAAGGCAATAATAAAATCATGGCTTCAAAAACACTTAAAGAATTTGAAAACCTGCTGGAAGAAGATCATTTTTGCAGGGTTCATCATGCTGCTCTTATAAACCTAAACTATGTGCAAGAATATATAAGAGGAGAAGGTGGATACGTCCAACTGATTGAAGGACATCATGTGGATGTATCCCGAAGAAAAAAGGAAGAATTCCTGAAAAGGATCTCCAGGATCTGATTATTAACTTTAAAAAACCGCAAAGACCACAGGGGTACGCAGAGGTATATTTATTAAATTCCATTCACAAAAAGAGCTGTAAAATTTACTTTGCGGATTCTCAGGTTTATCAGTTAAGTTAAAATAACCTTTCCTATAGGCATTTAAGTTTAACCATCAGATAAACCATCCATACCACTTAATAAATTTCCCTTACCAGGTAGTCAATACTGCTGTTTCAAATGCTTCTGGTCATTTATTTTTACTCCCTTGACACAAAAAAACTATCAGAATTATGAAAAAGATCATCTTCTATTCCACGACCTTCACATTAATCGGTTTGCTTTCCTTGTCTTCCTGTAAAAAAGATGAAGACATTATTCCTGATACCACTTTACCGATTGATTATATCGCACTTAAAGCGCTGTACGATGCCAACCCAGATAACACCTTGAACTGGAATCTGGATGATATATCCATGAAAACCTGGGAAGGAGTGTCCATCGGGAATGAACGGGTCACGGAACTTGACCTGAAAGATAAAAAACTTAATACCCTCCCTTCCGAATTCGGCAATCTAACAATGCTTTCGGAATTGAACCTGGGTAAGAATGCGTTGACCGGCATTCCAAAGGAGATAGGTAATCTATCCGCCATTACCCGTTTGGAACTGGATAGCAATCAACTGGAATCCCTTCCTCCGGAAATAGGTAAACTGGATAAACTTACTTATTTAGATATTTCCAATAATTCTTTGAAGGAACTGCCCTCCCTACTCGGCGAATGGAGAGAACTCAGGGAGTTTCATGCAAAGAACAATGCGTTTACGAACCTGCCGATTCTACTCTATAGCAAAAAACTGGAACATTTTGATATGAGTGGCAATGTACTTAGTATCGTTGCTCCAGCTATCAGTGTTCATGCCAATCTCATAACATTATACCTCAATGATAATGATCTGGAAAATTTACCACAGGAAATCGGTTATCTTTCCAACCTAATCTTTCTGAATTTAAAGAACAATAAGTTGACGAGTATCCCCAAGGAGATCTGTGACCTGGAAGATGAGGATACAGAAATCCTTAAAGATGATGGGGTGGTTTGTTTGTTTCTGAACAGAAATTACCAGGCCTTGGTGGCCCTCTATAATGCTAATCCAGGGAACAGCCTGGGTTGGGACCTGAACGATACCACGATGCAAAGCTGGGATGGCGTTAGCTTCCTTAGTGGTAATGTTTTTGAACTGAATCTTTCCGGAAAAAATCTAAAAACTCTCCCCGCTGAGCTGGGAAATCTTTTTGCCCTGGAAATTCTGGATCTTAGCAATAACAATCTTACTGAGATCCCCCCGGAAATTGGCAACCTGCGTCAACTCATATCCTTTCGTCTGACGAATAATTCACTCGAAGATCTACCCTCAGAGATGAGTGATATATTCACGCTAAATTATTTATATCTGAATGATAATAATTATTCTATAATACCCTCAGCCATTACGAGTTTGACTCTGATAATCCTGGATATGGAGAATAACAGCCTATCGAATATACCCCCTGAGATCACGAATATCGAAACTATTAATACCCTGATTTTGAAAAATAACTTGCTATCCACCTTGCCTGCAGAGGTAGGAAGCCTTGAATATCTCAAGTTATTGGACCTTAGGGGTAATCCTATAACCGGGATGCCTGAGGAGGTTTGCCAACTCCGAGAATCGGGAACTGTAATTTATATGGACGACCAGAGTATATGTGGTGGAGGTCCGGTCGTCCTTTCAGAATATCAAGCGCTCAGGGAGTTTTATGAACTGAATAAATTCAATATCAATTACATGGATACCTTGAACTGGGACCTTAATGACAGTTCCATGTTGAGTTGGGAGGGAGTTACCATCACCGGAGGTAATGTCACTGCATTAAATCTTGAACGTAAAAGTATAGGAGTCATTCCTGCCTCTGTTCAAAACCTGACCAAACTCCAGATTCTCGACATGAGCAGTAATGGCATTTCCGCTTTTCCACCGGAGATAGGACATCTCAATGAGCTTGTAGAGATTGACCTGGCTGGAAATCCTATCAGCATTTTGCCACCTGAGATTGGCAATCTAGAAAATCTTGAGGTATTGGACCTGGAGGGGCTTAGATTGACAGAATTACCTCCCGAAATTGGAAAGTTATCCAAATTAGAATACTTAAATTTATATTGGAATGGTGGAATATATGAAGGTGGAAAACTGGCCAGTTTACCCGATGAGATCGGCAATCTGCAATCATTGGAATATCTGGAGCTGGGTGTAAATTCGCTCTCTTCCCTTCCTGAATCCATTGGTAACCTGTCCAATCTGATAACGCTGGAGGCAGAAAACAATTCCCTAACTACGCTCCCATCGACAATTGGCAATCTGAGTAATTTAGAAAAATTGGTCCTGTATAGTAACAAAATAAACAGCCTTCCTGATGAAATAGGGGATTTAAGTAACCTGACCGTTTTGGATTTAGCTAAGAATGAACTGACAGTCTTGCCTGAAACAATAGGCAATCTGGACAACCTGATTTCCCTCGATTTATATGAAAATTTATTGACAGAGATTCCCGTTTCCATCGGTAATCTGGATAAAATAGAAACTATGATAGTTGACAGGAACCAGATAAGAGCAATTCCGGTAGAAATCGAGAATATTTCTACTCTTTTGGTATTGATGCTCGGGGAAAACAACCTGGAGGAAATACCGGTAGAATTAGGAAATCTTGTAGGACTTAAAACCTTGAATTTAGGTGATAACCAACTTACCAGCCTTCCGGCAGAAATCGGGAACCTGATAAATTTAGAGATACTATATATAAGGAACAATTTATTATCACAACTTCCACCTGAAATAGGAAACCTGGTCAATCTGGATATGCTGTGGGCCAATAACAATCAGTTAACGGATTTGCCTGCTGAAATCGGAAATCTTATAAATCTTACCAGTCTGCATATACACGATAATCCATTGACCAGTATTCCCCCGGAGATCTGCGATCTTAAAAATTATGGGATTTTTATCCAGGCTGATCCGGGTATATGCGACTAATAAAACATCGTTTAGATTTTTCTGAAATCAATAGCCTATTTCAGAAATGAAATGATCATAAAGTTGCTGCTAATGATAATGATCATGGAGTTATTATTTTAAAAAACAAAATATAACCCGTTGTGTGAATTATACAACGGGTTAATGTATTTAGATTGGATTTTAATCACTGAAATAATTTTGATTTAAACGGGACACATCATATAGATATTCGGCATATCCGAGCCTTCCTTTCGATACCATTGGATGCTGTTCCTGATATTGTCTGTTGTTGCCCCTTTGCATCCAGTCAAATTCGTAGTGGTTGTGCTGGAAGGCAATGCAACCGTTGCCGTTCTCTTTTTGATAAAATCCCTGCGATCTTTTTTTATTTTATTTTTATTTGTTCTCATTGGCATGACAGGCAGTGGATTCAATCATCAGGTATTAGTCCGTATTATTTTTTCCTTTCAATCTTAAACGCAATGTCCTTTTGTTTTTCGGATAATTTTGGAACAGTTACGGTCAATAAGCCCTGGTTCGAAGATGTATTATCTGTTTTCACATTTTTACCATTCCAAGTATCATACCAGGTAATTTCGTAATTACCATCCTGTACCTTCATGCTGAGATCGGTTTTGCTTATGCCAGTTTGTACATGGGTACGTGCCCAGCCAAACCCACTTTCATCGGAAAACATGCCAAAGGCGTCTGTACCTTCCCCTGAAACAATGGCTGGATTGTAATCAGCATTTGCAAAATCGATATCTTGGACAAAGTCCGCCAGGTAACTGAGATGGTCCCAGTCCCTGTCTGAGAGGTGACGGAACTGCCACCAGACGGGTATACCTGCCAATCCATTTGATAAGGTAGCCCATATGGCATTGTGATAAGCTTCATGATATTCAGGATCATCCCTATTATAATAGGCAAGGTCGGCACCTGCCTCACCAAAAATTGCGGGCTTATTAAAATTTTTCCAGAAACGCTGAGTGGCCCATGCATAATTGTACATGCTGCTTCTCAGCGTATCATTCGGGTACTTCAGTGGCCATCCCTGCGCAGGATAAAAATGAAGATTGGGAATGTCGTTCCTTTCGTAAAGCGGTTCTCTGTATTCGCTGTAACCTCCACTGAAAGAAGCAGTAACAGGATGATTGTAAGGATCGTTTTCCTCGAAGAATTTGTCCACTTTTTCCACCCAATCATAAGCTGACTGGTATCTTGCTTCCTTCCACCCATCCGTACCATTCATTTCATTGATCAGTTCCCAGATACCCATACTTCTGCTATGGGCAAACCGTGCAATCAGGTACCTGTATTTTTTCTTCTGATACTCCCAGGCCAACTCATCACGATAAACATCCACAACATCAACAATCTGTCTATACGGATTTTTATCCCATTCTGCTGCCCAAACTGTTTCTGAGAACAGGTCATGCGGCCAGATGGCATACATCAGTTGAATATCATTTGCCTCTAAAATTATCAGCAATGAATCTATCCTCCCGAGCTTTTCCTGGTTGTATTTTCCAAGTTCCTCCTCAATGATCCCCGTTTCATTTACAAAACCACCATATCCTATATCCCAAATCGCAAAAAGACTAGCATTGTGATCGGCAAAAGTCTTAAACCGTTCTTCAGTATTTCTCCATGGTGAATAAACACCTACCGCATAATAGGAAGTGCCATCATCATGTGTAAAATAATGCGGATTTTTTACCGAGGGCCTGATCCAACCGTGATGGTCGGACTCGATAACGTTAAAAGTAGCCTGATCAGTTTTTCCAGTACCTCCGGCGTCGTTTACGAATACCTCATAGGACCATTCGCCAGGCAGATTTGGTGAAAATCGCAACTTCCACGCATCGGCATTCCTGTAATTGTCATAAAAGGCATTTATCCTGACGGAATTTCCTTCAGGTGATTTAAAAATGGCATATACATCTATATCATCCGGGTCATAGGGATTATGTACGCCTACATGAGCAAGGTTGAGCTCCAGTTCAAATTTTTCATATTTTTTTATCGTGTTGGAATTGGTTTTTTCAATTGAAACTGAAGGTGTTGCACCAGCTAAATAGGTTTCTGATCGCACCTCCGTTGAAGGCAGAAATTCCTCCCCATCTTTCCCGAATGGTATCACTTTATAATAGTATAGTTCATATACTCCTAGGCTCTTATCTGTGTACTCAGAAGTGATAGATTCACCAATGAGATGATCTTCACTGATGTCAAATCTGGGTTCCACTCCCCTGTAAATCCTGTAATTTCCGGAATTCTCTGGGTCATTAGTGATCCACGATAATCGAATGTTGGTTCCATTCACGATATCCGCTTTTAAGTCAGTGACTTCTATCAAATACCAGCCAATTCGTACATCATCTATCTCAATCAGTCCTTGTGTTACCCTATCCAATCCCATGTCGAAATAGAATTCCACCCGTTGGACAGCGAAACGCTCATATAAATAATCATATAGCGTAAAAGTATACGTATGCCATAAATTATCTCCTGGAATTTCCATGGAGATCTCTTCATATGTTGGCGGTTTCATGGAATATACAGGCTGAAGTGTCAGGGTAATAGCTTTCGGAGATTTTAGTTTTAACTGGATATGCGGATTCCGGTTTACATTGACCGGAAAGGGAGGTGTCAGCGTAAACCTATCGAAAGCGCCAACACCTTTAATCCTTGAATAGTTAATCCTGAGAATTCCATCGGATTCGCTCATTCCATAGGTTGATGGGCTCAAGGTACTCCAGATTATAAAGGGTGGTGCATTCTGATTTCTGCCTCTTCTGGCCAATTCAAAGGTGCCATCTTCAAAATTATCCGTAAATCCGCGATATTGTGCAGCTCCATCAAAGGAAATCAGTATTGCCGCTAACGAAATGTAAAAAAAAACGTTCTTCATTTTGTTAAATTGATTAAAAGCTAAGTCATTAAAAAATCCGGTATATAAGAATATTCAATCGAAAATTTAGATTGATGATGCGTAATGTAAATATACTTTAATTACGAAATTTTGTCAGGAACAATACTATGATGAAAAATGGTTAGTTTAAAAAAAATCTGGAATGATCTCATTGAGAAACATTCCAGATATTTCTTTCTATTAACAGAAGAACTTTTAATTACCCGGCTGTACAACCTTAACGAGACGATACACCACAGATCCTCTTCTATTTAATTCTATTTCCCCAATTTCATTAAGACCCTCCTGAGGCATAACTGCGTTTTCATTCCATGTGGGATTCAAGGCTTCTTGCATGCTGGGATAAATATCATAAGACACCGTGTTGAATTTGATATCGTCTCCAGATGGAGAAAGTACGGTTGCATTCCCCCAGCCAACCTGAGTGGTCTGCTTATCATCCATCGCTTGTTTAATAAACGGAGCCCAATGTGTTTTTTCCAGTTCAATAAGCTGTGCCGGTGCCGAGGAATTATGATAAACCATGGCTAGATATTGGAAATCTTCAGGCTGAGCGTCTGCCGCCTGCTCCCAGTGTTCATTTCTCAGGAAAAAAGTACTGGTAACGGTACTGAGAGAATTCGTTTCCATTTTATCCATTGATACATTCGGGAAAACTGCACTTGGATCCCACACTTCACTGGCTGCATCGACATCATTAAAGGTATTAACAAACAGAAAATTGGAAGAATTTGGAAGATCATACCCCCCCATTTTTTGCAGTAACGCCCAGAACGTCAGGTTCCCACTTTCCATTGCTTTCTCAGCAACCTTACTCCAATAGGTTGTCTCTCTTTCGATAAATTCACCTACCTTATCAGCAGGTACGTGACGATATTGATAGACGGTGATACCTTGCCCAAAACAGTACATTTGAATACCGGCAAGCAAGGCGATAAATAAAGTAATTTTTCGGAATCCTCCGAAAGGATAGAGATTAGTTTTCATGGTTAAAATAAGTATTGGTTTAAATTAGTTTAATCTGGAAAGTTGTTTCTAAAGCTTAACATATCAAAATATTTGAATTGTTTATACTGAAAATTCTTTAATAAATTTAAATTGATCTTTGAAAAATTATAATCTATGCATCATAATATTGGATCCTGTAGCCGGTTGATCAGAGCCTACCCGATCCTGCTGCTATTCTGAAGAAAATAATCTCAGGAAAGCGTTAAGGTCTTCTTTGCGACTCTAAATATTTCTTTGCAAATCCGAAAATTCCAGGCTAACGCGCACTAGCAATTATTTTTACCCAATTTCAGAGGGGTGTATCATAACTTTAACTTTAGATCACGCTTGTTTTTACGTGATATACAAATTTTGTAAGCTTTAGTTGAAACATCCCAAAGAATCCCAGCTCTGAAACATGCGCCGTCAAACATGTGGAATTCTTAAAAATTGTAAAACGTCATTCCTGTCTAAATCCTCAACTCCTTGTTCAGGAAAAAAACCTTGACGGTTTCATGCTTAACACCGTCATATGCCATCGCCTCAACCGTTGCAGGAGAATTAAATACCTCAAGGTATTTATCAAGATCGTCAGGTTCGGAACAAATGGCTACTTCATTGTATTCATTGGTTGTAAAATGAATAGGTTTGCTTATGCTCATACTTTGTAAAAGGTCGATATGTGATCGGAAGCCTGCTTCCCATTTTGCAGAATCTTCGACATCTGCAGTGTAGTTACTTTTGTCATGGTGTTTTAAAGTTTGGTAAACTTTCAATTTACGGAAGACATTTGGAAAATACTAAATAATGTTTACCACTTATTTAAAAAAGATTCAATGCAGCTCTCTGTTTTTATTGAAAAACAAATCCTGTAAGTAATAATCAACTATTGTAAATAATTTATAAATTTATGATTAGATATGCATAATTACCCATTCCAGGAGGTACAAGTGAGCCGGCTAGTAATACTCATCTGAACACTTGTGTAAAAGGAATTAACTTCTGAAAGTAATGCACGAAGACAAAGAATATATCGATCCGAAAAGCCTTCCTATCTACCAGAAAGGTAAGGAGATCTTTGATGTTGTTCATCAGATTGCCAAAATTATCCCTGAGGAAAATAAGGAATTGTCATATATCAAAGAAGTAATGATTGCAGATGCAAGTCAACTTATGATAAAGGTTGCCGGTGCGGAAGGAGCCGGATTGTATGACTTAAAGATGGAAGCGGCAGCTATTATACGCAAAGCCGCCAGAGACCTGATGGTCCAGAACCATTCTTTAAAAATGTTTGGTTTTAAAGAGGTCCGGTACTTTGACATTGTCAGGAAGCTCATTGAAGAATACAGGTTATTATTCATCGAATGGGTGGCGGGTTTTGATCAGTGGGATTATATCATTGACCGGTGGGGTTTATTCAATCCCCCTGGTGTTGGGCCCTTTGATCATGATCCGGATGATGATCTGCCAGGAAACAACGAATAAAGGAACCCTCTTATCCCCATGACGACAAATCCGATGATCGATGGCTGGAAGAAAACCTGGAGATTTAAAAGTTCTTGTTGATTCGGATGTCATATTTGATTTCATAGCTGCCCGTTTCCGTTCTTATGTAGAAACTCTACGATTATTTACCCTTGCTGAACAGGGATTAATCAAAATTGTGACGCTACCGCACCTAATTATTAGTGTATGGTATATCCGTGGTCATATGAAGATTAAAAACAAGAGCATGTACAATAGCTTTAGCAAATTACTGACTTCGATCGAAGTACTGGATGAACCAGCCAAAACAATAACAAATGCATTGATGGTTGAAAGCACGGATTTTGAAGATTGAGTAACGGTAGAGTGTGCCATGTATCATGATGTACATACAATCGTCAGTAGAAATAGTAAACATTTTAAAAAATCACCATTGAAGGCTTACACACCTTCAGCATTCTTAAATAAGATGTTTCCTGGATTTTGATTGAAGATTTCACTTGAATCATAATTAAATTAAAAATTAAACATTTTTCCAATTACCCCATTTCCACTTCGCCACATATCCACTCTTCCCCATATATTTTTTCTTACCTATTAGCTTTGATTTATTTTATCTTCGAAAAAGATTCCCGATCCGATCCACGAACCAGCTCCGGTCCCCAAAATCAAAGTGAGGCGTTGTGCTCCAGGAGCAATTATGTATGCCCACCATAGCCATACGAATCGATTTCGCTGATATTATTGATTTTTTTATTATATTCCATTTTAGAAAATTTTATTTTCAATGAAAAAGTCAATTCATTATTTTTTAGTCCTCTTATCTTTATCTATTCAAAATGTTAATTCTCAAATTATTCCGGATCAAAGACGCATCACCTGGAATCCCGGCATCCCCGGAGGCATTCCTCAATTGAGTACCCCTGTTGAAAATATAAAAACGTACGGTGCAGATCCATCCGGGAAAACAGATAGCCATGATGCCATTGCTGCAGCAATTAATAAGCTTTCTTCTACCGGTGGTATTGTATATATTCCCGAAGGAACTTACCTTCTGAATGCAACCCTGCGCATTAATAGAAGCAATATAGTAATAAGGGGTGCTGGTATGACTTCAACCAGGCTTTTATCCAATGTAAATGATGTTTCGATAAAAGTTGACTCTGATACAGAAGGAAATTGGCAAAAAATAACAGGTGGTCATAACCTGGGATCTTTTCAGATCGAAGTTGAAAACGGTTCTGTTTTTTCGAAAGGATCCTTTGTCGAGATCCAGCAGGATAATGATTCGGCGATCATGTATACTAAAAATACATGGATTCAACGTTGGGCAGAAAATTCGGTTGGGCAGGTGTTAGAGATAACGAATGTAAAAGGCAATCTATTGACATTGAAAACCAGCCTGCATCATACATTTTCTAAAGATTTGAATCCAGTTATTCGACCGATTGAGATAGTAAAAAATGTCGGATTCGAAAATTTGTTTATTCAAAAACTGAAACCGGCAAATCATACCATATGGTTCCATCATACGGCTTATTGCTGGATAAAGAATGTTGAAAGTTATATGACCATGCGTTCACATGTGCGTATTTCAGCATCATTAGGCCATGAGATAAAAGAATGTTTTTTTCATAATTCCTATAATTACGGTGGAGGTGGTCATGGCTATGGGGTGGAATGTGCGAATCATACCAGTGATGTACTGGTCGAAAATAATATTTTTGACTCACTCAGACATGCCATGATGGTACAAACAGGTGCAAACGGCAACGTCTATGCGTACAATTACTCCACAAACCCAGTTCAGGGCGAACCCGGATCGGCTTTGAATACCGGTTGGATTCCTCCCGATATATCCGTACATGGTCATTATCCATTTATGAATCTTTTTGAGGGCAACGAGGTTTTGGAAATAGGAATTTCAGATTACTGGGGGCCGGCCGGCTCAGGTAATACCTATTTGCGGAATAAAGTAAAAGGAGATGGTATATTATACTATGATCACTCGCACGAACAAAATCTGATGGGGAATATTACAACCTCTTTGATAAATACCGACAAAACCTGTTTGCGTATTCTGGAACATGGAAATATCATAAACGGTGTAATTATCTGGGATGATAAAATTCCGGACCACACTATCCCGACATCCTTTTATCTGGATAATGCGCCTTCCTTTTTTAAGAGTTATAACTGGCCTCCTTTTGGCCCGGATACTATGAAAGATAACACTTTGCCAGCTCAAAAAAGATATGAACTATATCAGCAAAATCGTAATTATTAAGGGTATACACGTCAATTTATTTTTGAATTCAAAATCTCGTTTATTTTTATTTCAGAACCGATGAGTGCGATAAACTTGAAAAGATATCAGAAAAATTAAATTCATTTCAAACAACAAACTCGGTAATGTATTTCTTTTTGCCTTTGTGTCAAAAAAATCAGGATATGATATCGAAGCTAAATCCTAAAAATTTTGCATCACTGACAGGCTGTGTAATGATGTGCCAGATAAAGTATAAGGAATTTATAAAATATGTCTCTGAATGTAATTTTATGGGGCCTGATAAGGTGTGGTACTTTGGAATGCCGGGGGAAGCCTATGCCTTTGCGGGTGATACAACTAGGGCAAGGAAAATGATCAGTGATCTTAATAATTTATCTGAGAAACGGTATATTTCCTAATCTGTAATAGCACCAGTATACCTGGCACTGGGTGAAAAGGAACAAGGATTTGCGCTATTGGAACAGGCCCTGGAGGAAAGAGATTTCGCAATTCATGTGCTAATAATGTTTTATGTTTCAATTTACAGAATACAGGAAGATCCCAGGTATTTCTGCATAATCGAAAAATCCTGGATCCCGCAGGATTAAGTCGAATTTTTGTTTTTATAAGTCAAAATAACTTCCATTCGATAATTATCTATTTTGGCTTATTATTATTTTCTCCTGTTTATTCGATAACTTGCTAATTACCTTTCTTTTTGATTATCTTCGAAAACTATGCCCGATCAAATTAAAGAGGAAAACACTTTACAGCGGCAGAAAACTTTGTCAGAACGTAAACTTGCTGCTATAATGTTTACCGACATCGTCGGGTATACGGCTCTTATGGGTAAAGATTCCGCAAAAGCACTTGATCTTGTTAAGGTTAGTAAGGAAATCCAGAAACCAGTAGTTATAAAACACAATGGCAAATGGCTGAAGGAAATGGGCGATGGGGTTCTTGTACAGTTTACCACTGCATTAGATGCAGTGAATTGTGCAATTGAAATTCAGGAACAGGCTCGAGCAAAATTTGATGGCAAACTGCGTATCGGTATTCACTCTGGAGATATAACCATTGAGAATGAAGATGTATATGGTGATGGCGTGAATATCGCTTCGAGACTGGAATCCATTGCCGATCCGGGAGGTATTTATATTTCCGAATCAGTTGAAAAATCAATACGAGGACAGACCAATATCCAGGCTAAATACCTGGGAGAAATCAATTTAAAAAATGTGGATTATGGGGTTCGCACTTATGCCTTGCAGGGTGTGGGATTACCCGTCCCTCAAGTGAAAGAAGAAAAAAGACTGAGTGGTCATTTTTGGGCTGAGATTCAGCGCAGAGGTCTTATACGTACGGTAATTACATATATAATCATCTCTTTCCTTTCTATCCTGGTTTTTCAAAAAATTGAATTTTGGGTGAAACTTCCCGGTTGGTCCTTGCTGGCTTTATTAATAGTACTGATCGTCTTTTTCCCGGTGGCTATGTACCTTGCATGGACATTCGAACGAAGTCCGGTAGGTTTTGTTCGGACTACATCTCAACAATCCTGGCAGAATCCCTTAAAAAACCATGAAAGGAAACCTTTTACGAGTAATTTAGTAATCGGCAGCTTATTGTTAATTACAATATTGATTTTTAGCTACCCGAAAGTTTTTTCAGGTCTTCCGGCTACAAATGAGAAGGATGTTAAGCGTTTTCATATTCTTTTCCCGGAGCAGGCCCCCCTCTCCCTGTTAGGTGAGTCTCAAGCTCAGTGGAGTTATTCGTCAATGGCACTTTCCCCGGATGGTAAAATACTAGTCTATGCGGGATGGAAAAATGGACGATCCCTGTTGTATCTCAGATACATAGAAAAAACAGAAGTAATTCCTATCGAAGGAACTGAAGGAGCTTATGGCCCTTTCTTTTCACCTGATGGAAAATGGATCGCATTTTCAACCCAGGCCATGCTGAGAAAGGTGATGGTACCAGATGGAAGTCCTGTTGATATTACACCTGTTACTTTACAGAGTGGGGCGGTATGGACAAAAAACGATAATATCATCTTTTCAAACAACACTGCTATTTTTCGTGTTTCCTCAAGGGGAGGGACTGCCGAACTCATTTCAACAAGAAATACAGATCGAGTAATGGATGTAGTAGGTGGATACACAACTGGTATTGATATTACACCTGATCAGAAACACATCCTTTTTAGTGATCTAGCTGGTGAAATATATAGTTTAAATCTGCAATCAGGAAAAACAACGAGCATTTATCCAATGGGAGGAGGATCGCCGAAATTCATAGCTTCCGGACACCTTATATTTTCACGTAATAACGATATATTCGCAGTTCCTTTCAACGTTAAAACCATGAAGCCCATGGGCAGGGAAAATCAAATCATTAATGGAATCCGAACTGAACGAAGTGGGCCTCAGCTCACCTATGCGAATGATGGAACTGCTATACATATCCCCGGTAACTACTACCAGTTTTCATCTTTCTCATGGATAGACAAAAACGGGAATAAACATCCGGTCAACCTGGAACCTGATAATTACGGATCATTTGAGCTATCCCCGGATGGTAACCTTCTTGCCATTTGTATGCTGCCTGCTCAGGATCATATAAAGGTGTATGATTTCCGGACAAGTCAAATAACAAGAGTTAAGGTAAGTGGTATTCAACGACTTTATTCACCCGTTTGGGGCCCGGATAATAATTCGATTATATTTGGTGCTCATAAGGATAATTCCTGGCATTTATTCCGGAAAGAAATCAATAAGGTTAGGGAGGCAGAGCAATTAGGCAGTCAAAATCAATCTCAATGGCCTTATTCATGGTCTGAAAGTGGTAAATATATAACGGTATTATCCAATATTATTGAAATCTCTCCAGACCTAAGCAAGACAAAGATAGCAGGTCAGGTTGCGAATGGAAACCATATGACACTATCCCCCAACGACGATTATGTGGTATATGGATCCGATGAATCAGGACAATCGGAGATCTATGTCCAACCATTCCCTGCAACTGGCGAAATATGGCAATTGTCAACCGATGGCGGTACAGATCCGATCTGGACCAAAGATGGGAGAAGCATTTATTATCATAATGATCTGCGTATCTATTCTGTGAAAATTAATTCTTTTGAACCGTTTGATTATGATACGCCCAGAGTCTATTACGGTGGCCCATTCATTAATGCCGTTTCCCGATCGTTAGGAGTAGGTAGGGATCAAGATAAGGTCTTGATACTGGAACAGGTCCGGGGAAGTCAATTAGCACGGCAGGCAATCGTCACCCTTAACTGGTTTGAGGAACTGAAAAGACTGGCACCGGCAGATGAATAAGATTAATTTTAAGGTATAACTTGTTTACAAGCTTTGTTTAGCTGAAGCTTTTCTAAAGCTGGATCTGGCAGGTTTATAAAGGTTGATGTATAATGTAACGTCTTACACTTATTATTTTACATTTAATATTTAACATTAATTCTCCTCTTTTCCTTATCTTCGAAATCTATGCCGGAATCCAAACAGAGAAATAAAACTTCTGAAAGACAATTAGCCGCCATCATGTTCACCGATATCGTCGGTTATACGGCTTTGATGGGGAAAGATTCCGCAAAGGCACTGGAATTGGTGCGGATCAGCAAGGAGATCCAGAAACCTCTAGTCGAAAAACATGATGGTAAATGGCTGAAAGAAATAGGAGACGGAATTCTTGCTAAATTTAATACCGCTTTGGACGCGGTAAATTGCGCGATTGAAATTCAGAAGAATGCAAGAGCCACTTTTGATGGCAAACTGCGTATTGGCATTCATTCAGGTGATATTACGATTGAAAATGATGATGTCTTCGGGGATGGTGTAAATATTGCCTCCCGACTTGAATCCATAGCAGATCCTGGAGGAATTTACATTTCCGAATCAATTGAGAAAGCCATAAGGGGACAAACCAATGTGAAGACAAAATACCTTGGAGAGATAAGTCTGAAAAATGTAGATTACGAGGTCAAAACGTACGCTGTCCAGGGAATTGGTCTGCCTGTTCCTGAAATTCATGAAAAGACAAACCTTTCCGAACGATACTGGGCTGAGATGCAACGGCGAGGTGTAATCAGGGCTGGAATTACCTACATTATCATTTCACTTATATTGCTTCTTCTATATCCTTATTTTAAATTGCCGGAATGGGGGTTTAATGTTTTGATTACCCTGCTGGTTATTGGATTTCCTTTATCTATAGCCCTGGCATGGTATTTTGAACGCAGTCCGGAGGGATTCGTACGAACAAATTCTAAACAATCCTGGCAAAATCCATACAAACCAAGTCAGCGTAAACCACTGACCAGCAACTTTATCGTTGTTTGCCTTATCCTGGTGATCATATTCATGTATACTTATCCTCGATATCTGTTGCCAAATGAACCTGAAAAGGAAATAAAGACGGAGATTTCCAGTGGAGAAAGGTCTATTGCTGTTATTCCTTTCGTTGATTTGAGTCCCCAGGGAGATCAGGAATGGTTCAGTGATGGAATGATGGAGGAGATCCTGAATCATCTTGCTCAAATACAGGACCTGATGGTTACCTCCAGAACATCTGCAATACGCTATAAAGGATCTGATAAATCCTTGCAGCAGATTGGAAAAGAACTGGGTGTTTCCCATATACTGGAAGGAAGTGTACGGAAACAGAATAACAGAGTGCGGATTACCGTCCAGCTGATCGATGTAGAAACGGACCATCATCTGTGGTCAGACACATACGATCGCACGCTTAATGACGTTTTTGCCATTCAAAGTGAGGTAGCTCAGCAGGTTGCTTCGTCATTACAGGTTCAGGTACATCCTGAAGTTAAACTGAGAATAGAAGCGCAACCTACTTCCAATTCTCATGCCTACGACTTATACCTCGAAGGTTTATTTCTTTATTATAAACTCAATTATGAAGACTGGGCAAATGCTAGAAAACTATTTGAAAAAGTGATTGAAATTGATCCTGGATTTGCTGAAGCTTATGTCTATTTAGGGCAATTAAAATCCTCTTTTACATGGGCGGATGATGGTAGCATAGTATCAACTCCTGAAGAAGCAGTCTATACAGCGCTGCCATACTATGAGAAGGCTTTAGAAATTGATTCTGACAACATTGTGGCTCATGAGCATCTTGGATACCTATATTTATGGTATCAATGGGATTTTAAAAAAGCTGAAAAGGAATACAAAATTGTAAAACGACTTGATCCGCAATATACATGGCCTGATTTCCTGATATCCTCCGGTCAATTTGATAAGGCGGTGGAAGAAACTGAAAAATCAATTCAAATTGATCCATTTAACGAAACAGTCTGGGGCGGAAGATTAATGAGCCTGTATTTTGGCGGGGATCGTAAAAAAACAATAGAAGCAATCGAAATGGTATTGCGAAATAAAATAGACCATAATCCCGTTGAACGTGGAAGAGTTTACCTATACCTTGGATTGTATGAAGAGACAACTAAACTACTAGATTCCCTAAGAAACAATTTCGAATTTGGAAATGTACCTCGCGTAACAGGAACATTAGCCATTGCCTATTTTCACTTAGGGGAAAATGAAAAAAGTGATCAACTATTAAATGATATAATAGGTTTAAGTAAGAAAAGCTCCGTGGGGAGTCCTTCATTCTATGTTGCTATGATTTATGCTCAGATGAACAAAATTGACCTTGCTTTCGATTGGCTTGAAAAAGCTTATCAGAATCGTGAAGTTGAGATGTACTGGTTAAAGGTAGAACCTCCATTTGAACCGCTCCATAAAGATCCCCGCTGGCAGGAGATGCTGGAAAAAGTGGGATTTCCATAATAATAAATGGGCAAATACCCATGGTGATTTCTCAAAATCACATATTAATAAAGTATTATCTTTCGAAGATATAACTATTCATTTCAGTCCATTAAGCCCCATCATATTTGCCAAAATTTTTGAATATCAACATAATAAATATCATATATGAAAAAATACGCTTATCTTCATAATTTCTAAGCCGAGACATTAAAATGAAGCTTAAGGATTTCTTTCTTTCACTCATACTATTGCCTATATTTTTTAATTGTGAAAAAAATCGAATTGACCAAAATCAAAGTAATCCATTAATTGAAAGTCTGGCTCGTCATCAATTAAATTTGTCTCAAAATCCTCTGGAATGGAAAGACGAAGAATTAGAATTTATTGATGTTTTTGCTGATGCCAGAATAATTGGGTTGGGTGAAGCTTCACATGGATCTAAAGAGTTTTTTGAAGCGAAACATCGCATTTTCAGATATCTGGTCGAAAATTTTGGATTTAAGGTATTCGCATTTGAAGCTGATTTTGGAGAAAGCCTGTACATTAATGATGCTATCCAGGAAAGCCGCACATCCGATATTAAAGATCTTATGCTTTCAAAGATGCATTTCTGGACATGGAAAACCATGGAGGTTCAACATCTGCTGGAATGGATGAGTGAGAATAATCGTGATAAAAATGATAGAGATAAAATACATTATATAGGCATTGATTGTCAATTTAATACATATCATCCTGGTTTGTTAAAGAATTATCTGGAACAAACGAATGCTGTATTTTATGATTTTGCCAAGGAAATACTCGATGAGGCAAAAGAAGTAAGCAGGATAAGTTATGAAAATTTCAATCTGATCGAATATAATGATCTATTAAATAAAGTTAATAATCTCGCCGATTCTCTATCTCTAAATAAAGACCAGTTGATTTTTAATAGTACTCCTGAGGAATATCACTTATACAGGCAAATTCTGAATGTATTAAAACAATCTTTAACAGTCGGATATCATTCGAGCAAACAGGTGCATGATAAAAATTATAGAGATGAGTATATGGCAGAAAATGTCGAATGGATCCTTGACTATAAAAAAGATTGTAAAATTGCCCTGTGGGCTCACAATGGTCATGTTGCGAACAATCCTCAAGGTGGATGGATGGGATCTCATTTAAACAGTTCATTAAATGAAGATTATAAAATTATTGGTTTCAGTTTTTCCCACGGTTCATTTACTGCAGTAGGTATGGGAGGAGAAGATAATACAGGATTAAAATCGCATACCTTGACAAAAGAACCACTATTAGGAACTCTTAATGAACTCTTTTCGAGATCAAAGACTTCTGTTTTTGGAGTGTTGATAGAAGATTTGATCTCAGAGGCCATATGGAACAATCTGTTTGAATCAGAACTTAAAATGTTTAGTCTAGGTGCAGTTTATAATGGGAATCCTGAAGCCTATTATTCCCCAATAAAAAAGACTTATTACAATGCTATTATCTACTTTGATTCAACCCGGGCATCTGAACTTCTTATTAATTAATGAAAGATCTTTTTGATAATATCATACCATAATTCACTTAAAGGGATATCATTCATATGATCAGGAAGTATTTCACTGTTAGGATAAAGCCGGATTGTATTATTCCTTTTACTCATTTTTAATATTTTCTATCCATACATCATGTACTGCTATAATTATATATGTTTTGAATATAGGTCGTTTTCGAAATAAGGCTCAGTATAAAAATTAAGAATATTAGAAAACCTCCATTTATTTTTCCAAAAATTTTATAATGCCGGATTTTAAAAATTAATTATGTTGATAAATAAATTTAATTCAATGTGTTAATTATTTTATTATTTCCTTATTTATTCCTGGTGACTTTGTGCCTTGGTGGCTTTATCTCTTGCTGACCATATGTCTTGGTGACCTTAAATTATTTCGTACCGTACTGAAATTCCTTATCAAAAGTTTCTTTTTGCAGGTATTCGGGTGTCTCAGGTAAAATAAAGGTATATTCAGTTATAAAGTCCATTCCAACTTGTAATTTCTGTGCCTCAAATTCCAATACATGTCCGCCGAAAGTGGCGTCATCGGATATAAAATGGAAATGAAAACCGGTTACGTTGATATTCCCTATGAAATCAGGGCAGTAGAATCCGACCATCGTACCGGTTACGTTTTCCCTTTCATAAACCGGTCTGTTGGGAAGCAACACATCCAGACCTAGTTCATAGGGTTTTTCCTGTTTTGGCACACCCCCACATTTCATATAGGTAAAATCTCCGTGTACTCTGAGCCCGTAAAACTGGTTGGGGGAAGGAAAATTCGAACTGATGTCCGATCGCAATGAGTCGTATATTATTGGACCGACGATTTCATAAGATTTATCCATATCAAACCAGGTGGCATTAGCGTAGCAGATCAGCTCCTCATTTTCTGCTTCATAAACTGCACCATCCTCAGCTATCCGGAATAATTTTCCGTCTGTCATTACCAGCTCGCCATCCAAACCATTATAGGAACCCAGGGCAATATCTCCCTTTTCTTTCAGTTCGCCAGCTGTGAGTGTCCCGTCGTACACCAGGTTGACCAGGGCCCACCAGATGGAATAATGATAAAAGGAATCACTTTTCTGAGTATTATAGGTCGCATCATCTGAAGTTGTAGTATCCTTGTTGATCGATGGTTGGCAGGCCGTGATTAATAAAAATACTAGAGCAAAAATCCACGTCTTCATTTGTTATCAGATTTTAGTAACAAAAATTATTTTAATTAATTTAAAAAATCCAAGATGTTTTTTCAAAATAGCTGATAAAAATCAAATATCATATTAATAATCAGCAATATCTGTCTTCGCTTCCAATATCGCCTCTGTCCAGACTAAATCCTTAATAAAATATATGCCTGAAAACTTTTCCCGAAAAATTTCCAAATTTTTGCTTAGCCTCAAGGGATTGCCACTGGAATGAATTATGAAGTGATAGTGGTTTTAGAACTTCTAACAATAATCACCTGAATACATAGGTACTTTATTCAGCAGATTATTGTAAAGCGGCTGTAAAAAAATGGGATGTTCATCAATTTACTTCCAAATGAAATTATACTAAAAACGGATCTCTGACTAAATCTTCAACTCTTTATCAAGAATGAAAACTTTTACTGTCTCACGCTTTACGCCATCATAAGACATCGCTTCAGCGTTTTCTGGAGTATCCATCAATTCAAGGAATTTATCAAGATTTTCGGGCTCAAAACAGACGGCTACTTCATTGTTTTCACCTGAAGTAAACTGAACAGGTTTGTTTACACTCATACTTCGGAAGTGATCGACATGGGTCCGGAAGCCTGCTTCCCATTTTGAAGAATCTTCTACATCTGCAATGATTAATACTTTTGTCATGGTGTTTTAAGTTTGGTAAACTTTCAAGATACGAAATAATTTTACCGGAATAACAAATACATAATCATTTATTTTATTAAATATTAATAATCTTTCGATTCAGCGCTTTTATTTTTGGCCTATTCCCGCTTTCGCTGACGATCACACTGGTGCGAGATGTCGTGCTTCTCTGTATGCAGCCAGGCATCCTCGAAGCCGATAAAGTCGGACCTTGGGATCCAGTTCTCCACTTCTCCGGTTCTCCCTTTTTCCACGCCTCCACGTCTCTACATCTCCACTTTTCCACTTCTCTCCAAATATTTTTTTTTGCATATTATCCCGGTTTTTCCTTATCTTCGACAACAATGCCTGATACGACCCGTCAACATGCCACTTCTGAACGAAGGTTAGTCGTAATTATGTTTGCCAATATCATCGGTTATATGGCTTTGATGGGAAAAGAATCCAGTAAAGAACTTGAAGCAGATCTATTTTATGGATCAGCGTGTTATGGTTTAGGCATAACATTTATGCATGAACGAAATTAGGAACTGGCCATTCAGGGTTTGCAAAATGTGATAATCTAAGTCCCAAATATTTCTGGTCAAGACCATTGGGCGTTAAATCTCTTGTTATGGATGGTAAAATGCAGGAAGTAAATAAAATATATTAGTTAACCGACATCAGTACGATGTCAACGGGAGCGGTAGCCCTGATATTTTTCAATAGACAACATAAAGGAAGGTTTACAGTGGCTGAATCAGACTTTCAGGGAAAGGGATCCAGTATTTGCTGAATTTAATTATAACTATTTTCATCTGAAGAAATTCAAAGAGATCCGAGGTTTATGGAACTGATTAAAAAATGAATTTCCCGGATTAAACTATAATAAATTTTTAAATGAAAAGAATAAGATTCCAGTTTACGGTATTGCTGAGTTTTGGCCTTCTGATTATTTCCTGTCAGAATACCAGTACTAATTCGGTGGATAAGCCGGAATTGGCCAGATTAAAGATGCTGGACCGTGCCGACTCACTCGAACTGGACGGACACTCCCTATGAACCGCCCCCCGGGGATACACTATCCCTACACGCCTCCGAATTTGCCAAGATCCTCTGTTCAGCAGTATTTATTACAGGCCTGGATTTTGATTTTGCAGCTGAAAACATCGGCTACTTTACGGCTCCGTATCGTATCCGGTCTTTATTGGAGGATCGTAAGCTGGACATGGAAAATAAAGCGGTTCATATCACCTTGCCAAATGGGATAGTGCAAACAGCTAAATATTATGGAGATCAGGGATGTATCTGTTTGCCTGAGGGCAAAGAAGAATTGAATTTCAAACCGGTTGATGTACAAAGCAGTCTTCCTGATCCGAATAAAGAATCCTGGCCTATTGGTGATATCCTGTCTGAAGCAAATTTTCCCGATGGTGTGAATATGGTCCTCGTAAATCAGGCCGTGGATACAGCCTTCAGAACTCCGGAAGCGCTTACGGCAGCCATTGTGGTTACCTATAAGGATCAACTCATTGGTGAACGATACCGGGAGGGTCTAAACATGTATACGCCACTTGAAAGCTGGTCAATGGGAAAAAGTCTTACCGCTACCCTTTAAGGTATTTTAATACAACAGGGGATTTATGAAATTGATCAACCGGCTCCCATACCGGAATGGCAAAATACCAAAGACGATCCACGAGCTGAAATTCGGATTGCAGATCTACTTCATATGTCAAGTGGATTACGTTTTCGTGCACCACAGGATCCTGATTTTAATCCTGCACTGGGTTATCCTGATCATATTTATGTGTATACTGGAGCTGTAAATTCATTTCACTGGGCAGCGACAAGACCATTGCAATGGCCTCCAAATACAGTCGGCCGGTATCGCAATTCCGATCCCGTATTAGTCAATTACCTGGTTCGATTAGGTGTGGAAGGACGTGGAGAAGAATATCTGAATTTTCCTCAGCGAGCTCTTTTTGATAAAATAGGAATCCGGAATATGATAATGGAAACAGATCCTTTCGGTAATTTTTTATTGCAGGGATATGAATTCGGAACTGCCCGGGATTGGGCTCGCCTCGGCATGCTGCATTTGAACGATGGTGTATGGATGGGCGAGCGGATCCTTCCAGAACGTTTTGTTAAATTTGTAAGTTCACTGGCTCCAGCGTGGGAAGCTGATGGAAGACCGATTTACGGGGGATTTTTCTGGATCAATGGGGAAAAAACCTTTCCCATTCCGAAAGATGCTTTTTTTATGGCTGGTGCCGGAGGGCAATATACTGTTATCATTCCTTCACACGAGCTTGTGATTGTGAAATTATCACATTACAAAGGCGGAAGTACAGGTATGGCTGATTTCGCAAAATCACTGGAAATGCTGGTGGAAGCAGTACCTGCGAAATCTTCAATCGAAAATAAAGATTGAACATCCTTATTCATTCATAATTCATATGTGATTCATGTAGATTATTAAATATTGTTTAATTTTGATATTTACACAATTAATGTATATTTACAGCCGCCAATTTTAAAACTCCTAATTAACCTTAAACGTATGCGTATGAATCTTCTTAATAAAATAAGATCTTTCTGCTTTATATTTTTTATTCTTATATTCTTCTCCACTGCAGCCTTATATTCCTGTGGTACAGGAGACAGGAGTCAGGAAAATACCGAACAATCCACAGAAGAAAGTACCGAACATCCTTCCGGTGAGGAGGAACATCCAACAGGTGAAGAGGAACATCCCTCCGGGGATGAAGAACATCCTGCTGAAGATACTACGGGTACCGAATAATAGACACTCAATATATTATTTCACCAGTCATTAAGGTCATAACCGTCACTGGAAAGGTATTTAATAATTCTGTGTTGAGTGTTTAGATATAACTATTTAACAAACTGAATCTTTACTATATCCAGCTTAAAATAAAATAGTCTGCAATAGTATACGATCAGTTATTTATATCGATTTTCTGGTAAAAGAAAATGTCGTGTGAGCTGTTGTAAGCTTTCCTCCTATTTCCAGTATAGGATAAGCAAGAAAATTGATTGGCCCGGATTGCGGTCCCGAATCCACCTCCAGATCACGACCTCGACTCAGCTCAATACGATTTGCAGGATGACGGCCAAAATAATAAGTTGCCAAAGCGGTGTATTTATTGGCCTCACTGATATCAACAGGCCACCATTTCCCCTCGGCATAAAATTCTGCCCAACAATGATAACCGTCAATCCCTCCTTCATTTCTGTCTGAGGGTATGGAAGCTCCTATTGAGAATCGGGCCGGAATACCTGCCGACCTGGCCAGAGAAATAAAAAATGAATGGAATTCGGTGCAGTTACCCGTCTTTGAATCACACGCATAAATGGCATCTCCCCTGCCGTAATTACCAAATTTCATATAACGCATGTTATCAATAATATAATCATAGAGGGCCCTGGCCTGTACAAGTTTACCATCTTTGTACTTTTCCTTAATGGCCTCCCGGGCAATATTTCTGAAACGATCATTCACAGGTACAAGACGGTCCGATTCGAGATATTTGAAGACTTCTGATTCTTTCGCATCATTCGGACCCTTCTCCATTCGTTGTACATTATATATGATTTCAACATCCTGCTCGCTGTTCTCAGGACCTAACTCAAGATGCAAAATAGAATTACCATATTCATTATCCACAAGCATCTTCTGTTTGCCCGGTGCTTTAAGTGTGATCAATTCGACAATTTGGAAACTATCGCTTTGAGCAATGGGAATCCATATATCAGCTTTATCAGTTATTTCCGGTAATTCAACGTGATAACGAAACTCAAATTCATCCTTGTCTTCGATGATTCCCAGTAATTCAGTTGAAGCTTCCTCTATCGGTACTCTGTACCAGGTTTTGTCTTTTCTCTGTTTCCAGGAATAAAATGGTTTTCCATTAAGCTTGTGAAGGGTGGTTTCATTAACCTCCATATTTCCAGGCGATCCCTCTAGAAAAAAATCTACATCATAAACATCACCACTTACATCCGCAAGATCCACGCAGGCAAAATGACGGTTTGGTCCCAGGTTGGAAAGATATTCCGTATGAACACGCACCAGCTTTAATTGGAGATCATGTTCCTTTTCCTTCAAATGAAAATAACCTTCTCCCTGTTCTACCTTTTCCTGGATATAGGCTTTGATCCCTGTTTCAATATCGACAATTTCCACCTTTTCAAGATCTAGATCTGAAGTACCCTGATTACCTTGTTCCCTGACTTCCGAGTCTGAATGACAGGACGAAAGTAATATCCATAAACCTAAAATAATCGTTTCGACATATTTCATACTTTAAGTACTTAAGAGTTGTCAGTTCCTGAATACAGTAAATATCCGGAGGACTTCCGAAATCAGGTGTCAGATTCAAAGATAACAGATAAATGGGCAATCTCAATATTCCAGAAAAAATAACAAAAAACAAATAATCCCTAATCAATATCCCTAACTAAACATATCTCCGTTATAATCAGGTCACTTATCCAGGGTAATAATTTTGGGATGAGCCATAAGCTCAGGCCCGTTAAGATTGCCTATAACATTATAATAGCCATTATCACTCCAGAAAACAAATCCTGCAAGTTCGGGAAAACTGTTTTCAAGCTTTTCAACAACATCCAGACAGTCCCTGGGGGGATCAGAACGTCTACGAATGCCCATCTCCGCCCACCAAATGACCTTTCCGTGACTCTTCTTCTCCACGGCCCAATCATATTCGTTAAATATCAAACCTGTTCCGTAAGCAGATTTCCCCAATATATCCACATATTCATCGCCCGGATAATATTTTTCCAGATTACCTTCACGTTGAGTGGTATGATAAGCCCAGATTATATGATCCAGACCCTTAATAACTTTAAAATAATCATGAACCAGCCGGTAAAGTTTGATCGCGTTATCCGCTCCCTCCTTTGCATGCCACTTGTTCCTGTCATCGCTTTCCACAAAAGGAGTATAGATGACAGGTATCCCCTGATCCTTCAGCCATTGAAGGTTGGCGGCCATCCTGTCCATCTGTTCATAGAAATAATTCTTGGTAGAATTGTCATCCTGTGTAAATATGGGATCAATATCCAGTGAATCGTTCCAGGAACCCCCTGATGGATTTGCATAAAAACTGAATATGCCCACGATCATTCCCCTATCCCACATTTCTTTGACACCCCGATTCCATTCAGCATCAGTAAAAGGATCGTCATGAAAGTCATAGGTAACACATCCATACCGGGGCAGCTTTCCCGTATGATCATATACCTTTTTAAGCCAGTTGCTGGAGTGATCCATATCCGGATTTTCATTATGTACCCAGGTTGCCATCTGCCCGAAAAGATAGGATCCATTTCCCAAACTCCTCAAATAGTCTAATACTTCACCGGTCGGCTGGGCGTGGCTTCTGAAAGAAAAAGATAAAAGGATAAATGCAGGAATCAGAATATATAGTAATCTCGGAATAAAAGCATTATCATTATTTTTTTCGATATACATTTTTATCTCATTTTTCGAATATCGGGCATTTTTGTTTGTACGATTTAAATCTGAATTCATAATAAATAAATCAAAGTAAAAAATATTAAGGTAATTCTTTACAAATTCTTATCTAAACTAATAAAATCGATTTAAAAAATGAGCTTAAATACTATTTTAGTGAATATATGAACCACCGTTTTATCTTTAGATCATTCCCTGGAGTCAGTACGCAAGAGCAGAGAGATCCAGCTATCCCTCGTAGAAAATCATCTAGGGAGGAATTGGCTCAAGATAATAAAAAGTATTGGTTATGTTTTGTATTATTCTTAAAAGAAAATTCATTAAATTGTGTTAATTAAAATTAGCTCGGAGACACGGAACAATGGATATATATTCCAAAATCCCGGATTTTTTGCTCCCTGTTTATGAATCAGGTTGTTGGCATAATGGAATGACAAAAATGAAAAAACACCGTCTTCCTGAAAATGTCCCTTTTTTTTTAATACCAACAAATTTTAAGTCAAAAATCTGTTTCTTTATTAACAGAATTTTATTTTCTTCCCTCTTTTTCTTCCTATCCTATAATTCCTTTGCCCAGTACGACCACCTGGCATTTCGCCATCTTACGATCGATGATGGACTACCCAACAACCGGATTTCGTGCATTTTGAAGGATAGCCGTGGTTTTATGTGGTTTGGCACAGATGATGGACTTACTCGATATGACGGGTACCAATTCACGCATTATAAAAATGAACCTGATAATCCAGGACGCATTTCGAATAACAGGATAGTGTCTCTTTACGAGGATTCAGAAAGTAATTTATGGATTGGAACAGGTGGAGGTATAAATCTTTATGATGCCAAAAAAAATGCTTTTTTACAATTGAATGACACAATAGATGATCTGCCATTAAGATCCATCATGATCGGCAGGATAAGGGAAGACTCCTCAGGTACTATCTGGTTCACTTCATTTGCGGGTTTATTCAGATGGAATTTCATTTCGGATTCTCTTCTTTGGATTGGTTCGGATCAGAATCAACCATTTCACATGGCACAGGATATTTGTATAGGATTGTTCATTGAAGAAAACGGAAACATCTGGGTAGGTCATAATGGTAGGGGTATCTCAAAATTGATGCCTCAAAAGCTGGATATTAAACATTACGCATTTTCTGATCCTGGCATCACAAATACTGAGAATCTAAGATACAATACAGTCAGAGATATCTATCAGGATAGAAGTGGAAAATTATGGCTAGCAACATATGGGGGTCTGTTAACATTTGATCCAATTTCCGAGCAATTCAAAAAAATCATAATAGAGGGAACGGATTTTAACGCAAGCACAGAGATAACCCAGGATTCTGATGAAGATAGAATATGGATAGCTACTGAAGGCTATGGATTATACTTACTTAATATCCATACTATGAAATATAATAGATGGCTATCATCCGAAGGAAGTTTGATAAATATCAGTGAGAATTCTATTATCAGTCTGTACCTTGACCCTGAGGGTTTGCTTTGGGCCGGAACAAATCGCCAGGGAGTAAATATGCTTAATATTCATAATCCATTCCATCATTTTCATACTACAAACACACCATTATCGAGTAATGCAGTTTATGCAATTCATGAGGCACAAAATGGTGATTTGTGGATCGGCACGTCAGGTGGTGGATTAAATAAACTGAATAGGGACGATAATGTGGTATCAGTTTTTCAACCTGAAATTCGCAAGGGTATAATGTTAACACATGTGACTGCTATCCAGGAAGATAGCAGAGGCTTTCTATATATTGGTACTTCGGGGAATGGGTTTTTACGATATAATCCATCAGCCAATTCATTCAAGATTTTTCAGAGTGATTTGAATGATAAAAATTCGCTTCTCCACGATGTCATCAGATGTTTTGGAAAAGATCAATCAGGAAGGTTGTGGATCGGAACCTATAGAGGTTATAACATTTTACTACCGGAAAAGGAAGTGTTTGTTGAATCAAACGTTACAGGTCAAATATATTCTATATTCGTACAGAACAATCATTTCACCTGGTTTGGATTTAGGGATTATGGCCTTTTTAAATATGATAACATAAATAATGAACACAAACAATTTATGGTTGATACGGGTGATTCATTATCCATCAGTAGTAATACGGTCAATACCATTTTTATGGATAGAGATAGTATAATCTGGATCGGAACGGGTAACGGAATAAATAAGTATATACCGGAATTGGATGGTTTTAAATATTACACAGAATCAGATGGTTTATGCAATAACAATGTAATGGGAATTCTGGAGGATGATCAGGGGAATTTATGGTTAAGTACTTTAAAGGGACTTTCCCGATTTGACAAACTTTCCGGCACTTTCGATAACTATTTCGTTGAAGATGGAATTCAAAGTAATCAGTTTTCTGCCCGCGCCTGTTTAAAGCATAGTGATGGAACCATGTATTTTGGGGGTATTAATGGCATCACAGCATTTATTCCTGAAAAAGTCAAACCAAGATTAACAAGACCCACACCGATTATTTCAGGATTATTTCTGTTCAATCAACCAGTGCCTATGCTGGGTAATGAACCAATGGATTATGATTATCGCCTGAAACTCATTCAACCAATTTACATTACGGACAACATAAGATTGAAATATAATGAGAAAGTCATATCCCTGGAGTTTACAGCCCTTGATTATGTAAATCCAAGAAAAAACAACTATGCATACCGATTGGAAGGATTAGAGGAATCCTGGAATTACACCGGCTCTGATAAACGATTTGCGACATATACGAACCTCGATGCGGGCACTTATAATTTTATGGTTAAGGCTACCAACAGTGATAGGATCTGGAACGAAACACCTACTATACTCACAATTGTGGTTGATCCACCGCCCTGGAAGACATGGTGGGCCTACTCAATTTATGGACTTATGATAATTGGCATATTGTATGTTTATAACAGATCACATCAAAAGAGATTAATCAGGAAACAGAAGGAATTAGAAAAGGAGCGTTTGCTTAATGAGAAATTGAACAAAGCGGATAAACTGAAAGATGAATTCCTTGCGAATACTTCCCACGAACTTAGAACCCCATTACAAGGTATAATTGGACTTTCCGAATCACTTCATGAACGGGAAAAAGAACAAGGGAAAAGACAGGAACTTGCAATGATTACATCATCAGGAAAGAGATTATCGAGCCTGGTGAACAGCATCCTCGATTTCTCTAAACTTAAAACCCATGAACTAGAGCTTGCCATAAAACCAATTGATCTAAGAACAGTGACCGACGTGGTTATTCAGATCAGTCAGTCATTG
>Ga0209536_100000245_pt1 | contig 86018 bp, 80 predicted proteins | sample DeeMarSeWOR28_12_FD_187461 | JGI IMG/M metagenome (GOLD analysis project Ga0209536, IMG submission 187461) | Marine sediment microbial communities from White Oak River estuary, North Carolina - WOR-2-8_12 (SPAdes) (version 2) | ecosystem: Environmental > Aquatic > Marine > Intertidal zone >... | reverse complement strand
CTGCAAGAATAATAGCAACTACAATCAGAGCCTTTTTCATAAGCAACAACATAGTGCAAAACGAAATGTTGTCAAATATGCAAAATGAAAATTGATTCCATTACCCATTGTCATCTGTTATATAAGGTGTATCGTTTATTTGCTCGAAAACTTTCGGATATCGTTTTTAAATTAGCGTATAGTGACTCATGACAAAAATCGTAAATCTGCAAACCTATCGCAACAAAGCTTTGGAACAACGAAGTTTTGGCCCCTGGCAAAAGCGATTTGGCGAACCCTATGGTATCCGCACCAGGCTTTCTGATATTTCTGAAAAGACACTATATTATTTAGCCTTACCCGGAGATAATAGTTCGAATGCTTTCTACGAATTCATCATGGGTGTTTTAGACCTTGGTCCGGCTCCTAAATTCCACTATCTCGAAAACAAAGATCAACTTATGGTGGTGGACATCCACCTTTTTTTAGCCGATCAGGTACGCTTTGAACTGATGCGTCGGTTGGGATGGCTTCAGCGTTTTTCTACTGAAAATAACACCCTTCTTGAAACAGTACAAAAAAGTGAAGAACTGAAAGCAGTGTCAAAGGAGGCACCACCTGTTCTTGCTGAAACCCATCCTGAATACAACGATTACCAAAAGCTGGCCCGCGGTGATAAAGAAGTCTTTATTCGTCGTCTGCTCCAGGAGGCTCTCGAAGTCTTTAAAAAACGTATAGAAGACTAAATGGGATTGAAAGCGTGGATGAACGGAGAATACGAAGTTTTCAAACCATAACAAGCTATAAAATATTTAAAATATCTCAATACCTTCAACCTTGCCGCCACCAAACTCAGCCACCGTTTCAGCTGCGACGGTTAAGCCTGCTTTGAGGTACTGGTTTTCAATGCCGGGTACCGCATAGGCGTAAAATAAGACATTGGTGGTATCTTCCAGCACACGTGTTTTTTCGTCTGCCCCCTGGCACAGGACGCACACAATATCTTTTTCATCCCGCAATACGATTTCACCCTCTTTCATAACAAATTCACGACCGCCCATGCCGGCACAGATTTCTCCATCCTCTGCTGTGTCCAAAGTTAATTTGCCGTCAAAGCGATCAAAATCGGTTACCGCCACCAGTATTCCGGCACACATTTCCGCCATAAAGTGCGCATCAACAAAGAGGGAATAGCGCGGGAATCCACTGTTTACAGTTCGCTTTAGATGTTTGGTTAACGGGCATTCATAACCGAAACTTTGAAAAAAATCGGCATAAGTATTAATTCTTTCGGTAATTTGCGCTAGAGTCTCTCTTTTTCTCATCTTGCGCAACAGCTTTCGTTTATATTGATCAAAGCCATCAGGGTTTGGATGATCATTACAACCGGAGATTAGCGTCAATCCGAAACCTATACCCGGGTACCTTTCCGTATACTCCTGTGACATGCAAAAATCTGGAAACACGATAATCCTCTCTTTTTTTGGAGTTACTTTCCCTTTGAGCAATTAAATGGTTCTTACACCGACGTCATCCTCCGGGCAATGCGCTTTTGTAAAAGTCCGATGAGCACCAGAATAAAGGCAGCCAATAGTAGAAGCAGGGTTGATATGGCCGGCAGCATCGGCTCTATTTCATAGCGAATGACATCCCACATCTTTTTGGGTAGGGTCACTGCGGTGGAACCACAAATAAATAGGGCGATGACGACTTCGTCAAATGCAATCATAAAGGCGAAGATAGCTCCGGTCAAAATCCCGGGCCTGATGATGGGAAAGGTGACCTTAAAGAAGGTTTGAATTCGGTTGGCCCCCAAAATAAGGGCAGCATTTTCGAGACTACGATCAAAACCGCGCAACGTTGCTGAGATTGGCAAAACCGAAAAGGGCAACGTCAACGGGGTATAGGCCAGCACAAGGCCTAGCTTGGTTCCAAGGATACCTAATTTAGCAAGGCTAATATAGAATGCCAGAGCCATGACAATAAGGGGAACGATCATCGGCGATACGATGAAAGCGTTGATAAAACCTTTGCCCCTGAAGCTTCCCCAGACGAGACCAATGGAAGCCAATAGCCCGAGGGTGGTGGAAAAAAGAGACGTCATAGCCGAAATTTGCAACGAGTTTAAAACCGCGGTCTGCCAGGCCGGGTGGTTAAAAAATTTACGGTATTGATCCAGGCATATCTTTGAAGGGGGAAACTCGATGATCTCGGCCGAACCCAGCGACATGGGCATTAGCAGCAATACCGGAGCAATGAGGAATAAAATAGCAGATCCGGAAACGACCCAGAGCGGCCAGCCGATGTGCAGGGGATCGTAATGTGCTGCTCTTTTTCGTGACCGGTCGTTCATGTCTTTACACCTCCCCACAAGCGCTCTACACCTAAATAACGGTTGTAAATAGAGAATATAACCAATGTCGCCACAAGCAAGATAACCGACATGGCAGAGGCAAAAGGCCAGTTCAGCAGGTCAACGACCTGGATTTGGATAAGGTTGGAAAGCATCTGCTCTTTGCGACCGCCCAGCAGGGCCGGGGTAATGAAAAATCCCAATGCCATGATAAATACCAGCAATGCACCGGCGCCGATACCCGGAAGACTGAGAGGAAAGGTAATCCGCCAGAAGGCCTGCCAACGCGTTGCGCCAAGGTTTTGAGCCGCCTTCTCCAGGTTTAAATCAATTCCCATCATGACGCTGTAAATGGGGAACACGATATAGGGTACAAAGATATGGGTCATGCCGACCATTACACCAAACTTATTGTGAAGTAGTTTAAGCGGTTGGTCGAGCAGACCCAGGTAGCTGAGCACCGTATTAATCACCCCACTTCGTTGCAGAACGATAATCCAGGAGTAATTACGAACCAAAAGGCTAATCATAAATGAAAGGGTTATGGCCAACAAAAAAAAGTTGCGAATACCGGGTTTGGCGCGTCGCAAGACATAAGCAACCGGATATCCAACGATCAGCGATGATAAAGTCGACAAGGCACTAATCTGAAAGGTTATCCACAATACGCGGCCATATAGGGGAGTTTTGAAAAAATGCAGATAATGTTTTAATGTAATGTCTGGACTGAAAATGCTTCGCAAAAGAACGCTTGAAATGGGATAGACGAAGAGCAGCAACAAAGCCAGCAAAGCCGGAACGACTAAAAGAAACTGTCTGAAACCTCGCCGGTGCCAAATACTGGCAAGTGTTCTTTTATGCAATAGGATGTTATCCGATGCGTGCACTTTTCAAGTGGGTCATGCATTTATTTCGCTGGGGAGGTGAACGCATCACCTCCGCCAGCCGGTTAAAATGATTACGAAATGATCCAGGTTTTCCAACGTTCGGTTATCGGTGCCAGGTTGGGTCCCCAGTAGTCGGCATCGTGGGCAAACTGTTTTTTGAGATTTTCGGGGTAAGAGGGCAATTCTTTGGCGCGTTCCGGCGTAATATATTTAAACGCATCCAGGTTCGTTGGACCGTAAGCAATGTACTTCTGCATCTGCTCTCCCTGGCGTTCGGCGGAAAGAGCAAAATCGATGAACTTCATGGCCAGATCCTTATTTGGATTGCCCTTGGGGATGCACCACCAATCCAGGTCAAGGCAGCCACCCTCCCACACAATTTCCAGGGGTACACCTTTTTTCTGGGCCACATTGACACGTCCGTTCCAGGCTGATGAATAGTGAACTTCAGCGCTGGTTAGTAACTGAATCTGCTGGGCGCCGTTCTTCCACCAGACCGTGATCCGGTCTCTGATCTGATCCATTTTCTTAAAGGCGCGATCTACGTCAATCGGGTAAAGCTTGTCCATCGGCACACCGTCTGCCAACAAAGCAAACTCCAGATTAAAAGGCGCCTGATCCTGGAGTGCCCGCGGACCAGGAAAATTTTTCACATCCCAGAAATCAGCCCAGCTGGCGGCAGGTTTTTTATCGCCGACCGCTTTTTTATTATAGGCCAAAGAGGTCGTCCAAAAGATGTTGCCGATGGCACTTTTGCGAATGGCCTTTTTGTCGATTCCGGCAAGATTTACCACATTTAGATCAATAGGCTCTAAAAGATCTTCCAGCTCGCCCCGGGCAATATGACGGGTTTCTAAATCCACCACATCCCATTCGTAGGATTTGGTGTCCACCTGGGCTTTGACTTTGGCAATATCCGGACCGGATGCCTCGACAATCTTAACGCCGGATTTATCGGCAAACGGTTCTAAGATAGCTTTGCGTTGGGATTCCTGATACGAACCACCGTAGGAGCAGACCTTCAGAGTCTCACCTTTGGCCATCGTGGTATGAACAAAAGGCCCCATGGATGCCGTCGCCAAGATCGCGCCGGTGGCCGCACCGGTTGTGACAATAAATTCACGACGGGTCATTTCCTTGTTTCCTTGGATATTTTTTTTCTTTTTCATTACACACCTCCTTGTTTTGTTAGAGTTATGACCGATAGTGCCTTACTTTAATGCAAGGCCGTGGCGCGTTTGCCACCCGACAACGATTTCATCGCCGGTGTTGTTCTTTTGGGCATTCGGTCCGCTTTGAACTTTGACATCGATAATAACATCAGGGGCCAGCCCAATGCGATATATTCTTGCCTCACCCACATAAACCACCTCTTCAACACGGCCGCTAAAGCGATTGACAATATCATCTGCCGCATCAGATTGGTCTGAAAGGATCTGAATTTTTTCAGGGCGTATGGCAACCGCGACCTTTCCGCCAGGATCTGTCTGATTCAGTCTCTGTACCCAAATTTTTAAGCCTTCTTTGGTTTTGATTGCCGTTCTATCACCCAGTGTTTCAGCAACGTACCCTGCCAGAAAGTTGGATTCGCCGATAAAGTCAGCCACGAATAAATTTGCCGGAGACTCATAAAGCTCAACGGGAGTATCCAATTGAACGATTTTGCCCTCGTTCATAATGGCGATGCGATCAGACATTGTCAGCGCCTCTTCTTGATCGTGGGTGACATATATCACGGTAATGTGCAGCGATTCTTGAAGATGCTTAATTTCCAGCCGCATATGGTCTCGTAGTTTCTTGTCCAACGCACCTAAAGGCTCGTCCATCAGCAAAATTTTCGGTTGAAACACAACGGCCCTGGCTAAGGCGATTCGTTGCTGTTGCCCCCCGCTGAGCTGGTGGGGATATCGATCCTCAAAGCCGGGAAGCTCGACCAGTTCCAGCGCGCCCTGGATCATCTGGCGTAGTTTATCGGACGGCGTTTTACGCATCCTCAAAGGAAATGCAATGTTTTCAAAAACATTCATGTGAGGAAAGAGTGCATAGTTTTGAAAAACCATACCAATGCCCCGGCTGTTAGGGGCAACAGTGGTGATATCTTCATCATCAAGTAAGATCTCCCCTCTGGTAGGAATCTCAAAACCGGCGATCATGTTCAACGTCGTAGTCTTGCCCGATCCGCTGGGACCTAAGAGAGTCAGAAATTCCCCCTGTTTTATTCCCAGAGAAACATTATCAACGGCTCTTACATCTCCGAACAATTTATATACATTTTGAAGTTCAAGCTGAAAGCCCATATTCAAAACTTTCCTCTTGACGATGTGGTATCATTTTTGAGATTTGAACCCGCCGAAATGGGAGACATCAAATAGCCTAATTTCGGTTGACCGCTGGTGATCCTATCAGAGGTATATGACAGAGAAGAAAAATCTCACTTTGCAGATTTAGTTCATACCCTATACCTTTGCGCACGTCAAGAACCGATATATCATTGAAAAAATTGGAAAGATAGCCAAGGGTGTTATTATGATTTGAGCACCGGCGTTACGGAAATATTTTTCCGGGATTCAGTATCCCGTTGGGATCAAACAAGGTTTTGACCTTTTTCATCCATGCCAAACTGGACCCGTGCTCGGCAACCATGAATTTTCGCTTTCCAAGACCGATTCCGTGTTCTCCGGTGGCAGTACCGCCCAGGGCCAAGGTTTTTTGAACCAAACGGTCGACAATCTGATGAATCAGGTTCCACTCTCTTTTGTCATCTTTTTTACCCGCAAAGTTTAAATGAACATTTCCGTTTCCAGCATGGCTAAGATAATAGCTTACGAGATTCGTGCCGGCGGTCTCTTCCCGCATGGCAGTTATCAAATCAGAATACGCCGTTATGGGTACAGCGATGTCCATAATCAGAATACTGCAATCCGGATGATTCCGAATGATCATCTCACCTAGCGCATGCCTGGCTTTAAATATACGGTCTCTTTCTGCTCTACCTACACCCGGTTCGAATTTCAGGCACCCCTGCGTATTGCAGATGTCTTCTGCCATCTCCAGTACTTCTGCCAGCTGGCTGGTGGTGGTTCCGTGAAATTCCATAAATATGGTCGGAGATAGATTCAAACCAAGGTTTTCTTCCCGATTCATCAAGTCGATGCATTCCGGCCCGAGCAATTCCAGCGCCGCCGGATTCAGGCCCGAGCGCATAATTTCAAAAACAGACGTTCCAGCAGCTTCAATTGATGGGAATGTTGCAATAGCCGCCGAAAACTCAACCGGCAGCCCGACGAGGCGCACGGTCGCCGCCACAACAATTCCCAGCGTTCCCTCAGACCCGACAAATAATCGAATCAGATCATATCCCGATGAGGTCTTGCTGGCCCGGGTGCCCAAATTAATAATCTCACCATTGGCCAACGCTACGGACAGCCGCAATACGTAGTCCTTTGTGGAGCCATAGTAGACCGTGCGCGTGCCACTGGCATTGTTGGCGATCATGCCACCGATGGTAGCCCGCGCCCCGGGGTCGGGTGGGAAAAACAAACCGGAATGTCTGAGCTTGTCATTTAAATCCTGATAAACGACACCGGGTTCCACATCAGCCTGAAAATCTTCTTCCCGGATTTCTAGAATCCGGTTCATTTGCGTGAAATCCAGTACGATTCCTCTTTGAACTGGAATGGGATTGCCTTCCAAACTTGATCCTGATCCCCAGCCGGTAACCGGAATTACATTGTCATTGGCATATTTTAAAATTTCTGCAACTTCAGACGCATTCACCGGCCAGATAACCACCTCCGGTCGAATAGGTGCATGATGAGACTGGTCTTTGGCATGTAAATCGAGAACCGACTCGCCGGTGGATATGCGGTCCGGTGCCAGCATTGATCGTAGGTTCTTAATATGTATTTCACTCAGTGGGTTGAATGGCACTTTACCCTCCTCGTTAAGTAAATATATACCCCATTATCACGGCTTGGCCGACTTCGCTATATTAGCCGCTGGTTAAGAAGGCTGAGAACGCTTCCATTTTTCCATTTTGCATCGGCTAATATGTGGGAGCGGCTTCAATCCACGATGATCAGATCGCTTCAAGATTAATCCTTTTTTATACCATAATCTCTTTTCGGAAAAAAATTTGTGAGCATAATAGAAAATCACGATTGTAGTAATCGCTATGACGATTATCTCTTGACTTAATAGAATATCCCTAATAGGAAATAATATCAAAAATAAAAACTGAATGACCTTCAGTATCATTTCAACCGCGATGGCTAATTATCCCTTTGAGTCTCTAATTATTTCATTTAATTTAAAATCTAACCGTTACGATGTTACTATATAGGTTTCGCCTGCGTATAATTTCAAGTCTTCATTCTAAATAATCTAAGACAAATAATTTGGATTCTTGCCAATTGAACATACATGCAACCAAAGGTATTATCCTATTCGCATTATGTTTCGTAAACCATTTAAAACCAAGAAAGGAGAGTTTCCAAAATGAAAAAAACATATTTAAAAGTAGGTACTGCCTTGCTGGTGGGGCTTTGCGCAATTTCTTTGATGCTGATACCGGGCCACGCCCAGGCAAAAAACATTAAGGTAGGTATCATAGACTGTTACAGTGGTCCTGCAGCTGTTTTTGGACAAGATGCCCTCAACGGCTTCAAACTGGCCTTGAAGGATATAAACGCAAAGGGGGTACTGGGCAAAAAGATTGAGTTTACCACCCGTGATTCCAAATTTAAGGTGGATTTGGCTCTGAATTTTGCAAAGGAACTGGTATTGCGGGAAGATGTCGATATTCTGGTAGGTACTATTAACAGCGGGGCCGCGCTAGCCATATCCGAAGCAGTGGCTAAAAGAGAAAAGGTACCGTTTATTGCCTGGATTTCAAAAAGTGAAAATATCACCGGCAAAAAAGGCCATCGCTATGTGTTTTCTGCCGGGGAAAATACGGCTATGGCCGGCAAAGCTGGCGGGGTGGGGCTTTCCACCAAACCCTATGTCAAATACTGGATTGCCGGAGACGATTATGAATACGGACATGCCATTGCGGATGCCGCCTGGAGAAACCTCAAAGCCCGTAAACCGGAAGTGAAGCTAGTCGGTAAAAGCTGGTGGAAGTTAGGCGAACCCGATCTGATTCCCTACATCACATCCATTTTGGCCGCCAAACCCGATGCCGTGATTTTTGCCACCGGCGGCGGCACAATGATCAACATCATGAAAACCATCAAGGCCACCGGCATGGCCGATAAAGTTGCGGTCTATATTCACAGTGCCACGGATCATGCCGTTTTAAATCCTCAGGGTATGAATGCACCCGAGGGTGTCATGGGAACCATCGACTATCATTTTTATTATCCGGAGTTTTCCGCTAACAACCGGTTTGTGAATGCTTTTAAAGCCGCCTATGGAAGCCCACCTGGCTTTCCAGCCTATCATGGCTATATCACGGCCCATTTTATAGCTGAAGCTTACAAAAAGGCCGGATCGGTGGATAAGGAAAAATTTATTGACGCACTGGAAGGCCTGAAAGTCGACAGTCCGACCGGCAAAGTCGAAATGCGAGCCTGCGACCATCAGGCTATTTTGCCGATGTATTTTGGGGTAACCAAATTATCACCGGAACTCGGCGTGGCCATTTCCTCGGATATCTATACCCTGCGCGGTGCTGAGGTGATGCCGTCTTGTAAAGAGGTTATGGAGGCCCGGGGCCAGTAAAAAATGTCAACAGAAAACCGCCCGCCTGGCTCACTCTGCACAACAGGCGGGCAAGTCTTTTTCTGAATATATTGCCTTGATTTGTAAAACTTTAAAGGATGTTTCGATATGGAAGATGGGCAGGCGATAACTTTTGCAGCCCTGAGTATCACGTTTCTGGTCGGTGTGAGTCGGGCCATGATTTTGTTCATTGTGACTTCCGGGCTCAGCTTTGTGCTCGGTGTTCTCCGGATACCGAATGTGGCGCACGGCTCCCTGTACATGATCGGCGCCTTTGCCGCCCACAGCATTTCCACATTATTTGGGGGAGAATCTATCGGTTTCTGGCTGGCCCTCATTTTTGCGCCATTCATGGTGGCGTTGATCAGCCTGGTTGCCGAACGCTCATTGTTTTGTCATCTTTATGAACGCGAGCATCTCATGCTGTTGCTGTTTACTTTTGCCTTGATGCTGATCCTGGGGGATTTAACCAAAATAATCTGGGGAGCGGACTACCGATCCATTATGGCCCCTAAAATTTTCCAGGGTTCTGTGTCGATCTTTGGTTCTCCGATTCCGAAATACAATATATTTCTGTTAATTATCGGTCCGATAGTCGCCATTGGACTGTGGTTGTTTTCCAGCAAAACCAAGATCGGCAAAATTGCACGTGCAGCGGCGGTAGATCGGGAGATGGTCGGCGCCATCGGCATCAATGTCAGCTGGGTATTTGCATTTGCCTTTATATTAGGCTGTTTTCTCGCCGGTTTAGGGGGTGCCTTGGTTTCCCCGACCATCAGTGTAACCATCGGCATGGATCACAATATCATTATTGAAGCCTTTTTGATTGTGACAATCGGCGGATTAGGGAATATGTGGGGAGCTATGGTGGGCTCACTGATATTTGGCATCACCCAATCCTTTGGCGTTTTGTTCTGGCCGCAGTTTGCCATCGTTTTTCCCTATGTGGCCGTGGTGATTGTTCTGACATGGAAACCTACGGGTATGTTGAAATCTGTATGGTAGAAAGGAATTGCGTTGTTTAGTGAAATGATTCGACAAAAATCATTTTGTGTCAGCGCCGTTATTTTTGTGATTCTGCTGTTAGCGCCGTCATTTCTGCCGCGATTCTACACTTATTTTCTAACTATCATATTTGTAACAGCGCTGCTGGCCATGAGCCTAAATTTATGTGTGGGCCATGGTATGCTATTTCAATTTCACCATGGCGTCTTTTACGGCGTCGGCGCATATACGGCCGGACTATTGTTAGCGAAGACGTCGGTGCCATGGTGGATTGCTTTTATTGCCGGGTCTCTGGCAGCTGCCTTGGCCGGGCTGCTCATCGGTATGTTCTGCATCCGTTTGAACCGATTGTATTTTGGAATGCTTCAGATCTCTCTGGGCTCTTTAATATGGGCCATCGCCTTTCGCTGGTACAGTCTAACCGGTGGCGATGACGGTATTCACGGCATTCCGATACCTGATTTTATCTCATCCACAACAAGCGCCTATTACTTTGTTCTAATTGTTCTGGGAATTTGTCTAATTCTTCTGTATCTGATTATAAAATCTCCGTTTGGCTCCACGCTGCAAGCTATCCGCGACAATCCGGAACGATGTGCCGCCGTGGGAATCAATGTCCGTCGCCACCAGCTGACGGCCATTGTGATTGCCACATTTTTCGGTGGTGTGGCCGGAGTCCTCTTTGTGGTGATGGAAGGATCGATTTTTCCGGACCTGTTATTCTGGGTGTTGTCTCTGGAGATATTTATCATGTGTCTTCTAGGCGGCTGGTTTACGTTTGCCGGTCCCATTTTAGGCGCAGCAATTATCGTTTCGCTGCGAACCTTTGTAGGGACCTATACGGAATACTGGACCCTGATATTAGGCATTATCCTGATTCTTCTAATCTTCTTTTTGCCGGAGGGAATCATGGGATACAATTACATTGAAAAATTCCGTGCCTGGTCCAAGCGCAATGCTGCGGAGAGGTTTGAATAGGTGAATTTATGCTTCGGGTGGAAGAACTGCACAAATCGTTCGGTGATTTCAAAGCGGTCAAGGGTGCCCAGCTGATGGTTGAGCGGGGTCAGCTTGTTGCCGTAATTGGACCAAATGGCGCCGGCAAAACCACGCTGTTTAATCTCATCACCGGACAGTTGCAGCCGGACAACGGCCGGATTCTATTTAATGAACATGATATCAGCAAGCTGCCGCCCCATGAGATTTGCCGCAAAGGAATTGCGCGCTCCTTTCAAATTGCCAATATCTTTCCGCGCCTGTCTGTGTTCCGAAATGTACAGGTATCCGTTTTGTCCCAACAAAAGCTAAGCAACAAACTCTTCCATCCCGCCGGGCAATTAGCCGTTGAAGATACGAACCGCATTTTGGACAGTGTGGGGATGTTAGATAAAAAAATGGATGTTGCCGGTTCTTTATCCCATGGCGACAAACGGACTCTGGAAATCGCCATTGCGTTGGGCAACGAACCGGATTTGCTGATACTTGATGAACCCACAGCAGGCATGTCCCCGGAGGAGACTTCCGCAACCATGGCGCTCATTAAACGACTGGCTGAGGAGAGAGGGTTAACCATACTATTTTGCGAGCACGATATGAAGGTGGTCTTTGGTGTGGCCCAAAGCATCATGGTGATGCAACACGGTTGTACCATTGTTCAGGGCATCCCGGAAGAGGTCAGACAAAATAGTGAAGTACAGAAGGCCTACCTGGGAGGTGAATAATGCTGGAGGTAAAAAATATTCACACATTTTATGGCTTAAGCCACATTTTGTTTGATGTTTCGCTTGAGGTTCAAGAAGGTCGGGTAGTCTGTCTTCTGGGAAGAAATGGTGCCGGCAAAACCACCACGTTAAAAAGCATTATGGGGTTAAGGCCACCCTCTCAAGGCCGAATCCGTTTTAAATCAGAGGATATAACCGGCACGGCGCCCTTTCAAATGGTGCGCAAAGGTATGGGATATGTTCCCGATGACCGCCGCATTTTTGCCGATCTCACTGTGGGTGAAAATCTCGAAATCGCCGAACGCAAAGGCTCAGGTGGCGATGAATGGGACCAGGAAAGAGTGTATGGTCTGTTTCCCAAACTGAAAGAATTAGATCATCGCAAAGGCGGTCTACTCAGTGGTGGTGAGCAAAAAATGCTGGCCATTGCACGGGCATTGATGGGAAACCCACAATTCTTACTACTGGATGAACCCACCGAAGGATTGGCTCCGGTGTTGGTAAAAACACTGGAGAAACGAATACGAATGCTAAAAGAAGTAGGCTTAACCGTGTTGCTGGCAGAACAAAATATCAACTTCACATTAGGGCTAAGTGATTATGGATATATTATAGACAACGGGCGGATTTGCTACCAAGGTCCGGTGGATGAACTAATCGACAATGAGGAGGTGAAGAAAATATGTGGTATATAATCGAAGATTAAGGAATTGCAAATTTAGGAATTGAGGAATAGGGAAGACCTTAGTTAGCGGAGGAGACCATGCTTACACTTCCTTTTCGCTCAGCCAAACAACTCGCTTCACTGATCCGCCGCAAAAAAGTTGGATGCCTGGAGTTGCTTGACCTTTATCTGCAGCGCATCGAACGCTATAATTCCGAAATCAACGCGGTCATTTTCATGGATATTGAGGCGGCACGTAAACGTGCCAAGGCCGCCGATCAGGCTCTGGCCAGAGGCGAAGTATGGGGACCGTTGCACGGATTGCCTATGTCAGTAAAGGACTCCTTTGACGTGGTGGGTATGCCGACGACGTGGGGATTGCCGCAATACAAGAACAACTATCCCGAAAAAAACGCTATTGTTGTGGAACGCTTCCTCAACGCAGGTGCGGTGATCTTCGGCAAGACCAACGTCCCAATTTATCTTGCAGATTGGCAGACCTTCAATGAGATATACGGAACAACGAATAACCCTTGGAATATGACACGGGTGCCGGGGGGCTCTTCGGGTGGATCAGCTGCAGCACTTACTGCCGGGTTAACGAGCCTTGAGGCAGGAAGCGACATCGGGGCGTCGATCCGCAACCCGGCGCATTACTGCGGCGTTTATGGCCACAAGCCGACCTACGGTATTATTTCGTCTAAGGGTCAAGCGCTACCAGGGGTGGTTGCAGAAAGCGATATTGCTGCTGTTGGACCGATGGCGCGTAGTGCCGATGATCTTGCCATCGCACTTGATGTGATGGCCGGTCCCGATGATATCGATGGGCTGGGCTGGCAGCTGCGGCTGCCCAAGCCAAAGAAAAAGAAACTCAGCGATTACAAAGTCGCCGTAATATACACAGATCCAGAAGCTGAAGTTGACGATGAAGTTCAGAAGAGGATTCAGGCCCTAGTCGTTTTCCTCGTTAAAAATAAAGCAAAAGTAAGTGAGAAGGCCCGGCCAAAAATTGACTCGCGCAAAGCACATCGCAACTATATTCAGCTGCTGCGCGCGGCAACAGTCGGACGACTGACACCCGAAGAGTTCCACAAAAATCTGGAAGCATTCAGGGCATTAAGGACCAACGATGAGAGCTATCCGGCCCAAATGATTCGGGCCCAGGCCATGTATCACAAAGAATGGCTTACGCTCAACGAGGAACGGCACAGGATGCGTCTAGCGTGGGCGGACTTTTTTCGTGTTTATGACCTGCTCTTATGCCCGACTGCAACCACCACGGCTTTTCCTCACAACCAGGAAGGTGAGCGCTGGGAGCGCATGATCATGGTCAATGGCAAACCGCAGCCCTCAACGACGCAGATGTTCTGGGCGGGATACTCATGCAACGCGTACTTGCCATCCACGGTGGCACCAGCAGGATTTTCCAGTAATGGGTTGCCCGTTGGTGTCCAAATCGTTGGACCGCAATACGGCGACCACTTATGTATTCACTTTGCACGCCTGCTCGAGCGCGAGTTTCAAAGCTTTGTACCGCCATCTGGCTTCGAGTGACCTCCTTAGATGTGAGCCTCGGGAAAAAGATTAAGGAAAAAGCCGTAAAAAATTACGACGGCACGGATTTTAACCCGCCACAGGTGATTTAAGCGGCCTGCAGTTCGGAGGTACAAAAGGCACAGCGTGTCGCCTTAATCGATATGGTGGATAGGCAATGGGGACACTCCTTTGTGGTGGGTTCTTCCGGAGGGGATTCCTCCTGTCGCTTGAGTTTGTTCATCGTTCGGATTAAGAGAAAAAGGGCAAAGGCCACAATAACAAAACTGATGATCGTATTTATGAACATACCGTAGTTGATGGTAACGGCACCGGCTTTCTGAGCGTCGGCAAGGGAAGCAAATGGACCGGCAGTGGCCCCTTCTTTCAAAATAATAAAAAGGTTGGAGAAATCAACGTTGCCTAACAGCAGGCCGATCGGCGGCATGATGATATCTGCAACGAGTGATTTGACGATGGTGCCAAAGGCTGCCCCAATGACAATGCCGACGGCCATGTCAACGACGTTGCCCCGCATGGCAAATTCTTTGAAATCCTTTAGCATAATTGTACCCTCCTTTCATTTTATAATTGTGCTGCTATTTCATAAATTCCGCTTATGTCAAGTTTCGTGCCGAAATGTTTTCCAAAGTTGTCTATTTTCAGAAATAACTGAAATACTTAAAAAGTTCGAAAGTCCAGGCACGGAAATGCCGGTCGTTGAAACCGATGTCTGAATCTGTTATAGAGCTAACGACGGTGTGATATTTGTTATTTCTTTTTTGAAAGTCCACTTTAAACCAAAAAAGGAGAAAAGGGAAATGGATTTTCGATTTATACCTGAACAGGAAGAATTTCGCAAAGAATTTATATCGTGGGTGGAGAAGAACTTGCCTGACGACTGGGACTCGGCCCGCTACCGGAAATATGAAACCCAGGAAAAATTAAAACAGGCCTATAAAGATTTTCAAAAAAAGCTCTTTGACGCGGGTTATGCCGCTATGCATTATCCCAAAGAGTACGGTGGACAAGGAAGAACCTTGATGGAGGAAATCATCGTATTGCAAGTTCTTTCCACCACCTGCATCGAATTGAGAATGCCGGGGGTCGTCACCCATGGCATGGCCGTTCCGACAATTTTTACTTGCGGCAGCGATGAACAGAAGAAGATATTTTTGCCGAAAATCTTCGATGGAACGCATATCTGGTGTCAGGGGTTCAGTGAACCGGATGCCGGCTCAGATGTGGCCAATGTATCCACCATGGCGGTAAAAGAAGGCGATCACTATATCGTCAACGGGCAAAAGGTCTGGACCAGCTATGCGCATATGTCCGATTATTGCCTGCTGCTGGTGCGCACCGATCCGGACACCGCCAAGCACAAGGGTTTAAGTTATCTGCTGGTGGACATGTCGCTGCCGGGAATTGATGTGCGACCGATGACTCAGATAACCGGTGAGGCGGAGTTTAATGAGGTCTTTTTTACTGACGTTGAAGTACCGATTGAAATGCTGGTGGGCCATGAAAATCAGGGCTGGCAGATTGCGATTACCACATTGATGTTCGAGCGTGTTATTGGAGATGTGGTCATTGGAGCCGCTTATGAGAAAAACATTCATAGAATGATTGAAATGGCCGAACGGACAAAACGATCCGGTAAAGCGGTTATCGAAGATCCCGTCTTCCGACAGCAGTTAGCGAAATCCTACATCGAAGTTATGGTTCTAAAATATCACGGACTTAGAAGCTTCAGCCATCAACTTAAAGGCGGTATCCCCGGACCGGAAGGCTCCATCGGCAAGCTTTTGTGGAGTGAACCCAACCAGCGACTTACCGAAACCGCTATCGGGATGCAAGGACCCAACAGCCAGATCATGGGCGGCTCGCCCTGGTCCATTGACGATGGGATGTGGCAATATGCATTTTTACGATCCAAGGGCAACACCATTGAAGCCGGTACATCTGAAATCCAGCGCAATATCATTGGCGAGCGTGTTTTAGGGCTGCCGAAGGATATTTCGCGAGCTAAAATTGCCAAGGGTAAAGATTAAAGGAGAAATACAATATGGACATCACCTTAACCAGAGAACAACAAGATATTGCCAAAGAAGCGCGTCGATTCTTAACAAATGAGTGTCCATTCGACTATGTGCGGGAGATGTTTGAAGACGAGCGGGGATTTACCGATGACATCTGGACCAAGATGGCGGAGATGGACTGGATGGCCATGCGTATCCCGGAAGCCTATGGCGGTTTGGGAATGGATCAGATCGACTTGAACACGGTGCTGGAAGAAATGGGACGCGCGGTGCTGCCCGGCCCTTTTTTCTCTACGGTGATGCTGGCTGCCGAGGTAATTATTGAAGCCGGAACCGATGCTCAGAAAGAAGACTATCTCCCTGGGATTGCCGATGGAAAATTGAAAGGCACTCTGGCGCTTCACGAAGCAGATGGGGGTGCAGATTTAAATTACATCCAGATGCCCGCCCATGCAAAGGGTAATGATTTAATATTAAATGGTACAAAACTTTTCGTGCCCGACGCGCATGTGGCGGACTTTCTAGTCTGTGTGTCCAGAACCAAAAACGGAAATGATCCCACCAGAGGAATTACACTTTTTCTGGTTGACCCTGATATGGACGGAATTTCCGTTCACCCTTTACCGACAATGGACGGCAGCCGCAGGCTCAGTGCGGTGGAATTCAACAATGTCCAATTGGGTACAGGATCCATCCTGGGTGAGCTCAACAATGGATGGACGCCCCTGCAGCGGGTATTGCAGCGTGCCCAGGTGGGTTTAAGCGCGGAATGTGTCGGCGGTGCCCAGCGGGCTATGGAAATTGCCACCGATTATGCCAAAGTTCGCATTCAGTACGATCAACCCATCGGCGCCTTCCAAGCGATTAAGCATCGCTGTGCCCAAATGTTTGTCGATTCTGAAAGCGCACGATCGATTTTGTACTGGGCGGCCTGGGCCCAGGATCACGCAGATGAAAAGGAAGCTGCGATTTCGGCATCAGTCGCCAAGACATACTGCACAGAAGCCTTTACCCACAACGCCGCCAGCGGCATCCAGGTGTTGGGCGGAACGGGGTTTACCATGGAAAATGAAATGAATTTGTTTCTTAAACGGGCCAAGGCCAACGAAATGGCTTTGGGAGATCCTGTTTATCATCGCGAACGGGTGATGCAGCTTTTGATACAATAAATATCGACCATTTTGCAGCCATTTTTTACATTTGACAATCTAATTCTTTGTCTTATGATTTTTATTAGATACTCGATTTTGATTCTCAATCCTCATTGCTGATTCAACTCTTCACGTTATCCGGTAGTCATGAGCTTGCCTTGATTCTCAGCCGTTGTTCATCATCTTGTTTCGTCAGTTCAAGCGGAAGTATATATCATCAAAATGTAAACCTCTAAACAATTGAAGGGAGAGAAGCCATGAAAAAAACATATGTATTCACCATTTATTTTGTATGTCTCTGCGTGGCCTTCATTTTTTTTATTTCTCATGCGACAGCCAGTGAAAAGATTTATTTGATGAGCGGAACCATTAAAGCAATCGATCAAGCTTACAACACTGTAGTTATTGAATGTCCGTTGGCAGGAAAAATGTTTACGGTTGGCGGGCCATTGAGTTCCGGAGCTGTTTTAAAGAAAGGAAGCACATCTGCATCGCTATCTGATTTTTCAGAAGGTGAGCGAGTAGATGTCAAATGGAGGTCAACGGAGAAAGGTCATGTCATTGAAATGATGAAATCACGATAAAAATATGATCAACGTATGAAGGTTATTGACCGGCAGACAGCAATCTACCTCAGCCTAAAAGCCCGAAGGGACAGGTCTCAGGATCCGAAAGGTCAATCCTCAAAGTCTGGCGGGTCGGTCATCATGCATTAAATACTGGGCACTTAGTCTTTGTTGGTTATGACATAAATGTAAACTTCACGCGGTCCGTGGGCGCCGTGCACCATGTTGGCTTCGATATCGGCGGTTTTGCTGGGCCCGGAGATGAAGGTCATACAGTTTGTTAGAGTTTCTTTCTGATGCTCAGGGTCCCATTTCAAAAGGACATACAGCTCTTTCAAATCAGCAATGATCTGATCTTCTCCGATGACAGCAACATGAATCAACGGAACAAGGGAAACGGCCCGTGCTTGACCCGGACGGGTTCGCATGACCAACGTTGCCGTATCTGCCATACAAAAATCAGCGGATGTTATGCCGATATAGGAATCAATAACCTGCTGCCGAAGTCTCTGTCTTTCATCACTTGATGAAGCGCTCTGCTCTTCTTCATTTTTCAACTCGCTGACGAATACCGGAACGTTTTGTGCGCTTAGCGCTTCTTTCAGATTTAAGCGTTCAACGAGTGGATGGTTCCAGGACATCACACTTTTTTTGCTGCCCCATTCCGGTTCTTTTTGCTCAACAAGATCAGCAATCGCCAACGTCACTGAGGATACATCCGGTAACATGATAACATTCAGGTTTATCGGCTTGGCGGCTTCAATGAGTGTTTTAAGCAATTTTCGTTTTTCTTGCCGCGTTCTATTTTTGATGTGCTTCAAAATGGTTCGGTCGTTTTCAGAGATCGGAAGGTTGAAAAATTCCGCCATCCGCCGGTGGTCTTCTTTGGGATGCCCCAATGCCTTTTTTATTCTGCGAATAAATTTAACTTGTCCCGAATTATCCACTAAGATTTTTCGCCTCATTTCTATAATTTCTTCCAGCGTTTCATAAAACTTTCCGCGGCGATCGGTTTCATATCCCGGCTCTTCGTCCATCCATGCATCGGCGGAGGCAGCCGGCGAATCATCCCGTCTTTTTGCGGCAGAAATTTTTGTCCGAAAGCAGTCATTTTGAGAAACAGATCGTATACTTTGCGGTTGCGGATCATCCATGACCATGCGCTGTACATGGCTCTTTCTTTTCTGTTTGCCGGAGTCACACCCCATGCAGGATCACCTTCGGCAAGCTTTTGACGCAGCACCAGCAGCATTCGCGGAATATCAATGTTTACCGGACAGGCATCCTGACAGGCTCCGCAAAGCGTTTCTCCTAAACAGAGATCTTTTGCTCGATTGATACCCACCAACAGCGGCGTAACCACTGCGCCCACAGGCCCTGAATAGGTAAAACCATAGGAATGTCCGCCAATTTTTCCATAGACCGGGCAAACATTTAGACAGGCAGCGCAACGAATACAGCAAAGCATTTCTCGGAAATCTTCATCGGCCAGCATACGGCTGCGGCCATTGTCAAGAATAACCAAATGAAATTCTTCGGGGCCATCCGCCTGACCCGGATACCGCGGCCCACCGATATAACTGACATAGGTGGACATATTCTGGGCAGAGGCTCCGCGGCAAAGCAGTCGGATCAATACGTCGTGATCCTCTAATCGGGCAACCACTCTTTCCATACCCATAAACGCAATATGGATTTTCGGCATGGTCGCGGCCATTCGGATGTTGCCCTCATTGGATACCGTTGTGATGTGTCCGGTTTCGGCACAGGCTAGATTGCAACCAGAAGCGCCCATATCAGCCGATAGAAATTTTTCGCGTAATGCTTTGCGGGCCGCCTGGGTCAGCTTTGGTGGATCCGTAATAAAGGGGATATCCAATTTTTCAGAAAAAAGTTTACCGACATCGTTTCGGGTTTTATGAATTGCCGGTGCAATGATATGGGATGGATGCTCACCGGCCAATTGGATGATATATTCACCCAGGTCGGTTTCGGTCACATCTATACCGGCTTCAATAAACGCATTATTCAGACCGATTTCTTCGGTCACCATCGATTTTCCTTTAACCACCCCTTTGACATTATGTCTGCGTGCGACTTGAAGAGAATAATCAACAGCATCCTGCCCATCTTGCGCAAAAAAGACATGTCCACCATTTTTTTGGATATTCGCAGCCAGTTTTTCCAAAATAATATCCAAATTCTCGATGGTATCCATCCGGATATCATGGGCCTTGAATCGTAAACCAGGCCCCTCCGGAAGATTCTGGTAGGCTAAAGCCGTGGCAGTTCCAAATCGCTGCTGAAGATCCTCAAGCGCGTTTTGCAAAACCTGATTTTTAATCGCCCGTTTGGCTTCAGACAAATAATTTTCGGTTGTAATCTCGGCCATAGCAACGTGTTCCGGGTTTCGGGTTTCGGGTTTGGAGTTGCGCGTTGCAGGTTGCGCGTCTTGAGTTGCGGGGTGTAATCAATTCGCTGTGAATTAATGCGCACCGCGCAACCCGTACTCGCAGCATTCGCAAACGGGCGAATCCAATTCTCATTTAGTTTAATTTTCTATATTGAAGAGAGAATTTGTGCAATATGTTTAACCTTTATCTTAGACCCCATGCGGCTCAACATGCCCTGGATGTTCATCAAACAGCCCATATCACATCCGACCACAGTGTCGGCGCCGGATTCGATAATATTTTTCACTTTATCCGTCACCATGGCAGTGGAGATATCCGCATATTTTACCGAAAATGCCCCGCCAAACCCACAGCATTGATCTGAATTATTCATCTCGATAAATTCGATTCCTTCCACATGGCGCAGGAGTGTGCGCGGCTGCTCTTTAACGCCGATTCCTCTGAGCAGATGACATGAATCATGATATGTCAGCTTGCCATGAAAATGTGCGCCCAAATCCTCAACCCCGAGAATGTCAACAAGATATTCAGTAAATTCGTAGGTCCGGGCAGCCAAACTCTTTGCACGCTGCAGCCAGCGTGGCTCGGTTGCAAATAATTCCGGGTAGTGATGTCGAACCATAGTTACACAGGACCCTGACGGACAGACAATGATCTCGGCATTCTCGAATACCTGGATAAAATGACGGGCAGCTGCCCGAGCCTCTTTGCGATATCCGGAATTAAAGGCGGGTTGGCCGCAACAGGTTTGGTCCGTCGGACAGCTTGGATTGACATCAAGCTTTCGGAAAATTTGTACCATGGCCTCCCCGACCTCAGGATAAATGGTGTCTACCAGGCATTGAATGAAAAGGGTCACTTTTTTGTTCTCGTGCATAATGAGCACCCCCATAAGGTTTTTGGTGATTCTGGTCAACACTTTTCTAATACCCTAATCCAAAAAAACCGGAACCAAAAGAGCAAAATTGAATATTGTCTATCAACAATCTATCCTTTCAGGATATTAAAGAATATGCTAAAATATTTAATGTCTTAAGAGATATTATCAATAGATTCGGAATTCATCTTTATGGCTGAAGTCAGTGATAAAAGAAACGCTCTGATCGAACTCATCAACAAAATTGAACAATTAGGGCAATTTCAAGACCGGATAGATTTCCCTGCCAATATTCGTCAAATTTGGCGGGTGTTTTTAAGCGATTTAAAAAATCTCATTGATGTGGAGGTATGTGCATTATTTTTGGTCGATGACGATACCCATGAATTCGCGCTGCGCTATGCATCTCCTGAAAACAAACGGTCAGTTTGTCAGAAAGAAATCAATTTCCAAATCGAATGCGGCACTTTCTCCTGGATAATCAACAGAAGACAACCTGCTCTAATTCCCGCACTGGCATTTGAAAACGATGCAACCATCATTATGTTACCCCTCACTTCTACGAAACGAACACTTGGCGTGGTTTTATTGGTCACTTCCATTCAAGAAAGTTACATCACCCAAGAAAATATGAAACTTTTGACCATGCTGGCGAAACAATACTCTCTGATAATGGAAAACACGATTTTGTATGAGCGTCTGAGGATGAAAAATAGATCTTTGGAAAGGGCCAACGGAGAAATCCGGCTTTTATCCAGAACCGATTCACTCACCGGATGCTATAACCGCGGCTATTTGAACGAACATCTTCCCCATGAGATTAAGCGCGCAATGCGATACAATCATTGGCTTTCCATAACCTTATGCGACATCGATCATTTTAAAAAAGTAAACGACATGTTCGGGCATCAATGCGGGGACCTTGTGCTCAAGGAATTGGTCCAATGCATCATAACACTAATCAGATCGGATATGGACTGGCTGGCGCGATACGGAGGAGAAGAGTTTTTACTGGTGTTGCCCGAGACGAGCGTAGGAAATGCCAGCCGGATGGCAGAACGTCTTCGCAAACATATTGCAAAAAAGATAATAGAGTGGGACGGAGAAAAGATATCGATTACCGCAAGCTTTGGTGTGACCGGATTTAAGGCCTCCAAGCCATTTGAGAAAATTTCACCCGAAGACCTCATCAACACTGCCGACCAATACCTTTATCAGGCAAAAAATGAGGGTCGAAATAGGGTTAGGCGTGGACATTTTCAAATTTTCGATTAGAACTTGCAAAGATTATTGTTTTTACATTTTGAAGAGACGAGCTTAGACTAAATTTATCTTTCAATGAATATTCTATTTTTTCTTCTTTGCGGTTTTCTCTTTGGGTAGGATCTTTTTTAAACCTTCTTCAACCGCTCGCCGAATGATATCAACCTTAATTGGTTTTGTCAGATAATTGTCAAAGCCAACGGCATTTAATTTTTCCATATCATACAGATCGCTGTGGCCGGTAAGCGCAATAATAAGGGTTTTTGAGTTAGTTTCTCTGACCCGTTGACAAAATTCCACCCCATCCATATCCAGCATAATTAAATCCGTGATGATCACCGGAAATTCTTCGTCGGCTAAAATGGACATCGCAACCTCAGGAGATTCTGCCGTCTTGACGTCATATCCGACCTTGGAAAGAAGCTTTTTCAGCAAATCTCTCTGAAAATCCTCATCATCGACAACTAAAATTTTTGTTTTCATTTTTATTTGAACCACCCAAACTTATTGTTTGGTAAATCGGCAACATAGATATTCGAAAGGTCATCCTAATCAAGGCAGCCTTTTGAAAACTATTTTTTGCCTTCTATTCACGTTATTTCAAGCTATTATCAAGGCTCATCCCAAATTTCACCCCAATCCCTTGAGAAGATGCCCTCACAATCTCGCCACCAATTTTTATGTGATCCTCAGAATCGGGAAGCTTAAAAGAGAGCGTGATCTGTTGTCCGACGGAAAGGGCGTCCCTGGTTTCAACAAACAATCCACCAGAGCTTATGTTCTGAATGTACCCGCTTGAGACGCGATCCGGGGTAGCAAAATTTACGTCCATAAAATATTTTTTGCGAGGATGTTTCCTTCTGCCGGCCATATATTTTTTTTCAAGATACTTTAAAAGCTTGCGGCGCTCATCCAGGGGCATAGCTGATATCAGCTTGGTTATCCGAGCTGTCAGGGCTGAGATGTTAGGTTTTTCAGTTGATTTGGAATTAGATGCTGCCATATATCAGGTAGAGGTGCTATAGTTTGATAGTAAACATTTTAAGCAGACATGGTACGAGAGGAATTGGTTAACGTTAATCATGCTATATTTGGATTTTATAAGAAAAACTAAAAAATTGTCAAATAATGATTTATTATTCTTTCAAAATTTGCATTTATCCCTTATTTTTGATTACTTTTTCTCAAGCTTCACCGCAATTGCATAGCGTCCGGGGCCGACATAAATTAGACCAAAAAATACGGCCGCAAGTCCTAATGACCATAACATTAACGTTTGATAACCGATACGGAAATAATTTAAGAAATATAAAGAAAAAAGAATAAATAAAACGGTGCAAGCAGTTCGAAAAAAGTAACCGAATACAAAGCTGATCGCACCCAACGCTTCGAGAAGCAACATTGCAAAACCAAAAAATACCGGCGGCAAACCAATGTTGATGAAATTTAAAGTTGTCCCGACATTGGCCCACGCGGGTGAACCATCAAATAATTTCGGTAAAGAATGAATCAAAAGTATGGCCGTCAAACCCAGCCGCATAAGTAACAAGCCAAAGTTGGCTCTGTGATCCTGCGTATTGAACACCGTGGCCTCCAGCTTATGGGGTAATATATTTATTGTCTGCTAACCATCATAGTGAAATATAAGCCGCATCGTTTATTTTGATTGCTCAGAATACTTATAATATAGTATTTCACACTCACAAAATATATCAACCCAAAAAAATTGACTTTACCATAGAGGAGGTGAATTATGTCCCTTAAAACACTTAAATGGGCAGCAATTCTTTGTTTCATAATTGCCATGGTCGTTCTTCTGGTTGGCGGTGTGTCGATGAAAAAAGATCTGCCACCCTACCCGGGAAAGGTGGTTGACCCCGACGGCAGCGTCCTTTTCGAGAAATCCGATATTTTCGCAGGACAAAATGTCTATCAGCGCTATGGTCTGATGGATCATGGGGCGGTCTGGGGACATGGGTCCCAGCGGGGTTCGGAGTTTTCCGCAACCACCCTTCATATTGAGGCCGAGGCGGTGGGCGATTACATCGCCCAAAAAGAGTACGGCGAACCATATGCACAACTCGATGATCTTCAAAAGGAAATCATCGATGTCAGAACCAAAAACGAGGTGAAAACCAATCGGTATGATGCCGCCACTGACACGCTGACCTTAACCGCCGCCCAGGTGGAGGCTCTCAAAGCGGTTTACCGACATTGGGAAAAAACATTTAAAGAAGGTGAAACCCGCTATGGTTTTCTTCCCAACACCATCGGAGATGAAAAGCAACGCCTTCAGATTTCACGCTTTTTCTTCTGGACCGCCTGGGTGGCCTCAACCCTTCGTCCGGGAGAAGATTACACCTACACCAACAACTGGCCGGCTGACCGCAGGGTGGGAAATGTTGCCAGCACGGAAACCTACTTCTACTCCATCGCCGGTGTCCTCGCCTTGTTTCTGGTCCTGGGGCTGTTTGTCTATTTTATACATAAATACGGTCTGTGGTACGGTGCGGCCAAAGGGGTTCCCCTGTCAGAAAAGCTGATTGATATGCCCCTGACTTCCAGTCAATTTAAAGCCGCCAAATTCTTTGTGGTGGTCATTTTGTTGTTTTTGCTCCAGACCAGCTTCGGGGGGTTACTGGCCCATTACACCATCCATCCGGCCAGCTTTTTCGTACCCGGTGTGGCCAAACTGATTCCTTACAGCTGGGCTAAAACCTGGCATTTGCAATTGATGGTCTTCTGGATCGCCACCACCTGGATTGCCTCGGCCATTTATCTGGCCCCCATCATCGGTGGAAAAGAGCCGGCCAAGCAAGGATTTTTGGTTCAGCTCCTTTTCGTTGCCGTCTTGATCGTTGCTCTGGGAAGCCTTTTGGGGGAAATTTTGGGCATCAAAGGTTTGCTGGGGGATTTGTGGTTCTGGCTGGGCCATCAGGGCTGGGAATTTCTTGAATTGGGTCGCATTTGGCAAATCCTGCTCTTTGTGGGCCTGATTTTCTGGCTGTTGATCGTATACCGGGCCGTCGGCAATCATCTAAAACGCCACAAGGATGAATTCAGCGCTCTGATCTGGTTTTATGTGTTCAGTGCGGTGATGGTGGTGGCGTTTTTTGGTTTCGGGCTTTTTTACGGCAAGGGATCCCATCTCACCATGGCAGACTACTGGCGCTGGTTTGTGGTTCATCTCTGGGTGGAGAGCATCTTTGAGTTCTTCGGCATTGCGATCATCGCGGTGCTGATGGTGGCCATGGGGCTTGCCACGGCAAAGGCGGCCTTAAGGGTGGCCTATTTTACCGCAGCCCTCACTTTCTTGAGCGGCATCATCGGAACCGCTCATCACTATTTCTGGTATGGCGGCCCCTCTTTCTGGGTCGGATGGGGCGCCATATTCTCTTCCATGGAACCCGTACCGCTAATCACGCTGGTGGTTCGCGGGTTAATGGAGTACAGAGACATTCGTAAAGAAGGCAGGGAATTTTCATATAAGTGGCCCATGTATTTCCTGGTGGCCGCCTCTTTCTGGAACTTCCTGGGTGCCGGCGTCTTTGGATTCCTGATTAATCTTCCCATTATCAATTACTATGAGCACGGAACTTACCTGACCATGCACCACGGCCACACGGCCATGTTCGGAACCTACGGCATGCTTTCCATCGCCCTTCTGCTGTTCTCCTGGCGGGGACTGGTCGACAAGGCCCATTGGAAAGATGGCATCCTGAAACTCTCCTTCTGGGGTCTCAACGGAGGTCTTTTCCTTTTGGCCATGGGCACCCTCCTGCCGATCGGAGCCATGCAGGCCTGGATCTCCTTTACCGACGGTCTCTGGGTTGCAAGAAGTGCGGACTTCTTCGAGAGAGGAGCCGTTACCTTGCTCGGAAACCTGCGCGTCATTCCGGACCTCATGATCATTGTTCTGGGAGTTCTGCCATTGGCATATTTTCTGATCACAACATACCCGCGCCTGAAAGCGGTGGAAATCAAAGACGATGAATCCGTGTGGGACCGGTTAGGCATAGAGCTCTAACAGACCCAGGGCCCGGTTCGAGTAGAATCGGGCTCCTGTTTTTATTTAGAAGTGATTTCAAGACCCCTGTCATAATGGCAGGGGTTCTTTTATTTGGGCAGTAGAAATTTATCTGGGATAATACCGACTAATGTGGTAAATTGTGCAGTAGTCAATTATCATATGAAATTTTTAATTTGTGTCCGTCATGCCGGTCCCGGATCAAGTCCGGGATGACGGATCCGTCATCCATTGTTTTTCAACTGCGATGCGCTGCAAACAAAAGGATCTGGATATAGATGAACGACTTCTGGACCTGGTGGCAACATTTGCCTGAAAACATAGATCCGGTTCTTTTCCAGATCGGTTCGTTCCGGCTCCAGTATTACGGGTTGATGTATATCGTTGCCTTTGCCCTGACTTTTTTTCTGGCGCTGTACCGTATAAAACGGGAGCCTCGCTTCGAAATTTCAACCGATCAACTCAAAGACGTGATGGTCTATTTGATCATAGGCCTTATCATCGGAGCACGGTTGGGATACGTGGTGTTTTATAATTTTTCCTACTATCTCAAGCATCCGCTCGAAATATTTCTGCCATTTTCATTTTCCAACGGCTTCACCTTTACCGGCATATCCGGCATGTCCTATCACGGCGGACTTGTTGGTGTGATTTTCGCAGGTTGGCTTTATGTGCGCAAAACTCAATTGAATCCCTGGGACATCATTGATTTGTTTTTCCCGGCAGCTCCATTGGGATATACGTTTGGACGACTCGGAAATTTTATCAACGGTGAATTATATGGCCGGGTGACGTCTGCAAAAATAGGGATGTATTTTCCATTGGCACCAACCAAAGAACTCAGACATCCGTCTCAGTTGTATGAAGCCCTTTTTGAAGGCATTTTTCTATTTGCGGTGTTGTGGAGTGTGCGCAAAATCAAATTGCCCAGAGGCGCCATGATCGCATTATACCTCGTCGGCTATGGGCTTGTGCGCTTCATCATTGAATATTTCCGCGAGCCCGATGCGCACCTGGGTTTTGTGATCCTTTCGTTTTCCATGGGCCAGGTGCTGTGTTTCCTGATGATTGCCAGTGGGATTGCTCTCTATTTCTATTTATTGCGGAAAAAACAAGCTTAGGTATTCTCGTTTTAAAAGTTTCATATTAAGATTGAACTTCATACGACATCTCAAAACCAAAAGCTTGTATCTACTGTGAAGCATGAACAAAGCGCAGGGTAGGTATTCCAAAGAGTGGATAGTTGCGGTCCACATTACCAATACCCAGCCCCAGGACGTTATTACTGCAAAACAATTGAGGCGCATCAAAGAAGTCATTGAACCCGTAAGGCGCCACGTCATAGTCTGCCAGTGCCATGAAAGGCATTTTCCTTTCAGTCATCAAATCAGCAAAGTGAGGATGCGTGATAGACAGAAATTGAAATCCTTCCGGACCGCAGCCGGTAGCAGATCTAAGATGCTTCCGCAATTGAGATACGGTCATATTTTGAAATCTTTTCCCAGGCTGGATTTTGGCCCAATAAAAACCTTTCGGCCTGGTCGGTGCGCCCGGGCGCAGTCGTATATTCTCCGGCTTCTTAAAGTCAATATACTCACACTGCCATGTCTTCCCCCTTCTGCGTTTGAGAGCATACTCCCAGGCCAACTGGCCGGAGACAACCGTGTCTGCATTGCCGCAGCCGTCATCGCCAAAGCCGTAGAACAAAACCGTACCCACAAACCCATGACTTCGGTCCTCAGCGGTCAGAGTAGACGGAAGCAATGCCGCCGCCCTATCAAATTCCGCTTCGCTGATGCCCCAGTCCATCTTGCGACTGGCTTTGCGCCAGGTGTTGATCTGAACGGCAACGGGAAGTATCTGATTGCCGGCAACGTCCGGTGGTTCTTTCAAAAATAAGTTTTTCAACCAGGGTATGGTCAACATGGTTTGTTCTTATCAGGCAGCGGCGGCCTCTGCCGCCACAGGCGGCGGTTTGAACCGTCGCAACCTCAACGCATTAGTTACCACCGTTACCGATGAAAGTGCCATGGCACCGGCTGCAAAAATGGGATTGAGCAGTATTCCAAAGAAAGGAAAGAGCGCACCGGCGGCAACCGGAATCAATATTGTATTGTAAGCAAACGCCCAGAACAGATTTTGTTTGATGTTGCGAATGGTGGCTTTGCTTAAAGTGATTGCTGTTACCACACCTGTCAGCTCTCCGCTGATCAGCGTAATATCAGCAGACTCCATGGCCACATCGGTGCCGGTTCCGATAGCAATGCCAACATCGGCCTGGGCCAAGGCCGGAGCATCGTTGATACCATCGCCAACCATGGCAACCTTTTTGCCTTCGGCCTGAAGTTTCCTGACCTCACTGGCTTTGACCTCAGGTAAGACCTCGGCCAGAACTCTATCGACACCGATCTGTTTGGCGATGGCATCGGCAGTCCGCTTATGGTCTCCAGTTAACATGATGACTTCAAGGCCCAAATGGCGCAATGCGGCAACAGCGGCTTTCGAGTTTTCTTTCAAAGTGTCCGCCACGGCGATAATGCCTGCGATTTTACCGTCCAAGGCCACCCACATCGGCGTTTTTCCTTCACCGGAAAAATTGTCCGCCTTCTGCTGCAAATGCCCCAGATCAATGTTTCGATCGCGCATTAATTTGGTGTTTCCCAGTAACACCTTTTTTTCCTCAATGAGCGCCTCGATCCCGTGACCGGGAATCGCGTTAAATTCAACCGCATCCTGAAGCCCCAGGCCGTCATCCCCGGCTTTGCGAACAATGGCCTCACCCAGCGGATGTTCCGACCCTTTTTCTGCAGAGCCCGCCATGCGCAATACTTCCTGTACCGGGTACCCTTCGGCCGGAAACACATCTGTAACGGCCGGCTCGCCTTTAGTGATGGTGCCGGTTTTGTCCAGCACGATGGCGTTCAGTTTGTGGGCGGTCTCGAGGGCTTCACCGCCGCGAATGAGAACCCCCTGTTCGGCACCTTTACCCGTTCCCACCATAATCGAAGTGGGGGTGGCCAAACCTAACGCACACGGGCAGGCAATGATCATGACGGCCACAAAATTCAGTACGGCGTAGGTTAACGCCGGCATCGGTCCGAAGAAATACCAGACGATAAACGTGATCACTGCGGCCGCGATGACCCCCGGCACAAAATAAGCGGCGATGATATCCGCCAGCCTCGCGATAGGGGGCTTGGATCCCTGGGCCTCTTCCACCATCTTGATAATTTGAGCCAGCATTGTATCTTTGCCGATCTTGGTGGCCTTAAACTTGAAGGTACCCGTTTTGTTCAAAGTAGCACCAACCACTTCATCTCCAATGGTCTTCTCAACAGGAATGGATTCCCCTGTGACCATCGACTCGTCTACCGCAAAGTGCCCCTCAAGAACAATCCCGTCGACCGGAATCTTTTCTCCGGGCTTCACAATGACCGTGTCTCCAATAAGAACTTCTTCAACCGGAATCTCATGTTCTCCGCCATTCACCACGATCGTGGCCGTTTTGGCCTGCAGGCCGATCAATTTTTTGATGGCCTCGGATGTCTGGCTTCTGGCGCGGGCTTCCAGCAGTCGGCCCAATAGGATCAACACGATAATGGCACCGGCGGTGTCATAGTAAACCGTCGCAACCAGCCCTTCCGCAGAAAAGAGACCTGGAAAAAATGTGGCCAACACGCTGTACAGGTAGGCTGCCGAGGTACCCACGGCAATCAAGGTGTTCATATCGCTGGTCTTATGCCTGGCCGCCGCCCATGCGCCCTTATAAAATTGCCATCCAACCCAGAATTGAACCGGCGTCTGAAGCAGCAGTTGCAGAATAAAATTCGTTTGGGAGCTCAGAGGTATAAGACCGGCAAGTCCCAGCTTATCCCAATGCCCCAAAATGAAAATGGGGGCTACCAGTACAACTCCTGTTAAAAATTTTCTCTGTAACTTTCTAAATTCGGCTTCTCGGGCCTCTTTCTCTTTATCGACAAATTTCTCCTCTTCTTCAACTTCCAACAGCGTGTAGCCGAAAGCCTCCGTCGCCTTGACCAAGTCTTTGATGGTCACCAAACTCGGAATGTACTCCACCCTGGCCTTTTCAGTCGCAAAGTTCACCGTGGCTTCAAGAACACCTGGAACCTCATTCAACGCTGTCTGAACACGGTTTACACAGGATGCACAGGACATTCCTTGAACCGGAAGCACCGCCTTTTGAGTTTTGGCCTCATAACCCAAGTCGTTTACCATCTGTACTATGTCGCTCGGCTTTACCTGGGTCGGGTTGTAGACAACGGTTGCCTTTTCTGCTGCAAAATTCACTTTGGCCTCCGACACCCCATGTATTTGAAACAGACCTTTTTCAATTCGCGCCACACAACTGGCACAGCTCATTCCGCTGATGGGAAGATCAAAGGTTTCTGTTCGGCTTGCATTTTCTTTTCGCGGTGGTTGAGAAAACACCTTCCTGTTGTGAAATGCCCGCACCTGCTGCTCATTGTTCAGATACTTTTCCGGCGCGCTGTCGAACTGTATCTTGCAGCTTTTGGCACAGAAAAAATAATTTTTATCTTTAAAAACAGTTCTCTCCGCAGCCGATTGCTCATCGACCTCCATTCCACAAACCGGATCAATTGACATAATTTTCATTCCTTTATTCTTTTATGAACATAACTGAGCAAACAATGTGCCAAACGTCATTGTTGGTTTGTGTAGTATGTTAACAGGTTGAATATACATCGAAATTTAATTTAGTCCGGATTTAAATTGGGCATTGAACCAAAAATCAACCATCGATTCTCCCCCATCACTGCAAAAAAAATTCGCAGCAAGGCTGTAAAAAGCTGTTTTGTGTGGATAAAAATTATACACTCAACTATCAACTTCCAACTAGTATCCATCTGAAAAACCCATTTCCCCTTTCCTGGCGGGAGGGGATCAAGGGGAGGGGGCGGAAATACAATTATTAGAACGATGGCACGAATTAGTTTCCAATTTGGAAATGCGCAATTTTTTCGATTGACACTATTCGGCATGCATTTTGCTCTCGGAAAATAGAATATTATATATTCAAGATTGAATCTTGCGGTCAGGAAATAAGCATGCTAGAAGATAAGGGCATAGATAAAATTACCGAGGTTGCCGGAACCTATCCAGATATGAGTAATGGCCAGGGCAAAATCTTTAAGTCTGGAAATGTGATCGATGAAAAATATGTGATTCTGGACTTTATTGGAAAAGGGGCGTTTGGAGAAGTCTATCGTGCGCATCAGCTGAACCTTCAACGTGACGTCGCCATTAAAGCGGTATCGCAACAATGGCTGCAATCCCTTGAAGTAGACGAAGCAGAGATCGACGCCACCTTGCAGCGTTTCAGACGTGAGGCACAGGCAATGGCCCGGGTACGCCATCCCAATGTTTTGCAGACTTTCGATCATGGAACCCTAACGGTTAAAAAAGGGGAAGCAGATTATCCAGTCGAATTCATCGTTATGGAGTATATTCCGGGGCAAACCCTGCGCCATACCATGTCGGAGGAGGGTTTTTATCCGGAACAGGAACTCGTGAAGGAATGGTTGCGAGATTATTACTTGCCGATGCTCGATGGGGTAGCGGCGATTCATGCACTGGATATCGTCCATCGTGACCTGAAACCCGAAAATGTCTTGATGGACGGAAAGACGCCTAAAGTCGCCGACTTTGGACTGGCACGCTCCAGCCGCCTGAAACCCGTTACCCAGTCTCTGGAGGTCAAAGGCACTGCCCATTATATGTCACCGGAACATTTTTTTGACTTTCGCAAAGCCGATCAGCGCGCAGATATTTACTCGTTGGGGAAAATTCTTTTCGAAGCGATCGCCGGAAAAATCGGTGAAGGAACTATCCCTTTCAAAACAGCCGGATTACCAAATGCCGATACGCCGTTTTTCCAAAAATTGGACAGGCATATACAAGATTCCACCGCAGAGAATAAAGAAGAGCGATTGAACTCCATTGAACAACTCAAAAGCGCTCTGCTGGATACGATTGCCACCCCTGAAAAAGACCAAATAAAAATAGTCTCAACGAAACCGGATCGATTATCAATCCTGCATCAGCCCAAATGGATCTGGGCCGGAATTGTCTTTGCGGTGATATCGGTTTTCGCCATGACAATCTGGCATTTGATCGGAGAACCGGGGAAATCACCACCATTCCGTATCCGTCCCCGGATTACCGGGAAGCCGGTATCCTCTTCGGAACCTTTAAAAAAACCTCAAGTTAGTCTGTCGGCCCAGAGCCCACCGGTGCAAACGGTTCTGGCGGAAGACGGCGCCACACTCCACTTTATTCCTGGGGGCACTGTTACGTTGTCCGAAAATATCGGTTTAACAGCAAAAACCCAACTATCGGTAAATCCATTTTACATGGATGAAACCCAGGTGACCAATCATCAATATATAGAATTTTTGAACCATAATCTTTTAAAAATAGAAGTGGAGCGAGGAGTGGTTCGAGTAGAAGATGAAATCTGGCTGCTGTTAGGAAATGTCAGGGAGGAATATGAACCGATAGTTTTTCGAGACGGTAAATTCAAAGTAAACAATGTACGCTATGCATCGCTTCCGGTACTTCGGGTCACAGCATATGGTGCCGCCGCCTATGCCCGGTTTTACAACCGGCGCTTGCCGACCTATTCCGAGTGGCTGCTTGCGCTCGGCAATAACGGGGGACTTAAACAAGCACAACCGACCGATGAATCCACTGATTCTTCTGAAGAAATGAAAATGGAAGGCATGCATGCACAAATGCACGAACAATCGCAAACCGATGCGTTAACAACCAAAAGGCCGGCGAGCAATTTATCGCCGGTGATAAATTATCAACCAAATAAGTACGGAATTCGAGGGTTGAATAAACGTATCAAAGAATGGGGACTGTGGATTTCCCAGTCAAGCTCCGGAGAGAATATTGAAGACACTGAATATGTGGTTCTACCAACGACAATTTTCCGGCAACCCTGGGAAGCTTCTGAAGAAGTTGGGTTTCGATGTGTTCGGGAAGTCAATATTGAAGGATAAAGTTGTAATCCGAAACTTTTTATCCTCTAAATTACTGAGCCAAACCAATTCTGATAAAAACCGGCAGATAACTTTCCCAATTGAAAGAGGCAACGACCTAATCAATAACTTTAATCACGGCAAGGGTAATATCGTCTTCCTGTTTTGCTGAGGCCCGAAATTCCTGCACTGCATGGATGATTGACGTGAGAATTGTATCTGCTGTGGCGTGGGCATGTTGTCGGATAAGCGCCTCTATTCGGTCTTTACCGAACATTTGACCCGACTCATTTTGCGTTTCCCTTAAGCCGTCGGTTCCAATCAGAAGTATCTTTCCTTCAGACAGATCGAGAATACCACCCTTTCGATAGATATACCCTCCATCGACTCCAAGAGCCATTCCCTCTCCACCGAGTTCTTCAAAAGAACCATGAGACGGGTCATAAAGCAGGGCGGGATCGTGGCCGGCTCTTAGCCAGCGCAGAATTTTCTTATCGGTATCGATGACTACATAAAAAAGCGTCATAAATTGGCCGGTTTCACCGGTATCACGGGCAACTAATCGATTCACGTCGGTAATAACTTCAGCAATGTTGCCAGGTTGGGTCACTCTGCTTTTCAAAAATGCTCTGACTGAGGCCATCAGTAATGCAGCCGGAATGCCATGACCGCTGACATCTCCGACCGCAATTCCGATGCGATCGGCATCCCGACCATTAATTTCTAAAAAATCATACAAATCACCACCGGTTTCATCACAATAAATGCTGCTTGCGGCAATATCTAGTCCTTTTATTTCGGGCATTTTCTTAGGAAGGAGATTTTGCTGAACTTCCATGGCAAGGTTCATTGCTTGTTTCATCTCCATTCGTTCCTTGAGTTGATCGACCATTGAATTAAAACTGCGGATCAATTCTCCTACCTCGTCGCGAGTCTTTACAGAAAGCGGCTCTCCATACTCACCGCCGGCAACCCGCTCGGCAGCTTTAGAGACTTCTTTAATGGCAACCACCGTTCGGCCAGTGACCATCTTGATTAAAACCACAATCAGGAGAATAAATCCAATCCCGATAGCAATATAATAAAAGCGAAAGCGCACGATGGGTGAAAGAATTGCTTTACCTGGAGCAATCATCACCAAACTCCATGGGGCTTCCTGAAGTTTATAGAAACCACTTACCTCCTTTGGTGGATGCCCTTCTCCAAGAATTGTTCCATAGGACTTTGTTTTCATCGCTTTTACGGTTTCGAGCCTAAGCGGGTCGTCGCTGTCAGATAATGACTCGCGCTGAACGGTTGCCGTGCTGGTAAGAATCTTGCCACTATCACTCACCAAATACGCTTCGTTACTTTGCCACCATCCGGACTCACGAACGTTTTTAATCAACACCTCGAAATCCAGAACTACCTCCAACCTGCCGATAGATTGGCCGGTTTCGTCATTCAGATCTGAAATTAGTGAAACTGTCTCATGATCTATGGCATCGTCATAACGCGGTGGCGTAATTTCCCGTATGCGGCCACTGTGAAATCTTCTCATTATCAAGTGCCGGGCGGCCATCCCCTGATGTCGGCCGGCAGCCATGTGGCCCATTGGGGGTATTTGACCGTCAGATTGACCTGTTGGCGGCGATTGGTTGTCATTCCAGGTCAAATGAACGTGATTGACGCTCTCCTGCTTTTTCATTTGCTCAATGGCCCAAAATTGAAGCATGAAGGTATCCTGACCCCCGGCAACTTGATTAAATATTAGAATCCAGTCCTTTGTACGCGCAAGGCGCATGTCAACCTGGTGAGCGGCTCGCTGCAGTTTAAGGATGGCCGCTTCCCGCCATTGGTATAGGAAGAGATTTCGGGCAAAAATGAATACCACAAATCCCATGACGATCAGCAAAAACGCCACCGGTAATATTAAAAAAATTGAAAGCCGCTGCTGTAAACTCCTTGGCTGAATCATTCAGTTGGGCCTCCTTTAAAAGTGGAAAAGATTCGTCTTTACATTTTACCAGAGCTTCATTTTTTTCTGTTTACCAACTGTCTCCCGGATCTTGCCCAGGCTTTCATTCCCCCTTCAAAATGAAACACATTGGTATACCCCATGTTTACCAGTCTTTCGGCGGCAATATAGCCCATTGGCCCTGTCATGCAGTATACAAACATCTTCGCATCCTTATCTTTTGGTAGTTCGTTTCTATGCTGATCGATCATGTTAACTCTTCATTTTCTCCATAGGAAATCATCAGGCCATTAGCCATGATAACCAATATAGTAATAACCATTAAATAGCAATCTCACAAAAATATAAGGGCGGATCAAAGAACCGCCCTTATGTCAAGGAAGTAAAAGGAGGTTAACAGATGTGGGCCTATATTATCGCCAGCAGGCGCCCGGGTAATGTTAACCATAGCCCATGTGGTCCATTTCCATGAATCCCCTGCCAGCGTTGGGGTTAATCTTTCTCATCTTTATCAGGTGGTCGATGTGTTTCTGATCCAGTTTGGCCTCAAGATCAGATATTTTCTTATGCAGTTCTGTTGCTTTCTCAGTATCAGGATTATCTTTTCTCAATTATTCCGTTTTATCCAATCTCAAAGATTTCGTTCTCTTGCTGCCACATAATTGAGCAAACAATGTGCCAACCCCTTTGGATTATCGCAAAGTACCTATAACAATCTAATTTTATGTAAAATATTATTATTGGCAATATAAAAAGAAAAAAGACAACCTAGGCAACTTCTAATTATTTAAAAAGACGCGCATTTTTTAAGCAGCAATGCTTGGATACGTGGGTATTATTTACCCATCAGACCCCATTGGATGTGATCAATTTTGCTTCTAATAAACACCAGAATCTGAAAATTTAGTTATAAATCGAACCGTTAGATATTAATGGCAATTTTGGCACACCTATTGCGTTTATATTCATAAAAAGGAGGTAACATCACCCCACTATATTTTTTAATAGGAGATCAACATGGCAAAAAAGAAAGCCTGGGTTACTGATGTCAGTGGAAATGGTTGGACTCAGGTGGTTATTGATAGAGGAGATGCATGCAACCACTGTGAAGCATCCCAGTTCTGTCACTCTATTTCAATGGGAGAAAACCTATGTTATCCAAGAAATCCATATTAATTGTCGATGACGATATCACACATCGTACCATGCTGCGGATTCTTCTAGACTGGAATTATGAAATATTTGAGGCAGATGATGGATCAGTGGCACTTGAAAGGATACAGGGCGATTCTTTCGATCTGGTTATCATGGACATACGAATGCCTAACGTATCCGGCTTGGAAGCACTGGATGCAATAAAAACTCTCAGGCCGGAGATTCCGGTGGTCATGATGACAGCGTATTGGTCTGATCAGATAGCCAGAGAAGCTCGAAAAAAGGGCGCTTTTGATTACCTTCCTAAACCTTTCGATTTCGATGAGTTGCAACAAACCATAGAAAGGGCTATGGCCACTTAACATTATATGCCGCAGGCACAGCCATAAAATTGTATTTTTCCACCAATAGCTCTATAAATTTCTGTTCCCGCTGTTCTGAAACCTAGTGTATAAATTTCATCCGTGATACGTATGATTAAAAATTCCCTCAATTTTGAGAAGAAGCTTTTGAAAAAAGTTTCAGATACTCTTCGTAACCCTCTTTTTTCAGATCTTCCTTGGGGATAAATCGAAGCGCAGCGGAATTGATGCAATAGCGCAAGCCCGTTGGCGGAGGCCCGTCCGGAAAGACATGCCCCAGATGTGAATCGCCGTATTTGCTTCTGACCTCGGTCCGAACCATAAACAGGCTGCGGTCTTCATGCTCCACGATGTTGCCCGGCACCAGAGGTTTGGTGAAGCTGGGCCATCCTGTTTTGGAGTCATATTTGTCCAATGAGCTGAACAAAGGTTCCCCGGAAACAATGTCAACATAAATTCCCTCTCTTTTATTATCCCAGTACTCATTGTTAAACGGCGGCTCGGTGCTGTCTTGCTGGGTTACTTTGTACTGCATGGGAGTCAACTTTTTTTTCAGAACTTCGTCGCTCGGTTTGGAATATTTCGAATTTGACTGCCCAGCGGCCTTTTCCTCCGGCATCTTGCCCCAGATGCTTTCAATGAACTGATCCCGTCCGGAGCCGGAGCGGTAGAATTTGTACCGAATGGGATTCTTTTTGTAGTAATCCTGGTGGTATTCCTCTGCCGGGTAAAAGTTTCGCAGTGGAATAATTTCGGTGACAACCGGGCGTTTAAAGGTGCCGGATTTTACCAGATTTTCTTTAGATTTTTCAGCCAGGGCTTTCTGTTCTTCGCCATTGTAAAAGATGGCCGAGCGATATTGCGAACCCCGATCGACAAACTGTCCGCCAGCGTCGGTCGGATCTATGTGCCGCCAGAAAACTTCCAGCAGTTCATCATAAGTTACCTTTGCAGGATCGTATAAAACCTGCACCGCTTCGTAGTGCCCGGTCATTCCCGAGGAAACCTGCTCATAGGTCGGGTTTTCCTCATCACCACCGGTATAGCCGGATATGACTTCGACGACACCGTCGATTTTCTCAAAATCCGATTCTGTGCACCAAAAGCAACCCCCGGCAAAGGTGGCTTTAGCCAAATTTTTTGCATCGTATGTTTTTTCCATCTCACTCATCCCTGCCTGCTTTTGACTTCCTGAATATTGAACTCCAAATAGGATCAGTCCTATTGTGATGGCAATTCCAATGATAATTGATGTTTTCATTGCATTACTCCTATTTTACAATGGCTTCAGACGACTTTAAAACGCCCAGCCGATTTTGATTGGTTTTCGGGAGATAACCGGGAATGCGGGTGCATACATTTTATTTTGCAGTTCCCAGGTAAGTTCCCGCATCTTTTAAAGCTTTCTCCATTTGGTCGATACCAATTACTGCAGGATCATACCAGACGGTGTTTGTTTCCTTGAAATCATGAAATCCGTTGTTAACGAGTTCGACCCCTTTCAGTCCTTCCAGGACTTCTTCGCCCACATCGTATCAACTGACAAAGAAGACAACCTTGGACCATTCAGAATTTTCAGCGCTTAACAGCACATTATCGAAAAATACGGGCATGGGGATCAGCACCAATGCCGACAATAAGAGTGTACCCAATATTTGTTTTCTTTTCATTTTGTTCATCTCCTGACAACCGCGTCTGACTATCAACCTCGATGAATCATTATTTTTGAGCCGTAACTTTATAGACGTACTTGACCCAGTCGCCGCCATAATACCCTTCCGCCACAACACGCAGCGGAAAACCATGCTTCTTAGGTAAAACCTTGTCATTCACATGATAGGCCAAAAAGACGTTACCGGAGCGGATATCCTCTATGGGGAATCTTTCTGTTTTTTCATAGCTTCCCTTCGGGCCGCTGAAAGACACATGCGTTACCTCCGGGCTCACCTGGGCCATTTCCAATAATTTTGCGACGGATACCCCTTCCCAGCGGGCATGGTAAGCAAAAAATCCCGGGCAAATCAAAAGAATATCTCTCTTCACTGAAGGTATTTCAACGACTTGCGAATACGCGAGTTTGATTGTGCGTTGGACCAGGCCGCCTATTTCAAGCTGCCACTTGTTCAAATCGACCTGATGATCGTCCAACCCCATGGTCTCGAATTCTTCCAGGGGCGTCAGGTCCAGATTTTGCGTGTCCAAGTCTGCAGGGTTTTTCCCGACAAGGGATTCCATGCGGGTTCCTTTGGGCAGTATAACTTTTTTAACCTTGGCCCAAACCAATCGGAGCCCTGTGGCAAGCGGACTGAAAAAAACTCCCATACCGGCGAAAAATCCCAGCATCCGTTTGATGAATTGACGTCGTTTTTCCATGGCAATCTCTTTCTGAATATTATCCTTATTGGCTTGTTTTCTATTCATATTTGATAAACTTAACCATTGATTGCATTCTGTCGAGAAAGAGCCGCTCTATATGCCTGAGCGGCTCATCGACAAACCTGCCACCGAAACCATCGTCGCTTGGATCAGAAAGTAACCCGCATGATTCACAGAATCATCACGAAAATATAACTTTTCTGTAACAAATAAAATAAAAGCAAGAATTGGATCAGGCAGCGGGACAGGCCGGTAGGAGGAAGGTGAAGGTGGTCCCGAAACCGAAAGTGCTTTCGACATTGATAGGTTTGTTGTGCAATTCGAGGATACGCTTGGCAATGGCCAAACCAAGCCCGGAATACCCTGTTTTTCCTTTTTGAGTTTGATCTCTTTGGTAAAAGCGGTCAAAAATATGCGGCAGGTCTTCCTCGGGGATACCGCAGCCGGTATCGCTGATACGAAAGGACACATCCTCATTTTGTCGACTGAGCGTCAGCCGGATCGAGCCGCCGGCCGGTGTGTAGCGCAACGCGTTCTCTAAGAGGTTTTCGATGACCCGCTCAACCATGGCGATGTCGGCGTTCACGAATGGAAGCCCCGGATTTGGGTTGATTTGAATGGAAATGTTTCTCTCCCTGGCCGATAAATCGAATTTTTGGACCACGTCATGAGCCAGCTCACTGATATTAAACGGTTCATAGCGGACCTGTATTTCACGGGAATCCAGTTTTGCCAGTTCAAAAAGCTCATCGATCAGTTCGCTGAGCCGCTCACAGTGCTGGACGGCAATCTCTAGATGGTGTTTGCGATCTTCTACAGTCAGGCTTTTATCCTTGAGAATAAGAGTTTCGATATAGCCCTGCAGCGTTGCCAGCGGTGTGCGCAGATCATGGGATACGCTGGTTACGAGTTCCCGGCGCAAGGTGTCCGCCTCTTTCAATTTCTCCATTTGCGCCTGGATTCGCTCAACCAGCTGTTTAAAGGTAAACGTTAAACGGTCGATTTCGTCACCCTGCTGCCGATCCGTTCCGCCAAGCGATTGCAATTGACCTGCCGTTTGCTCCATGTCCAAAGAATCCATGACGGAGGCCAGACGCCGCAGTCTGCGGGTCAGGTAGGCAAACAGCATCAAGCCCGTCGCCAGAACAAATAAAAGGCTTGCCGCAATCCACCAGAAACTTAATTGCATAATATAGCTGCCCTTTAATTTCTGGGCGATGCTGTCGAAAAGCTCGCCTCCCAGGATGATGTACAAGTATCCTTGAAGCGGACCCTGCTCCGGGATGCGGGCTGTGGTGAACACTTTTTTCCTTGCGGGGTTGCGGGGATCATCTCCTGTCAGCGGAAACACCGGGTCGGTTTCAAACCACTTCTTAATTGGCTCCAAGTCAACCTGATCCCGTTTCACTTTGCCCGGAGGGGCCGAATAAGCCAGGATCTTACCGGTGGGATTGAGCAGGTACACTTCAATGCCGGGATTCACTACCATCAGCATATCAAAGATTTCCTTGAGACCCTTCTGGTTAATTTGATGGTCGGTCATCAGGATCTTTTGGACAACAATTTGTTTGGCCAGATTTCGATTGAGTTTCTGGATGACCTCCTGTTGATACATATCGGAGGCGAACTGAGTTAAAATGACCATGGATATCCCCAGCAGGCAAAACAATCCCAGCAATGCGAGAGCCAGTTTTGAGTACAGTGATTTTACCATGATCGTCTTATTCTTTCGGAATTTCCATTTCGGCAAATTTATATCCTACCCCCCAAACCGTAAGTATGTAAGTGGGGTGAGTGGGATCTTTTTCGATCTTGGCGCGCAGCCGATTGATATGCGAATTAACCGTATGCTCGTAGCCGTGATACCCGTAGCCCCACACCCTATCTAACAGCTGAGAGCGAGTGCAGACATTTCCCGGGTTGCGCGCAAAATACAAAAGCAGATCGAACTCTTTTGCAGTGAGATTGAGGGATTTGCCCTCCAAGGTCACGCTTCTTTTTTCTGGATCTATCACCAGGTCTCCGGCCCGAATGACATCCGGCATATCCACTTTTGCCCCATTTGTCAGCCCTTCTATTCGCCTTAAAATCGCTTTTACCCGTGCCAGCAGTTCTCTGATACTAAACGGCTTGGTAAGGTAATCGTCCGCCCCGATCTCCAACCCAACCACCCGGTCCATTTCCGAAGACTTTGCCGTGAGCATTAAAATAGGCACATAAGAAGATTTACGGCGCAGACGCCGGCAGATTTCCATGCCGTCTAAGCCCGGCAGCATCAAATCCAGAATAATTAAATCGTAATTATGGGAATCCGCCTTGGCAAACCCCGAGATGCCGTCAAATGCCGTCTCCACCTGAAATGCTAAATCCCGAAGATGGCCCTGAAGAAGATGTACGAGATCCCGATTGTCCTCGATTATTAGAATTTTTTTCGACATATGATTGCTGAAGAAAAAAGAGCTAGAAGGTTATATGCTTAATAACACCGTTAAAATAAACCATTTGTGAAATAATTACAAATTTTCTCAAATTGAATTAAATAATTTGGCCTAATCTGTTTACGATTTATTACCCGAAGAAATAAACGCAAAACCGCCATTTTTTTAAGTCATGGATATTTTTTACCCATCATATACATGCCATTCACCCTAAAACTGAGAAATAATTTTGCACTTGACCGCCATATTTACAGCTAGCAATTACCTAAAACCCCGCTGTACGTAAATTTTTTAATTATATGCATAGATTGACTGAAATTGCCACTTTGTGGCATAATGATTGCATTTAAATTAGTTGGCATTCGAAAATACACATATGGAGGCAAAATAATGAATATATCCGCTAAGAAAAATACAGTTGCCGATCCGGTTTGCGGTATGACTGTGGTACCAAATGAGACGGATATCAGAGCAACTATTGACGGAGAAACTTACTTTTTCTGTGCTGAAGGCTGTCGGAAATCGTTTGTGGAAAACCCACAAAAATTCCTCGATTTTAAACCGGCAAAAAAGAAGGGCTTGTGGTGCCGGTATCTCGAAAGACTGGAAAAAGCCTCGGGTGGCAAAGCGATTAAATGCCATTGAGCAATCTGTGAATGGCCAATAGAAAAATGAGAAAGGAGAAGTTTGCATGAAGACAAAAATGTACGTGCCAATCATGGTTGTTGTAGCCGTGGCTGTAATCGGAGCAACCTCCTATGCCGGCGGCCCCGGCGGTGGTGGTATGGGCGGCGGCAATTCCGGCATGATGGGTGGTGGCCATGGCATGATGGGTGGACACATTATGGCTGAACCGTGGCAAGGACAACCTGGAAACCAATACCAGCCATATCAATATAAGCAAACCGAAACCGAAAAACTGAGAGAAGAGATCCGGCAGAAAAGATATGAACTATCCGATTTGTACCGTTCTGAAAACCCGGATAAGGATCAAATCGATCAGAAAATCGAGGAATTAAATAAACTCGAAGCCGAGTTAGACAGAAGTTTATCCGGCTATTAAATCAACTGATCAGGTTCCACTGGAGATGCTCATAGAAACTGTAGATATACAATAAACAACCGTGTCGTGATTTTCAATCTAATTTAAGGCAGTATGGGAGGCTGCTGACTTCAACGTTAAAGGAGGTGATTCCATGAAGCGTTTTATGATTCCAAGAGTTGCTCACTGCAGTCAAGGATGCTTTAGTTGGCCCTGGGCATGACCTTAAACGGCCAATGTACAATTCGGTCACATTGACTTCATGCAATGTGGGTTTGGTATAACGTGGTGAAAAAATATCGGCTCAGAAAGGAGCAGAAAATGAACTTGAAAACATCCATTCGCAAGGTAATAAAGCACTTCAAACAACACAGGGTATCAGACGATATAATAGACGTTAATGAAGCATCTTACCGTTCAGAAAATACAGCCAATCAAAATGTCAATGACTTTGATTTGATACCGGGCCTGGGAGATGGCATGAGCACGGGAACGGCTCGCTTTATCATTGATCGAAACCTTCCCGAAAATATTGCTGAGCTTTACGATGTGAGAGACTTAAAAAACCGGGGTCGCTATTATATTGCAAAAATAGTTCGACCGGATGGAAGCATAGCCAATGAACTTTTGGTCGATAAACAAAATGGTGCGGTGCATTTTCTTAAAAAATAGTAGCATTGAATCTCTGTACAGTCCTTCCTTTTATAATCCACAATTTTCTCTCCAGAATACTTTGCATAACGATTAAATCTGCTGCTGTCTTACAAAAAGATGGATCATGAACTAGAAGTAATTTAATTACAGGGTAAGGATTTATTCAAATGACATTACCAGAAAAATAGAAACTAGTTTTTGATATTATTGGACAAAAGCCTTGCATGCTATGTGTGAATTGCCTAAAATTGCCAAATAAAATAAGAAAAATCTAAGCAAAAGCTGATATTTTGGATATGTTCATCAATGCGAATTCTTCATATTAAAAAGCTTTATTTACCTGCATTGTCAATTGTCGCAGTGGTATTTCTTTTGCTGGTACTTATAAGCATATCTACCTACCGCAATCTGGATCGCGAAAAGACCATGGCAAGGCATTTTCTGTACCGCCAGGGTGGTGCAGTGATCCGTGCCATTGAAGCCAGTGCCCGCACCGGCATGAAAACGCTGATGTGGCAGGAAATTTCTTTGGGCAATCTCCTGCAGGAGACCGCGAAGGATACTGATATTGCCTACGTGTATCTGGTTGACGGGCATGAAAAAATCGTTCACCACTCAGATCCCGCAAAACAGGGCTTACGTGCTCCCTGGAGCCCAAATATAACCCGTGCAGACCAGGTGGTTACTCGGATTAATAAGTCAGTAGAAGGTCATCAAATTTATGAACTCGCAAAACTGTTTTCACCGATGTATGAGCCATCCATGGTAAGACATCAAAATGATGTGATGCTCTTTGGACAACGAACCTCACCACATACCCATCGTGGAGACACGATTATCCTGGGCATGAAAATGGAAGCCCTTGAAGACGCTCGTCGCGCAGACATCCAGCATGCCTTTATCATGGCCGCCATCATTATGATACTCGGATCCGGTGCGCTTTTTTTTATTTTCGTTATCCAGAATTATTATCTGGTGGATAAAACCCTCAAGCAAACAAAGGATTACACCCGGCAGGTCATCGCCAGCATGGCAAACGGCTTGCTGAGTATTGATACGGAAGGAAAGATCGCATCCTATAACTTGTTGGCGCTTGATCTTTTGGGTTTGAAGGAATCTGAAGCAAAAGGACAGGACTTAAATGCTATCGTGGATTTTCACGCTTCCGGCATTCAAAAAACAATCACGGATTGTGTTTCTGTGTTGGAGTACGAAATCGATCATCAAAAAAAATCCGGTGAAGTAATTCCCTTAGCATTAAGTGCAACGCCAATCCAAGATGAAACCGGTACATGCCAAGGGGCGGTTATTGTGCTTCGAGACTTAAGCCAAATAAAAAAACTAGAAGAAAAAGTGAAACGATCGGAAAAACTGGCTGCTATTGGAGAATTAGCTGCCGGTGTGGCGCATGAGATCAGAAATCCCTTGAGTTCTATTCGCGGTTTTGCTCAATTTTTTCGCCATGCGCTAAAGAACAAACCTCAAGAACAGGAGTATGCCGAAACGATGGTTTCCGAAGTCGACCGGATCAACCGCGTGGTTACCGATCTTCTGACATTTGCCCGACCGATGGAATCCCAACCGGCCCCTACAGATGTAACCGAACTCATCGAACACACAATGCGTCTGGTGGAAGCAGAGGCCGATTCTCGCAAGATTCAAATTCAAACAAAGATTGCAGATGTAAGCAAGCTTCCAATGGATGCCAACCAGATGACACAGGCGCTGCTGAACCTTTTATTAAATGCGCTTCAGGCTGTTGATCACGGAGGCCAGGTCGAAATCGGTGCTGAATTGAATGCGGATGCATCGTATCTTCATCTTTGGGTCAAAGACAACGGCTCCGGTATTCCATCGGATCAAAAAGAGAAAATATTTGAACCTTTTTTTACCACCCGCGAAAAAGGAACCGGCCTAGGGCTGGCCATCGTTCATAAAATCGTGGAAAACCACGACGGAGAGATCAAAATTGAAAGTCCGCTTGCCGGAAGCAACAAAGGTTGCCAATTTACAATAAAAATTCCGACCAATTTTCACAATTTACGTAAACGCAATGAAACCAGAAATCCTAGTAGTTGACGATGAATCATCCCACCGTCAAATGATTAAGGCGGTGTTATCCGCCGAAGGCTATGAAATTAAAGAAGCAGAAGACGGCCTTAAAGCCATTTCCGCGGTGGAAAAACGCTTTTATGACCTGGTGTTGATAGATATTCGTATGCCGAAGATGGACGGTATCGAAGCATTGAAAAAAATTAAAGATACCAGCCCTGGAATTCCAGTTATCATTATGACCGCCTATGCGTCGGTAAACACGGCGATCGATGCACTTAAATCCGGGGCCTACGATTATCTGACAAAGCCACTTGATATTGAAGAACTCAAGATTCTGGTTGCCAAAGCATTGAGGTTTCACAAGCTTGAACAGGAGAATATCTATTTAAAAGAGCAATTGAACGATCGCTTTGATTTTTCAAATATTATTGGACGTAGTCCGGCAATGAAACAATTATTCGAGACCATGGCACTGGTGGTTCCATCCCAGGCCACGGTGCTTATTGTTGGAGAAAGTGGTACCGGTAAGGAGCTAATTGCCAACGCCATCCATCAAAATAGCGATCGGGCCGAGCGGCCCTTTATCAAAGTAAATTGCGCCGCCTTGCCGGAGACGTTGCTGGAAAGCGAACTTTTCGGCCATGAGAAAGGGTCCTTTACCGGAGCAACAGCCCGTAAACAGGGGCGCTTTCAACTGGCTCACAAGAGCTCTATCTTTTTAGACGAAATTGGAGAAATGTCCTCAGCTACCCAGGCAAAAATTTTAAGGGTGCTCCAGGAGCGCGAATTCGAACCAATAGGCAGCACTCAAACGATCAAAGTGGACACACGTGTGATTGCCGCCACAAATAAAAATTTAGAAGAAGAAATAAGGGAAGGTCGCTTTCGGGAGGATCTTTACTATCGAATTAATGTTGTAACCGTGGAAGTTCCGCCTTTACGGAAACGACATGAAGATATTCCACTATTGGCGGATTTTTTTCTAAAACGTTTCGCAGAAAAAAATAAACGCATCATTAAAGGCTTTACCCCCAGAGCCATGGATTTATTGATGCGTTACGACTGGCCGGGTAATGTGAGAGAACTTGAAAATGTGGTGGAGAGGGCCGTGATCTTGGCTCGTGAAGAGATGATTACTCCAGCGGAATTTTCCGATGATATACAAAAACTCGATGCCGAATACCAGGAAACACGGCTCGATTTACGCCCGGGCAGATCGCTGAAAGAAGTTGAAAAAGAAATGATTCTGCGCACGCTGGAAGAAACCGGCGGCAATCGAACCCACGCAGCCAAGATTCTGGGCATCAGCCGCCGTACTCTGCAATTGAAGTTAAAGGAGTACGGAATCAACCCGTAGAATATGTTTGCCCATCGTCAGGTCAACCGGTATGCGACTGTCCCTTCGGGGTGTGCAAACCAGCCCGGATCCTTATCATAGGATCGCAGGTTGTTCCTTACTTTAACCACCGTGAACATACCGCCCATTTCGATATTCCCAAAGGGGCCTTTGCCCATCATCATAGGTAAGGTGTTTTTGGGTCCTTGCATATGGTTTACATGGTCGGCATGTTGGGCCATCCCGGTTTCACCCATGGCCATATAGCCGGGGATCAGTGATCGGATTTTTTTCTCCAAATTCTTTTGCTTGACGCCCAGCGTGTTGGGAATATCATGAGCCATCGCATTCATAGTATGATGCGACTTGTGGCAGTGAAGCGCCCAATCACCAGGGGCATCGGCGATGAATTCAACATCGCGGGTTGCACCGACCGGCACCAGCACGGTGGTCTCTGGCCATTGGCCGCCTTTCGGAATTTTGCCACCGTCCGTTGCCGTCACCCGGAATGCATGGCCGTGGATGTGAATGGGATGTTCATCCATGCTGAGATTGGCAAATCGAATACGTACCCCATCACCGGTTTTAGCCAACAGATGATCAATCGCCGGAAATACTTTACTGTTGAACGTAAAAATATTGAAATCGAGCATCACCGCCGGATCAGGCCGATAGGTGCCGGGATGAATCGCCCACTCGTGTAACATGATGGCAAAGTCGCGGTCAATTTGCGGAGTTTCCGGCCTTTTGGGATGGATGATAAAAAACCCCATCATTCCAACTGCCAGTTGAACCATTTCATCAGCATGTGGATGGTACATAAAAGTGCCGTGTTGCTTGAGCGTAAATTCATACACATACGTTTCGCCGGGTTTAATATGGGGCTGATTTAAACCGCCAACCCCATCCATGCCGTTTGGCAGAAAAATTCCATGCCAATGGATGGTGGTGTGCTCAGGCAGTTTGTTGGTGACAAGGATACGAACCCGATCCCCCTCAGTCGCCTCAATCGTCGGACCGGGCGTCTGACCGTTGTAACCCCAGCATTTGACGTTCATCCCGGGAGCAAACTCACGCTCCACCGGTTCGGCAATCAGGTGAAATTCCTTAACTCCGCTTTTCGTCTTAAACGGCAGAGTGCTGCCGTTTGGTGTGATCACCGGTGTGTAATTTGTGTGGCGTTGATGCTTATTAAATTGCTTTTCGTGTGCATGGGATTGATTTGTATTTGAAGCTGCATCAGCCTTTTTCAATAGCAAGCCACCGGTGAAGGCGGCCACCGCGCTGGTGAGCATTTGACGTCTTGTCATCATTTTTATCAACTCCTTGGTTAATCTAGTTCTTTTGTACGGCTAGTTTTTTTATTTGCACTATTATTTTCTTCTGTCACTGTTGCAGCTGCATCCGGATATATTTGAAAATCGCTTTGGCTCTGCTCGCTTGTCGGCAGACGACCCCCCAAAGATCTCTGCATATCAGCTCGAATAACCCAGTAATCCCGAACAGCTTCGAGATACTTTTGATATGCTTCGAACTCTTGCTTTTTTGCCATAAGCAAATCAAACGCCCCAACAAGCATATAATTGTACTTTTTGAGCGTCAGATCGACAATCTGTTCCCTGAGCGGCAGAACGGTGCCTCGGTAATGATCAATTAAATTGCGCTGCATGATCAAACGATTTCTCAGAGAACGCACCTCGGAGCGGATCTCGATTGCCTGGGTCGCCAGCCTTTTCTGACTTCGACGAAGCTGTGCCTCCAGCCGGGCAATGTCCGCCTGCCGTTGATTAAATATGGGCAACTCAATTGCCAACGAAGGCCCGGTAACCCATGTCCGGTCCGTTTCTCGCTCAGTGCTGATCCCGACCTCTATTTGTCCGACCCAACGCCAATCAATAGTAATTCCTAAAGCCTGAGCCAGCGCTTCAACCTCTTTCCTCGCTGCGGCAAGATCAAGTCGGTTTTCGATGGCCATCGACTCCAAACGTTCCAGTGGAATTTCATCGGCGGGGATATCGGGCAACTGCTCAGGCAAACTCCAATTGGTCTGAGGTCCCCAAAGGCCCATCAAGCGCGTCAGTTTCTCCCGGCCATCGAGCAACGCGACTTCGCTTTTTGCCAACTCCAGCCTGGTCTGTTCAAAATGTGCCTTTTCGTTGACCAATTCAAGATCACCGATATTGCCGGCCGCATGTAGACGTTGGGCCAATTCGAAGGAGTTCCCGGCCGCAAGCGTGATTTCATTTCTCAAATCTCTGATTTGCTTTGCGCCGAGTGTCGAAAAATATGACTTTCGTACTTCAGCGACCAATCGGATCACCTCGTCGGCTACATGCAGTTTTACCTGCTCAAAACGGATGCCGGAAAGTTTCTTGCGGGCCGGCAGCATGAGGATATTTAGAAAATTTTGCGTAATCCCAAATTCATAATTAGTCGATTCCTCGGATTTGCTTGGGACGCGCGCCTGTCCAAACAATACAGGATTTTCAAGCAACCCCGCCTCAACCACATCCGCCTGGGTAATTCCAAGCTCTTCGTATACAGCCTGTAGCTGAGGGTTTTTGAGCAAGGCAATTTGAACTATCGCTTCGGGTGTCAGCTTAACTTTAAGCAGCTCCTCGATGGCTTTTTCAACCTCCTGGTCGGCTTCAGTTCCCTGATTCCAGTGCAGTCGATAGTCAACCCGTTGCCCGACTATTTCTTCCACATTACTAAAGCCTGCTTCTTTGGGGACTTGCGCACATCCTGTCATCACCAAAACCGGAATTAAGAGAAAACCTATACATCGTATGCTATAGTTCATTACTTATGCTCCTTATGCTGATGGTCAGGATTTTCTTCAACGGATTCAGGTGATGAATCGGGGTCCTTGCTCATTTGTTCCATTTGATGAGTCATTTGATGCTGATGGGTTTGTTGGTGTTCTGTATGAGTCATTGAAGGACTGCCGCTGGTTTCATGCTCGGCCATAGGAATATTTTTTTGAAACGGATTCGGCGGTGGAATGAACACACTTTCCTGGGCCTGTGGATTCGCCGGGTGGTTTACCGGCAAATCGACTTTTACGGGCTCACTCGCGCAACCGAATACGGTAAATATGATAAATATGCTTGAGAAGAATCCCGAAATCCAAAAATTTAAATTTCTCATATATAGAAACCTCATATTATAAGGAGCTGCGAAATTATTTTACACATGTGAGTTTACTTTTTAACTTGATGCGAAATTATTTCGCATACACCACATTTCCCAAAACGCCCTGGCTGAAACGATTGCAAAAGCGAAACAATTCCTTTAACGATTTACTCCCCGGTAAAGTTGGATCCAGCGTATTTGCCGCTGGCAGTAAAGAATATGTAGACGGTTTTCGGATCACCTTCAGCAAGATGAAATGACACTACGACTTCCTGTTTATCACCATTTAGCCGATTTGAAATTGTGACCTTTTTCAGATCGGTTTCCCAGCTTTGACCCAACTTTCCGTTACCGATCAGTTCATCATACAACTGAGCCGCCTTTTGTAGTGCCTGAAGATGAGTGAATTCAGCACCGGCATGCTTACCGCCATGACTATAGGCAGCAGTCGCAGAAATGAGAACCGCAAAAATCAGGAACCCGATTCCAACGTATTTTTCCATCAAATCTTTAAAAGCATGTTTATTCTTCATAACTATAACCTCCGAGTTTTATCCTAATTGAGATCGACTCAATTAAGGTGTTATATAATTGTACTGTCGAAACTTATGAAAGATAACGCGAGCATCTTAAGCAAGCAATGTGCCACCTTAAGAAAAAAGAGTTTATCAGCACGACACTATTGTTATTTCTCAAGTTAACTCTCTGAAATTAATATTAATTCATTCATGGTTTTTACGATGATTTTCCACCCGTTGAAGACGGCATCCTTGTAGCGATAACAGCAGTTAACGATGGTGCAAAAAATAATCGCGGTTTGCCTTAAGGTAGGCAGCAATTTTTTCGTGAAAAGAATACCATAGGCCGTGTTCACACTTGCTTTTGCTGTAGACCAAAAAACAAGATGTGGTCATGGTCGCCGGTTGGTGCAATGTGAGGCGAGACGATTGAGCGTTAGAAGGGGGGATTTTGAAACCGGCTCTAAAGATTATCAATAACTTTTATAACTTTGCCTGTAGCGCTTCTACAACGTCCCAAAGTCCAGGGTTCTGTATGGCCTGCATGGAAGCAATGGGATCTATCAGGGCAATTTCCACTTTATCGTCTTCAGCTTCTTACACAACGACATTGCAGGGCAGCATCGCACCGATGTGCATTCAAATTTTTCTTCTGGACCCAACGTCTATAATTGCCCCCTAACAGATTCAGAACACGGGCATAGGCATCTGGCCCCAGTAGTTTCGCGGTGCCGTATGTTCAACATTCAACACCGCGTTATTTTGGGTATCGACATCCACCCGCAGCAAGGGTAAGTGTTTGACCGTGAAAGCCAGCGCATGGTCGCTTGAGGCGTAATTTCCATTTGGCCAGGTCAGCTGAGAGAAAATCAGCCGCACGGGGCTAACGTTCGTTAAGCCCATCATCTCCTGGTGCCCGCGGTGGCCTAAAAAAGGAAAAATAAAACCGATGATTGCGGAATTGCGAACTATTTTCCCCCCAACATTCATGATAATTTATCTCTTTGCTTCTTTAAATATGCTTTCATTTGAAACAGCTGATTTAGGTTATTATGTTAGATTTTTTTTCTTTTCTTCGAATTCTGTTTTATCGATTTCACCTCTCGCATAGCGCTCTTTCAATATTTCCATAGCCCTAGAACCTCTGTTACCTTCAACTTTTCCGCGACGGGTTGCTTGAATCAGCCACTTGATAACAAGAACTAAACCTACCAGGATAAGAATCCAGAAAACAATCATAAAAATACCTCCAAACCAGCCCATACCCCAGCTGCCCATCATTCCGGGCCCCATATGCCAATCGCCATATCTTCCGCCCAGGGCAAGCGCTTCAGTCCATGGAAAAGACATCGAGATGGTCAACAAAGCAAATATTTTTACAGCAGATAATATCTTTCTGGTATTCATTTCACTTTCCTTACGAAGATAGTAGAGTTAATAAAGCTAATTAAAATGAAGAAACGGTCTATAGAATCGGTTTCAAGTCTAAGGGCTTGAAACCGGTTCTATTGATACACCACCACATTCGCCATCCCGGCTTCCATATGATAGAGATTATGGCAATGATGAAACCACTTGCCGGGGTTATCGGTCACAAACTCCACGTCAACGCGTTGCATGTGATCGACAATTATGGTGTCCTTTGAAATCCAAAATTCACGCGGCAAGCTCGGATTGACGACTTTGAAAAAATGACCGTGTAAATGCATGGGATGGGACATCATACTGTGATTCCAGTAACCCAGGCGCACTCGTTGATCTTTTCGAACAGACAACGGATCGGCTTCCGGATAAAGCTGGCCATTAATGGACCAAAACGGTGAATGCATACCACCTGTCAATGTTTGCTCAAAGAATCGGCTATCTTCAGTTGGCACGTCATGTGAAGGATGAAACGCTTGAAATTCATTGTAGGTCGCAAACCGAAGTCCCCGATGAAATGTCGGCATGACGGCTTCTTTTTCTTTTACGCCTTTATACCGCAACGGAATCCTGAGCCGGCTTTGGCCAAAACCTTCCTCATTGGCTGCCAATAACCAATAACCGGGATTGTTAGCTGTGAACATCACATCGTATCGCTCGCCCATCCCGATACGCAAAACATCAACTTCAACAGGCTTGATCGGGTTACCGTCGAGGTGAGTAATCGTAAGTGTATGCCCTGCCAGACGAAGAAAATAGATCGTCGAAGACGATGAATTAAGTAGCCGCAGTTTTACTCTATCGCCATTGTTCACTTCCATCGGAGAAACAGCAGGATAAACCCGACCGTTTACGGCATATTCATCATACAATGGTTCCAACAGGGGACCTCCTTGAAAATCAAAACCCCTGCGTCTTCGCATCATGCCTCCCATCATATGGTGACCCATGAGCGGACGTCTTCGGGTGCGGGCAACCCCAGCGCCGTCTTTTGTGACCCAGTCTTCCAGCATCAGCGTAAACTCTTGATCATAGGATTCCCCTGATTGTGACGGCTCGATAATCAGTGGCCCATAGAGCCCCTGATCCAATTGGTACTTTGCGTGTGAGTGATAGATGAAGGAGCCGGCCGGTTTGGCCTCGAATTCATAAACGAAGGTTTCACCCGGTTTTATCGCCGGCTGCGTAATGCCGGGAACACCATCCATTGCGTTTTGCAACGGAATTCCGTGCCAGTGAATGCTGGTTCCTTCCGGAAGATAATTCTTCAAAATGACCCTGATGATTTCTCCTTCCTTAACCCTAATCTCGGGTCCGGGAATCTGTCCGTTATAGGTCCAGGCCACAAAATCCGGTCCGGTTCCTAAATTCACTTTGGCCGTTGAAGCGGAAAAGCGAAACTCTCTTACTTTCTTATTAGCAGCAGCTGAGGCAAAGGAAGTTAATAATGGCGGAACGCATGCCCCGACAGCTGCAGCTATGCCTGTTTTAAGAAACATTCTTCTGCTGATCTTCATTTGTGATTATCCTTGGATTTTAATACGCGGACCGAATATGCCCGCTGGCTTTATCCACCAACACTTTATCCACTAAAGATTTATCTTTGGTCACGATTTCAGCTTCAAAAGCATCGCCGACATCTTTGATATTGCCGAGTTCCAAATTGGGATTTCGGGTGGATTTCAAGTAATCTTCAATGACAGCTCGGGCATCCTTTTCTTCCAGGAGGCCTTTGCTTTTGCTATATTGATGCGCATAATCACGACCCGACCAGGCCGGCCCCATGCCGCTTCCCCATCCGTGACCCCTCATGCCGGGTTCCATCATACCCGGGCCCATCATTCCAGGACCCATTCCGTAACCACTACCTCCACCCCCGTAAGGGCAATTCGGACATCCGCCATATCCTTCGCGGCCCATCATACCGTAACCCATGCGCCCGCGGCCGAAATCAGGATTAATCTTTTTCAATTTCAGCACGTGATCTAAACGTTTTTGATCCAATAGGGTCTTCAAATCCGAGATTTCTTTCTGCAGCCGCATCGCTTTTTCGGTATCAAGATCCCTCTTAGCAAATTCACTTCTTAACTCGAGCCGCTTTTGATAAATTTGCTGTCTAATATCTTTGGTCGCCTCATAAAATGCTGTTCGCTCCTGCTCCAGTTTCTTTATTTCTTCATCGCTCATGTCAGCAGGATATCCATACCCGGGACCTGCAGATCCCCGAAGGTGCCAGCCAGATCTATGATGCATCCCCCCATGGTGTCTGTATCCCATTCCCCCTTGGGCAAATGCATGCGCTCCGAAACCCAAGACTACAAATAAAGTCATGCTTATAAGTATTTTTTTCATTTTACTGTCTCCTTTGGTTGAGATTCATTTAAAGTTAAGCACGATTAATTCTTTTGCTATTCATTTCTTCAAGCATTATGCCAAAAGGATCATAAAGATTTATGTTTCTTTTTAACTATTTGAAGTTATATATAAAATTAATTTTACTGGCCTATCATACTCACAAATTCTGCAGGTGGAGATTTTGTGAAATGCTCCGGTGTGTTTAAAAAATATCCAGTATTAAGACGATTTTTCTAGAAACTGTATAGAAAGTATCCATCCCATCAGACTTGATTTCGATTCTCTTAAGATCTATAGCCATAAAAAACAAGCTTTCCGCAGTTTCGCTAAAATTAAACGGAACGAGGTAATCAAGCGGAGGTCAATGAAAGAGTGATCTTTAGTTCATTTTAGACACCTGATTTCTGTTATCATTGCATTTCTCTTTGGTTGACTCAGATACCCGTTTTAGATATACGCAATATACAGGAATTCCGCTAGATATAAAAATCTCAGATAGTTAGACCAGGCCTTTCCTGGATATTCAGGCAATAATTATAGTGTAAAGAGTTGATCATTCGGCCTCCAGATGCAGCTTGAATGTAAAGATCTAAAATTTCAGTACCCGGGTACCAACATCCATGTGTTCAAAGCGTTAAGCTTACAAATACCTGGTCCGGGATTCCATGCATTATTTGGTCCTTCGGGTGTCGGCAAAACAACACTTGCCAAAATGATCTGCGGAATAATCAATGGATACACCGGAGAAATTGCGACCAACGAGATGAATCGAATACTTTATACCCACAACTTAGAAAGACTTCCCGGTTGGTCGAGCGTTCGCCAGCATCTTGAATTAAACACCCCCGATTCAAGCAAGCACATCGTTGCGGAATTAATTCACTCATTCGGGCTTCAGGTCTGCATGGAATCACGGTTTGCCCAATTATCTCTTGGACAGCAAAACCGCACCAACCTGACGCGCTATCTGCTTCAGGATTTTGACCTGTTGATCATGGATGAAAGCCTGGCCAATGTGGACGAAGTCACCAAAGAAAAAATTATTCTAAAAATGAAAGATATGTTTCCGGAGCGTTGCTTTTTGTACATATCCCATAACGTGGTGGAAGTTGCGAAATTTTGCGATCAAATCCTTGTCCTGCGCAGCCATCATAAAGTCCCTCAGGCGGTCAACCTTAGTGGGCAAAATCATAAAGACAACCAAGTCCTGGATAAAAAGGCGCTTGAACACACAATGCTGGAGATTGTGAATGCTTCATAGGCGTATATATCAATTCTTTATCATCTATTTTTTGGGCCTGGCGGTGTTGATGGTGATCAAATACAGTTTAAGCCTTTCGGATTATGTCATTCCCAGCCCTGTCGAAGTATGGCTGACTAGTCGTCAATTTTTTCCGGTCTACTTTGTGGCTGTCCTTAACACGCTGTCGGTTGCGATTCTCGGCCATATTCTATCGATCTTTCTGGCGACAACAGTAGGCATCATCGGTCGCTTAACGATCTGGGTGGGTTCTTTTATACGGGTGGCTGCCTATAACATCCAGGCCTATCCCATCGTTGCCGTAGCACCGATTATTTTCATCCTATTGGGTGATGGCCTGTCCTCCCGGTTGTTGATCGCTGCCATGATTTGTTATTTTCCCCTGTTGCTTTCGTTTATCGGTGTATTTTCCGAGCCTGTTGCTGAAATTGAGCATTTTTTCGAATCCACCCTGAAAATGACCTGGTGGTTGCAGGTCAAAATTCGTGCCTTTGAAAACATCAGCAAACTGATCACCGTCATAGTCGGAAGCGCAACCCTGGCGATGGTCGGCACCATCGTCGCTGAATTCATTGCAGCTGATGCCGGCATTGGTTACAGTATCCGCATTGCCCTGTTTCAGAGTGATCTGGCGAAGATTCTGGTTGCACTTTTTTTAATCGGAGTATGCACATCATTGTACTTAGTTTTATTAGAATGGATCGGACATATGATCCAAAAGCGCTGGGAGATTCCCAAAGGAGGTTAGTATGAAGCCGCAAAAACTTCGAAAAATAGAGTATCTAACCATTGCCATGGTACTCATAGCATTCTTTTTCAGCGCAAGCGATAGAGCAATTGCCCAGGAAAATGAGGAGGTCGCCTACCGTCTGAAATGGCTGTTTAATGTAAGTGTAGTCGGCGATCTCTGGGCAGATGTCCACGGAAACTTTGGAGATCAGAGACTGGAGGTAACAGTGAAAGCAGGTGGCCCGGAACGTGATGCTATCAAGGAACTGGAGTTGGGTCGCGCTCAGTTTGGGGTGGCTTCCGCCGATCAGGTGATACGAGCTGTCTCCAAAGGTGCGCCGATTGTGGTGCTTGCCCAGCTGTTTCAAACCAATCCCTTGCACTGGATTTATCGGCCCGACAAATCTCCTTTTAAAAGCCCCCCTGATTTTAAAGGCAAAACCGTAGGTATCACATACGGTGGCAACGATGAAACCATCATGCGGGCCCTGTTGGCGAAATACAATATCAAGGAAGATGAGTTAAATCTATTCAGTGTGCGTTACGATTACACACCGTTTTATCAAGGAAAGGTGGATTTTTGGCCGCTGTATATCAATGCCCAGGCACCGATTATCGGCGCCAAATTAAAAAAAGCAGGAGAACAATATAGTTTTGTGAGTCCGGCGGATTTCGGCATTCGCTTTGTAGCCAATTCGGTGGTGACCTCCAGAGAAATGCTTGAAAAACGACCGGATACCGTCAAACGCTTCATCACCGCCCTGCTTCAAGGCTGGCGCGAAGCCCTGGATCCGGCCAACAAAGAAAAAGCAATTAAAACCGTTTTGCAGTTTAACAAAGAAACCCCGGAAGCGATTGTTCGTCAACAACTGCCGGTTACCCGCAAGCTCATGATGCCAACTGCCGATTTCGCGTTTGGAAAAATCGATGTGGCCGCCTGGAAGCAGACCGAGGAAATCATGCTCTTTCAAAAACTGATTCCGAAATCAGTCCAAGTGGAAAATTTATTAAAGCCTGTCTATGAAAAATAAAGGAATTTACCGTCAAAGAGAAAAAAATTGTTCAGCATCGCGGAGATCAAATGCAGTTAACTCATCACATCAACAAAAAATGGAAAAAAGTTAAAGATTTTTTTTACTTGTACACGAGCGGGATGAACCGTAAGCAAATTGAGCAGCTTTTGAAGAAAGACACGCTAGAAGCGTTCTCTTATTTTAAAGGTAAAACAAGTATTGATGATCAAATCCCCGAACGCCGCTCGCTCAAATCTATTATATTTGTATTTAAGGAAATATTCATCAGTTTTATCATGCAGCTGACACCGGCCCGTCGATTTTTTTATGGTATCGGGATAGTATGCTTTATCATTGGGTGGATCCAGGTGGATTGGTTTTATATAATCGGAGCTTTTGTTATTATGAATTTCCTGCTGGCTCTGGAACTCGCCAATAAATTGACCACCCGCGATGAATTGGAAATTGCCAGAGAAATTCAGCTTAGCCTGCAGCCGTTTAAGATACCGGAATCGCAAATCCTTTCGATTGCCACCTTTTCCAAACCGGCGAAGGTCGTAGGTGGAGATTTTTTCGATATCGTGCAACCACATAACAAGCGAATTGTCAGTATTCTCGGTGATGTTTCTGAAAAAGGGATTTCGGCCGCTCTATATGCAGCCTACGCCCAGAGCATGTTTCAATCTTTATCGGAAACAATCATTTCACCCTCTGATATCATGCACAGCCTAAACGACCTGATTAGCAAACGGTTGCGCGATGGCGATTTCATAACGGCTGTGATTGCCCTTTTTGATCTGAACGAAAAATCGGTAACTATCGCACGTGCTGGTCATAACTGGCCGCTTTATTATTGCTCCGGTACCCAGACGATTACGGAATTAAAGCCAAAAGGAATAAGTATCGGTTCATTTGATCTTGCGCCTCTTTCTGGTCAATTAGAGGAACAGAAGATTCACCTGAACCATGGCGACCTTCTGTTGCTTTACTCGGACGGCATTACAGAGGCCACCAATCCGCAAAACCACATGTTTGATCTCTCCGGTTTGAAATCAGCGATAAAAGAAAGCATCAATGAATCCAGCGAGACGATCATCGGCCGCATCAATTCCCGTCTGCAGCAATTTGTTAAAGCCGATGAGCTCCAAGACGATGCCACAATGGTCGCTTTTAAGATTAAATAAAGCGCAACATCTATCTTTCATTTCATAAAAAAGGAGTAAATCCTGTGAAAGGAAAACCGGTCATCCCCCCCGTGCATTTGACTGCCACTTACAAATTCGATAAATCCGATGACCTAATCGATGTCGTGCAAAACCGCAGCGGATACATATACTCGAGATGGGACAATCCTTCCGTTGTGGAAGTCGAAAATAGGTTGGCAGTGATGGAAGGTTACGATAAGGCGCTGGGCTTTGGATCGGGCATGGCGGCAATCACAACAGCGATATTGGCCAATATAAAGGCCGGAAACAGAGTTGTCGCCACCCAGGAAGTATATGGCGGCACTTATGAATTTTTAAATGATATTTTACCGAAATTGAATATCGAAACGGCCTTGGTAAACTGCTGGAAGACAGAGCAAATTATAGAGGAAATTGAAAAAGGCGCTTCGATCCTTTACCTTGAAACGCCCACCAATCCCCTGTTGCGAGTGGCGGATATAAAACCGCTGGCTCAAGCCGCCCACAAGAGAGGCGCCAAAGTGATGCTGGATTCGACATTCGCATCGCCGATCAACCAGCATCCGATTGATTTGGGGGTAGATATCGTCGTCCATAGCGCGACGAAATATCTCGGCGGTCATCACGATATTACAGCTGGTTTTGTTTGTTGTAATCATCCGGACTTTGACAACATCTGGACATATCGAAAAATTTTGGGCGGCGTCATGGATCCGATGAGCGCCTTTTTGATATTGCGCGGAATTCAGACATTAGAATTACGGATCCAGCGACATAATGAAAATGCGATGAAGATCGCCGTATATTTAGATCAGCACGAAAAAATAAAAGCAGTGAATTATCCGGGGTTGACGTCGCACCCCGATCATGAAATCGCCAGGCGCCAAATGCTTGGTTTTGGCGGTATGCTCAGCTTTGAAGTGAATGGGGATTTTGATCAAACCAAACATTTTATGGACGAGCTGAAGATAATTAAGCTGGCAACCAGCCTCGGGGGTGTGACCAGTCTTGCAAATCAACCCATCACCAATACGCATGCGGCATTGAGTCCGGAAAACCGGGCCAAAGCAGGTATCAGCGAGAGTCTCGTCCGGCTTTCCGTGGGCGTTGAGCAGGTCGATTCACTAATTCACGACCTGAAACAGGCTTTGGAAACCGTTCAACCTGGGTAATCTAGGTTAGGTGTTTAAAATTTATCTTTGAGCTTTTCGTATCAATCCACCTAGGCGGATTCACCTCGAAACACACAAAGAGCCTATTGAACGACTTATCAAAACTATACTTCGCTGTCTTCATAATTTTCGTGGTTAAATTTCACTTTGGTTCTCCGCCGACAGCGGATCCAGGTTCAGGAGGTCAAAATGAAAAAGTATATTATGAAACCGGGCGAAAGAGGCGTATGCATACATGCAGAGCGCTCAGCACTTCGGTAAAATAGTCATCCAATTGGATTGAGGTAATCCAAAATTACAGGAAATTGTATAATACTTTCCCCAATCGGTACGCTCCCTTTTCTATCTGATCGAGCGAAAGCATAGTAAAGTTTAATCGACAGTAGTTGTCACCGCCACCATCAGCAAAAAACCGAGTTCCAGGTATGTACGACACACCTGCATCCTCGGCGATTCGCAAAAACGCATTACTATCCATACCCTGCGGCAGTCGCAACCATACAAAAAATCCCCCCTGCGGTGTCAACCAGTGACAATCTTTAGGCAAATGCTCTGCGAGGGCATTTACTAGCATATTGCGGCGCTCCCGATATGTAACGCGCAATGTTTGAATTTGTTGATCCAGCAACCCCAACTCAATGAACGCGGCCACTATGTGTGCTGTAAAATGACCCAGGCCGCCCCCGCTATCCAATACGCCGCTTTGCATACAACGTTGAACTATTTTAGGCGGGGCAAGCATCCACCCCAGGCGCAGCCCTGGTGCTAGAATCTTGGAAAAAGATCCCAAGCGGATTACCGATCCGGATGGTGCCAGACTATAAATCGCCGCGGGCGGAGGTGTGTCGTACCACAAATCGTGATACACATCATCCTCCACTACCAGCACACTGTGGTTCTGAGCCGCCTCTGCCAGTACTTTGCGACGCTCAAGCTTTAGGGTAACGCCACTGGGATTGTTGAAGGTCGACACCAAGTAGAGCAGACGCGGCTGTCGTCCCTGGCGTTGAAGCGACGTTAGTGTTTCTTCTAAAGCATCTACACGCATACCCTCATCGTCGCTTGGTACCGCGAATAACTCCAAATGGTGATCGCGCATCACGCGCAGCGCCAGATGATATGTCGGGGACTGCACCAATGCTATATCGCCGGGCTCCGTCAGCAGCATACAGAGCATATCCAAGGCTTGCGACGCGCCTCCCGTGATCATGACCTGCGCCGAGGGGGGCCTTTCGCCTTCCACACGCTCCAGCCAGGCGCACAGCTGTTTAATCAAACAACCCGGTCCTTGCTCAGCACCGTAGGATAACGCCTGCGAAGCCTCACGTTCGAGTACCACCTGAGTGGCCTGCAACACACCGGTCGCCGGCAGTAAGGCCAGGTCAGGATGTCCGGCCCTGAATTCGACAATCCCAGGACGAAGGTCATATTGGACATCTGGTAATGATAATTTCATCTTTATTTTCCCCTCACGATTCACAAAGGAGCTCAAGATTTCTGAAATTGAAGCGCTTCCGCTTAATGCACTTTTTAGTAGCATCTATTCAACATATCAAACAATAATTTTCTTTTCATTATTTTCGCCATATGAAATAGAAAAACGAAAGCGTCAAATTTTTCTTGCCAATCTTGAATATACGATCTAATGATCAGACGACCTTACCACCGCAAAAGCGAAAAAGTTACCCAGGTTGATTGCTAAAGACATTTCAAAGGGGGAGGATCATGATAAAGGGTGTTGGCCAACTACGTATTGTCGTTAAAGACATCGAAAAGAGTCTAAAATAGATTCTTTTATAAATAACCTTATGAAATAAGATTATCAGGAGGCACACATGGCAGAACAGCACGTAATTGGCGAAAAAAAGGGCAACATTTTCTACCTGACATTTAACAGACCGGATAAGCGAAATGCGATTTCTTTTGAAATGCTGGAAGAAATTGGCAAACTTGCAGAACCGGTTATTATGGATCCGGAAATCCGGGTTATCATTTTTAAAGGAGATGGTAAGGTATTTTCCGCCGGAATTGATTTCAATTCTCTGGGCGAGCTTGCAGGTGCTTTTTTGGGTGATGTCGGCGGCGGAGGCGCCTCCATTCGAGCTGAAATTCACAGAGGCCAGCAGGTTCTAAATCGGTTGGAGTCAATTGAGGTGCCGATTATCTGTGCCATGCACGGCGGCGCATTCGGATTAGGGGTGGAAGTGGCTTTGGCATGTGATATCCGAATTATGAGTGAAGATTGTATCTGGGGTCTGCCGGAAGCAAAATTTGGCCTGATTGCCGATCTTGGCGGTACGGCTCGCCTCTCGAAGTTACTCGGGCAGTCAAGGGCCATGGAAATTTTGATGACCACCCATCGTTATTCGGCCAAGCAGGCTTTGGATTGGGGTTTGATAAATTATCTTTATCCAACAAAAGAAGAACTTTTTGCCGGAGCGGAAAAATTGGCTCAGGATATCATCAAATCTGCACCCCTGGCTGTAGGAGCCTTTAAAAAAATCATCAAAAGAGGCCAAGGGGTTGATTTGATGACTCACTTGGATATGGAAGTTTCCATGCAAAGCATAATGATTCGATCCGAGGATTTCAAAGAAGGCGTTACGGCCTTGATGGAGAAACGCAACCCGGTGTGGAAACGTAAGTAGGTACTCAGGCAATCAGCATCAAGCATCACATATTTATTCAAAGTGAAATCTTAGCCTGGTTTTTTTGAGGTTTACAAATTAATTTTTTAGGTTATAACCGTAAAATGTATGCGTGTAAAAATTTTGATGCTGAAACCAAGGCTTAGTAAACCTGACATTTAGAACAACAAACATGGTGAAAAAAATGAAAGATCCGCTGTTTGAACCTATTAAAATTAAACAACTCGAATTGAAAAACAGAATCTATCTGCCGGCCATGCACATGAACATGGCAAAAGACCTTGAGATCACGGACCAACTCATCGATTTTTATACCGAAAGGGCCCGAGGAGGTGTCGGCATCATTACTGTCGGTTACGCCACTGTGGACGAATATTCCGGTATGTCAACCAACATCGGGGCCCATAAAGATGAATTCATCCCCGGCTTAAAACGCCTGGCAGATGCGATTAAAAGTAACGGCGCCCGTGCAGCGGTTCAGATCAATCACGCCGGGCGCTATATGCATTCCTTCTTCTTAGATGGCAAACAGCCGGTGGCACCCTCTGCAGTAGCATCCAGAATGACCCGCGAAACCCCGCGGGAATTGGCCATCGATGAAATCAAGGAAGTCATTAATAACTTCGCCCAGGCGGCTGCGAGAATAAAAACTGCCGGATATGATGCCGTGGAGGTGCTGGCTGGAACAGGCTATCTCATCAGCGAGTTTCTATCACCGCTGACCAATAAAAGAGAAGACGAATACGGCGGAGCATTTGAAAACCGCATGCGCTTTGGCTTGGAAATCATGCAGGCCATCCGTAAAGAAGTTGGCGATGAGTTCCCGTTACTCGTGCGCATGAACGGCAATGATTTTATGCCGGGCGGCAACGACCGCAAAGATTTGCAGGAATTTGCCAAACATCTGGTTGATGTCGGTGTGGATGCCTTGAACATTAATGTTGGTTGGCACGAAGCCAGAATTCCTCAGATCGTCACCGCGGTTCCCCGGGGTGTGTTCGGATATCTGGCAAAAGGCATAAAGGACCTGGTAGACGTGCCGGTGATCTCAGGCCATCGCATTAATGATCCCGTAAAGGCCCGCGAGATGATTGCAGATGGACTATGCGACATAGTGGCCATGGGTCGCCCCCTGATTGCGGATCCCTACCTGCCGGAAAAAGCAAAAGCCGGACGGGAAAATGAAATCGTCCACTGCATTGCCTGCGCCCAGGGCTGTTTTGACAATTTGTTTAAATTAAAACCGGTTGAATGTCTGTGCAATCCCAAAGCGGGCCACGAGAAAGAAACTGCTGTCGAAAAGACTCCATCGCCTAAAAATGTCATGGTCATTGGCGGCGGTGCAGCGGGTATGAGCGCGGCTCTGTCCGCCCATGAGATAGGACATCAGGTGACCCTTTACGAAAAAGATGATCAATTAGGCGGTCAATTATACCTGGCTTCAGCACCCCCGGGACGGGAAGAGTTTGCTGAATTGGCAAAGGATCTGGAACATCAAATAGCCTTGACTTCCATCAAGGTTGTATTAAATCAACGTGTTGATGAGGCCTTAATCGAAACTGAAAACCCAGATGCCGTGATTTTAGCTTCCGGAGCGGTCCCGATTGCATTACCCATTAAAGGAGCAGATCTACCCCACGTGGTTCAGGCCTGGGATATACTGCAAAATAAGGTCGCCACAGGCAGACACGTCGTGATTATCGGTGGAGGCGCTGTGGGAGTTGAAACCGCCCTGTTTCTGGCTGAAAAAGGAACACTATCAGCCGAAGCTGTAAAATTCCTGCTTGTCAACCGGGCTGAGGATCCTGAAACTCTATATGAGCTGGCAACCCGGGGTACCAAGGACATCGTTGTCGTTGAAATGATCGATAAAATGGGCAAGGACATCGGTAAAACTACCCGCTGGGGAATTTTGCAGGATTTGTCTCGCAAAGGCATTGAAACAAAGACAACTACCAAGGCCTTGGAGATAACGGAAAACAGCGTTCGCGTGGAGATGGATGGCAAGATCGAAGAGATCCCAGCCGATTCAGTGGTTCTGGCAGTCGGTGCCACTTCTCATAACCCGCTTCAAGAAATTCTTGATCAAAAAAGTATTCCCTGCACGGTTGTCGGCGATGCCGACATGGTTGGCTTGGCCTTCGATGCGGTCCATTCAGGCTTTGCAGCTGGCAGGAAGATATAGCAAAGGAGAGATACATGGCCACGAAAAAAAAAGATCATGTTCTAAGCTTCTACTTGAACCAGGAAACTCCATCCATTGTCAAGGCGGAAGGAATCTACCTCTATGACGATCGGGGCAACCGTCTTATAGATGCCAGCGGCGGGGCGATTGTTTGTAGTATCGGTCACGGTGTTAAAGAAATGAGCGACACGATTGCAGAGCAAATGGGAAAAGTTGCCTTTGTCTTTCGAAGAGCCTTTCAAACGCCGGAGCTTGAGGAGGCAGCTGCTAAGGTCTGCGAGACAACCAACGGGGATATGGACCGGGTTTTCTTCGTTTCCGGTGGTTCTGAAGCCACCGAAACCGCGATCAAATTAGCTCGTAAATATCACATTGATAACGGCAATCCGAGCAAGTTCAGAGTTATTTCCCGCTGGCAAAGCTATCACGGCTCGACCATGGGAGCTGCATCCTGGAGCGGATTTACTTCGCGGCGGTCTGATTTCACCCCTTATCTGAAAGACTTCGTGCATTTGCCCCCTACCTATTGTTATCGCTGCTGGTACGGAAGATCGCCTGAAACCTGTGACCTAGAATGCGCTGAGGCTTTGGAAAATGAGATCCTATGTCTGGGACCGGAAACCGTGTCCGCCTATATCGCCGAACCAGTCTCTGGTCATTCCCTGGCTGCTGCCTTCCCACCCAATGAGCATTTCAAACGCATCAGGGAAATCTGCGATCAATATGATGTTTTGATGATTTTAGATGAGGTCATGAGCGGGGTCGGGCGCACCGGCAGATGGTACGCCTATCAATATCACGATGTTGTCCCGGATATTATCGCTCTGGCCAAAGGCTTGAGCGCCGGTTATTTTCCGGTGGGAGCGGCCGTTGTTCGGGCCAAAGTCCATGACACCATTGCCAACAAATCCGGTGTCTTCGGATCGGGCCATACCTTTTGCGGAAACCCGGTTGCCGCGTCGGTTGTTTGTCGGGTAATTGACTATCTAAAAGAACACCGCCTGATTGAGCGCTGTGTCGAAATGGGTAACTATCTGGCTGATAAATTGGAAACTTTGCGCTCCCATCCCACCGTGGGTGACATACGTGGCAAGGGCCTCCAGCGCGGCGTGGAATTTGTCAAGGACAAGGAAACCAAAAGGTCCCTCGATCCTAAAATCCACTTTTCCCAGCAAATCCAGGACGAGGGATTACGGCGCGGTGTGCACATCGAATCCTCTTCTGGATGTGACCGTGGTCAGGCCGGAGATACGATTATTTTCGGGCCTCCTTTTATAATAACCAGAGAACAAATTGATGATATGGTCGACATCATCGATCAAACAATATCCGCAGTCGAAAAAAAATTCGGATTTTGACTTAACATCGAATCATTTCCTGACATAATATCAATGCGCTTATTCTTGATTTTTTGCATTGCGCCTATGGGCTGTCTGGCGAATTTAACTGCCACTTCTTTCACCTCGCTTTGCCAGGCATAATAAATTTTAATTGAAACCACACTAAACGCGAAGATTCAATCCGAATCCCTATTCCCCAAATTTTTCGGATTTTTCACTTGACAAGGATAATGTCAGACGAATATAAACCCATCAGATGATCAGATCTAAGACAGAAAAAATGTATCCACCGATGCTTACGGCAGATTGGAAGCATTGATATACATTTGAAGGGAACAGCGGTAAAAATTAGAAAACGAGAGAGGTAAAAAATGAAGTATTTTACCGGAGGAAAAATTGAAAGAGTGATCATCGTTTCTTTGACGCCTGGTGACCTTTTTTTGGAAAGCATTGAAGAAATCGTCAAAAAAGAAAACATCGAGACCGGTGTCATCCTTTCCGGGATTGGATCCTTCCGTAAGTTCAAATACCACACCATCACCTGGACCGGCATGCCGCCCAAAGACAAGTTTCATGAGATCGAAGGTCCGATTGAGATTGGGGGTATTCAGGGTTTGATCGTTGAGGGGGAACCCCATCTCCATATTACGTTTAATAATTGTGAAACCGGGGAGACCTCGACCGGGCATATCGAGCATGGTTGTGAGATCTGTTATCTGGTTGAAGTGTGTATAGGTGTAATCAGCGGAATCGAGATCAAAAAGGTGAAAGACCCGCAAAACCCTGGAGTCGTTGCATTTGATACGAAATAAATTTTAAACCCGCTGGTTGAGCATAGAGACGGGTTGTCGGGCACAATCCTGATTCAAATAGCGTCACAAGAAAGGATGATGGAAAGCAATGAATAGACGTAAACTGACCAGGCTTGATCTTCAGAAAATGAAAGAATCTGAAGATCCGGTAGTATGGATTAAGGCCTATGATCAAAAACATTTGGATCAGATCTTAAGTCTGTTAACCATTCATTAAGCGAAGGAGATTTGGAATGCAAATCGATTCTGATTTATGCACCGGGTGTGGTCAATGCTTACCCTATTGCCCGGTAAACGCTATAAGCCTTGAAGAGGATGTTTCTGAAATCGATCTGGACGAGTGCGCAGAATGCGGCAATTGTCTTCGGAGTGCCGACTGTCCGGTTGAGGCTATTTACCAGCAGGAGCTGGTGTGGCCGCGAACCGTTCGAAGTATCATGAGTGATGTGCTGACCATAGCGGTGGAATCCGGTATATCGGGTCGCGGTACCGAGGAGATGAAGACCAACGAAGTCACCGGCAGATTCAAGCTGGGCGTTGCCGGCGTGGCCATAGAAGTGGGCCGTCCGGTTTTGGGGACCCGGATGTATGATGTGGAGAAAATTGCACAAGCGGTCGCCCAACTGAATGTGGAATTTGAAAAGATTAATCCGGTCACAAGCATGATGTCCGATCCCAAGACCGGCAAATTCAAGGACGAGCTGCTCAATGAAAAGGTATTGTCGGCGATCATCGAGTTCGGAGTGAAACTGGAGCAATTGCCTGAACTGTTTCGCATACTTGAAAAAGTAGCCGGCGAGATTGAGACGGTATTCTCTCTTGATGTGGCTACCCGAATCGGTCCCGATGGAACGGTGCCCACCGCACCATATATTCAAGATGCCGGTCTGTGGATTGCTGCCAATGGAAAAACAAATGTGGGTCTGGGTCGACCTTTATATCAGGAGAAAACACAATGACACACACGCTGCACAGAATAGGTTCGGATGAATCACTTAAAGAAGATTATGTGGTTCTGGTTATGCCGAGTAAGGATATCAATCATGAGGGTTCCGGTCCGAAACTTCGGCGTTTTCTGGAAATGGCGCTGGAAGCAGGTGCCGTAAAGATCGGAGATGCGCGCTTGGGCAACCAGTACCATCAAGGTGGCATTGACACTCTTTTAAACAACGTTGAAGACCGAGCGGTGGTTCACGGGGTGTTCAAGGACCAAGACGCATTGATCAGAATTCTGCAAGATCTTAAGGAGGCTAAATTAGGACTTTCGGTGGTGGTATCCGGGCTTTTCGATGAAGTGGAAGCCTGCTGCAATCAGGTGGGACTGAAGGGGCACACCATCAATCAATCTCTGGGCCGATGGGGCAGAACCGATCGGCTGCCGTCCCAGGAAATCTTGGAAATAAATACCATGTGCGGACATGGCATGGTGACTGTTGGCCTAATTGAAGAAGTCATTGAAGAGGTCAAAAATGGTGGATGTACACCTGAAGAAGGCGGTGAACGTCTTTTTAAACCATGCATGTGCGGGATATTTAACCCGCATCGAGCAGTGAAGCTGATCAGGACACTGGCGAAGAAAGGAGATTAGAGACCTTTTATATAGTGACCATACATCATTAGTGCATGTAGCAGAAAAAAAATAATGACGCTCCCTGCCGCAATCGGATGGGGCATAAAAATTCCATAATTGACTTTCTTTAGTTTTGATCCAGGAGGCAACGAATGTCTGAGACAATCGGAATCATCGGCCTGGGGCGGATGGGCATGCCGGCCGCAAAAAAGTATATCAAGGAGGGTTACCAGGTGGTGGGCTATGCCCGGAGGCCGGAGGTTATTGAAGAATTTACTTCATTTGGCGGCACAGCATTGAAAAACAGTAAAGAGGTCGCCGAAAATGCGGGCAAGGTCATTGTTTACGTGTTGAACGATCAACAGGTGATCGAGGTGGTGACCGGTCCCGATGGCATCCTTGAGGGATGCCATGAAGATACCAGGGTCATCTGTATGGCCACGATCGACAAAGAAAATCTGGAATGGGTGGCCGGGGAATGCGCCAAAAAGCAGGTTGGTTTGGTGGACTGCCCCGTTACGGGGGGACCGGCCCGGGTGAAGGCAGGCACCCTGACGCTCATTGTTGCAGCGCCGAAAGACCTCCTGGAAGAGTGTCGGGCAGTCCTGGAAGTCCAGGGGCAAATTACCTATGTCGCTGAAACTCCGGGCATGGGGCAGGCGGTAAAACATTGCAACCAGCTGCTGGTGGCCACCACCCTTGCCGCCACCGCTGAAGTCATCACCCTGGCCCGAAAAAGCGAACTTGATCCACGGCTGGTATGCCAAGTGATAGGAAACGGGATTTGTGGAAGTGATTACTTCAGGCTGGTTGCTTCCGCCATACTGGATGATACCCCTTCACCCGGGGGCTTAGGCCAGATGTGCAAAGATATCGGGCTGGTAATTAACGACAGCCGAAGGGTTCAAGCTCCGTTGGTTGTAGCTTCGGCAGCCTCCCAATACTTTCTTTCGGCTCTTTCTCTGGGAATGGAAAACGCTGACTCATCAGAATTGATCAAGGTTCTTGAAAAGATGACAAATCCGGATGGTTGAGCAACTCATGCGGGCAGGTTTTCAGCTAGGCCGCAATAAAGGCCAATTGTCCATTTGAATGTGGCCATAGACAATGGAGCACACTGCTGCGTGCCATATTTTTCTCTGACCGGTGCGGCCGGAGGAAATTTTAAAGAAGGGCCTCTCAAGAGAATATGAAGCAAATCCTCATAAAAGGAAAATTGTTGCTGGATGGAAGCGGGAAACCTGCGATTGATGGAGGGGGAATCCTAATTGAAGGAGAGCGTATTGTCTGCGTGGGAAGGACTGAAGAGATCATGCAACGCGCTGACCCTGTTCAGGTAATGGATTGTAGCGGTCAAACGCTTCTTCCCGGGCTGATCGATTGTCACAATCACCTTTCCCTGGATCCTAGGTTGGAGAATTATCTGCATCGAATGGCTGATCCCATTGCGGCCCTCACCCTGCGCGCCTGTGAAACCATGCAAATTGATCTTCGCTCCGGCGTTACCACTTCCCGGTGTCTGGGAGATAAGGGATTTTTAGACGTTGAATGCAAAAAGGCGGTTTCCGAAGGTCACATTGAAGGTCCCCGTCTTCTGATAGCTACCAGAGGCATTCGCGTATCTCACGGTCACGGATTTGTCGGATACCCTTTTGATGGTGTGGATCAAATACGAGTGGCTGTTCGAGAGAATCTGTTGAGAGGCGCAGATGTAATCAAATTTTACGCGACCGGGACCCTCAAGGGCGAGGGGGACATTACGAGTTTCATCTCAAAAGAGGAAATCGAGGTAATCGTAGAAGAAGCCCATCGGGCCGGGGTCCGTACCGCAGTTCACTGCATCGGCGGAATCGGCCTGAGATGGTGTATCGAATCGGGGGTTGACTCCATCGAACATGGTTATTTCATATCCGATGAAGAGATTAACCTTCTGGCAAAATCAAAGAGCTGGCTCGTGCTTACCCCCAGCATCTTCTTGACGGATGCCAGAATTCAGACGCTGCCCCCGGAATTGATCCAAGGCCATTATCAGCAACGGGAACTGGCAACTGAACGAATGACCGCCGCCATAAAAGCTGGGCTAAGATTCGGGGTGGGTACAGACGGCATGCATGGCGGCCTTGCCAAAGAAATCGAATATCTCACGCAAATGGGCGCCTCAGAAAGCGATGCCTTAATTGCAGCTACGCGGTCCGCGGCAAGCGTCTGTGGCCTCGAAAAAGAAATCGGAACGCTTGAGCCCGGCAAACTTGCGGACATCATCGGCGTGGAGGGAAACCCCTTAAAGGATATCACCTCAATCGGTAAGCTGCGAACGGTTATCCTGAATGGCAAAATCAAACACAGCAATTGCAATAAAAGAACAGGCTCTTAAGCCGGACGGGATCTAGGATTCACAAGATGCGATTCAATGGGAACAAAACCCATTGAGTCAAAGTTAAATGACAAACCAGTAATAAAAACCTTTTACTGTAAACACGCCCTTCGGGCATACACGTTTACTACCAAAAAGGAGGGCTTTTTCTATGAAAAGCATTTGGAATAAGATTCTTAAAGTTGATTTAACTGCCCGCACCTGTAAAACCGAACAAATGCCTGATGAGGTTTACCAAAAATTTTTAGGCGGAGCCGGGATGAATGCCTATATCCTTTGGCATGAATGCCCCCGAGGGACCACCACCTTTGATCCTGCAAACCGGCTGACTTTCGCCCCCGGGCCGATGCAAGGGCTTAAACAAAGTGGGGCTGCCAAATGGACGGCCGGCGCCATTTCTCCATCGATCAATATGAATGCCGATTCGGCGGCAACGGCCAGCTTTGGCATTGAGATCAAAGAGGCGGGTTATGACGCCATAGTGGTTCATGGTCGGTCGGACAAGCCGGTATACCTGCTCGTGGATGACGAGAAGACTGATATCAAGGACGCCGCTGATCTTTGGGGCAAAAACGCTTATGAGGCCGAAGACGGCATACAAGCGGCAGAGGGTGAAAAGTTTGAATGCGTCACCATTGGCCAAGCCGGCGAGCTGGGCGTCCGCTACGCCAATATTCAGAGCCGCAAAAAATCCTTTGTGGGTCGCTGCGGTTTGGGAGCAGTCATGGGTTCCAAAATGCTTAAAGGTATCGCTGTTCGCGGCAGCCAGTCCGTCGAGGTCGATGATCCAAAAGAGGTGGACAAACTCAATAAGGAGATCAACAAGCGCTTGGCGGAGCTGGATAAATTGAATGACGAGTGGCTCCAGTTTAAACGTGTGGGAACTGCTGCAGCGACAGAACTATTTGCGCCCCAGGGGAACCTTCCCATCAAGAATTACCAACTGGCCGACTTCCCCAGCGGTGTCAAGAACTTTCATGCCTCCAACTATGCCAAGCAGCTTAATGCAAAGCCCTGGCCCTGCCAGTACTGCACCATTCAGTGTCACAATAACTGCGAGGTTAAGGAAGGCCCTTATGCTTACAAGGGCAAAGGTCCGGAGTATGAATCCTTCGCCATGGTGGGATTTAATACCATGGTCGATGATGTCAAAGCCGTGGCGTATGCATGCGAACTGGCCAATCTGTACTCCATGGATACAATCTCCCTGGGTGTCGTAATCGCCTGGGCCATGGAGTGTTACGAAAAGGGTGTCATCACAAAAAAGGATACTTACGGTCTGGATTTGAGCTGGGGCAATGCCGAAGCCATGGTCGAGATGGTCAGAAAGATCGGCACACGGGCCGACGGGCTCGGCTACTTACTCGGTGAAGGAACCAGGATTGCTTCCGAGCGTCTCGGAGGGGGCTCTGAGGATTGGGCGGTGCAAATGAAAGGGCAGGAAATCGCCGCCCACAACTGGCGGGCCCAATATATCTCAGCGCTGAACTACTGCACCGGTGTTGCCTCCGGCCCTAACCATGAACGGGGTAACTCCCAGCACATCTGGGTCGGCCATATCAGATTGCCGGAGTGGGGCATTGATGAGGTTGAAAACGAAGAGCGCTGGTCCTGGAACAAGGCAGCCGACCGCAACGCCAAGTTTCACGACTATTGCAATGTCATCAACTCCGCCTGCCATTGCAAATTCATGGAGTTTCGCGGCTATACTCTGACGGATCTGTGTAACACCATCAATGCTGCTACCGGTATGGGCTGGAGCCTGGAGGACCTCCGCCGCTGCGGCGACCGGATTACCCAGCTTCAAAAACTGTTGAACATCCGCTACGGGTGGAAAAAGGAGCATGACTTCAAATACCCCAAGCGGTTCATGGAGCCGGTTCAGGAGGGTCCGGCGGCGGGGAAAGTACCGGTCGGCCTGGAAGATGCTATCATGGACTATTACAAGGAGCGCGGATGGGACGAAGAAGGTAGGCCGACTGCAGCCAAGCTAAAAGAGGTCGGGCTAGAAGATTTTATTGAATGATGATGGATCGATTCGGCGCAGAAAGCACTTTTCAGCCATATCACTAAAAACGTGCGGCGCACGGCTCGTCTGGGTGACATCAGATGAAGGTGTTCATTAACCTTAAAGAATGGGAGTTTCCGAATGGGACCAAGTTTATTGACGTGGTCGACCTCATTCGCGAGGCCAAGAAGGATGAGCCCATGATCAAAACAATCAGAGAAAAAACGGGTAAAGCGAATATCATGCTGTTTTCTTTGAACGGTCGTGTTGTCCAATCCCAGGAGTACGAATCCCTCGAAATCAAAGAAGGAGATAATATCCGGTGGTTTCATCCTTATGCCGGCGGTTAAAAGAGATGATTCTTTTAGAAAGAAGCCTTCCGAGATCGTATTCAGTTTGGGGTAAGCAAGCTTGCCCCGCTTGTCAAGAGCTTATTCCTCCTATAAGCGTCTTTGCAGGAGGAACACAAACTTAATTATTTAAGAAGAAGGGAGGGTTAAAATGAAAACGTTACTAAAACAACTCGGATTTTCGGTCTTAATCTTCAGTTTGGTTTTTGTTTTCTCCACCGGCAGCACACCGGCAGCTTCCGACACCATCAAAGTCGGCGTCCTTTACAGCATAACGGGCAAAGGATCTGCCGTGGCCAAAGTTCAACTGGACGGTGTCAATCTAGCCATCAAACAGGTCAACGAAGAGGGCGGCCTGATGATGGGGGACAAAAGGGTCGAGGTCGAAGCGGTGATTCGCGACGACGAAACCAAACCGGATGTGGGTGTCCGCAGAGTCAGGGAATTTGTGGATGAGGGTGTTCGCGTCATCGTGGGCGGTACATTCGCTCATGTCAGCACCGCGATTAACGAACAAATCAAACAGGGTCAAGCCTATTTTATGGCAACCAACGGCATCCAGGAAAAGGTCTTTCGTAAAGAAAATAAAGCCCCCTATTACATCTCATCCCTCGGTGCCGTCGATGGTATCGGAAGAATGTGTGCGGATTATGTGGGCAAGACATATAAGCCCAAAAGCGTTACGCTTTTTCTGCCGGACTATGCTTACGGCCGGGGCGCGGCTGAAGGTGCGCACAAGATTTTCAGCAGCAAATACCCGAACATTAAAGTAGACGAGGTATGGTCCCCTGTGGGAACTCCCGATTTTACCTCCTACATTATCAAGATCAAAGAGGCTAAACCCGGTGTCGTCATGATGGGTCACTGGGGAGACGATGCCATCAACGCGCTGAAACAGGTCTATGAACTTGGACTGAGGAAAGACAGCAAGGTGTTTTTTAATTCAATTATCACCGCATTTGCGGTGGGAATCCCCCCCGAGGCACTTGAGGATGTTACCATGGGCTGGTGGTGGTACCACGATCTGACCGGAATCAAAGATGCCCAAACGGAAAAGGCTGTTGCAGATTTGACTGCGGTGTGGCAAAAGGAATATGGAGCGCCACCCGATCCCTTTGCGGTATATGCCTATTTGGGGATGAAGGAAACCCTCAGAGGTATTGATCTTTCCGACTCCCTGGAACCTGGTAAGGTTTACCAGGCGCTGATGGATAACCCGGAATTTATGAGTGTGAAAGGCCCCGCCAGCTGGCGCATGGACGGAAGGGTTGCTTACAAATATGCCAAGTTCATCGCCGACGGCAAACCAGCCAAAGAGAGAAGAGACAAATGGGACGTTGCCAAGGTCGTTGATATCTATATGGGCCAGGAGCTATGCCTTCCATTGCAGGAAATGGGCTGGTAATAAGGTAAGCCTAATGTAACCTAAGATGGCCTAAGGTGGCCAAAAGAGGGGGGGATATCCCCTGACAAGGGATTTTCCCTCCTCTTAAATTTCAAGATCTTTACTTGCAGCTCAAAAAGGCCAACTGAATGTCTGACATACTTACAGCTGAAGGATTGAGCAAGCATTTTGACGGCCTCATCGCGGTAGACGAGGTAAATTTTCAGATCACAAGCGATGAGACCACCGGGATCATCGGTCCAAACGGGTCGGGCAAAACAACGTTTTTCAATCTGCTCTCCGGTTACTTCCCCCCGACCACCGGACGGGTACTTTTTTTGGGGGATGACATCACACAATTGCCTTCAAATAAAAGAGTTTTGAAAGGCATGGTGCGAACGTTTCAACTCGTCTCGGTGTTTAACTCAATGACTGTCTGGGAGAATCTGGTACTTTCCAGCATTCGATTTGAAAGGCAACACACAAGCCCTTGGAAGTTCCTTTCATCTCCGGCTAAACGCCGGGAAGTTAAAAACAGGTGTATAGAAGCGCTTGAAACCGTCGGCCTCGAGAGCAAGGCGTCGGCTCCCACAGCCGAGCTTTCCTATGGATTGAAGCGAATTCTGGAAATTGGAATTGCTCTTTCCCTCAATCCTAAACTTCTGCTTTTGGACGAACCTTTGGCCGGGTTGAGCGATGTTGAGATCTCTGAAGTGCTGGAGATTCTTCACCGCATTAAAAAAAGCCTCATGTTAGTCATCATTGAACACAAACTATCCAAAATCGTTAATTTGGTGGACCGTTTATGCGTCATGAATGAAGGCAAATTTATCTGTGAAGGTGACCCTGAGCATGTACTTAACGATACAATCGTAAGAGAGTGCTACTGGGGAAAGGCAAAATAAAGCACTGGTCTCTTTGAATGTATATTATAATTCAATTTTTTTGACAAACACCGTAACTCTAAAGGCAATCTGATTTGCCCCCAGAAAGGGTCTTATGCTTGAAGTCAAGAATCTTTACGTGGCTTACGGATACGCGAAGGCGCTGCACGATGTTTCGCTGACCACCGAAAAGGGCCAGATGGCATTCATGATCGGTCGAAACGGAGCTGGAAAGACCACTTTTCTTAAGACCGTTATCGGACTGTTAAGGCCGCTTCAGGGGTCTATTATGTATCAAGGACATGAGATATCGAATCGGTCTCCTGAAGAGCTTTATCTCGAAGGGATTCGATACGTTGCACAAGAAAAGAAGGTCTTTAGCAATCTCACCGTCCAGGAGAATATAGAAATTGCCGCCTATACAAGCAAAGAGCCTTTTGATCGTGCCGTTGAGAAAGTCACCAGCATATATCCAAAACTGAAGGATTTTCTGAACACGAAAGCAGGACAACTCAGCGGCGGGCAGAGACAGATTCTATTAGTTGGCCGAGCGCTGATCGGAGATCCCAAACTTCTTTTGATCGATGAGCCCACCCAAGGACTGGCAGCAATTGTTATCGAAGAGATCGGTAACATTTTAAGCAGATTAAAGGATAAAGTTTCTGCCGTAATCGTCGAACAAAACCTTGCCATGGTGAACAGCTTAGCTGATCAAATTTATGTCTTGAAGGAAGGAAAGCTTGCCAAGGAAATCAAAGACAGATCCGAGATCTCCGACACTCAAGAACTCGAGGCCTATATCTGATTGTCAGTATAGTATCCCCATCCAGAGCACATATTGTCAGAATTGGTTTCAAAGCTTCAGATCGGGTTCGAGGGCAAGTGAGTACCCCAAATTGAAAATCAGATACGAAATCCCGATCTTAAGAGCGGTAAGATGGGGTTTTGGGACCACTTCTAGGCTTGGCCTTCTAAACTAAGCCCCAGAGGAGATCATTTTGGAGACTTCGAAAAGAGAAGATTCGGATCACTCTGCTGAATTTGATGCAGAAACGAAGCCAGAATCGTTTAAAGGCCGGGAGTGGATTGATCTTCTGGTGATCGGTGGAGGATTTCTGCTGCTTGTGCCCATCCTGTCTACGCACCGGGTGACGGATTTTATGATCTTTTGCATTTTTGCAATGTCCTTCGACTTAATGTACGGATATATGGGGCGGCTTTCGTTCGGGCATCTGCTTTATCTGGGTACAGGCGCTTACTGCTGCGGGCTTTTTATTAAATATGTCAGCGGCAACCCCTGGCTGGCCATTTTTGTGGGCATTGTTTCCGCAGCAATGCTGGGAATGCTCCTCGGCCCTATTATTGTGAGAACAACGGGCGCCTGTTTCGCCTTGATCAATTTAGCCTTCAATCAAGTCGGGTTTTTTCTCGTTCTGTCACCCCTTAAAACCATCACCAATGGAGAAGATGGTTTCGGTGTGCATGCCTCAAGCTTCGCATTTTTTAATCCTGCAAGCAAGGCCAGCATGTACTTCTTTGTTTTTTTCTGTCTGCTGCTGGTGTTTTACATCTTAAAACGGATCACTTTCTCACCCTTCGGAATTATGATCCGCTCGATCAAAGAGGACGAAAACAGAGTAAGATTCCTCGGATACAACACTTACTTCCACAAATGGGTTACCTTTGCCCTGGCAGCGGCCATTGCAGGTCTGGCCGGAACCCTGACCGCGTTAAATTACAATTACGTTAACCCGAATGTCATGGATGTCCACAGTAATGTGGGCGTTGTTTTTGCCTGCCTGATCGGAGGAGCCGGCACCCTTTACGGAGCTATTGTAGGTAGTCTGGCATATATGCTCATCAGCAATTTTTTGCCCATTTATATTCAACGCTGGGAAATGTTTTTGGGAATAACAATGCTGCTGATAATTTTTAGATTCCGCAAGGGAATCTGGGGTTATGTTGTTGAATACTTAGAAAAAAGAAGGCAGCTTCGCGAACCGATTAAAGAGATTGCATAAAGATGATCTACACGATTCTGTATGGATTTACGATTGGCGCAATTCTTTACTTTATCTCTATTGGGCTTTCACTCACGTTCGGGACCATGAGGGTCATCAACTTTGCCCATACGTTGACCTATAGCCTCGGTGTGTATATGTTGGTTACCTTTGTCGGGCTTCTCAAGGGAAGTTTTATCCCGGCCAGTATTTTGGCAATTGCGGTGGTTATTCCCGTGAGCTATGTGATCGAGCGCTTCATTATCCGCCGACTTTATGGCGAATCTGTCGATTATACCTTTATTGCCACCTTTGCCGTCACCCTGATAGGGGTGGATTCGATCAAGTGGATATGGGGCGTTCTGCCTCAGCCCATGAGTGATCCCCTTGGCGTATACATGACTTTGGGGAGATTCACATTTCCGCTGTATCGTATCATCATTGTTATCGTTGCGGTTGTGCTATTTTTCGCATTGGAGCTCTTTTTCAGGAAAACCATTGTGGGTAAAATCGTAGTGGCAGCCTTAGAGGATGAAGAAGGGGTGAGATGCCTGGGAGTCAGCGTTACAAAATATTTTTCCCTCGTTTTTGTGTTAGGAAGCGCCCTTGCCGCCCTGGGAGGTGTCCTCTATGCCCCGATAAGTTCAATTCATCCTTACATGGGCCTATCCATTCTATTGTTGGCATTTGCCGTTGTCATTGTGGGAGGCATGGGAAATCTTAGAGGAACATTTATATCGGCCTTTACGCTGGGAATGGTCATGTCGCTCACTGCTCGGTATTGGTCTCAGGGTGCCGAGACAATGGTGTTTATCGTCATGGCAATTGTGCTGATTTTCAAACCCATTGATATATAGGTGTAGTTGTTATCACGGTAGAGCGGTGATTGCCGAGGCAACGCCCTGCTGAACAGGATTGGGGTCGTACATTTTGGCATAGCGGCTAATTTAAATAGATTTAAACGTTCCCGCACAGGTAACTGAGATGGAAGACATAAAAAAAGCGACAGCGTCTGCAGAAACAGCATTGCGGTTATGGCAGCCAACCAAGATTCATTTTGGGGAAGGATCTATCCAGATGCTCGGCAATGTGGCTAAAAGATATTCAGACCGGGTGCTGATTATTACTGGAGAGGGGTCGATTACAAAAAGCGGTTACTTAGATAAAATAAAAGGTATTTTGGATGGGGCTTTTATTCAGCACCAAATCTGCAAAGGGGTTGAGCCCAATCCGAGCAAAGAAACGGTATATAAAATCGCTTATCACTTACTAGCCGGCAATTTTGATTGCCTGATCGCCGTCGGAGGAGGATCCGTTATGGACGCGGCCAAAGCGGCGGGAATGCTGGCTACAATCAAAAAGGGTGAATTAGAAGATTATTTCGGCGTGGGTATGGTTTCAAAGAAACTCAAGAACATAATGCCGCTTATCGTTGTTCCTTCAACAAGCGGTTCGGGAAGCGAGGTCACAAAATTTTCCGTGATTACCGATACCAGACTGAAGGTCAAAAAGCTTATGATTGATCCGGCAATCATCGCAGCAGAGGCCATTGTGGATCCTGAATTAACTTATTCTTGCGCAAGGCAGGTGACATTGGTATCGGGGCTTGATACCATGACGCACCTCATAGAGGGCTATTTGAACATGGTTGACGAAAACAACGACCCCTCTGCCAATGACAGGGCGCTTGTTGGATTAAAACTTCTCTTTGAAGCGCTGCCCAAGGCGATTCAAAACCCGAATGACCGTGAATCGCGAAGACGAATGTCGCTGGCCAGTGTGCTCGGGGGCACCGTGCTTTTCTATAAACAGGCAGGGGGTCCACATTTAAATTCCTTCAGTTGGTGTAACGTCATGGACCATGGAGAGGCGTGCGCCGTTATGCTGCCTTACTATGCGGCATATTATGGTGGTACCGTCACCGAAAAACTGAAACGCCTCAACGAAATACTTGGTGTTAAGAATTCTGGAAATACTGCCAAAGATTTTGCTGATGGACTGCGGAATTTCTACAAAAATCTGGATTTTCCTCTGACCTTAAAGGAATTTAAAAATTTCTCAAAGGATCTTATCGAAAAGGCGGTCACGGATGCCTCCCAAAACACGATGAAGCTGGCGGCCATGCCAAGGCCCGTAGCATTGGAGAAAAGCGATGAAATCCTGCGCACAATTATCACCGGCGCATACAATGGAACACTAGAAGAGATCCTGAGGCTTTAGCGTTATATTTCAAGAATTCACGCGTTTCCCCGGCAAAACCCCTTCCGGATGGCTTACCAGTTTTGGCTTTTCAGAATTCTTTCTTTGACGTCCAAAATGTGAATTTCCATATGCTTGCGTGCAGATCGGGCATCTCTCAGCCGAATCGCGTCATAGACATTCCGATGTAACATAATGGTATGGTTCATTGTATCCGATACGCTCGAAGCCACAGTATCAAAGAACTTATGGATTAATTGACGCAGAAGGTCTCTAATTATCTCGGCAATTTTTGCCATGACCCGATTTTTCGAGCATTCTGCGACCAACAGATGAAATTGAACATCCATTGCAATAAATCTTTTCAGATCTTCAGTGCTGCAGGCCTGTTCCATTTGCTTTAACACCTGCTCCAGTTTCTCAAAATCGTCTTCACTTGCATTGTTGGCAGCCAGGGCTGCCACCGCACCTTCAATAAAACCGCGTGCCTCCAACAGGTCTAAAGCAGACTCCTGGTCCATTGCAAGGAATGAAGTAAGGGGATTCATGAAATCGGTGTGAGCAATCGTCCGTACAAATGTCCCTCTGCCCTGGATGGACTCGATAAGGCCCATCAATTCCAGGCGATTCAAGGCCTCTCTCAGGGAGGCTCTGCTGACCCCCATGGTCTTTGCCAATTCATCCTGAGAAGCCAGCATATCGCCATCTTTCAATTCACCCTGGATGATTTTGTTCTTAATCTCTGCTATGATATTATCTATGAGTCTTGTTCTTTCCAAAATTGCATCCTATATTACTTAAAATAAACAAATTAGTAACAAACCCGGCAAATCAAAAATGATCACCTGATCATCTAATGATTAACTCGTATCACTCACCCAATCACCCTGTCAAGATCACTCCCTCTGAATCCTTTGCCTTTTTCTCCTCGTGACTTTTTTGAAAAATGCCTTGATAATATTATGTTTATTCAACATCGTTGCCTTTTCCTGTATTGCTCTTTTGCGTTCTTTTGTGATAAGGGCTCGTGAGACGTACATAGGCGTTTTCGTCTTATGCCTCTGTTCGGCAGGGAATAAAAAACAAATCCTTAGTTGTTGCTGAGGAAATCAGACCTACTTAATGATCTTCCTTTTCCTGTCTATCGTGGCTATGCTCATGCCTATGGCGATTAAGCCGAAAGTAAGCATCTGGATATCGCGGCCGATCGCGAGCATATTCATTCCTGCTTGAATCCAGGTAATAATAATCACTCCCAGCAGGGTCCTGTGCGGTCCTCCCACGCCTCCCGTGAGGGCTGTGCCGCCTGCGACCACACTTGCGAAAAGCGGTATGGCCATATCCGCTCCCATCTCCACCGAGCCGCCCCCCATCTGCGCCATGTACAAAACGCCCGCCAACCCGGAAAGAAAACCACTGAGCATGAAAACGTAAATCCGATGCCTGGCTACGTTCGTGTCCGAGAGCGCGGCCCCTATCAAGTTTCCCCCGATGGCGTAAGTGCGCCTTCCAAATGGCGTGCGCAAGGCCAGGAAAATGCTTATCAGCCAAATGCCCATCCCCCAATAGAATACCGATGGCAAACCCGCTATAAAGGTGGTTGAAAGAGACCTGAAGGCCTTGTCATCCATTATCTGGAGGAAACCTTTCGAGAGGTATCGCGCAATTCCCTCCACGACGATGGAAACCCCGAGGGTGGCCATGAATGAGGGGACGTTGAACTTTGCGAGGATTAGCCCGTTAATAAAGCCAAATCCCACGCATAGCAGTAAAGCCAAAGGAATCACCCATAGCCCGAGATCTTCGATGTATAATACGCATAGGAGGGCTGAGAGCTTTAATAAGCTCGGCACTGAGAAGTCAAAGGATCCTGTCATGATAACGAAAGTCAATCCGCAGGCGGCTACCAGAAAGTATGACATCGAATAGATCAATGAAATAATTCCCTGGTACTTGAGAAAGAAGGGGTTAAACATCTGAAATACAACCACCACCGCTATCACAAAGACAATCGGTCCCACTGTCGTCATGTTTTTTCGAAGCCATTCCCGAGAAAGACCTGGTCTAGTCGTCACCTTTCCACTCCTTCAAGTGATTGTTACGCTCTTTAATCCCCTGGCACTTACGATAATGGATACAATCAGCAATAATCCCACAAGGAGTTGTACCGAGTAGGGATGCAACGGAGAAATGTACACGCCGCGATAAAAAACACAAAACGTAAACGCCCCGAGTATTGTTCTTTGAGGGCCACCGCTTCCTCCCATAAGTGGCGTTCCACCCAGAACAATCGCCACCAGCGGCCAAACCACGGTGTTCAAATTTAACTCTACCGGGGTCGAACCTCCAAGATGCTGGAACAGGATCATCGATCCTATGCCCGTAAATAGCCCGCTTAAGGTGAAGGCCAGGATCTTGTATTTATCGACATTTATTCCGGCTAGTTGAGCGCCTTCCTCATTCGACCCAATAGCATACAGGTAGGTGCCGATCTTGGTGCATTTCATGATGAATATGGCGGCGGCTATTATGGGGATAGACCACAAAAGGGTCGTGGGAATGTAAGGTATCAACCGCGTAGTAATAAATCCGTATCCGCGCACAGGTCTGGGATATCCTCCCGAAAGCAGTGCTGTTAATCCCCAGTATGTGACCAATAGACTCAAAGTGAGTATAAAGGAGGGTATTTTGGCCTTGGTTTGGATGACACCGATGACAAACCCCGTCGTCACTCCCAATAGTAAAATAACAAAAATTGATAACAACCCGAATACAGGCATGCAAAGCCACACCAGGATACCCCCGAGCATCCAGATTCCGACATAGGATAGGTCCAGGGAGCCGGTCACCACCACAATGGAGGGGCCCATCGCAAAGAGCGTAAGCGTTATAAACTGCCTTAGAATCGTCTTGAAGTTCAGAAAGCTTAGAAACCTATCAGGGAATAGAATCGAGAACAACACGAAGACGGCAATCAGGGCTATAATAACAGGCTGTTCCTTGAGAGTTCGAACGATGACCGCAGGTATCAGCCTGTTTCCGGTTGAGCGTTTCATATTCCCACCACCTTTCTAAACTCATCAGGGCTAAGAACCTTTTGAATCCTGCCATCCATAACGAACATGATCCTGTCGCACAATATGGAGTATTCTTTAGGATCGTCACTAACAAGGATCATACAGATGCCGCTTTTTTTCATTTCCGATAGAACTTCGTAGATATCCTCTCTGGCTCCGACATCTATGCCGATCGTCGGATCGTCCAGCAGCAGTATGTCCGGTTTTCTTTCGACCCATTTCCCCACAGAAACCTTTTGTTTGTTGCCGCCGCTCAGAGAGTAGCAATCCGTGTTAACGCTCGGGGTCCTTATTCTCAACAGTTGTACAATCCTTTGCGCCATCTTTCTCTCAGCATTGAAGTTTATGACCGGCATGAATTTGCATAATATTTTTTGTATATTCACAAATGAGATATTCTTTAAAATCGGCCAGTTGAGAAACAGCTCCTTACCGGTTTCACCTGAGAAATACCCGATTCCCTTTTTTAACCTCACATAGGGAAGTTCGCTGGCCTTAAGCTTTTGGCCGTTGACTACCAGTTCCCCCTTTTCAAAACTCATAATGCCGGCAATTGTTCTAATGATCTGGCTCTTGCCTGATCCCGCCGGGCCAAAGATTCCCACGCATTCTTCCTCGTGAAGATCGAATGTGATATCGTAGTAATGTCCCTTTTTGGTTAAATCCTTCGCTGTCAAAGCGACTGTCTTGCTCGCAAGTCCTTTGATTTCCACTTTGGATATGTATTCCGAGGATTCTCTGCCCACGATTGCCCTGAACAGATCTTCCTCTGCTATCTTTTCCTCGGAAAAGTCATAGTTGGCGACCAGCTTACCATCCCGCAATACATGGACCCTGTCCGTAAATTCCCTCACTTCAGGTATGATGTGGGAAATGAAGAAGAAGGAAGCATTTTTCTTCATTTCCAGAAGATCGTTGAATAATTCCCGACGTTCTTCGTCGTTCAGGGGCCCGGTTGGCTCGTCGAGTATGATGATTGGTGTTGTGCCGTCCTCCCCACTCTCCAATCTAACACTGAGGATAGCTCTCGCAATTTCCACCATTTTCTGGGTGGAAAGGGGCAGTTCATGCATAAAGACCTCGGCATCGCATTTCACATGAAGCTCCTCCAATATGTCCGCGGCCTGCTTTTTCATTTTATCCGTCTGCAATTTAGAGAACTTTACATATTTATCCTCATGGCCCAGGAAAAGAAATTGATAGACCTTCAACCAGGGGATGACCCCTTTCTCCTGGTAGACGATTGAGATTCCCCTTTTAGCCGCCTCTTTCGGATCCCTGGGGAATGGGACTTTTTCCCCCTTGTGATACAATTCTCCCTTATCCGGGGGATAAACGCCCACCAAGATCTTCATTAACGTGGACTTTCCGGCCCCGTTTTCCCCTACAACCCCTACTATTTCATTGCGGCGGGCCGCCAGACTAATGTCATCCAGGGCGCGCACCACGCCGCCGAAGGTTTTAGAAACACCCTTTACCGCCAATAATGAATCATCCATCGGTATCCCCATGTGCATTCATGTTGTCTAAAATCCCAAGTCGGCCCTGCGGCCGCAAACATCAAGAATAAGGAAGGAAAGCAAAGGGAGGGAGCAAGTGCTGATTATGCTCCACTCCCCATTACTTTCCTGACGACCCCTTATAACAAAAGTCGAAAATTCCGGTTGTCGTTACAGCCAGTCAGGCTCTGTCTTCAACTCCGGCGGGAATTGCTTCGCATATTCCTCTGCTTCCTTCCACGTGTCGACATTGAAGTCGAGGAAGTACTTATGAAGAGCGGCTACGTGTTTCCGGATGGCTTCGAGACTCCCGAACTTCTTTAGCTTTGCCGGGAAGTAGAAGTCATGGGAGTTCGGTGCAAGGTAGGTTCCGCCACCTGCATGGCGATCATATTTTAAGCCCAGTTCCTTGCACTTTCCAAGGGATAGGAGTCTGAAGTCATAGGGATACTTCGGTTTCTTCGACTTCATTTCCTTCAATACCGTATCCAAATTCTCCTTGGTTGGGCCTATCGCAAAGCTGGGATGGAAAATCAGGCCGTTAGACCTGGACAAATCCTCTAGCTCCCCGGGTCTGCCGTAACAGTCAAGCCTCCCCGATTGAATCATCTCATCCTTCTGCGGATACCAGGCACCGGTGCACATATCGTACAACATGGGGACCAGTCTTCCACCAAAATAGGGGCAGGCAAAACCGGAAGTAAGCAGGAAATTTCCTTTAAGAATTTCCTCCGCCGTGGTCATTTCCATGTCTCTTGATGCCGTCAAGGGGCCGATTTTCAGGCCGCGGTCTTCGCATGCCCTCAAAGCGCCCATGGTCTGGGAGTCGTTAGCGCCCCATAGACCCTCATAATCCGTTCGGCTCGCCAGTGACGCCTCGCCGGCTTTTCGCCCTCCCTCGAAATTCCACTCACCGTATTGGTGGCCGAGCAGTTGCATTTCCGGATAGAAATTCCAGGCCTGGAAGACGCCCAGATTTATGTAGACAGTGGAGACGGTGGCCGCTGTCTTGCTTGCCTGGTGGTGCAGGATCTTGGTCTTTCCTTCCCGTCGCATCTTCTCCATGAGCAGCATCAAAGGCATGAAAGTCTGCTCGTCTGACAGCGGCGTATTATCTACGACCCATCGCGGCCCATAGTCCCCCGGGAACACATCCCCGGTATATCCAAAGTGCGTGGCCAGAAATACATTGTTATCATTGCAGATTTTCGCCAATTCACCCATTACCGCCGTGGGGGGTACGTTATAGGTTAAGGCCTTTGCGCCTTTGGCTATCATACTCTCGGTGATTTCGATCCACGCCGATTCGGTATCACCCACTGCGCCCATGAAATTCAGGCCGAGCTGTTTACAGGCTTGCTCATTCGCCTGGTAGACCATCATCGCGTATTCCTGGGATAAATGAAACGTGATATGACCGATGCCGAACTTCTCTCCAGGCTTGGCGTTCTGGTATTCGCGGGCCAGTTTCTGCCTCTCTTCCTCTGCTGAAGCGTCTTTACCGGTTGCCCCGGCCATAGCCAAAGCCGCAGCCGTGCCTCCGGCGATCTTAGCCATTTTGCCTAATGCCTTACGCCTCGTGATCTTTTCTGGATTTCTTTCTTTCTTCATGCCAACCTCCTTTCCTGTCATGGTTTGCGTTGGATTGACCTACATGCCCTATGATTGGACTCCTCCTACAAATCTATGGCTTTGTTTCGTATCTATCCTTTCATACCAAGGGTGGCTACCGTACAAATGGGATAGGACAGGATGGGTATACCCCCTTTTGCTAAAATCACATCATCCATTCTCTCCTATTTTTTTTCTACGGGTTGCCAGGTGGTTAAAGGTTTGCAGGATGCGTCTTAAACGGGAAACGCCCTAATCAGAGATGTTAAATTATGAATTGAATGATTGATTTAGTTCGAAAACGCTTCCCCTAATTCCATCATCAAGGTTTTGGGATTCTGACAGCAGAATCCTTTCAGAATTTAGATAATAGCGCTTATGAGAATGTTAGGTTGTCCGTACAAGTTTAATGAATTTCTCTACATTATTCCCTGGTGCGTGTCAAAAATTTTTTGACAAATAGAGGACAATTGGATTCGTTTAAAAAAATTCCGCAAAATGCACCGATATTTGGTTGGTGCGTCACTTGTTTTTCAAAGGCACCTAATGCGCTTGAATGCGTACCTAACGAAAGAAAGAGCTCCTCTATTCAGCCGGAGGTTGGACCATTTCCCAAAGGGAAAGTTCAGGTTCTTTCTCCAGAACGTCACCGGATACCTCCTCGAACCATCTCCTCAGATAGGGC
>Ga0209536_100000244_pt1 | contig 86154 bp, 70 predicted proteins | sample DeeMarSeWOR28_12_FD_187461 | JGI IMG/M metagenome (GOLD analysis project Ga0209536, IMG submission 187461) | Marine sediment microbial communities from White Oak River estuary, North Carolina - WOR-2-8_12 (SPAdes) (version 2) | ecosystem: Environmental > Aquatic > Marine > Intertidal zone >... | reverse complement strand
TTTCTGCGACAGTGATTCAAAGCCGATGAAGATCGCCCCGCAGCCACTCGCGCGCATGAGCGAAAGAAGTTCATCCTCCTGTGAAATGTTGATCGACGCCTGGCACATCCAGTTTATATTACACTGTTTTAACTGAATAAATAATTCGCGGGCGAACTGGCGGTTGGCAATAATATTGTCGTCGGCAAAGAATATCGCCTTTTTTTTCTTATAGGTGGAGGGGGAGTCATTAATTTCTTGGATTTCTCGAATAACCTGCTCTACGGTTCTATTTCTGATCCGCTGCCCGTCAAAGGCATGGACCGAGCAGAATTCACAGGAGAAAGGGCATCCCTTGGTGGTTTGGACAACGTCAGAGAAGTATCTTCCCCTTGAAATTGCGGTTCTGACCGCAATGGGAGATTTCTTCAATTCAGCAAATCCCTCAGCCTTATAAATTTTTTTCAGGTCACCATCTTCTGCGTCTCGGAGAACCGAAGCCCATACATTCTCTGCCTCGCCAACAACTACGCTGTCACAATACTGGAGAGCCTCATCGGGGCACATGGAGGGGTGTATCCCCCCCAGAATAGTCTTTACTCCTTTTTGCCGAAAGTTTTCGGCTATTGCGTATGCTCTCTTGGCAAACATTGTCCTGACAGTGATGCCGGCGAGATCAGCTCCCCAATTGAAATCGATATCTTCGATGTTTTCATCAAACACTCGTATCTCATGCTCTTGAGGAGTCAGCGCTGTAAGAGTTGGGATTGCCAGAAGGTAGGAAAGATATTTTTTGGAAAGCAGGAAGGTCGAATAAAAATTGTAATCATAAAAACTTCCACTGCTGTCAGAACTGTTACTGGGTATAAAAAGAGCAATCTTCATTAATTTCCAAGTAATGTAAATTTATAACTATATATGTAAAACCTGCATAAGGATATGATAATAAACATATCCTGCCACAATGTTGACTTGCAGCTCAATCTTTACAAATTAAGGTGTATCAGCAAACATCTTGACAAAAAACACAAGCTCACAAGTTAAGAGGGGGCAGAGCTGAAGCAGTTTTTATTATTTGTATTTAATTGATTCAATAAAGGCTGACTTAATTAGTTCTTTTGAGGGCATCGACGATGTCCCGTATCTTCTTCACGTAATTCCAAATTGAGAACTATCCCTTGCTTGTGGCTCAATATCAATCCCATTTATTTGAACTGTTGGGCTGCCAATATGTCGGTGTTCATTCGCTTCCCCAACAGTATTGACTACCACATGCTTAATATCAATGGTTATACCCAATTCTTTGGCTGTTTCTTTCACCAGATTAATGGTGGGTGGTGTGGCACTGCACTTTTCTAAAGACACTACTTTAACCTGCATAAGTTTATTCTCATTCTCTAGTATTGTTTTGTTTTGATCACAGGCTGCAATAATTCCCGTAAAAAAACAAAAAGTTGCGATAAATAAATTTAACTTCATATGATAAATAAACCATAACACAACTCTTCTTGCCAACAATCTGATTTCTGCCAATATCATGTCGAGTCCCGGTTGCTTGCCGAAACAATAACTTCTTATGAAACTCTCTGAAATTTGCCATGTCTATTGGTAAAGTTGACTATGCAATCAAACCATTTTGTTTTATGGATTTCGACTATTTTCACTTTTAAATAAAAAAGGCAGGGGGTTTTCTGGCCCTGCCTGAATAAATATGTTTCAACTCTTTCTATTCTTTAAATTCGATATGCAAAGTATGAAGATCAGTGTTTCCAAGGACCTCTGCTTCATGTGTTACTCCATCACTCCATACCAATTTCCCAGCAGGAATATCTTTCACTTCAGTTTTGCCATCAGGATAGGTAAACTTTAATTTGCATGGACCAAAAAAGTAAGCGATATAGGCTTTATGTGAATGCATAGGGGCTACAGCACCTGGGTGACGAACATTTTCAACTACCCGGACTTTATCGTTATCCAATAAGACATTAGCTATATTTGATTCATCGCCTCCCGCTATTGCTGTATTTTGGGAAAAGCCCAAGCCCAAGAACACTAGCAAAATACCCACGATAAATATGTTTATCTTTTTCATGGCCGACTCTCCTTTAGCTAAAGTTTCTTTTCTCTACAAACCTGCTTTTCATCAGATAACAGAATATATGCGCTCCATATCCTAAAAACTTCAAACTATCTGTATAAGAAAACATTGGTCCATTTGGAGTCTTCATATAACTTCCTTTCTACATAAAATCCTTTTTGAATAAATTATTGGAAATCCAGCCCTTGAAACACAAAAACCCCCATAGGAAAGAATAGTCCCGAGGAGGCCTTAATGCGGCATTTTTAGAAAAACCTCTCTCATTGGAGTCTGCTCCATCAGAGGTTTATAATTTGGGTACAATTTTAATTTTATTATAATATTTTGTGGATGGATAAATCAAGTGCCACAATGTGTTAGGGCGATATTTAAGGGCAGTCTCGATTTCTTGCCCAAATGTTGACTCCCGGATCTCACGAGTCGAGTGAATATTGACTGTGACAATGTTAATCGCTTGCCAAGCCAAAAACCAATTCTGACTTTTTACTTCCCCACCGTCATAAGAATGCGCCTCAATAAGTTTTTTCTTTCTTTACATCCAGAAGACCATTTCTCTATGGCCAATCCATTCTAGCTCCTATCCCCCAGACGGTTTACCTAATGAAAAACTGTTTTGGGGCTATGTCGAGCACCTATTTTAAACGAGGGCTTTTTCTAGACCGGATTGACTTCAGGAGTACCAAAAAAAGGACAGACTGATTGTCTCAGCCTGCCCCATGCAAAAGATATTTTTATGTTAGGATTATTTTGCTGTATGAAGTCTCTCAATTGTACAGGTTGATGCCTGGCACTCATGTACAGCATCAAGATGAGCTATAGCCAGCAGGGCAGCCAGTTCACCGACAAAGAGACCAATAATCAGAAAGTACATTAAATAACCCGTCATTCTATCCAATACTTCGATCTTCATTTTTCTCACCTCTTCTTCTAGTTTCCATTTTGCTTGTAGATTTAACAGCCATAAGCTGTTTCAACTCCAGGGATTCAAGCTATTCTTCCTTCTCTTCAGAGATTGGTTCGCCACCGTCAGGCATGGTAACACCAAGATCAACACCTCCCCATGAGGTTTCATAGGCTGTAGCCAACTGAGCTTTCAAAACTCGATAGCTCGCAGGAAACAGCCTGATTCCGGAATAGATGGACCCGATGATCAGTGTGATTGCGAAGAGGATATAATATGCTGCAAAAATCCCTGCCACTAATCCAATCGCACCTACGATAACCAAACCAACTTTGGTTTGTGTCAGCAGGATAATAATATAATCTAACATGACAGGCCTCCTTATGTGTCTTGAGTTTAACCTTCAACTTCTCCAGATCGCCCCATTTATGACCTGAATCAAAGACTCAAGTTGTCGGTTTCATCTCTGTTTCACCTTTATAATTACAAGATGCATGCCAGAGTTATCCTGCCGAATAAAATATCGCAATTAGATACTTTAATTATTTGAAATTAATAGATTTATTCAATCACATCAAATCTTATGAAAGCACTTAGTCGCCTCACGTTTTATTCAAAGAATGTTGAGTTATTCAACACACTGATGAATAACTCAACATTCTAGATATTGGAGTCAGAGAAAGATGGAATTGAGGTTATGTTTTGAAGGTGTCGTGTGTATGGGCGTATAGAAAGCACTGCTCCAGAACTCTTTTCTTTATACTCTGGTGCAGATCATTGAGTATTTCAAAGTCTGGCAGTCCACCGTCCGGCAATGTCATTCCTAACTCCTTGCTTGCATAACTGTTTGTCTCTGCAGATACAAGTGCTGCAAACCTGAATATCTCTACATCAAACCACTGCAGGGCGTCGGGACCATAAAAAAGGTTTTTAAGATTTTTTACCAAGCGGGTTGGGCGGATCATGACAAGCCAGCCCTTATCATACGGAGATTTATTAGCCAATTGCGGCTGCTCAACGAGATCCTCATTAACAGCTACCACATAACCATCAACTGGCGATATTATGGGTATAATGATGCCTCGCCCTTTTACCCGAATACTTTTCTTTCCGAGTTTTTCATCCCTTATGGGAAGAGATATCTCCTCGATGGGCCCGAGGATATTCTGGCCGAAATCATCAATGCCCACGCGCACAAGGGCATTTCCTTCCACTTTTGCCCAGGTATGACAATGGTGGTAAAAACGATGTGGGCATAATTTCCCACCCTTTGTGTATATCCTTCTGGGAACCAATTCATTTCCCCCGCGCATGACCATATCAAAAATGCAGTTGCTGCAGTCAAATTCTGAATCGCACAACTTATAGGGCACAACACCTGCTTCCGCCCAAACGCATTCCAGTTCGCCATCTGGAACGACCTTTCTGTATTCTTTCAACCGTTCCGGTATTCTTTCGATTATGTTCTTATATATCATCGTCGGGTGGCCTCCTTCTCATATGTGATGCAAGATTGTTGTCTTGCTTTGCAAGGCCTCCATGAAGTAGGTAACTAGCGCCTGCAATCTGAAAAATCGGCGAAGAGACTGGGAACAACCTGTCAACTCAGAAAAAATTCCCTTAAGAGCTCATCCCATTCCTCTGCATCAATGTTTCTTGCCATTCCAACCATTGGCATACCACCATCCTGCAATACGACTCCGAGTTCCGGACTCATTTTCAGACGCAACCTATCAACAACGTCCTCCATCCACTTCCGGGCAAGATTGCCGGAAAGCAAACCTTTACGCTCCCGCTCAAAATTATTCGGCATTACTTTAAGTATCCAGCCTTTCTCATATGGATCATTCCCTAACGCAGCAATATTTCCGCTATTACTTTCAAGCTCCGCCAGCAAGGCAATATTAACTTCCAGCACCTCACCGCTTACAGGTACCAGCATATCAACCGACTTTTCACCGTCCTGCAGGCTCCAAGCCTTATCCCCCTGCCTGATAACCGCACCGACTGCCGGATTATTCCTCAGACTCAAGTGCCCAGCCATTTTCTGAGCAAAATCATCCATCCCAATCGCAACTATGCCTGGTTGGGATTGTTCTGGGCGCACCCATGTATGCCCCGGGTAAAAAAGTACATTATCGGAGACCCGGAACCAATCCACCAGACTGTCAACGGCCCTGCTAAGAGAATCCGTCGCATTTTCGAATCTCCGCGAGGTAAAATAAAGATAAAAGAGAGTAAATAAGGCTAAAAACCCCAGGATCAGCAAATACTCGAATCCTTTTGTTGCATACATGGCCAAGTTACCCATTTTGGTTCCTCCTTCATGCTTATGTATAGAGTCATATATATTCCTGCCTGATTATTCTTTTACTGTCTCCAAGGCGGCAGCTTTTCCGGCAATATCTAACAAACCATCTGACGGAACTGGGAGTTCAAGATCTCTGTCCAGGTGTTTTACCCACTGGGGAGATTCCATGAACACAGGCATCCTGTTCACCACCCAGCGGAAGGCCCATATTTCACCAAAGACAACAGCCAGGGTGATAACGATTTCTATCCATGATGGTACATAATGCACCGGAGCATACCACTTGAAGGCTATTACGGAGACATTTAGACGGTTTAATATAATTCCCACAGCAGTTATAATAGCCGCGGTGAGCAGTATCTTGCGGTCGCGCTTTTTTGTCCCGTTTACAAAAAGCAGAAACGGCAGTATCACAAATCCGATCATCTCAACCAGATAGAGATAGCCCATGGGTGTCAACAATTCATGCCATTGCATGCTGTGTATCAACACCAGAATTTTCATGAAAAAATAGACAAAAAGGGCAGCTGCAGCCGTCCGGCTGAGCCCAACCATGATATCCATATGCTTAGCGTGATGTTCAGCGCTTATCTGGTGGTGAAAAACCCGATGGCTTATCGTCCCTTCTATTATGACAATCGACATCCCGGCAAAAATGCTGGAAACAATAAAAAGCACGGGGATGTATTCGGTATACCACAGGGGATGAATCTTCGCCGGTGCCAAGAGAAACAATGCGCCCAGACCTGATTGATGCAGCATGGAAAGACATATTCCAAAGACCACCGCGCCTACAGTCAGTGTTCCAAGGATTTTCCTCAGCTTTCTGAGTCCAAGCCATTCTGCAACAGCAGGAGAAAATTCAATGAACTGGGCCATCATGTAGAGCAGAAAATGCCAGGCGACCAGGAAAAGCACTGAGCTCACACCAAAGCTGTTGCCGATAATGGGATTAATTATTTTCCAGGGACGCCCAAGATCCAAGGTCAAGGCGCCGGCGTAAAAAACATAGGCCAGAAAACCATTTAAGACAGTAGCTCTCACGATTGAATGATATTTTTCCATTCGCAGGACATATACCATGAAGGTCACAATGTATGCGCCGGCTGCAAAGGCGACACCTGTGACAACATCAAATCCGATCCATATTCCCCAGGGAAACTCCTGGTTGAGGTTGGTTGTTACTCCCAGGCCCATAGTAAAACGCAAAACAATGAGAACCAGTCCGATGAGAATTATCGGTGCGGTAATAATATTGAACGGTGTGAGCAATTTGCCCTTGGGTTTGAGTTCGCTAACGATGAACTTCCAAAGGTCCTGCCCCATCCTTCTATAAACGGTCGTTGTAGTGTTCATGTTCACCATTCCTCTCCTTTTTAGTTCATCAGATCTGATACTAAGTCGCCTCTATCCTTCCTTATCTTTCTTTCCTTCCGTTGCCTGTCTCAAACCCAGCATAAATGCCGGTGCAAGCAATAACGCCAGGGGGACAGAATAAAGGAACGTCTTTGTATATTCCGGATAAGGAATGTTGCCCAGGTCGGTTCTGAATCCCAGTTTTTCAAAAGGAACGCCTGCAAGATAAAGCATGTTGGTGCCTCCCACCTCGTTTTCACCATAAATATGACGAACGTATTGGTCGGGATGATCATAGATCCTCTTTCTGGCAATATCGAGCAACTGTCCCCTTCTGCCAAACAGTATGGCTTCCTGGGGACAGGCCTCAGCGCATGCAGGCATACGTCCTTCCAGGATGCGGTCATAACACATGACGCATTTTTTCACTCTCGGGTTAATACTGTTGTATTCAAACCTGGGAACATCATAAGGGCAGGCTATCATGCAATAGCGGCACCCCATACATTTCTCCTCTTTCCAGATGACCGGCCCCTCCTTTGTTTTGTACATGGCATTTACCAGGCAGGCAGAAACACAGGCTGGCTGATCGCAATGCATGCACTGAGTTTTACAGAAAAATATGCCTTTATCGCTCTCATGGGCATTAACTATTGTAAGGGCATCAATGTCCGTGTCCCTGTGATAACCTGTATCAGGTTCTAGCTCAGGGGCCGAAAAGCCGTTTTTCTCGCAGCAGGCCCGTTCACAGGCCTGGCATCCGATGCACCTGGTGGTGTCATTCAACATGGCATACTGTTGCGACGTGTCCTTTTCCGCAACAGCCCCAAGTGTGACCTGAGGACCCAGCAGCAGACTGGCGCTTGCCGTCACCCCGGTAAACTGCAGAAATTTTCGTCTGGTTGTTTTCATGCCATATTCCTTTCTCTGATGTTTATTTTCATAATTTGATTAAGTGTCAGTTGTTTGCCCGTGATTTATTCATCTCTTCGCGCTTGGGATGACAATCCTCACAACCGCTTGCTGCCCCCATTTCCACATGACACCCCAGGCATTTCAGGTGATACGCTCTCTTTAGTCCTGTAATGTCGATGTGGTAAATATTTTCATCCAGTGATGCTTTCATCTTTTCAGCATTACCCGGATGTGTTGGATGACAGCCCGAACACATGACCTCATCTGCCAACCCGCTAAGTTGGTGACAACGCAGGCAGTTTTCATCCTCCGCCGGCATATTCAAGGTATGATGGTGGCAGGTTGCACAGGAAGTCACGTCTTGGTGCAGGGCATGATCAAAAGTCACCGGTTCAAAAATGTTGACCAGGCTATCCAGCTCGATGGCTTCAGGCCCTGCAGCAGCATGGAGATAGACAGCAGAACTGATAAATATCCCTACAGTAATGAGACTTCTAATGAATACTTTACACTTCTTGTGCATAGATTCTTTCTCCTTTGGGTTAAATTTCCTGCAAAATACAGTGTCAGCATTCAATTTATTACTGCTGTAGCTGTAAATCTGGACCTCTTTCTTTGTTGCCAAACGGGGCTATCTGGAAACACTTTGCTTTCAAGAAAAGCAACAAATATGCCAATTTCCTTGATTTACAGTTCTGGATATGCCTAACAAACTGTTTTTATAAGAAAAATCTTATTTTATAGTCGGGATTTTCAGGAAAAATCTTGGTTTTGAAGTTGATGATTCATTAAAATTGATCCCAAAAGGAGAGAAATTTGTTGAAAAATTCTACACTCGATGTAGAGATATCTTACACCTGTATTAAAACATTTCTGCCGTATCACCATCGATGCAGAGACATTCCAATGACATGAATAATAGCGTGTAAAAACCTGATAAGCTGAAGTTTGGAGTTTCCAGGGTGATTATGGAAGAAATTTCCGGATTTGGTCTCCCTGGGTATCTAACAAAATAATGGGGCCTATACCATGACACAAGAAAGCTCAAATGAAAATGTAAGGATCCTGATAGTTGATGATGAATTTTCGGTACGGAATTCGTTAAAGGCCTGGTTCCAGGATGAAGGGTACACCGTTGATGCTGCATCCAGCGGCAAGGAAGCCTTGGCAAAACTTGCAGAAAGCCAGTGGGACGTTTTTTTTCTTGATCTGAAGATGCCGGGTATGAGCGGCATCGAACTGCAGAAAAAAATCAAGGAAATACAGCCTGACAGTACGACCATTATGATCACCGCCTTCGCTTCGGTGGAATCAGCAGTTGAAGCTATGCAGAATGGTGCCTATGATTACCTGTCAAAACCTTTTGATCCTGACCATCTTGCTCTTTTGGTGCGCAATATCATTGAGCGTAAAAAGTTAAAGGAGGAAACTCTCAACCTCAAAAAAACCCTGGACAACGTCTACACATCCAAGGAAATCATCGGCGAAAGTGCTGGATTAAAAAAAATGATGGAAGATATCAGAGCAGTAGCCGATACCGGCTCCACTGTTCTCATCCGCGGCGAAAGCGGGACAGGCAAGGAACTTGTCGCCAGGGCCATACATGCCAACAGCAAACGTCGTTATGCGCCTATTGTCACCATCAACTGTGGTGCCCTGCCTGAGAGCATCCTGGAGAGCGAATTGTTCGGTCATGAAAAAGGTGCCTTTACCGGCGCCCAGTATGCCAGGAAGGGAAAGTTTGAAATGGCGGACGGGGGGACTATCTTTCTGGACGAAATCGGCAACATCAGCCCCAAAATTCAAATGGAGCTGCTGCGGGTTCTTGAAGAGAAAAAGTTTTTCCGCCTGGGAGGAAGTAAAGAGATCAAGGCTGACTTTAGGACCATTGCCGCCACCAACAAGGACCTGGAAGAGGCAATGGAGCAGGGTGAGTTCCGCAATGACCTGTACTATAGGCTGAATGTTTTCGTCATTGAAATTCCACCTCTCAGAGAACGAAAAAGCGATATTCCGCTACTGGCCCAACACTTTCTCAATGTATTTACCGCACAAATGAACAAGCCCATTGCAAAAATAAATTCCAAGGCAATGAAACTGCTTGTCGATCATGACTGGCCCGGCAATGTAAGGGAACTGGAAAACGCCATTGAGCGGGCTGTGGTCATCTGCAAGGGGAAAGAAATCCTGTCCAATGATTTTCCATTTTCACATGGGCAGATTGACGAAGAATCAACAGATGACTCACTCGATGCACTGCAGAAAAAACACATCAAGAAAATACTTGATCATACAGGGTGGAACATCAGCAAAGCAGCCATAGCCCTGCAGATAGACCGGGTGACGCTGTACAACAAGATCAATAAATATAACCTGAAAAAAACATAAGTACACCCGATGCAGAGTATCGTCCTCATCCCCATCGGTACGATGAAACACAACGTTGCCGACTTCCTGTCTTTTTCTCTGCCGGAAATATTTGAGGCTCCATGCCAGATTGTTGATGTGGATATATCCCTTGAACCTTTTTTCAACAGTGACAGGAAACAATACCATTCCACGGAATTACTGCGGCAGCTCCTTCCCTTTGCAAAAAAAAAGAAACATCACGTCCTCGGCATAATGGATGAAGATCTTTATATCCCGATCTTGACCTTTGTTTTTGGCGAAGCACAGCTCGAGGGCAGGTGTGCGTTGATGTCGGGGCACCGCCTGCATCAGGAATTTTACGGACTGCCGACAGATGAATCGCTTTACATGCACCGTTGCGAGAAAGAAGCGGTCCATGAACTGGGACACACCTTGGGGCTTAAACACTGCCAGAACTTTGAGTGCGTGATGCGCTATTCAAACTCTGTTGCGGACATTGATATCAAGCGCAACGTTTTCTGCCCACACTGCTCTCGGAAGCTGGGCATCCGCTCCCTCTGGTAACCCAGGTATACAGGTCCGGGCTACTGTTTTTTTCCACTTGTACTTTCCTGCTCCTGGTGCAGTGAAATGGTAATGAATGTACCTTCCCCCGGTTTTGATTCAACATGAATGTTCCCATGGTGGGACTTGATTATTTCATAAACGACTGATACCCCAAGTCCGCTGTTAAGACTGGTTTCCTTTTCAGGGGATATGGTCTTTGTCGTGAAAAACGGTTCAAACATATGAGACTTGGTCTCCTCGTCCATCCCGATCCCGTTGTCCTTGATGGTAATATCCACCATTTTCTCTTTTGCCAGCAAACGAGTCTGAATTTCAATGCAACCGGTGTCACTCTGTACTGCATCGCAGGCGTTCAGCAGCAAGGCCACGAGTGCCTGCTTGATTTTCTGGTCATCGCAGCTCGCTTCGGGTGATGCAGGATCAAGATCCAGCTTCACCTCTATATTGAGTAGGTCAACCTGATGCTGGACAAGACGAAGAGTTTCCACAACTAGGTTGTTTATGGCATGTTTTTTTATTTGCGGCTTGGTGGGGCGTGCAAACTGCAGCAGTCCCCTGACGATTTCACCACAACGAGCAGATTCACTTTCTATGGTTTCTATATACTGTATGTATCTGGAATCTTCTCCCCGGAATATCTCCCCACCTTTCTTGATCATCAGCTTGGCATAGGTACGGATACCGGCGAGAGGATTATTGATTTCATGGGCAACTATGGCAGCAAGTCTTCCCATGGAAGCCATTTTTTCCGACTGTATTGCATTTTCCTGCGCACGCTTTAGTTGAGCCGTCCTCTCTTCTACGAGATTTTCCAGGGTCATTGCCCAGTTGGTAATTTCATCCCGCGCCTCTTTTAAATCACTTGTCATGGAATTGAATGAATTGGCCAATTGACCTATCTCATCCGTTGAGCTTGTCTTAATCTCAAAATCAAGCTCACCTGAAGCAACTTTGTTTACCCCGTCTGTGAGGCGTTGCAGTCGACGACCAATAAATTTTTCAATCATTGCGTAACTCATGACAATGATTGCCACCAGACCAAACAGGGTTGTAAGAATGGTTCGGTTTCTCGAGGCCGTGACCTTCATAAGAGCCTTTTCCACATCAGTCTTTATAATCATTCCTCCTATAACCTTTCGCGAGGAACCGTGGCAGTGATAACAGTCTTTTTCATTATGTATAGGCTCAATGATAATAATATGTCTCTTGCCCTCAATCTCAGTCTCAAATGACTCTTTCGGTGCAATGCCGGAGCTTAGCATACTGCTGAGGCCGTTCATGGGTCCAGCGCTGGAAATCGTTTCACTGATATGAGTATACACCTTGTCTTTGTGTGTGGACCAGGTGATCAGTTGATTGGTGTCACAGATAAACACCTCTATCCCTTCCATTTTTTCACGGATATCAGTAAGAACCTGTTCTACTGCAGAACTGTCGCCGACAGACATGGGATATCTGATACCTGAATAGGTCGAGGCGGCAAGGTCCAGGCTGAGAGTTTCCATAAGTTCAATACTGTCCTTCTTGTTGAAATAAAGATCCAGCATGATCTCAATGCTCATTACGAGGGAGATACTGACGATAATGGTTGCCATTATCCTGTTGCCCAGTTTTCTTCGGATAAAGTCAAACAGATAGGTTTTTGGTGCCGTATTTTGATGAGTCGTCATAACTACATAACCTGGCAGAAGTGATTAGGGCTTCTAGTGTGCCCCGCCGTGGATCAAGGGTTTGTATTTGAAAACCTTGACCCTTTCTGATATATGGCAGACCTCGCAGTCTTTTTTACTCATTTTCCCTATTATTGCCCCAGGATCTCCGGTTTTTACATGTTCTGCGCCAGGGCCATGACAGACCTCGCAGCCAGCATTCCTGAGATGTGGTGTTTCATCAGGACTGACGAATCCACCGGGCTGGCCATACCCTGTTGTATGGCATGGATAGCATTGTTTAATCTCTTCAGCCGTCAGATGTTTCATCTGCCGCTCTATACTCTGGAACGAAATACTCTTTTTTGCGTATTTCATAAAATTATCGTATTCATCTGGATGGCATTGCTGACAGGCAACTGAACCCACATAGCTCCTGTCTTGATTCGAATCCTTGCCTCTACAGGGTGAATAAATCCCAGAGGCAAGGAAAAACAGAATGCCTGTCAGCAGCAAAAGACAGTGCTTATCCACTAAATGGTTTCGCTTTTGTTTTTTCTTCATCCTGCTCTCCCTCGTTTATTATCCTCAGTCGGGAAATCTTAATTTTTACTGTACACTGAAAAATACGGCTCCAGTTTTTCCAGATCATGTTTAAGTGATGAATGCAGTGACACTGTAAACATATCCAGGATGGCGATAGCATTCAGTGAGCAGTCATTCTCGCAGACATCCATCAGACGTTTGCATATGTGTTTATTGACGATGTGAACATTGTTATAAATTGTTTCCAGCTGACTGAAGTCAGTCGGGATGGAACCGCTTTTTATGTTAAGAAAAAACTGTGCCAGGAGAAACATCGAGGTTGCGCGGTAAATTATTTCCTCGGTGTCGGCAAAGGGCAAATGGAATCTGGACATCGGTCGGAAATAGTCGGTATATGGACAGCCGCTACTCGGAATGATCAATCCAAGTAACGAACTCAGGGCTCTCTGAACGGTGAGACGCGAAGAAATTACTCGATTTTTGTATTCAACCCGTGCCTGGATCTCATCATAGGAAAGGAAATTATGTAGTTTTGAGATGACTATATCAATGGCACTTGCCAGGGGACATAAGGGAAAGCTCTCTTCGTTAAGCGGGCAATGGGTGCACTTGTGGTAAGTCAGTTTGGTCCACTCTTTTTCACTTGGATTGGAATTGAGAAGAAAAAAATCTTTTTTATTGAAGAGTAGTTCTACCTCAAAATCTAAATCTGTAGATTTGAAGGAGTATTTGATGGTTACTGTTTCCCTCATAAATACCTAACCTTTCTGCCAGGTCTGCAGGGCAACTCAACCTATAATCGAAAAAGTACAATTTTTGCATCCATGCCTGCAATTGACGAAGCAGGGGATTACTAATCAATCACGGGCGCCACTCAGAACATAAGAGCAGCATGTCAACCTGACCCAACTGGCATCCGTATAAATACCTATATGAAATCATGGTTTCTGTCAATGAAAATAACATAGCAGCAGCCGATATAAGGGCATAATCCTCAAAGACATTATTAGATGGGGCTTACGTTTCAATAAGTTTGTTCTGCATGGCAAAACGGGAAAGTTCCGCATTGTTGCGCAGGTTCAACTTCTTCAGAAGCCGTAAGCGATAGGTGTCAACAGTCTTAATACTGATGCCGTATGCAGAGGCGATTTCATGGTTTGTGTGCCCCATTGCCAGGCGCCTGAGAACCTGGAGTTCCCTGTTTGAAAGGGAATCCAGTGACGACTTGCTGCCGGCACCCTTGGCTACCCTTAAGGCAAGAGCCTCACTGGCTTCGGCAGTCAGGTACCTGAAACCGCTCATTACCTGGTGAATGGCCTTGACGATGTGTTCCGGCGCAGAGCGCTTCGTGACGTATCCCATGGCACCTGCTTCAATGGCGCGCACCACGTACTGCTCTTCCTCATGCATGGTCAGCATGATAATGGGCAGGTCCGGCAGGTAAATTCTCAACTGGCTGATCACCTCAAGCCCGTCAAGACCGGGCATGGATATGTCGATGACAGCCACGTCCGGCTTCTTTTCCCGGGCGAGCTGTATAGCGGTCCTGCCGTCATCCGTTTCGGCAATAACCTCTATGTCCTCGCTCTCCTCAATTATGCGGCGGAGACCGGCCCGTACTATTGAGTGATCATCTGCAAGCAGCACCTTAATCATCCTGTCTCCTTTGCATTCACTTGGATCCATACGTCTTTAGATGCAACAAGGATCCAAGGAAGAGTCGGTTCAGCTGTGGGTTCCCATGCCGGATCATTGATGACGCCGGGAAGGGCGTGCAACAGTTGGCCCCGAACGAAGGTTCTTTTCGAAGTTCTAAGATCAAAACAAAATCTAGCGCTGTATCCTATCACCGTTATAAACCCAGGCTGAAAAGTTCACTATAATTCCCCATCACGAATTCGGGGCCGGCCTGATCGGAACCCTGAAGAGCACATGACACCCCCTGCCCTTTTCAGAGATTACCTCAAAAGTACCGCCGGCAAGCATCGCTCTTTCCCGCATACCTGCGATCCCCACCCCCTCAAATTCCGCCAGGCCGGACGTATCAAAGCCCCTGCCATCATCCCTGACCGAAAGGCTCAGTATATTGTTTTCAGCCTTCAAAACAACAGATACACGGCCGGCTTCAGCATATTTGGCTACATTGGTCATGGCCTCCTGGCATATCCTGTAGGCTGCTGTGGATACTGTTTCATTCAACCCCGGGATATTATCGTGTTCAAAAACACAGGTAATGCCGCTGCGGTTCTCAAAATCGCTCGTCAGCCATTCCAGTGCATCCACAAGTCCGAGATCATCCAGCACTCCGGGACGCAGCCGTATGGCTATGGAACGCACATCCTTGATGGTTTTATCGATCAGGTCACACATTGTCAAGGCGCGTTCAGCAATTTTAGGCTCGCAGTCTTTTAAACGGTCCTGCATCCAGACCGCATCCATGCGCAAAGCGGTAAGCACCTGGCCCAGTTCATCATGAAGTTCCCGCGCTATGGCTGTCCGCTCCTTTTCCTGACTGGCCAATATCCTGCCGGAAAGACGCCGCAACTGGTCCTGCGCCTTCTTCACAGCAGTGATATCAGTTGAAATACCGCACACCCCGCTGACAGTGCCTGCTTCATCATACACCGGGAACTTGACGGAGAGGTAGGTATGGACTTCACTGTTATGGACAACCCGCTCCTCAACCTGCATTGACTCCCCTTTCTCCAGGACCTGCAGATCATTCCTGCGAAATTCATCGGCAACCTCTTTTGACACGATATCATAATCAGTCTTGCCGCGGACCTGTTCGTTGCTGACCCCAAAGAGTTCCTCAAATCGGGAGTTGACAAGAATGTACCTGCCGTCCCCATCCTTTACGTACACCACATCAGGGGTATATTTCAGGATGTTGGTAATCTCCCTGGTCCGGATACTGACCTGTCTTTCCAGGTCCTTGGAATAATTGGAAAGCTCCTCCTTGGCAATCCTGAGCGCTTCCACTGCCCTGTTCCTTTCGGTGACGTCGATGGAAACGGCAAGCGTCCTGAAAATCCCGCCATCCTCGTCACGTTCGCCTATGGCGGAGAGAAGGATGTCTATTATCTGACCGTCCTTCCTGATGATCCGGTATGGGATATCCTTGCAATAACCCCTTTTGAAAAACTCGGGAAATACTACCTGCTCTGCATATTTCTTCGATTCTTCTGTAAAAAAGTCTGTCAGTTTCCTGCCGATAACCTCCTGCTCAACATAGCCGAGCATTTCACTCCAGTAATTGCTGACGCTGACAATTTCCCCGTTCCTGTTGATGGAATGCAGCATGGCCGGCGTATTATGATACAGGGAACGATAGCGTGCATCACTCTCCCGCAGCGCCTCCTCTGCAGCCTTGCGCTGTTTGATCTCAAAGCTTGCCTGGCGGTACAGCATGAAAACCGACAAACACATAACTATAAAAAGGGCCAGGACAATGGGACGGACAAAAGCGACCAATGGCTTGAAGGCTTCCTGGGTGATCTGCTGCATATCCAGGAGATGGTTGACCATCCAGCCGGGATAGTTGTCCATCGCGATCTGGTGGTGCAGGTACTTTCTGCCGCTCCTGTTTACAATATACTCCCCCTCGACGGCCTTCGCGAGCCCGACCCATTCCCAAGGTCCGGGTCCGAACTGGCGCGAAGCCGCAATTTCTGAGGCGGTTTCCCGGGAGATCCGCCAGGCTGTATGGTACAACCACTCCGGACGGTTCGATATGAAAATCACTCCGTTTGGATCGGTGACCATAACGATTTCGTCTTCGGTGAAGCCGAGCTCCCTTTCTATCATTTCTATTGAACCCTTTATAACCACTATACCATCAGGGGATTCCCTGCCGTAACCGTAGACCGGGTAACTGAAGTAGACCCCTCTTTTGCCGGAAGTGGTACCTAGGGCGAGGTAGGTGGCAGCCTGTCCCCTGATTGCCATCTGGAAGTAAGGGCGGAAGGCAAAATTCTGCCCAACGAAACTGTCAGGCTCATTGCGGTTGCTCGAAGCAACCGTATTACCCATGTTATCCATGAGGTAGCATACATCTGCCTGCAGGGTATCAGTGAAGTGATCGAGGGTCCAATTGGCAGCCGTCAGTGAAGCAGGCCCGTGATTGTTTAAAAGGTTTTTGAGTTCTTTCATGCCGGCAAGGATGCGTACCGGCTTATTGTATTCAGAAAGGAGCGTGGCCAGGTTCTTGTTGATGCGCTCCAGCCGGATGATGGTCTCACTTTCAGCTTCTCTGAAAGCCGTTTCCTGAAGTGAAGTGTAATAAAAATAACCTCCGGCTGAGGCAAAAATAAATGCCATGAGCGAGAGTATGAGTAAAATCAAACGGAGTTTCATACCTGATCTTTCATCTGGTTCCTGCACAGCGAGGCTGAAGCCGAGGCAGTGTTATGCACTTGCTATATTGGAACAAGGGGAAGATATTTGGGCTCCCAGCGCATTTTTTCTATCAGCGTTTGCAGACGCTCCGGATCCTTCTTATGCTGAAACTTACTAAATGCGCAGGGGCCGCTCACTCCATCCCGTATGGCGACAAGTCCCACTGCACGGGCAACGCTGCTGCTGGTCTCTTTAAGCTTTTCCACGCGCGGCATCAGGATCCCGGCCTCCAGGTCCTCCTGGGAAACCAGCTCTGCAACGGCCTTTGCTGCTGCCGTAAAAAAGGAAGGCAGCACCTCCTTTGCTCCTGATGCCAGGGTGCCGAGCCCTACCCCGGGAAATATAAAGACATTGTTGCATTGGCCGATGCGAATTTTCCTGCCGTCGTGCTCAACCGGCGGGAAGGGGCTGCCCGTGGCAACCAGGGCCTTGCCGGAAGTCCACTTGTAAATATCCCTGGGCAGGGCCTCTGTCTTTTCCGTGGGATTGGAAAGTGGCAGGATCACCGGCCGCTCGCAATTCGCAGCCATGGCCTCAACCACCTCACGGGTAAAACAACCGGACTGCCCGGAAGTCCCTATCAATACAGAGACCCCTGCATGCTTGACCGCTTCAAGCAAGGCGGTGTCACCCGGTTCATCCAACCAGTTCATCTCGACAGGATTCTTGGCGTATTTCGCCTTGTAGGGTTCAACCATTCTGTCCGTGGTAACAACCCCCCGGCTGTCCAGAGTGAATATCCTTCTCCTGGCCTCACTTTCCCGCAGCCCGTGTTCAATAAGGGCAACTTCTATCTGTTCGGCGATACCGATGCCGCCCGCCCCGGCACCATGAACAAGATAAACCTGGTCTTCGATCTTCTCCCCTTTTATTTTCATGGCCGCAAAAATGGCTGCCAGGGTCACAGCACCGGTCCCCTGGATATCATCGTTGAATGAAATGAGATCGTGCAGGTAGGCATCTCTGACCGCAAAGGCGTTCTGCTTGGAAAAATCCTCCCACTGGCAAAGGGCATGGGGGAATACCGTTTTAAAGACTTTGGCAAATTGCTGCATGAACTTGACATATTCTGAGCCGGTCAACCTGCGATGGCGCCAGCCGAGGTACTCTTCGTTATCCAGCAGGGCCTGGTTGTTGGTACCGACGTCAAGCGATATGGGCAGGCAATGCCAGGGGGCGATCCCAGCTCCCTGTGTATAGAGCATCAGTTTTCCAAGGCAGATGGCTATTCCGCCTGCACCCTGGTCGCCAATACCTAAAATGCCCTGGTTGTCAGTCACCACGGCAACACGGATATCACGATGCCCGTAACGCAGGAGTATGTCCTCTGCATTGTCAATATTCCCGGGGTAGATATGCACCCCGTTGGCTGAACGGAATAAGGAGGAGTATTGCTGGCAGGCGAGTCCGACAGTCGGCGTGTAGATTATCTCCATGAACCTGGGAATATCCGTGGCTATAACAGCATGGGCCAGGGTGACATTCCTGTCAAACAGTGAACGCATATAGATGTAGCGTTCTATATCATCTTCCTTTTTAAGTACCTTTTCCAGACTGTTCTTAACCTGTTGCGCAAGTGGTCTCACTGCAGGCGGCAGGCTGCCGTCCATACCAAGGTCCCGCCTTTCAGTCTCTGTAAAGGCGGTACCCTTGTTGACATAATTATTGCTGTGCACGCCAATGCCGCGCGTGTGGACTTTGATCTCCCTGGTATTGCCATATTCGTCATAAACGAATTTATAGCTTTTTGCAGGCATCAAATTTTCCTCCAATTCAGGTATTTATCAATAACGCCCACCTCGTATTTATACTTTGCCGTTTACCATACTGCGGCAGAATCGGAAACTTAAAAAATCTATTCCCGGTCTACCTTGGACTCTCATTCTCCGAAAAACCATCGACAAATTCCAATGATTCCGATAAGATTTTATATACAGGTTGTCAACTTCCTCACAGACACAGCCACACGCAGGTTTATCAATGCCCAGAAGAAAAACAAAAACCTCTCCAGCACCCAAACCCGCAGATCCACCTGACAATTACTGGGAAACAAAACAGAACCTGGAAAAGAAGGGGAAGAAATTTTTCGTCCAAAAAATATTTAAAGACTGGTGCAAGGGTTGCGGTATCTGTATTGCCTTTTGTCCTGCCAATGTTTTTGAGAAAAGCGAGAGCGGCCTGCCGATCATAAAAGATCCGGATGCCTGTACGGGGTGCAGGTTCTGCGAATTCCACTGTCCTGATTTTGCCCTCTCCGTCCATGAACGTTTCCCTGACAGGAGAAAGAAAAAGAATGGCGCATGAGCTGAACGGCAAGAAATTCCTGCTGCAGGGCAATGAGGCCATGGCTGAGGGCGCCATAGCTGCCGGATGCCGATTCTTTGCAGGCTATCCCATAACACCTGCCTCTGAAATAAGCGAGCGCATGTCCTACCGACTACCCCAGGTTGACGGCACCTTTATCCAGATGGAAGATGAGATCGCAAGCCTGGGTGCTGTGATTGGGGCCTCACTGGCCGGGGTCAAGAGCATGACCGCCACCAGCGGGCCCGGTTTTTCTCTCATGCAGGAAAACCTCGGCTATGCCTGCATGACCGAAGTTCCCTGTGTTGTCGTCAATGTCATGCGCGGCGGTCCCAGCACCGGACTGCCGACGAGCCCGGCACAGGGCGATGTCCTGCAGGCCCGCTGGGGCACACACGGAGACCACCCTGTTATCGTCCTTTCCGTATCATCGGTCAGCGAATGTTTTTCTATTACGGTGACCGCCTTCAACCTTTCGGAAAAGTACAGGGTGCCCGTAGTGGTGTTATCAGACGAGGTAGTGGCGCACTCGCGGGAAACGTTCACCATCCCATCCGCAGATTCTATTGAAGTGGTGGACCGCATAGTCCCCAATGTGCCGCCTGAATGGTACAAACCATATGAAGACAACAGCCGCGGTGTACCGCCGATGGCTCCCATGGGAGAAGGATACAGGCATCACGTTACCGGCCTGGTGCATGACATCCATGGCTTTCCCACAGAGAGACAGGATGAGATCGAACCATTTCTAAAACGGCAGTTCAGAAAAATAACCAATGGGTTCTTTGAAATACAGATTACCAAAAAACTTTCTATTGAAGATGCGGAGATCGCGGTAATCGCCTATGGTTCGGTTGCCCGTTCAGCCCGCCGTGCTGTAGCCATGGCCCGTTCGGTCGGTATCAAGGCCGGTCTCATCCAGCTTGTTACCCTCTTCCCCTTCCCGAAAAACACGGTGGTGAACGTCATGCGCCAGTGCAGGGCACTCCTTATCCCGGAGATGAACATGGGGCAGATCAGCCGCGAGGTGAAACGGGTCAATACAGGCCTGACCGAGGTTTTCAAATATAACCGGATTGACGGGCAGCTGATTACCCCGATCGAGATTTTCGAGGAAATTCAGAAAATTTAAGAGGGACAGGCTATTATGGAAATAACTATGTCTCGGCAATTACAAAGTTGGAGATAAGCCATGCATGAGGGGATGACCGAGTTGCGCCACAAATACCTGCGCCACCAAAAAAAATTCCCCCATGTGTGGTGTCCGGGCTGCGGCAACGGGATCGTCCTCGGAGCTCTCCTTCGCGCCATAGTACGGTTGGACCTTGAAAAAGATGATATGGTGTTTGCCTCGGGCATAGGATGCTCGGGCCGCATGTCCACCTATGTTGATTTTAATACGCTGCACACTACCCACGGCAGGGCCCTGACCTTTGCCACCGGCATCAAACTTGCCAAACCGAGGCTTAACGTTATTGCTGTCATGGGTGACGGCGATGCCACGGCTATCGGCGGCAATCATTTTATCCATGCCGCCAGGCGCAATATCGATCTTACCGCCATCATAATCAATAACCAGATATACGGCATGACAGGTGGCCAGGCTTCACCCACCACTCCTTATGGCGCCCGGTCCACCACTTCCTCCTTTTCCAACATCGAACACGCCTTTTCCATAGCTGAACTTGCGGTTGCCGCCGGGGCAAGTTTTGTGGCCCGGGGAACAGTGTATCATGCCTCGCAGCTGGACAGACTTATAGAAAAAGGGATCAGAAAAAACGGTTTCAGCGTTGTGGAGATCATGTCCAACTGCCATGTGCAGTTCGGCAGACGCAACAGGATGGGTGACCCGGTCACCATGCTCAAATGGCTGAAAGACCACGCCGTATCCAGAGAATCCGGCTCCAGCCTGCCGCCGGATTCCCTGGAGGACACATTCACCATCGGCATCCTGGCTGATGTTGATAAACCGGACTACATAGAGGAGTACATGAAGATCAGGGACAAAGCCAAAGGGAACGAGGGACATGGATATTGATCGTTTCGAGATACGGCTGAGCGGTTCAGGGGGGCAGGGAATAATCCTGGCATCCATTATCCTGGCTGAGGCTGCAGGTATTTACGAGGGTTATAACGTTAGCCAGACCCAAAGCTACGGCCCTGAAGCCCGTGGCGGCAAATGTAAGGCCGAGGTGGTCATCAGCAGCAGGCAGATAGATTATCCGAAAGCAGTGCAGCTTGACATGATGCTGGCCATGAACCAGGCTTCCTGCGATGCCTACTGCTATGATTTCAAGCCCAACGGTTTACTGCTGGTTGACGCAGGCCTCGTTGACCAGGTTCACACCAGCCGGGTTGTGTCTCTCCCCTTTACAAAAATAGCACTTGAGGTGACAGGCAGAGACCTGTCTGCCAACATGGTTGCCCTGGGCGCCCTGGGCCAGTTCTGTCCCCTCCTTTCCCGTAAAAGCCTGGAAGCAGCCCTGTCTGCCCGGGTGCCCTCGGGAAGCATGAAGATGAACCGTAAAGCCTTGTTGGCAGGCATCAAGGCTGCTGAAAAATTTAACCTGGAAAGTCTACCTCGTTCCATCATCACCGAAGAAGAGGAAATCTGACTCATTACTGCCCTTTGACGGCGAAGCACATGAAGCCTGACATTAATTTATGGATTGATGACCTGGACAGCAGCTTCAAAGTCTTCCACGAGCTCATGGCCCACAAGATCCATGAGATCCTCCTGGTCCTGAGTCCCTACGACGCCTTTATCATGGAAGAGGACACCAGCCTCTCCACCCGCATCATCAACGAATACAGGGGACTGAACCTGAGCAGGCCGCCCCGTCTAACCAGTGTTACCACCGGAGAGGAGGCCCTTGAACTGGTGCGATTAAAGAAATTCGACCTGGTCATTACCCTGCCGCAGGTTGGCGACATGGACTGTAATACCTTGGGCCTCAAGATAAAGGAGATCTGCCAGAATCTGCCTGTTATCCTCCTGGCCCACAGCCTGAAAGCCATTACTCCCTACCTGGCAAAAGAAAAACGGACCGGGATCGACAACTTCTATATATGGTCTGCTGATCCTGCGCTTCTTCTGGCACTCATCAAAAACATGGAAGATCATCACAACGTTGAACGGGATACCGCCCTGGCCATGGTTCGCGTTCTGATCCTGGTGGAGGATTCACCGCTCTATAAATCATTTTTCCTACCGCTGCTCTATAGGGAGGTCGTGGCCCAGACCCAGGCTGTTTTAAATGAAAGCCTCAATGAAGAACACCGGCTCCTTAAGATGCGGGCCCGGCCAAAGATCCTGGTAGCGGAAAATTACGAACAGGCAATGCAGCTTTACGAGAGGTATAAAAACTATATTTTCGGCATGTTTTCCGACACCCGTTTTCCCAGGAACGGCAAACTCGACGACAATGCAGGAGTGAAACTGCTCAGCCAGATACGTAAAAAGATACCGGACATCCCGCTTCTGCTCCTCAGTTCAGAAACCGCCAATGCAAAAAAGGCAGGGGCAATTCCCGCAAGTTTTGTCAACAAGAACTCTGATGCGCTGGAGGAGGAGATCCACAGGTTCTTCCTCGATCATCTCGGTTTTGGTGATTTTGTTTTCCACATGCCCGACGGCCGGGAAGTGGACAGGGCCTCGAACCTGCATTCCTTTGAAAAGAAACTGGCGACCATCCCCGATGAATGTCTGCTGTTTCATGCAAAGAACAATCACTTCTCAAACTGGGTCATGGCCAGGTCCGAGATCGGGCTTGCATCACTTCTGCACAAAAGCAGCCTGACGCAGTTCAAAAATGTTGCCGGTTTCCGGAAGGACCTCATTGACCAGATCCATACCCTGCGCAGATCCAGGGAACTAGGTGTTGTCGCACATTTCAGCGAGATTGATTTTGATGCCGATGTCATGCAGTTTGTCAAAATTGGCCATGGCTCAATGGGAAACAAGGCCCTGGGATTGGCCTTTATGGCCGCACAGTTTAAAAAACATGGCTGGCTGCAGAAGAAATTTCCCCAGTTTGACATTGCCATACCGCCAACTCTCGTCATAACAACCTATGGGTTCCATGCCTTCATGGAGCAGAATAATCTCTTCATTGATTTTGCAGGCAAAAATGATGCAGAGATAGCAGCCCTTTTTGTTGGCGCAACCATGCCCTCCTGGCTTGAAAAACAGCTTGGCGCTTTCCTGCAGCAGGTGCATAAACCATTGAGCGTCCGCTCCTCAAGCCTTCTGGAAGATTCCCTGTACAGGCCTTTTGCCGGGCTTTTCGAAACCTATATGCTGCCTAACAACAATACGGACCACGGAATACGCCTGCAGCAGCTAGTCAAAGCGGTAAAGCTTGTTTTTGCATCAACTTTCTTCGCCGGACCTCGAGCCTTTTCCTCAAAGAGCGCGAAGCATGCCTCAAGCCCTGACAGCATGGCTGTCATCATCCAGATACTGGCCGGCAAAAATTACGGAGACTATCTCTATCCGGCAATTTCCGGGATAGCAAAATCGTACAATTACTACCCCGTTGGCAAGATGAAGGCGAATGACGGTATTGCCCAGATTGCCCTGGGATTCGGCAAAACAGTTGTTGAAGGTGAGAGATGCCTCCTCTTTTCACCCCGTTATCCGGAAAGCCTGCCTCAGTTTGCAAATGTCGATGACATGCTGTCCAGCTCTCAGAAGACCTTTTATGCCTTGCGTATCAGGGGATATCCCGATGATCTGGACTACCGCCAGTCGAATCTTGTGAAACGGGAAATACACGAAGCGGAAGATGAACTTCCGATCCAGGCCATGGTGAGCACCTATTCTCCTGAAGAACATGCTGTGCGGGACAGCTTCGGCAAGGGGCTTAAGATCGTCACTTTCGCCAGGATCCTGAAGCACAAGGTGCTCCCATTAGCCCCCTTGTTAAGGGACCTCCTGGAGATGGGCTACCAGGGCATGAGCTGTGATATCGAAATCGAATTTGCCGTTGACCTGGGCAGCAATAAAGAAAAAAGCCGTTTCCATTTCCTGCAGATCCGCCCCATGGCTCTCGGTGAGGAACATTACGAAGTTATAATTGACGGGGAAGAGATCGCCAGGGCCTTCTGCTATTCAAGCAAACCCCTGGGCCATGGGATAAATGATACCATTGCAGATATCGTCTATGTTAAGCGGGAAACATTTAATGCAGGGGATACCAGGAAAATGGCCCGGGAGATCAGCCTTATCAATGCCAGGCTCAGAAAAGCTAACAGGCCGTATTTGCTGATGGGGCCCGGCAGATGGGGTTCGGCTGACCCCTGGATGGGCATTCCGGTCAAATGGGAGGATATTTCAGGGGTGGCGGCTATGATCGAACTGCGCAATGACCTGCTTTCCGCCGAAGATTCCCAGGGCACCCACTTCTTTCAGAATATCACGGCCATGGGTATCAAGTTCCTGACAGTCACTGAAAATGATGAAAATCTGCCTGATTTCATCAGGTGGCAATGGCTTGCATCTTTACCAACAGCAGATGAGACCGAACACGTAAGACATATACGTCTGCCAAAACCTTTTCTCATCAAGGTTGACAGCGAGACATCCCAATGCGTCATGCTCGAAAATAAATGATTCAGATTTCCAGGAATAAAAGTTGATTTAATCAGGAGCGGAGCCCATGGATGATTTTATAATAAAGGTCAAGGAAAAGGACCCCGGCGAGAAGGAATTCCACCAGGCAGTAGAGGAGGTGCTTGAATCTGTAAAGCCTGTCCTGGAAAGTAATCCGGAGTACAGCCGCGCAGCAGTGCTGGAAAGAATTGTTGAGCCTGAACGCGTTATCCTCTTCCGGGTGCCATGGATGGATGACGAGGGCCAAGTCCATGTGAACCGCGGTTACCGGGTTGAAATGAACAGCGCCATTGGGCCCTATAAGGGCGGCCTGCGTTTTCATCCTTCGGTCAACCTTGGCATCATGAAATTTCTCGCCTTTGAACAGGTTTTCAAGAACAGCCTCACAACCCTGGGGCTGGGGGGTGCCAAAGGCGGATCAGATTTCAATCCAAAAGCAAAGTCGGATACTGAGATCATGCGGTTCTGCCAAAGTTTCATGATTGAACTCTTCCGCCACCTTGGCCCATATACCGATATCCCTGCCGGCGATATCGGGGTCGGTTCGCGGGAGATAGGCTATCTGTTCGGCATGTACAAAAAACTGAAAAACGAATTCTCCGGGGTGCTCACCGGCAAAAGCCTCAACTGGGGAGGCAGCCTGGTGCGGCCGGAGGCAACCGGTTACGGCTGTGTCTATTTTGCCGCTGAGATGCTTGCCACCCGCAATGAAAATCTGGAAGGCAAAACCTGCCTGGTATCAGGAAGTGGCAACGTAGCCCAGTATACGACAGAAAAAATCCTGCACCTGGGCGGCAGGGTTTTAACCCTGTCAGATTCGTCCGGTTACATCTTTGATGGGGATGGAATTGATGCAGTGAAGCTTGAATTTATCAAATATTTGAAAAATATACGCCGCGAAAGGATAGAGCATTACATCGAAAAATATCCATCAGCGGTCTATACCCCTTTCGACCTGACGTTGGATCATAATCCCCTCTGGACCCATGCGGCGGACTGTGCCTTTCCCTGTGCCACTGAAAACGAGATCCATCAGCAAGACGCGGAGAACCTGATCAAAAATGGTGGTCTGCTTGTCTGCGAAGGGGCCAACATGCCCTCAACGCCTGAGGCAGTCGACATATTTCTCGACAGCGAGATTCTCTACGCACCGAGCAAGGCGGCAAATGCTGGTGGGGTTGCAGTATCAGGTCTGGAAATGGCGCAGAACTCCATGCGCTTGAACTGGCCTGCGGAAGAGGTTAACAGCCGCCTGAAAATGATCATGAAATCAATCCATCAGACCTGCCTGGATGCAGCTGAAGAATACAATGAAGCGGGCAACTATCTGGCAGGTGCCAATATTGCCGGTTTTGTCAAGGTGGTGAACGCCATGCTTGATCAGGGACTGGTGTGAACAGTCTCGCTGGAAGGGATCGAGGGGTCGAGGGGCAGGAGATAAATGAAGAATGTAGAATGTAGAATGTAGAATTACAAAAGGTTTCGAGGTTTCCAGTATAGAGACTTTAAGCCACTAAATGCTGACAGCTGATTGCTGAATGCTGACCTTAAATACCATTTAGGGTGCCTTTTTCTTGTTCCTTCTTTTGGGCACGCAAAAGAAGGAGACTCACCCTTCCGGGGTGAAAAACCTGAGCCGCAGGGCATTAGTCACCACCGACACCGAGCTCATTGCCATGGCACCGCCTGCAATCATCGGGTTCAAGGTGGGCCCGCCAAAGATATACAATAAGCCTGCGGCAACCGGGATACCGACTACATTATAAGCAAAGGCCCAGAAGAGATTCTGCCTGATATTGCGCATGGTGGCCCGACTCAGTGCCAGAGCGGTAAGTACTCCGCCGAGCTCCCCCTTCATGAGCACGATATCACCGGACTCCACGGCCACATCAATGCCGGTGCCCATGGCTATTCCAACATCTGCCCTTGCCAAAGCCGGGGCATCGTTGATGCCATCGCCTACCATACCGACCTTCATTCCCCTGGACTGCAGTTCCGCCACCTTGTCCGCCTTGAAGTCAGGCAGAACTTCAGCTATGACCTCCTGGATGCCTGCCTGGGCCGCAATGGCCCTGGCGGTTGTCTCATTATCACCGGTGAGCATGAAAATCTTTATGCCCATTTTTTTCAGCCTGCTGATTGTTTGTGGGGTTTCCGGTTTCATCCGGTCTGCAATTGCCAGAATTGCAGCCATCCTGCCATCCAGCGCCAGGAAGAGGGAAGTTTTGCCGACTGCTGCAAATTCTGCCGCCCGGCTGTCAATGGCAGGGTTGTCAAAGTGCCCAATCTGCTCCCTGATGAACTCCCTGTTGCCAAGTAGAAGTTCCTTGTCACCCATGGAAGCTTTGATGCCCTTGCCAGGTATGGCCTCAAAAAAATCCGGTTCCTGCAGCGGCAGGTTCCTTACCCGGGCTTCCCCGACAATTGCTTCTGCCAGGGGATGCTCTGATACGCTTTCCGCGCCTGCAACAAGGGCAAGAATATCATCTTCAGGAATGCCCGTGTCCTGCACCAGCTCCAAATCGGTCAGCTGCGGCTTGCCGTAGGTAAGCGTCCCGGTCTTGTCAAAGACCAGAGCATTGATACCCTGGGCCATTTCCAGCGCCTCCCCGCTTTTTATCAGGACTCCCAGCTGGGCCCCTCTGCCTGTACCGACCATGATGGATGTCGGGGTTGCCAGCCCCATGGCACAGGGACAGGCAATGACCAGCACAGCGATGAAAATCCGCAACGCAAAGGGAAACGGCGCATCACCGAGAAAATACCAGGCTAGTCCGGAAAGCGTTGCTATGACCATCACTGTTGGCACAAAATAGAGGCTTATCCGGTCAGCCAGGTTCGCTATAGGAGCCTTGGAACCCTGAGCATCCCGCACCATTTTAATGATACGCGCCAATACGGTATCCTGGCCCACACGTTCGGCCAAAATTCGCAGCATGCCGTTCTTGTTGAGGGTGCCGCCGATAACCCCGTCCCCTTCTTCTTTAGATACGGGCAGACTCTCGCCGGTCAGCATGGATTCGTCCACACTGGAATGTCCTTTTTTTACCGTACCGTCCACGGGAATCCGTTCGCCCGGTCTTACCAGAACAAGGTCCCCGGTTTCGATGTCAGCAACAAGTATGGAAACCTGTTCCTCTTTTTCTGTTCCCGGGTTTTGCACCAGGGTTGCTCTGTCGGGCGTCAGTTCCATCAACTGGCTTATGGCATCCGAAGTCTTTGCCTTGGAACGCGTTTCCAGGTACTTGCCAAGTGAAACAAGGGCGATAAGCACAGCGGCAGACTCGTAGTACAAATCCATCACCCGTGCCATTGGATCAATGCCCAGAGAAATCTCGACGAGATTCCAGGTCGAATAGATAAAGGCAGCCCCTGTACCAACTGCTATGAGCGAATCCATGTTGGGTGATTTTCTGATCAGGGCGGGAAAGCCAACGAGGTAAAAACGGCGGCCGTACCACATGACCGGCAATACCAGCAGGAATTGTGCCAGGGCAAAAGTAAACGGCGCATGATGGGGATCGAGGAATCGCGGCAGAGGCATGCCCAGCATCTCTCCCATGGAAAGCACCAACAGGATAAAGGCAAAAACAAACGCCGGGATAAGCTCCTTTTGCATCCTGGCAAGCTTTTCCCTGGTTTCACGCTGCTGTTTTACCAGCAGGTTCTCGTCCTGCTCTGCAAGCGGCTCAGCTTCAAACCCCAGTCCGGAAATGGTTTCCAGTATTTTACGCTTGCTGATTGTTTTCGGGTCAAATACAGCCACACCTGTTTCTGCTGCCAGGTTAACCTGCATGGTCCGCACACCCTCAAGGCCCGATACCACCTTTTCTATGCGTGCCGAACAGGAGGCGCAGGTCATGCCTTTTATTGCCAGGTCCATGGTTACCTCGCTATCGGGTATTATCAGCTCAAAACCGAGGCCGGCAACCTGTGCTGCAATCTCATCCAGGGAGTTTTTAGCATTATCCCACTCCATCTCCAGGGTTTCTGCTGCCAGGTTTACGGAAACCGTGCTGATACCCTCCTGTGCTGCCAGTACTTTTTCAATGCGGGCAGCACAGGAAGCGCAGGTCATGCCTTTTATTGCAAGAGTTTCTTTCTGCATTTCATCAATATTTTCTTTTTTAAATAAAATAGTTAGCGTGGTTCATGATTTTAAAACTATAAGCACAAAGTCTTCTGCATACAATCACGACCGCTTATGCAGGCAAGAAAAATTTACAAGTGTTGTCAAATTCATTTTTCATGATTACTTTTTTTTCGCATCTAAAATGCTAAGGAGGGATGCATTACACATACAATTTGCTCTCTGAACCGCTGATATAAAAAGAGGCTCAGGAGTATTTAACATTGGACCAGATTACAGCAGGCCCGGCCTGCTGTGTTGATAATTAACTCATGCAAAGGAGAACGCAATGGCTATTTTTAAATGTGAAAAATGTGGAGCGACGAAGGAAGGCAGATGCAAACCGAAAAAATGCCCTGCCTGCACTGAAGCAGGCACCATGCAGAAGCAGGAGGAAAAAAAATCCTCCGGCTGCGGCTGCGCCTGTTCATCAAATAAATAACCCAGCCTGAAGCCCCCTGCCCTGGCAAACCGGCAGGGGCTTTCAACACCTTATTTTGCGCCCGGAAGGCCGCTATAGCGCGCGCAATTTCTCCTTTCTTACTTACCATAAGGTGGAAATCCTTTTTCTGTATGCCCTGCAAAGCAGAATTGAATTATTTGACATCAGTGGACATTCCTTATACTTTTCTCGCTCTGTAAAATTAACATAAAAAGAGCTTCGCTAGCCGAAATCATCCCTACCGCAGGGAAAATTTCTCTGCAATAAAAAAGGAAGTGGAATAATGCCTGAAAAAATTGTTGTGATAGGCGGCGTTGCTGCCGGACCAAAGACGGCCTGCCGTGTCAAGCGTCTACTGCCGGATGCCGAGGTGACCGTCATTGACCAGGACAATCTCATTTCCTATGGCGGCTGCGGCATCCCCTATTTTGTTTCCGGCGACGTCTCCGATGAAAAGGAGCTTCGTTCCACCAGCTTTCATGTTGTCAGGGACGAAGGTTTCTTCAGGGATGCCAAGGGTGTCATCGTGCTGACCCGGACCAGGGCCCAGGTCATTGACAGGAGGGCAAAAACTGTCAGGGTGGAACAGCTGGACACCGGTGAAACAAACACTCTCCCCTATGACAAGCTCGTGCTGGCCACCGGCTCCATTCCCAACCGTCTGCAGATTCCCGGCGCAGATCTCCCAGGAGTGTATGTGGTCAATGACATGCATCGGGCCATGGCCATTAAAAACGACCTGGCCCGGGGCAAAGTAGGAAAAGCCGTTATAATAGGGGGCGGAGCCATTGGCCTGGAAATGGCTGAATCCTTGGCAGACCTATGGGATGTGGAGACCACGGTCCTGGAGTTTATGGACCAACTGCTTCCCCGTATTGTTGACCCTGCATTTGCAGCCATGCTGGAAAAACATCTTAAGGACAATAACGTTGCCGTCCATACCGGTGAATCTGCCACCAGCATCGAGGCTGATTCTACGGGCAGGGTCTGCAGGGTGATAACCCCGAAACGCACGATTGATGCTGACCTAGTCATCATGTCAGTCGGCGTGCGCCCCCGAAGCGAACTTGCCAGGGATGCAGGACTGCTTGTCGGCCCTCAGGGTGGTATTGTTGTGAACAACCGCATGCAGACATCCGATCCTGCTATCTATGCTGCCGGAGACTGTGTTGAGATAATCAACCAGATAAGCGGGATAAAAAATAACGCTCCCATGGGGTCCCTTGCCAACCGCCAGGGCAGGATAGCAGCAGACAATATTGCCGGCATTCCTTCTCAGTTTGAAGGCTGGGTGGGCAGTTTCATCATGAAGGCGTTTGACTGCTGTATCGGCGGCACCGGCCTCAGCTACAGCAGCGCAAAAGGACTTGGATATGATGCAGATGTCGCGATTACGGCCCAGTCTGACAGAGCCCATTTTTTCCCGACCCAGGCTGTTATCATGCTACAGATGGTGTTCGACAAGTCCAGCCGCAAGGTTCTCGGACTCCAGGGTTTCGGGCCCATGAATGATTCGATTCTGGCCCGCATAAATGCAGCTGCAGGACTTATTGCCAAAGGCGCCTTTATTGAGGATTTCAGCAACCTGGAGCTGGCCTATGCCCCGCCTTTTTCCACTGCGGTTGATGCCCTGAATGCCACGGCAAACACGGCTGACAACATTGCGGCAGGCCGCCTGCGCACTGTTTCCATTGAAGACTTCCTGCAGTGGATGGAAAATCCTCAGGCTAAACCTGGGTGGGCAGCCCTGGATATCCGGCACCCGAAGGAAGCTGCAGAATTCGTTGAAAAATTTGGCTCTGATTTCTGGAAGGCCATCCCTTATGTAAATGTCCGCGCACGGTACAAAGAGCTGCCGGAGAATAAAATGCTGATCATCATCTGTGATGCCGGGACGCGCTCATCTGAAATACAGGTCTTCCTGGACTCTAGGGGCCGCAGAAACAACCTGGTTCTCGGTGGGGGATTCAACGCCATCCGCAGAATTGGTGTAGACTGGTGGCCCTCATAACATACTGCTCCCCAGCGTGTACTTTACACCTTTTGCATCATGCTACTCATGGGATTTACAAGAAAAATCTTCAATTTTCAATGCAATTGGTATAAAGTGATTCGTACTGAAATAAAATAGCTGTATATCCATATTCCGGCCTTGTAGGGATGCCATATCGCATTATGGCAGATTTCAGCCGTCATTGAGGACAGGAGTCAAAATGCCCATAAAGAAATTTCCCGAAGAGCATCAGAAGTTTGAAATCCAGGCATACAAAAAACCCAAAAGCCTCAAACTTCTCAAAGAAACCCACATCGCCTTCACAGGATCACCCAGAAAACACCCATATGATGCAGACAGGGTTATCCTGATCACCGATCCCTACAGCAAGATAACATCCTATTATGAATTCAAGACCGCTGACATTTCGTATGTCGAAGAGATGGTCAACCTGGTTGATATGGATGGTGAGACTGTTCCCATGGTAAGGGTCTGGGTCAAGAAGAAAAGCATCGGTGCCCGGGCATCACTTTTTATCGTCGATGATACATCGGGTTGAACCTAAAAACTCCTTAATAGATTGTAAAGTATCAGCACATTGGCACCGGTTGACCAGCCTGAAATTTCAGTAAACCCGGAAACCGCAACGTGAAGAAGAGTCAATGGGGCCCAAACAGCGCAGCCGGCTCATCGCAGCCTTTATCGCAATATGCAGCGCTTTTCTTGTTCTTGGCATCTTCCGGTGTCGAATCCCAATGAGTGAAAAATCCTATTCAGGCCCCTTCCTGCCCCTTTCAGACGAGGAAAAACATATTAGTCGCAACCTGCGCACCCATGTCTTCATGCTGGCAGATGAGATCGGGGAAAGAAACATCTGGCATCCCACCAAGCTTCATGAGGCGGCAGAGTATATCGATAACGTCTGGCAGGAACAGGGATTTGTTGTCAAACACCAGGAATATGAAGCACGGGGTGTCGAATCCGCAAATCTTATAATTGAAATGAAGGGCGTCTCACTGCCCGATCAGATTGTCCTTGTCGGAGCTCATTATGACTCGGTACTTGGCTCACCGGGAGCCAATGACAACGGTTCCGGCGTTGGTGCGCTGCTTGAGATTTCCCGGCTGCTTGCCGGAAGAAGACTTGACAGAACCGTCCGTCTGGTCGCATTCACCAATGAAGAGCCTCCTTTTTTTCTGTACCGGAATATGGGAAGCAGAATTCATGCCTCTAGATCCCGCGCCAGGAATGAAAACATCGTTGGCATGCTTTCCCTCGAAACCATGGGTTTTTATAGCGAGGTCCCTGGCAGTCAGGCGTATCCGTTTCCCTTCAGTTTCTTTTATCCCCATACTGCCAACTTTATCGGCTTTGTCGGCAACATCCGCTCCCGTCACCTGGTAAAATTAAGCCTTGCCGCCTTTCGGCAAACAACGCGATTTCCTTCTGAAGGAACTGCTGCTCCGGGATGGATCACCGGTATAGGCTGGTCGGACCACTGGTCTTTCTGGCGTGAGGGATACAAGGCGATCATGGTCACGGATACCGCATTTTTTAGGTATGATCCCTACCATAGCCGTCAGGACACTCCTGAGAAAATTGACTATGACCGTTTGTCCCGGGTTACAAGCGGCCTGGCTGAGGTCGTCGTCGAACTTGCCAATACAAAAGCGTTACGATGATAGCTTTGAATATTTAGTTTATTCCACAAGGAGAAGTATTTATGGAAATCCACTTTCTCGGGGTCGGGGAAGCCTGTGACGGCAGGCAGCCAAACACTTCTATTCTCCTGAAGGTTGACAACAGAGAGAACCGAGGCCGGATCCTCCTGGATTGCGGCTTCAGCGTACCGCACAACTACTTATCTTTGGGTCCACCTGCTGAAGAACTCCAGATACTCTGGATTTCGCATTTCCACGGTGACCATTTTCTTGGCACCCCCCTTCTTCTTCTCTGGTTCTGGGAAATGAAGCGCAAGAGAACTCTCAGCATTTTGGGGCCGCCCGGGGTTGAAGCAGCAATAAGGGATGCCATGAACCTGGCATATCCAAATCTTCTCGGTCGTCTGGGGTATTCCCTCTCATTTCATGAGATTGCACCTGGGAATGGACTTCAAATTGCAGAAAGCATATGGAAAGGCGAGTATAACGAGCACTCGCAGCCCTGCCTCTCCCTGCGGCTTGAACTCTATGGAAAAACCATATTTTACAGTGGCGACGGCCGGCCGACCCCTATGACCCAATCCCTGGCCATGGGCTGCGATCTTATCATCCACGAAGCATACGGCCTTGATGATACAATACCTGGACATGGCTCCATCAGCACATGCATGGAATTTGCCAGCAATGCAGGGGTTAGACGACTGGTCCTTGTCCACATGCAAAGAGATGTCCGCATGCAGGCCCCGGACGCAATAAAAAATCTCCAGGAAAAATTTCCGGATGTGGAGACTACCGTACCGGAGAGGGGAAGCAGTGTGATCCTCTGAAGGATATTCATTCTTCGCGTTTCACCTTTCAAGCCTTGCGAAATGCCAAGTAACTGTCCGGATTTTTTTCACGCTTGACACCCTTAACTGTTGTTAATTAAGCTATTTTTCTGATAAGGTATTAATTTAGGCAGGCAGCACAGACAGCTGGATAACGATACGAACAGCCGGCCAACTCAACACAACTTTATCAGGAGGCATGCAATGCGCTTTATCTCCATATTCTTCATTCTCTTCATGCTTGCAGGGTATATGGCAGTATTGCCGGCATATGCTGAAACCCGCTATGTCATAGATGAGTTGATCATCACTTTAAGGGCTGGGAAAACCACAGAACATAAAATTATAAAAACACTAAATACAGGAACCCCTGTAGAAGTTCTGGAAGAAGATGATACGCACCTGAAAGTAAGAATCAGCGACGGCTCAGTGGGGTATGTTCTCCGCCAGTACATAAGTTCCGAGCTCCCCAAAACGCTAATCATTGAAAGGCTGGAAAAGGAAAAGAGTTCTTTGCAGAAAAAAATCCAGGACCTGGAAGAAGAAAAAAACGCCCTTCAAACAAAATACAACGCTATCCAAGGTCAATACAAAGAGGAAGTCACTGAAATAGCCAGTAAATCTTCCACTATTGAGCAAAAGCTCGAACAGGCGTTAAAAAACGAACGCAGTCTGGCGGAAAAGTACAATACCCTCCTGGCCCAGTCGGAGAATGTTGTCGAGATTGCTGGCGAGCGTGATCGATTACTGGAGACAAATAAAAAATTGGCTGCAGATATTCAAAACCTTCAGAAAATAAACGAGAAAATATCTGATTCCAGAATGATTAAGTGGTTCCTTGCCGGTGGTGGGGTTCTCCTGGTCGGCTGGATTATCGGAAAAATATCCAGGAAAAAACGGAGCCGTTTATAAATATTTTTTCTGAAAATCCTATTAAAAAAGCTCCTGAAAGTTTTACCCTGGAGCTTTTTGTTACCTATTTTAAGTGAAGATTAAACTGCAACACCCTGCCGCGATTTTGAAACAATTCCGGGTAAGATCTCAAGAAGTGCCTCAACCTCCCGCATCGTGTTGAACCTGCTCAGACTGATACGCAAGGTTCCATGGATATGTGTTTCAGGGACTTTCATTGCCAGAAGCACGTGTGACGGGTCAAGGTCCCCGCTGTGACAGGCTGAATGGGCTGAAACGGCTATGCCCCTTTCGTCCAGCTCCTGCACCATGGCCCCGGATGCACAGTTTTTAAAACTTGCATTGAGGGTATTCGGCAGCCTGGGCTGATTTGCGCCGTTGACAATGACATCTTCAATCACTTGCACTATGCCATGCTGCAACCTGTTGCGCATATCAGGAATTTCAGCGCCGGAGCGCTCCATATAGTGTTGTGCTATTTCACAAGCCTTGCCGAAACCAACGATACCGGCAACATTCTCTGTACCTGCCCGGTGGCCCGCTTCCTGACCGGCTCCCATGATCAATGGTGTCAATGGGGCATCCCTCTTTACATAAAGCGCCCCGCTGCCCTTGGGGCCGTGAAGCTTGTGCGCCGCTATGGCAAGATAGTCAACTTGAAGCGCTTCAGGGCTGATCGGCTCCTTCCCCGCCAGCTGCACGGCATCACAGTGGAAAAGCACTTTCTTCTTCCGGCACAGGGCGCCGATTTCAGCCAGCGGCCAGATAACCCCGCTTTCATTATTGGCTCCCATGAGCGTCACAAGAACGGTATCCGGCCGGATGCTTTTTCCCAATAATTGCAGATCAAGTGCTCCATCCCGGTCAACCGGCAGCAGGTCTATGGAATAGCCGTATCTCTGCTTCAGAAACTCCAGCGGTTTCAAGACAGATGCATGTTCAACTGAGGAAGAAACGATATGCTTCTTACCGGGAAAGGCTGCAATTGCACTCCAGATAGCGGTATTATTTGCCTCTGTGCCCCCGCTCGTAAAAAAAATCCTCTTGTGCTCACAGTTCAACAGAGATGCAACATGTTTTCGTGCATTGCTTACTCCTTCAAGGGCCTGTTCACCGAAACGGTGCCCGCTTGAAGGATTCCCGAAAAACTCATCAAGATAGGGGAGCATGGCTTCCCGTACCGCGGGATCAATGGATGTTGTGGCATTATTATCGAAATAGATTTTCTCCATGCTCCACCTGCCTGTCTATGTAAACTCTGCCAGAAAAAACAATTGGATAATGGTTCAACAAGGCAGGAATACCCCCCTTGTCCAAAACTGCAGGTACACCTCACATATACCAGCTTTATATTTCAAGCATCCTGTCCAAGGCGATCTTGGCCAGTTTTGCAGTTTCGGCATCAACCCTTATCTGGTTTTTCACCTCACCCTGCACCAGGTTATCAAGGACCCAGAGCAGATACTTCGGCTTTATCCTGTACATTGTAGAACACAAGCACTGGAACGGCGAAAGAGAATAAATCTCTTTGTCAGGATTTAAGCGGGCAAGCCTGTTCACCAGGTTAATCTCTGTTCCCACAGCCCATTTGGAACCGGGCTTCGAACTGGAAACCGCCTTTATAATATTTTCCGTGGAACCGTAACCGTCAGCGCCTGCAACCACATCATGCCTGCATTCCGGGTGAACAATGATACGGACCTCCGGGTCTTTCTGGCGCCACATCCGGACATGGGCTGCATTGAACTGCATATGCACGGTACAGTAACCGTTCCATAAAATGACCTTGGCCCTCTTTATGGCTTCAGCAGAGTTGCCGCCCAGATGCTCATCACGGTCCCAGAGAATAATCTCATCAGGTTGTATTCCAAGAGCAATGGCGGAATTCCTACCAAGATGTTCATCAGGAAAAAAGAAAACCTTGTCGCCGCGTTCAAGGGCCCAGGTCAGGACCCGTTCGGCATTTGAAGAAGTGCAGACCGAACCTTCCCGTTCTCCCACAAAGGCCTTGATGGCGGCAGATGAATTAACATAGGTCACCGGGATGATGCGGTCAGCATCGGTAATGGAAGCCAGTTCTTTCCAGGCCCAGGAAACCTCGTCAAGCGAAGCCATATCTGCCATAGGGCACCCTGCCCTGAGATCAGGCAGAATCACGGCCTGATCGTTCCCGGTCAGAATATCAGCTGACTCTGCCATAAAATGAACACCGCAAAAGACTATATACGATTTATCCTTACAGGCGGCGGCATGTTTCGCCAGCTTCAGGGAATCGCCGGTCATATCGGCAAACTGGTAAACGGCCTCCTGTTGATAGTGGTGGCAAAGAACCAGGAGCTTCTCCCCCAACTCCTTCTTGCGGGCAGCAATACGTTCAGCCAGGATTTCCTCGGCCTGCTCGTACTTTTCTGGTCCTATGTCAACCTGATGCAATCCCACTGTCTAACTCTTCTACCGCCATTAAACTCATCATACCAGCCGTGGTTGGTCCGTATTCTAAAAATCCTGTCTCCCGAAAGCCATTACTTGGCTAATTTGACCCAGCTCGCGCATGGCCCCTTGTCACCCTGAGCCTCGCCGAACTTTACACCATCTCCCTCTGACAACTGGCTCATTGTGACATCCTTCAGGGCATTTTCATGAAAGTAGATCTCCCGTCCCTGCGGCGTAACAATAAAGCCATATGATTCATAGGGGAAGATACTTTTCACTACCCCTTCTCCAGGTGCAGCCTGCGCTGCTTCCAGCTGGACCTTATACGACTGCCGCCTCTTGCGCTGCATCTCCTTTAATTGCAGGCTGAGGGTGTTGAAGGCTTCAACCAGCAGGGGCACGACTTTCTCACCTTTTCTTTTCACAACTACTGTGTCGTTTGGTATTGATGCTACCAAGCGGAGTTCATAGCCCCCCTCTCTATGGGAAGATGTGCTTTCAATTGATACGCGCAAATGATGAACAAAGCCGGCATGATGCCTGTCAAGCCTGGCCTTCTCCTCATCAATCTTGTCCTGCCACACCTTTCGTATTTCCAAGCTCCGGCCTTCAACCTGTAGTTCCATAGCTCCTCCATAAAAATTTTATACAATATTTGTCGGCATTGTAAAAATCACTATACGGGTAAGTATACCGTCAATAACCATTTTTAAATTTAGTGGCGCTAGCCCTGTTTGAACTTTGCAAGAATCCATCTTTTATTTCAGTGCCAGCCAAATACGCTTTCTTTGACTATGCTGTATATTACCATACAATGGCATGATACCCTAGCATTGTTGATAAATCTCCATGAAAAAATCGCCGCCGCAGACCCTGCAGTTTATACAAATCTAAAGAGGCGAAAATTAAATAAAAATGTAATTTCTTGGCAAGTCAAAAAAAACATTATAATGTATCATTTTTTTTCCCATTATATTTGAACATAATCACGAAAGGAAATGCTTACAACATGCTAGTTAAAGACATATTGGACTCCAAAAAGATCTGCATCAGTTATGAATTTTTCCCACCTAAACTGGAAACCGATTGGGACAGACTGTTCCAGACAATCTCTGACCTGATCCCTCTAGAGCCGGCCTATGTAAGTGTAACCTATGGCGCAGGCGGCTCGACGCGGGACCGCACCCATGATCTCCTTGTTCGGATCCAGGAGGAAACCGATCTCACTGTCGTGTCGCATTTGACCTGTGTGGGCTCAACCAGGGGTGACATCCATGCAATCCTAACCAAGTATGCAGGGCACGGCATAGAGAATATCCTGGCTCTGCGCGGCGATCTACCTAAAGGCCAGACCCACTGGGAACAGCCGAAAAACGGTTTTGCCTATGCCGCAGAGCTGGTCACCTATATCAAGAAACATTTTCCGCATATGGGAATCGGTGTAGCAGGTTTTCCTGAAGGGCATCCGGAAACACCAAACCGCCTCAAGGAGATCGATTACCTCAAGGCAAAGGTTGATGCAGGCGCAGATTATATCGTCACCCAGCTCTTTTTTGACAATAGAGACTTTTATGATTTCTGCGAACGCTGTGCCCTGGCACATATCAACATCCCTATCATAGCAGGTATCATGCCAATCACCACCAAGCACAGCATGGTCCGTATGGCTGAACTTGCAGCAGGAGCACGCATACCGGCAAGGCTTCTGAAGTCCCTTGCGCGGGCAGGCAGTGATGATTACGTCGAAAGGGTCGGGGTGCACTGGGCAACTGAACAGGTGCGGGACCTGATCGACAATAATGTCAAGGGCATTCATCTCTACACCCTGAACTGCTCCACTGCCACCCTGCGGATTTACAGATCCCTAGGTATAAGCAGTTCCACACAGCTTTCCATGTAAAACACGATGCAATTATCCTGCCGATTTTTCTAAAACGCTATGGCACCAAAGACACTTTTCTGCAGCAAATCTAAAGTTGGCCTTTCAGCTGCAACTCTGTCCCGGCAATTGCTTTCCAGGACGCTTCTGGATTAATGCCTCCCTGAGAACTGCAATGCTCCATCTTCCCGCCCAGACAAAATCAATTCATTATGGCTGGTATGTAGTTGCAGCAGGCACACTCTGTGTTTTTGCCGGTCTCGGTTTCGGTCGCTTTGCCTTGGGTATGCTCCTTCCGGCCATGGGAGCCTCACTCGATCTCACTTATTCCCAAATGGGACTGATCAGCACCTCGAACTTTGTGGGATATCTGCTTGCGGTTCTTGTCTGCGGCTATCTGAGTGCCCGAATCGGTAGCAGGCTTCTGATATTCCTCGCCCTGCTCCTGGTTGCTGTTTCCATGCTTCTGGTCAGCATGGCTGACGGCTTTATGACCGTCGCCTTCTTCTACATGCTGACAGGCATGGGCAGCGGGGCATCCAATGTTCCAATGATGTCACTTGTGGCCTCCTGGTTCAGCACAAAGCAGCGTGGCAGGGCAGCAGGATTTATTGTTATCGGCAGTGGTTTTGCCATCCTCCTTTCCGGCAGGCTCATACCCTATCTCAATCAACTCCGGGACGTTGACGGTTGGCGTACCAGCTGGCTGGTCCTTGGTATTATCGTGCTTGCCATTTCCATCATCTGCTTCCTGGTGATACGTGATACACCTGGCGAACTGGGATTGAAACCGGTTGGCAGCAGGAAAGATTCCAGACCGGGGAACATGCCTCAACTTGAAGACAGGACTCTTTCCGTCACCCGGAAGGATATCTACCACTTGGGAATGATCTATTTTCTATTCGGCTACACCTATGTAATATATGCCACCTTTATTGTAACAACCCTAGTGCAGGAAAGGGGCTTTTCTGAAGCGGTTGCCGGCAACTTCTGGTCCTGGGTCGGTTTCTTAAGTCTTTTTTCAGGTCCGGTATTCGGCACCCTTTCGGACAGGCTCGGCAGAAAGGCCGGGTTGATCATGGTGTTTACCATACAGATGCTTGCCTATCTGCTTGTCGCCCTCACCCTGCCCGGTATGTTTCTTTACCTTTCAATCGGCTGTTATGGTATCGTGGCCTGGTCCATACCGTCTATAATGGCAGCACTGGTTGGAGATTATGTGGGACCGCAGAAAACTGCCCGTGTCTTTGGTTTTATAACTTTTATATTTGCCCTGGGGCAGATAGCCGGTCCGGCTGTAGCTGGCTTCCTGGCTGAAAAATACGGCTCTTTTTCAAGCAGCTTTCTGATGGCCGCCGTATTTGCCGGAGTCGCAGTCTTTCTCTCATTTCGCCTGAAAAAACCGGCTGAGATTACATAATTAATTCCGTAACTCAGTTTAATTGTTGGTCCAGCTTCTTCTTTTCGTCAGGCATGAGGAGAGCAAAGAAAGGTCTGTTCAGTTCTAGCGAATTGTGCTGAAAGTCCCCTTGACACAGTAGATTCAGTAGCTTTATTACGGAAAATCTTGTTAGGATTTTTTGTCGCCAAAAAGTTCGTAAACCTTCATGTCGCCAAATTTTTTGTCTATTTCCCTGATCTCCAGGGCAGCACTTGCAGCGTTCCGGGTATTTTCACTGAGTAGTATACCGTCAATATACGATTTAGCCATGTCCTGGAGCCTGAAGAGGGTATTGACCGGGTCACCGATGACCGTATAGTCCATTTTCATTTCAAAACCGATGTTGCCGACCACCACCTCGCCTGTATGAATACTGATACCGATATGCACAGATGTACCGGTCAGCTCCTCCAGGTGTTTATTGATGTCCGGCAGCGAAGCCTGCATTTCCAAGGCAGCGGAGATGGCATTATCTGCATCCATGGTGCTGGAAACCGGGGCTCCGAACAGTGCCAGAAAACCATCACCAAGATACTTATCGACAATTCCGTGGTGCTTGAAAATTATACCACCCATGATTGAAAAAAAATGGTTCAACAGTGCGATGGTTTTCTGGGGCCCAATGTTTATGGCATGCCTCGAGAACCCCCGCATATCAATATTGAGCAAGGTAAGGGTTTTTAACTCTTCAACCCTTGCGGTGCTGGATTCACCTCCATGGACAATCTTATCCACGATTTCCTTGGGCACAAACTTCTGGAACATGCGACGGATGACACGTTCATGTTCGGCCATGGCAACGGTCTCGCCGTAGAGCCTTGCGTTCTCATTGGCGATGGATACCGAAGAGGCAATCGATTGCAGGAGATCTTCATCATTAGGTCCGAAAACCCCGTCAATCTTGTTCAGGACTTCTATAACACCCACAACCTTCCCCTGGGAAATTACCGGAACACAGAGGGCGGATTTTGTCTTGAAACCCGTTATGCTGTCCACTTCACTGAAAAACTTTGACGCGCCAGCAATATCATTGACTATTATTGATTCTCCCCTTGCAGCAACCGACCCGGCTATACCCTGGCCGAACTTCACTGTTAATGACTGCCGGCTGGAAATATCAACATCCGGATTGATATTGAAACCAGTGGCAAAATGGAGCTCGTCTTCATCAGTCAGCAGAAGGGCTCCTGCCTCAACATCCATGATCTCTTTTATCATTTCCATAGTATAGTTGAGGACTGCGCCTATATCGAATGTTGATGACGCCAGGGCGCCCCCGATCTGTCTGATAGTCGCCATTTCGCGATCCCTCTTCATCACTGCGGAAGAGAGAGTCGTCTGTTCAATGGCAAAAGATATGATGAGGCCAAGCCATTCAACAAAATCCTGGTTTTCATAAAAAGCTTCCGCTGAAAGGCCTGAAAATGCCAGCAACCCGTTCACCGCCCCATCAAGCGTCAGAGGCATCAGGAGACATGATCTGTACCCCTCGCCTGCAAACAGATAGTGGTCTGTTTCACTGCTCAGGCTTGAGGTATCGACAATTGTCAATTTGAGGTTCTGCTTCATCACCCGGTCTATAATCGAACCATCATAGTTAAACCTGTCGCCTACAGAGGCCATGACCGCATCATTGGTATAGAGGTCGATAAGTTTTATGGTGCCTGGCCAATTCTGTTCCTTCTGCATGACTAAGGCTAGATCAAAGGGCACTATGGACTGGATCTCCATGTAAATGGCATGAAGTAGTTCAGAGCCCTTAAAACTTGAATTGAGTATCTTGAAAATACGATCGATCACCTTGTGCATCTGTAAGGTCCTGGAAGTCTCTTGCTGGTAGCGCAGATTTTCATAGGTGAAAGAAGCTAAGGACAACAACGGGGCCAACATTTCGGCGTCCTGAATGGTAAAAATCCTCTGCGTTTTTTTGCAGGAGATTGACAGCACTCCGAGGATATCATGTATAGCCTTCAACGGCACACAGACAAAAGACTTGGTTGCGAAATATTCTCGGTTTGTCCTGCCGACCCGGGTCTCCTTCTCAATATCCTCAACAATCAAGGGAGATTTATTGATCACTGCATACTTGGCAATGCTTTTCTCAAAATCTATCTCGTCGCCTATCTTCAGCCTGTCGCCATGCCCGATGCTGGCACGCAAGATGAATTTCCTGGGCTCCCTGTTATCCAGGATAAGGATCGATCCTATATCGGCATCAATGATTTTAAGGGCTCGCTCCAGGGTGAACAAAAGGATCTCATCGGGGTCACGGGTGAGATAGCACAACTCTGCAAGCTCCTTTAAAAGAGCAAGCAATTGCGCCTTTGTCTCCAGCTGCAGCGTGGCCGCTTTATAATGGGCCTCAACGGTTTCAAAGGATACGATTATATTGGCGATTTCATCCCCCTCATCCTGAAGGGCAACACCCGGCAGGTCTGTGACTACCTTGCGGGAAAGTTCCTTTGAAATATTGATGATCTTGTCAAAGATTTTGCGTAGAACGGTAAACCCGACAAAGGAATAGACGAGGACGCCTACAAGAAACGGCTTGATGAACTTGTCATGCAAAAACCCGTACTTAAGGCCGTAATAGACAAAACCTGCAACCGGCAGCAAGGTAAACATTCCGAATATGACATTGAGCCAGTAATAAAGTGTTCTTTTCTTCTTTGTTGATCTTGTTTTTGGCATGATATGGCTATAAGCCTGCAGCTTTACACATTAAGACCTGGCTCCCGGTCGCTGAAACACCATTCTATCATGAAGGGGACTAATTAAAGAATTACAGTAAGATATAGGAAAAATAACTGCAATACCATTTTTTTCGCTTGCCGTTCACCGGCTGTTCCAGTACTGTTTTTACAAATTCCACCCGAACATCAATTCCTGAGTGGTGCAACTCCTGAGACATATCTGCATTCATGGAAAATCAATTTCTCCTGGCAGGCGATATTGGCGGTACGAAGACCATCCTGGCCCTCTTTTCCCATGAAAAAGGGCCGTTGCGTCCTCTTTTTGAAGCAAGCTATACCAGTGATTCCTATCCCGGCCTTGATCCTATCATTAAAAATTTCTTTTCACAGGCCGGCACCTCCGCTGCTGCTGCCTGTTTCGGGGTGGCAGGACCTGTGCGCGGAACTCGGGCAATCATAACAAATCTGCCCTGGCAGCCCGACACCCAGATACTCCGGGCTTCCCATGGCTTCTCGCAGGCAATACTGATCAACGACCTGGTCGCAAACGGCTATGCCATACCCCACCTGCTGCAATCCGACTTATTTAGTATAAATGAAGGCCTGAAAACAACCGAAGGTGCAATAGGGATCATTGCACCCGGGACGGGCCTTGGTGAGGCTATCTTTACCTGGGACGGCTCCCGATACGTGCCAGTGCCTTCAGAAGGAGGACACAGCGATTTTGCGCCGACTTCTGATCTCGAGTACGACCTGTTTCGCTTTGTTGCATCTCGCTACGGGCATGTCAGCTACGACAGGATATGCTCCGGCCGCGGCATACCCGTAATTTATGATTTTTTCAAAAAAAAGTGCCGGATCGAGGAACCTGGTTGGCTGGCGAAACAGCTGGCAACTGCAGATGATCCGACCCCGGTTATTGTCAGCGCTGCCCTTGATGACAGCAGGGCCTGTGAAATCTGCAGCAGATCCCTCCAGTTATTCGTATCAATCCTGGGCGCTGAAGCAGGCAACCTGGCCCTCAAGGGTCTGACAACAGGCGGCATCTACCTGGGTGGCGGCATTCCTCCTCGCATCCTGCCTCTGATCAAGCAAGATTCATTTATGGCATCTTTTGCCGCCAAGGGCCGGATGTCCTATCTCATGGCCGACATCCCGGTAAAAGTTATCCTTAATCCCAACGCAGCCCTTATCGGGGCTGCATCCTTCGGCTTGGGCCTCACCTTTACGGCAATATGAAACCTGGCGGTGATATGAATAAGAAACTCTTACAGCGTTTGCTCCTTGTTGCAGCAGTTCTCATTCTAGTCATTCTTTTCAAGGTCTTGGGTCTCGACCAATATCTGACTCTGGATTACCTGAAAGCATCGCAGGAGATATTCACGCAGCTGTATACCAATCACCGCTTGGCTGTCATCGCGACTTACATGGCAGTTTACATTGCCGTAACAGCACTTTCTCTTCCAGGAGCGGCAGTCATGACTCTGGCCGGTGGTGCCATGTTCGGTTTCTGGATCGGAGTGGTGGTTGTTTCCTTTGCCAGTTCAATCGGGGCCACCCTTGCCTGCTTTGTCGCCCGTTTTCTCCTGCGCGACTGGGTGCAGAACAAATTTGGCAAAAAACTCTCGGCCATGAATAAAGGCATTGAAAAAGAAGGGGCCTTCTATCTTTTTTCCTTGAGGCTGGTGCCCGTCTTTCCCTTTTTTGTCATCAACCTTGCCATGGGTCTGACCCCTATGAAGCTTGCAACTTTTTACTGGGTATCCCAGATCGGCATGTTGCCGGGCACAATGGTCTACATCAATGCCGGCAAGGAGCTGGGCCAGATTGAGTCCCTGTCGGGCATCCTCTCCCCCGGACTTATTCTTTCCTTTGTCATTCTCGGACTTTTTCCCATTGCTGTGAAAAAACTTCTCAACCTCTATAAACAAAAGACCGGCAAGCTGGCACCAACTGATAAGGGGGCAGATAATGGCAAAGTATGATTTCGATCTGGGCGTGTTAGGCGGCGGCGCAGCGGGGTTGACAATTACTGCAGGTGCAGCCCGGCTCGGGGCCAAGACACTCCTGGTGGAAAGTGAAGACGTTCTGGGCGGGGACTGCCTGCATTACGGCTGTGTACCGAGCAAAACCCTCATCAGGTCGGCAAAAGCATACCATGAGATCAAGCAGGCCGAAAAATTCGGCCTGCCGCAGGTTGATGTAAAACCGGTTGATTTCAGAAAGGTTGCAGACCGCATTCGCTCAGTAATAAGTGTCATTCAAAAACATGACTCTGTGGAACGATTCTGCTCGCTTGGCGCACGGGTAGAATTCGGCCAGGCAGAATTTATTGATGAACACTCTATTCGGCTGCACAATAAGACATATTCTGCTAAATCCTGGGCCATTACAACCGGATCTTCGCCGGCTATACCCCCATTTGAAGGGCTTGACTCCGTATCCTACCTGACAAACAAGAATGTTTTTTCTCTGGACAGCCTTCCCGGCTCCATGATCATCCTGGGCGGCGGTCCAATTGCCATAGAAATGGCCCAGGCTTTCAGCAGGCTTGGCACCAGGGTCAGTGTTATTCAGCGCAGCAGCCAGATATTGAGCAAGGAAGACAAGGATATGGCTGATATTGTCATGGCAAGATTATCCGAAGAAGGCGTTTTTTTTGCTCTTGGTGCAAGCATCGATAAGATTTCTGCAGATAACACTGCCAAAAAAGTCACTTTCAAAAACGACAAGGGCGAGATCAGTTCCCTCAGCGCAGACGCCCTTCTGGTCGCAACGGGAAGAGCCCCCAATGTCAGCAACCTTGGCCTCGAAAATAGTGGGATAGCCTTTACCATCAAGGGGATAGAGGTTGACAGCCGCCTGCGCACAAACCAGAAACATATTTATGCTGCTGGCGACATTACCGGCAAATATCAGTTTACCCATGCCGCCGGGTATGAGGGCGGGATTGTTGTCAGCAACGCCATTTTTCACCTGCCGCGCAAAACCGATTACACCTTTCTTCCCTGGTGCACCTTTACAAGTCCAGAACTGGCAAGCATTGGCTTGAATGAAAAGCGTGCCGCCGCCGCCGGGATTAAGTATTCCGTGTGGACCGAGGAGTTCAGGAGTAATGACAGAAGCCTCGCTGAAGGTGAAGAGACCGGAAAAATAAAAATGCTCCTGGATAAAAAGGAAAAACCCATTGGCATTCAGATCCTTGGACCCCATGGTGGAGATCTGTTGAGCGAATGGGTAGCTGTTCTGAACGGTAAAGTGAAGCTTTCCACGCTAGCCGGCTCAATACATCCCTACCCGACCCTGGGAGAAATTAATAAAAAGGTGGCAGGATCTTTTCTTTCCGAAAAAATTTTCTCGGATACCGTAAAAAAGGGATTGAAGCTTTTCTTCAATTTCAAAGGCCGGGCCTGCGAAGTTGCTGATTAGTTTTTTCATAAAAAAATATTTAAAGGTTGCCAAATCACCATATCTTCAATTATATAAGCGCCTTTTTGTTTCTCTGTTCCAGCAGTTCCTGAAAAGCCGGGAAAATAGACCTCCAGTATTTCTGCAAAAGGTTTACAAAGAATTTTTCTGGGGTTATCTGGCGCAGAGAAACGTTTAATCATTTAAAATTCAAGCAGTGAGGAATGATAATGACAGCAAAAGGAGATTATACACTCTACAGCGGCGGCCTGAAAGGCGCTGAAACCGCCTTTGGGGAAGCTGCTGAAAAGTGGTCCATCAAAGAAGTGAACTTCACCTTTACAGGGCAGAAGACAAATAGGCAGAAAAATTTAGTCCATCTTTCTGATGACGAATTAAAGCGTGGAGACATCAGCATGGAACTGGTCTCCAAAATGATGCACAGGACATATTATGAGACCGAGAAGATCAGAAAAGTCCTGCAGACTATTTTTCACATGATCAATAAAGGCCACCAGGTCTTTGTCGTCGGCACAATCCTTGTGGATAATACTGTAAAAGGCGGTACCGGCTGGGCTGCAGAACTCGCCAAGCTGTTCAACCGGCCCCTGTCTGTTTATGACCAGGACAAAGATAAATGGTATACCTGGAAACAGGGAGCCTGGGTCCAGAATTCCCCCAAGATTGAGCACCAAACCTTTGTGGGCTCCGGGAGCCGCAACCTGACAGAAAACGGCCGAAAAGCAATTAACCGGCTCTTTGAGGAAGCCTTCAAATCTCTCTAGCGTGTTACGTTATATGAGCAGAAAAAAGCCGTGCTTTATGAGCACGGCTTTTTTATTTCCTAATCATTGAGTTTTTTCAGAAGCCAGGCCATGTTCCTGCCGAGGTTCTTCATGGTCTGGATGCCCTCGTCGTCCTTTTCGACCTCTCCTTTCTGTCTCCCCATCCCGAGATTCCAGTAGCTGGATCCCGGCACAATCATCTGGCCTATGAAAAAGAAATGATTGATCGAATTGAAAACGTGGATGGCCCCAGCTCTCCGGACGGCAACCACCGCAGCCCCCACCTTGCGGGCCAGCATATCATTGTTGGCCCTTGAGACCATACCAGCCCTGTCTATAAGCGCCTTCATTTCTGTGGAAACATTGGCAAAATATGTTGGAGACCCTAAAATGATGCCGTCTGCCTCCAGCATTTTTTCTATACAGTCATTGGCAATATCATTATTGACAGAACAGTGCCGGTTCTTGTTTTCATAACATTTCATGCAGGCTATGCAGCCATGTATTCTGCTGCCGGAAAGCTGGACCAGTTTGGTATCAATACCCTCCTTTTCCAACTCCCGGAATACATGATTGATCAGAATTGCGGTATTGCCGTCCTTCCTCGCACTGCCGTTAAATGCAATAACTTTCATAAGCCATATCCTATTCTGTATATAGGTTAACCCATAGGGTAACTGTTCTCCACAACCCCAATTTTCTAAAAAAATTATCTTATCCCTGGAAGAATGGGGAGAATGGACCGTTTATCTTAAATTTTTATCTTTTTTGCCATTGGATGTAAAGATCATTTTCAGCCAGGCATATTCAAAAAATCCCACTGCAATTGAAACTCCCCGCAGCTGCTTGCGCATGCGGAACATAATCAGCGGGGAATCTCCTTACGTAAGGGAAATTACTTAATCAGATCCACTCGTTTATGCCATGTTGTTAAGGATGCTGATCGTGTTCATATTCATGCAGTAATAAAAGGTCACATCTCCTGGCGGTGAATGGCAAAGGGCGCCCAGGACTGGCATACAGGCATCACCTCCATGCTGTTAATATTGATATGTGGCGGCAGGCTCGTCACCCAGTAGATTATTTCAGCAATATCAGGAGCTCTAAGTGGCTGGGTGCCCTTATACACTTCAGCAGCCCGCCTGGCATCCCCGTTAAACCTGACGACGGAAAACTCTGTTTCAGCCAGGCCAGGCTCTATATTGGTTACCCTTATCGGGGTGCCAAGCAGGTCGGCGCGCAGATTTTTTGAGAACTGCTTGACAAAGGCCTTGGTGGCGCCATAGACATTTCCTCCCGGATAGGGGGTGGCACCTGCCACGGAACCGATATTGACTATATGCCCCCGTTCGCGCTGCACCATCCCCGGCAGGATCTGCCGGGTGCAATACATCAATCCCTTTATATTGGTATCCACCATTCTATCCCAGTTATCCAGGTCCGCCTCCTGGGCCGGTTCCAGTCCCAGGGCAAGGCCGGCATTATTGATCAGGATATCTATTTCACGAAAAGGGTCGGGCAGGTTGGTCACTATATCCGCTACAGCTTTACGATCACAGACATCAAGCAGCATGGCATAACACTCAGTATCCGTCAGCTCTTTCTGCAGCGATTCAAGTCTTTCATAGCGCCTGGCACTCAGGATCAATCGGTATCCCGGTCCTCTGTATTTGCGAGCGCACGCTTCGCCAAATCCTGAACTTGCTCCAGTAATCATTACTGTTTTCTTCATTGCTGGCTCCAGTCAATAATTTCAAATAAAATCGCGCAAGATCCTCTACCTATAACGGATAGAGTATCTCCTTGCGTGGAAGCATGTCAACTCATGTCACTGCCGATAACTTATCCCTATACCATATAACAAGTTGCTTATCCTTGACAAACTTTGCCCAGCCATTGTAATCATCAGCTTTAAGTGTTCACTGTCCCTTTAGAATTTTTTTATTGCAATGCAGGAGTAAATGTATGTCTGAAGATACACCTCGCGGGGCCATTTTGCAGCGTGATAGAAAAACCTATGCCATAGTCCCGAGGACGCCTGTCGGACTTATCTCAGCCGATGTCCTCGCAGCAATAAGCTCCGTGGTCCGCAAATATAACATACCCATTGCCAAGATAACTTCAGGTCAACGCCTTGCCCTGATCGGCATGGAGCGCGAAGAGGTGGACCAGGTCTGGCATGATCTCAGGATGGAGGTTGGTCCTGCTATCGAACTGTGTGTTCATTATGTACAGGCCTGCCCGGGAACCGAGGTCTGCAAGTTCGGGGTCCGTGATTCTCTCAGCATGGGGTTGAAGCTGGAAAAACTCTATGTGGGCATGGATCTGCCCGCCAAGGTAAAGATTGGCGTTTCCGGCTGCCCTTTCTGTTGTGCGGAAAGTTATGTTCGCGACGTCGGTCTCATAGGCAAGCAGAAAGGCTGGATCGTCACCTTTGGGGGAAACTCAGGAGGGCGGCCCCGCATTGGCGATGTCATTGCAGAAAATGTCGGTGACGAGGACGCCGTGGAGCTTGTGCAACGCTGCCTGAAATACTACCGTGATAATGTTAGCAAAAAACTGCGGACCGCACGTTTCATGGAAAAAATCGGCCCGAAAGCTTTCAAAAATGCTGTTCTGAAATAAGCACAAAGGAGACAACATGCCCAAAAAATACTTGATGGTGATCACCCATTCCCATGATGATGAGGATCGTGCCAATGCTGCAGTCGGCATGGCTGTTTCCCTTCTCAGCGAAGGAGCTGACTTGGCTCTCTTTTTTGTTTTTGAAGGTGCAAAAATGGCCCGCAAAGGTGTAGCTGAAACCATTGCAGGTGAACATATGACGCCGGTACGCGAGCTGTTTCCCATGCTGCTCGAACCCGAACCTCCCATGTATGTCTGCGGCGCCTGTATAAAAAAGTACAAAATACCCGGCGATGAGCTCATTGACGGCGTCAAGATAGCTACCCTGCCCACGGTTACTGCAGAGATGCTGGACAGGGAAACCATAATGTTTTAAATGGAAAAATATATGGCTTTATTCAAGAAAAAAACCCTGACCGGCCTGGCACGAACCTGCGGCTGAGCTGCCAAGATCGGTCCGACGGCTCTGTCGGAAGCACTGCAGGGATTGGCACCGCCCAATGATCCCAACCTCCTGGTCGGCATCGAAACTTCGGATGATGCTGCCGTTTACCGGCTGACAGATGATCTCGCCATGATCAATACGGTGGATTTCATCACTCCTCCTGTTGATGATCCTTACTGGTACGGCCAGATATCTGCAGCGAACTCCATCTCTGATGTCTATTCCATGGGAGGCAGGCCTCTTACTGCTCTCAATGTGGTGATGTTCCCCAGTAAACACCTGGACATGGGATTCCTCAAAGATATTCTGCGGGGAGGGCATGACAAGGTAGTGGAAGCCGGCGCCTGTCTGGTCGGCGGCCATACCGTTGACGACGAGGAACCCAAATACGGCCTCTGCGTTAACGGCATCGTTCATCCCGACAGGATCATTACAAATGCCGGGGGCAGACCGGGCGATGTCCTTATCCTGACAAAACCTCTTGGTTCAGGGGTCCTCTTTAATGCGGTACGCTCCGGCAAGCTGCCATTCAATGACCTTGAACGCGACACCCTGCCCTCTCTTGCAGCCTTAAACGGCCCTGCCATGGAAGCGGCACTGCAGTTCGACCTCCATGCAGCTACCGACATCACCGGTTTTGGCATCGCTGGACATACCCTGGAGATGGCCCTTGGCAGCGGCTCCAGGGTTCTTCTGCACTTTGACAGGTTGCCATTTTACAACGATGCCCTGCGCATGTACCAGAAAGGGGAAACAACCGGCAGCAATAAAGCTAACATGGAGCTTGTTGAAAATAATCTGCAGATTGAAAAAGGCCTGACAAAACACCAGGAGCAGCTTCTCTATGACCCACAGACTTCAGGCGGGCTGCTTCTTTCAGTACCGGCCGCCCAGGCAAATGCTCTCATCGCGGCCCTGGCCGCAGCAGGAGTCAGGACAGCCGTCCAGATCGGGGAAGTTGTGGAAGGGCCTTACGGCATAGTGGTCGTCTAACCTTTCAACCGGTCCGGAACATATTTTTATCCCTCCACCGCCAGGCCGGCATCTTTCCAGTCAGCGAAAATTGCCTGGTAGATATTTTTTATATTCAAGCTTCATAAGCTTTATATAGGCGCCCATACCTGTTGACGCCCCAAATCTATATTGATATATTCAATTAATCAAATAGATAATGCCGATTGCTAAAAGCCAATTATAGAACAAATTTATACCCAATGACGGATAGGAGAACGTATGGATATCCATCACTTGAAAATCTTTGTAACAGTTTACAAAAATAAAAGCTTTACAAGGGCTTCCGAGGCATTGAACATAAGCCAGCCGACTATCAGCGAACACATGAAAAACCTGGAACATTCGCTCAACTGCCGGTTGTTTGACAGGCTGGGACGATCAATCATGCCGACTGCTGAGGCAGAAGTCCTCTATCCGAGAGTACTGCAACTTCTTGACGACCTGGAGCAGATCCGGAATGAGATCACTGCAGCCGGTACCGGCATCAAGGGACGCCTGTTAATCGGGGCAAGCACCATTCCGGGCACCTATATTCTGCCCCGGTTGGCGTATACCTTCAAAAAAGAGCATCCGGATGTCGCATTTGAGATACTCATCGAAGATTCCGGCAAGATCACAAATATGGTCCTTCAGCATGATCTGCTCTGCGGCATTGTCGGGGCAAAGATGATCTCTGATAAACTTGACTTTATGCCAGTCATTGAAGACGAACTTGTACTCGTGGCAACAAGGAAAGTACTGGACCAGAAATCAATTACCCTGGACAGACTGGCAGCCATCCCCTTTCTGCAGCGGGAAAAGGGCTCCGGAACACGCCTGACCTTTGAAAACTTCCTGGAGAAACATAAAGTTACCAGTGAGGGCTTCAACATAGTAGCCACCCTCGGTTCAACCAGCGCAGTGAAGCAGGCTGTAAAAGAAAGTCTCGGCGCCTCGGTCATTTCCCGGATCGCCGTGCAGGAGGAACTGGACAGCAAATCATTGCATGAGATTGGGATCAGAAACCTGAAGATGAAGAGAAAATTTTACCTGGTACGCCAGAAAAAAAGGACGCTTCCGCCACAGTATCTTGCCTTCTGCGAGCATTTGAAAAAAGTCTGAATCCTGCCATGAATCATTTCGAAGCCTTATTTGCGGACTGGGTAATCAAGTACCGCTGGCTGCTGATAGCTGCAACCCTGCTTATCATGGCAGCCGCTGCAAGCGGTATGCACTACCTGGCCTTTAACAATGACCTGCGCGCATTCTTTTCAGAGGAGAATCCACAGCTCCAGGCCCTGGAAGCACTGGAAAATACCTATAACAAAATAGACAATGTTCACTTTACCATCGCCCCGAAAAACGGAAATGTCTTTACCCGGGAAACCCTGGCTGCCGTCCAGGAGCTTACCGAGGCTTCCTGGCACATTCCATACTCCAGCCGTGTGGATTCCATCACAAACTTCCAGCATACCCGTTCCGAGGATGATGAGCTTATTGTCGAAGACCTGGTTGCTGATGCCGGCAGCATGAGCGCTGCCGACATCCAGCGTGCAAGGGACATCGCCCTTTCAGACCCGCGGCTGGTAAACCAGCAGATCTCTCCCAGCGGGCACGTGACAGGCATCAATGTCAACATCCTGCCACCGGAAAGGGTAAAAGATGCGGTGCCCGAGGTCGCTGCCTATGTCCGCAGGATGGCAGATGAATTCCGGCAGAAATACCCGGACATTGAACTCCATGTCTCCGGTGCCATGATGTTTGATAACGCCTTCGGCGAAGCCACCCGGGATGACATGAAAACACTTGTCCCGCTTATGTTCCTTGTTCTCGTCATCGTTATTGGCCTGGCACTCCGATCCTATACCGGTACTGTTGCAACGCTTGCTGTCATTCTGATGTCCATGGTTACAGGTTTAGGTCTGGCCGGCTGGCTGGGCATTTCGCTTACCACGGGTTCCGGCATTGCACCGACAATTATTCTCACCCTTGCGATTGCCGACTCCGTTCACATCATGGCAACTGTCTATCAGCTGATGAGCTTTGGCAAAACGAAGGTAGAAGCCGTGGCTGAGTCCATGCGCATCAACCTGCAGCCTGTTTTTCTGACCAGCATCACCACGGCCATAGGCTTTCTTACCATGAACTTTTCCGATGCCCCGCCATTCAGGGACCTGGGCAATATTGTGGCCATGGGCGTTGTGGCGGCATTCTTCTACTCTGTCCTCTTCCTGCCGGCAATTCTGGCGATTCTGCCAATCAAGGTCAGGAAAACTACTAAGGACAATAAAGCTTTCTTCCATGCCTGCAACAGGCTGGCTGATTTTGTTATCAACAACAGGAGAACAGTTTTCTGGTCCATGATTCTCTTCATTGTTGTACTCATAAGCGGCATGGCCCGCCTGGAACTTAATGACAATTTCCTGAAATATTTCAGCAGAAAATATGAGATCCGCAGGGCTACCGACTTCATGCAGGAAAACCTTCGCGGCTGGGACATTATCGAGTACTCGCTTGATTCCGGAGAACCAGGCGGGATCCACAACCCAGAATATCTTGCAAAAGTAGATGAATTTGTCCAATGGTACCGCAGACAGCCCAAGGTCACCTTTGTCAGCACAATCACCGATACCATTAAAACGCTCAACCGGAACATGCATGGGGACGACCCATCCTTTTACGCACTTCCTGAATCCCGTGAACTGGCAGCCCAGTATCTCCTCCTGTATGAACTGGCCCTGCCCTTTGGCCAGGACCTGAACAACCGGATAAATGTCGATAAGTCTGCAACCCGCCTCATCGTCTTCCTGAAAAATACAACAGCAAAGGACCAGAGAGCAACCGATGCCAAGGCCAGGGAGTGGCTAAACAATAATGCCCCGCCTCATATGTTTACCTATGGCTCCGGCCTCTCAATTATCTGGGCTCATATATCCAAGCGCAATATCGAAAGCATGCTGGGTGCTTCCTTTGGCGCCCTGGTGCTCATTTCCGCCATTCTAATCCTGGCCCTGCGCAGTTTTCGCCTGGGATTCATCAGCCTCATCCCCAACCTTGCCCCCGCCTTCATGGCCTTCGGCATCTGGGGCCTCCTGGTCGGCCAGATCGGCCTCGCGCTTTCCGTTATCGCCTCGTTGACACTCGGGATCGTTGTGGATGATACTATTCATTTCCTGAGCAAATACCTGCGGGCCCGCCGTGAAAAAAACATGGACCCGGACCAGGCTGTGCGCTATGCCTTCAACACTGTCGGTACCGCCATGTGGATCACCACAGTTGCCCTGGTGGCAGGGTTTTCAGTTCTGACGGCTTCAGGGTATAATGTCAACGCCCAGATGGGGCTGCTTTCCGCCATTACCATCAGCCTGGCCCTGCTGCTTGACTTTTTGTTTCTTCCTGCACTTTTACTGATAATGGACCACAAAGGAATGCCGTAGGCATTAATACTTTTGATTCATCTTGGTGGCATTATGAAAAATATGGGAACCGGTACCAGGAATAAAACCCTCACCTCTGCTCTTCTCTTCCTGCTCGTCCTGTTGCAACCCGGCTACAGCCCTGCTCAGACACCCGAGGAGAAAGGGTTGTCCATCGCTGTGGAAGCTGACCGGCGGGATACGGGCTATGGCGATTCAATGGCCGAAATGGTGATGATCCTGCGCAACAGGCATGGGGAGGAAAGTTTGCGCAGAATTCGTTTCAGAACCCTGGAAGTGGAAAACGACGGCGACAAAAGCCTGACCATATTCGACAGTCCGAAAGATGTCACAGGCACCGCCTTTCTCAACTTTACCCATAAATTCGGCGATGATGACCAGTGGCTCTATCTCCCGGCTCTAAAAAGAGTCAAACGCATCAGTTCAAGCAACAAGTCAGGCTCATTCATGGGGAGTGAATTTGCCTATGAAGACATTGCCAGCCAGGAAATAGAAAAATACACTTACAAATGGTTGCGGGATGAAATTTGCGACAACATGGAATGCTTTGTTGTGGAGCGCTATCCCCGGGACATGAAGAACTCAGGCTACAGCCGCCAGGTTGCCTGGCTTGACAAAGAGGAATACCGCACCCTGAAGGTGGAATACTATGACCGCAAGGATGCCCACCTGAAAACCCTGACCATGTCTGGATACCAGCAATATATGGATACATACTGGCGTCCTGCGAAAATGCTAATGATCAATCATCAGACAGGCAAAAGCACGGAACTGCAGTTTTCAAACTATAAGTTCAATGTCGGCCTCACCGATGAGGACTTCAACAAGAACAGTCTGCAGCGGGTGAGATGATAGGGGTAAGACATAAATGATAAATGTAGAATTGAGAATGTAAAATGTAGAATGTAGAATTAGAAATTTTAAAAGGGGGCAAGAAATAAACACTTTGAATGCATCTAGCTGATAGCTGAATGTTGACAGCTAAAAACTGAAAAAATGAAATATATTCTCGCAATACTCCTTCTGTTATTATCCTGTCTGCTCAGGAGCCCCCATGTCCAGGCCCATGAATTCAGGGGCAATATGTCAGCTGAAGTCCGCCTCTTTAGCAATGAGCCACTCTATCCGGAACAGGAGCGCAACAATGGTTCCATAGCCATTGCACCCGAGTACTACCATGAATGGCCAACAGGAACGAGTTTCATATTCTCACCTTTTTTGAGAATCGACAGCGCTGATTCCGAGAGGACCCATCTTGATCTACGCGAATTAAATTTTCTCCTCCTCGGTGATCCTTGGGAACTTCGCCTGGGAATTGGCAAGGTTTTCTGGGGCGTCACGGAGTTTGTTCATCTCGTAGATATCATTAACCAGACCGACCTTGTTGAGGACATCCGTGGTGAAGACAAACTTGGCCAGCCCATGGTCCATCTTTCCGTGCCTAACCAATGGGGCGTGCTTGACCTCTTTGTACTGCCATACTTTCGTGAACGTACTTTCCCGGGCCAGGATGGCCGCCTGCGTCCCCCACTTGCAGTGGATACAGACATCCCTGTTTTTGAAAGCGGGGCGGAAGAAAACCATGTTGATTTCGCCGTACGTTACAGCCAAGTCTTTGACTTCGTCGATTTTGGCATCTACTACTTTAAGGGCACGAGCCGTGAACCCTCACTCCTCCCAGCTTTAAACTCTGGCGGCCAGCCGGTGCTTCTCCCTTTTTATCAGTTGATGGACCAGGTCGGCATGGATCTGCAGCTGGCTGCAGGCAACTGGCTTTGGAAACTGGAAGCACTCTACCAGGACAATGCCACAAAGAATTTTTTCGCTACAACGGGCGGTTTCGAATACACCTTAGTTAGTGTCGGCAGCACCATGATGGACCTCGGGCTTATTGCTGAATTTGCTTATGACGACAGGGGCGAAGAGGCTTCCACTTCCTTTGAAAATGATCTCCTCGGGGGTTTGCGTCTGGGCGTCAATGATGCTGCCGGAACAGAGTTCTTGGCAGGGGTGGGTTATGATCGGGACAGCAGGGGAAATGTTCTACTATTTGAAGCGAGCAGAAGAATAACCGATACTCTGAAGATTTTCCTGGAAGGATGGGCTTTTTTTGATATCGAGCCTGATGACACCTCCCTGTACAGCATCCAGGATGACGATTTCATAAGATTGCAGCTGTTCTATTATTTTTGATCAGCAATCAGCATTAAGTGACTTAAAGTCTTTATCCTTGAATTCTTGAACCCTTTTCTAATTCTACATTTTACATTTTACATTCTCAATTTTACATTTATCAACCTCTCACAAAGCCAACAGAAAGAGGATACCTGACCCCAGAAGGAAGGCATAGGGCAACCCATAAAACCTGAGGCTGAATGCTTCACTGGCAATATACCGTTTAACAATCCGGTACGTTGCATAAAGGCTGGCCAGCAGACCGCCGGTTATTATCAGATGCTGCAGGGTCAGAGTTGCCTCCCTGCTCAACATCCGATGCCCTGCATCCAGGGAAACCCCGAAGGCAGACATGCCCAGGGGTATTAAACGCCACGCGCCGGCCATGAACATTTCAAAATAAACGGCCAGAAAACCGCCCAGTACAAGAGGGATGAAACCATAACCGGTGGAGGCAAAAATATAGTTGAAACTTTTACCGGCAATCCTTGCCTGCTGCAAGGAAAACAATGAATAGATAACAACAAATGCTGCCATGAGACCAAACATCATGAGGCTGCCGGCCAGGTGGGGCATGGAGTAGCCTGCAGCCAGCTCCAGGAAATCCCTGTGGCGCAACAAGGGAAAGAAGATAGCTGACAATGAAACTACCAGAAAGCTGTCAGCCACCCGTGGTGCCTGGATATGCCAGAGTTCGAGCGGGGCAATGCGCATATTCACCTGGATAGAGTCATGTGGACAGTTCTTGATGCAGTTACCGCAGAGAATGCAATCACGATTGTTATCAACCAGGAAAGGATGACGGAACATGGGACACCCCTCATGGGTCTCATCTCCCTGGTAACAAAGTCTTGACTGACAGGTATTGACACACAGGTGCCGGTTGGCTCGCAGTTCCATGACCGACGGCATGGCAAATACGGCGTTCAAGGCCCCCAAAGGGCAGATATACCTGCACCAGGCCCGTCTTTTAAAAACCACGCTGAATATGAAAGCGCCAAGTATAATTCCCAAGATGATCATCCCGGTCAGTCTTGTATTCCGGTAGGCATCCCATACAAGCTCAATCCAGAAAACGACAATGCAGAAAACCGCCATGATCCAACCGGAATAATCCTTTAGGAGCTGGGGTACGCTTTTACTCGGCTTGACAAAGAGCTGCGCTATATTGCCCGGCAGGGAAAGCGAACAGACACTGCACCAGATCCTGCCAAGGAAGAAGAAGGAAAAAAGCATGAGGGGCCAGCCGATGGACCAGCTTAATACCAACCCTATGTTCTGCTCCGGATTATCTCGGGGACCGAAGAACAAGGCCAGCAAGCCGGCAAAGAAAACTATTGAAATCAAAATACGGGGCAGCAGCGGGAAAAGAGGACTGTTGAATATCTTCCTGAAAATAGGCCAGCGCAGGAGGTTGTATTCCAGCTTACCCTCTGGATGCGGTAGCCCCAGGAGAATCTGCTCGGAAAGTATCTCTCCTTCCTCGGCCAGAAGAACAGCCCGCTGGATGACATTGCGCAGCTCGGTCATATTGCCCGGCCAGTCATAGTTCATGAGAACACCCAGGCCCTTATTCCCTATACTCTGGACATTGCGGCTGTATTCCTGGTTGAAATAAGACAGGTAGTATTCCACCAGCCTCGGAATATCGCGCTTGTGTTCGCGCAACGGAGGCATGGTCATCATCCTGTCGTGAAAAAACTCCTGTAAACCCTGGTCGAAATTGCAGGGATCGCCTTGTGATTCCCCGGCGCTGCCACAGATGAAAATAAAACGGACGCTGAGGCTCAATTTTGTCTTTCCGCCAATGCGGTAATAGCATCCCTCACTTATAGCCTTCAGCAGTTTATGTTTGCTGAAATCCTCCAGAAGCTCGGCATGATACAAAACGATTGTGCCGCCCCGAAACTGCTCGAGGAGACCTGCTTCACGGAATTGGGAGAATGCCAGGGAACCCGGATCGTGCCCAAAGAGCTTGCCTTCCAGGAATCCCGGCGCGAACTGACGCAGATCAATTACACCGTAAGGCCCCTCGCGATGTATGCTGCCATTATGTATTTGCCTTGCTGCAGATTTGCGCCCTGTACCGGACTCACCTATGATAATCACGGGGTCAAGGTCCGCGGTATACTTTTTAATGCTTAGCTGAACATTCTTCAATGATTTGGGTACGGACTCTTCCCACCCAGCTGCATTTTCTTCACCTGTTTCGAAAAAAGGATACAGGTCAGTATTCTCCGGCTGCAGAAAAATCTGCTTGTGATCAAACATTGTATCAACATGATCCCGCATGGCATAACGCAGCCTGCTGACCAGGGCTTTGTCCAGTTCCAGGTGGAAAATAGTATTGGCAAGGAGGGTTTCCTGAAAAAACGAACTTGAAAATCTACCCAGCAGAACATCGGAAACGGCCCTTACACTCAAGGATCGTGTCTTGCCGGTCAACAAGGCACTCTCGCCGAAATGCCCCCCCTCTCCTATGCGACCGATCATGCAGGTGCTGTTTTCATTTCGCTTGGCAATAAGCTCTACCTCACCGTTCAGCACGAGGTAAAAATAGTCACCTGGTGTGTCTCTTTTATAGACATACTCTCCGGCAGTAATTGATATTGGTTCACAGGCTGCAGCAATATCATCGAAAACATCAGAGGATATGCCTTTGAACAATGATGATCTATGTAATAATTCCTTCTCAATCATTCTGTTTCATACAATAGTACTTTGTCAGGGCCTGCGCATCCTGAGAAAGCTCACAAAAGCCCTGCGGGACTTCTTGTGAGAGTTGTGAAGGCATTCTTTGTGTGGAAACCGTGCAGGGCTCTATATCAACTGCTCTGAAACGCTTTGACAAAACGTTTCAATGACACCTCTCGTCAGACTGACTTTCGGTAGATTTCAGCAATTGAAAAGCACCCTTACGCCATGTCAGAAAGCAGTTTATAAAATAAAAGGGGCTCATTATACTTTAAAGTCAAAAGGCCTTATGTTTTCTCTCATCCGGGAAAACGTACTCACCAGAAAAGCAGAAAAATTTTCCCCTTAATTCTATTTAGCTGGCCTAGAGCTTGGCATGGCCTTTTCGCAGGGCATAAAGGGCTGCCTGGGTACGATTGGCCAACTGCAGTTTGTTGAGGATGTGCCCCACGTGAATACGGACTGTTCCTTCTTTGATTTTAAGTTCACGGGCAATTTCATGGTTTGACATACCCTGGGCAACACATTTTAAAACCTCAACTTCTCGATCGCTGAGTGATTCTTCCGTTGGTGGGATATCCGAGGGTTGGTGCAATTCCTGGATCACTTTTTGGGCAATGACCGGATGTAAGGCGGATTTGCCCTGGTACACATCGCTGATAGCCTGCAGCAGTTGTTCCGCAGAGGAATCTTTGAGCAAATACCCGCTGGCTCCGGCCTTGATAGCGGAAAACACATGTTTATCGTCACTGCAACTGGTAAAAACCAGAATGCGGGCTTCCGGAGTTTTCTGTTTTATTTCCGATATTGCAGCAACTCCATTTTTGCGGGGCATGACCAGGTCCATGATGATGACATCAGGCTTCAGTTTCCGGGCCATGGCAACAGCCTCTTCACCATCTATTGCCTCTCCTGCCAATTTCATACTTAAATTTTCAGAAATCAGAGATTTCAACCCGATACGTAAAATTGCATGGTCATCGCATATTAGAATTCGAATGATTTTAGGCATGGCACTCCCTGTTCGTGAACCCTCCATCCTGAAATATAATTTTGCACCACAAATCGTACACTTGGAATATCAAGATTAATCTAATGGCAGATAGGATATTATACTTATAGCATATCCAATCCTGAAAACAAAGCAAAAAACAAGTATTTACGCAGGAATATTTCCCATGGAAAACCAGCACAGGCAGGTCTGCTGCTTTAAAACCTTTTTAAAGACATCTGTTTCCTCCTTGACAAAATGATAATCTTTTTAGTTTGTTATACATGATCTCCTGGCATCGGGATCTATGATGCACCACAAATCATTTAAATCGTATACATCAGGGGGTTTTATGTTCAGAATTCTGCTCCTTTTCGTCTTTGTCCTCAGCATCCAGCCCCCGAACCTTTCATCTGCTGCAGAATCAGGCTGCATCACCGGTGATTGCGAGAACGGCACCGGGGTCGTTGTGTTTCAGAATACATCCAGGTACGAAGGAGAATTCATGGAGGGCAAATACAATGGCAAGGGGACCTTTACCTTTGCCAACGGTTCAGTATATGAAGGCGAGTATGCAAATGGTCTGTATCACGGCCAGGGAACTATTACCTATGCAAACGGTTCCAGTTATGCAGGAGAGTTTAAAGACGGAAAATATGATGGCAGGGGGACTTTCACCTTTGCAAGTGGTGCCTCTTATACCGGCCAGTATTCTGCCAACAATATCCACGGGCAGGGCACCTTTAGCTATGCCGACGGTTCAGTATATACGGGAGAATTCTCGAACGGCCGTAAGCACGGCCATGGTGTCCTTACACATGCTGACGGCTCAAAATATTCAGGACAGTTCCAAGACGGAAATTACCACGGCCAGGGAATCTATTCGTTTCCCGGTGGTGAACAATATTCAGGAGAATTCAGAGAAGGAAATATTCACGGTCAGGGCAAGTTTATCTATGCCGACGGTTCCCGGTATATTGGCGAGTTCAAAAACGGCTGGAGAAACGGCCGAGGACTTTATATAGACCCTGAAGGCAGGAAGTACTCAGGGGAGTTCCGCAATGACGAATTCCTTGGTCAAAGTTCATTGCGCTTCAGGCAATAAACTCTGACAGGAAACCAGCGCCGAATTTTTCATAACACAATCATGCAGCTTCAGACAGGCATGCTTTTTTATTTGGCTGGTAACAGCAGCGCACAAGGTCTTCCGGGCCCGTTTATGACACCGCTGATGGTCCGGTAATTCATTATAGCCAGCATAATGTCCCTGCTAAGAACAGGGATATCAGCCTTAAGCATGTAGACAATGCAGTCCGTGCAGATGTCCATTGCATTCCGGTAATCATCGAGTTCGCCTGCGATCTCCCAACAAGGCGTCGCAGGTCGATTCTTTGCCGGACATTCCTGAGCAGTATCACAATTCATAATCTTCCAACATGGCCAATCGCAACTTTCTCCCATAAATAAACCTCTATCCCCAGGTAAATTGCCCTGTTAATTTAATGAACCAATGATTGCAGAGATTTTGCATCGCCGGAATTTTAATAGTTACCACCTAATCACAGAATTAACAAGATGGCATTTTGTCGCACGGGTTTTCACGTCATTGCAGGCATGGCTTCGAGTGTTACCGCCTTCTTTTATTCTCGCAGGTGATGCACCCGGCAGGGTTGTCATACAAATAAATATATAAACAGTGACAGCAATAATAAAACAAACATTGCCCCTGACAGACTTTCACCATTGCCAGGCAATGACTGTTTTTGTGTTGAGAGTAGAAGCCTTAACAAGAAATTGCTGAGGCGATGCTTGAATTTGGGATATAGACAATACTAAAAAGTGGCTTGGGAGTTAATCTGTCCACTGGACATGGCAACTCGGCCTAGTTTTATTAAGATTAACTTTGTGGCAGGAAAGCTAAACTTAAGAATCATTCCTAACAAGATATATATGTATATAACTATTGATTTTTTTTTCACCTTCAGCTATATAATCGACCCATAACATAATTTTACATACTACTTGGTACTTTCCTCTGTTAGGGAGTTGCTCTCAATGAGAGAAGGTTTACAAATCAGTAATGTTGATGTAAGAACTCCAGACTTTCAAGATAAAGAAAGAGTAAAATATGGAGTTAATTCCAGACAACTGTTCATCGGCTTTTCAATACTGATCCTCGGGGCCCTATTCTATTTTTTCTTCCGTTCTGTTAAGCACACCTATTTCCTTAAGTTTTTAGCTACAAGCTCTCACAGTAATATATTGCTGTCGCCAGTATTAACCATATTGGTCAACAGCCTGCCTACCTTCGTCCATGTCTTTGCCTTTATCTTAATGACTGCAAGTATCTTTGCTCGTCAGAAAAGGGACTATGTGGTTGTCTGTCTTGCCTGGTTTACCATTGATGTTCTTTTTGAGCTTGGCCAAAGTCTCGGCAACAAAATAGTCACAATCATCCCTGACTGGTTTTCAGGCTTTATGTTCCTGGAAAACACAAGAGATTATTTTCTGCACGGACGGTTCGACTATCTTGATTTGCTATCCATAGCACTTGGTTCTGTAGTCGCGTATATTCTTTTAATTATAACGAGTAATTATAAGTGGGAGGCGACATGAAAAGCAAGTTTATTGCATGTATTAAGGTCTTTGCCTTGGCAGCAATGCTGGCATTGGGAATAATCACCATCATTGGGTCCGGAGGCGGGGATGATCATAAAGTTACTTATAATAGCTTAAACAGCGATGGTGGAGGAGCGTTACCTTCTCCTGATGATGGTGGAGGAGCGTCACCATCTCCTGCTGATGGTGCAGGAGCGTCTCCTTCTCCTGATGATGGCGGAGGAGCGTCTCCCCCTCCTGATGATGGTGGAGGAGCACCTCCTCCCGATGATGGTGGAGTACCACCTCCCGATGGAGGTGGGGGCGGGAATATTGCTCCGGTTCTAACGGATTTAAAACTTAACCCCGTTTCCGCTACAGTCAATGAGGGTTTAGGTACAGCTGACTGTGTCTTCCAAGTTGACTTTGAAGACCCTGATGGCGATGTGATTTATTTACAATTTACCACATCGAATGGGGATGATGAAGCTTTATATCTTCAGGGCGGAGCAACAAGCGTACGAATTGAACACTCGTTTGAAGTGTCAACAGTAATAGATGATTCATTATTAGATTATTTATTTAATTTTGATATCTGGGTTGTCGACAGTCGGGGGAATAAGTCTAACGTCTTGTCCGATACATTCTCGATTACTGAAGATCTTGATATTACTTTTGGTCAAAATGGAATTGTAATCTACGATGACGCAGCAAATGGCCTTGATGAGGAAGCCCTCGGAATGGCCTTACAGGACGACGGAAAAATTGTGGTCGTTGGACGTAAATTCAATGGGTCAACCGATGACGTGCTTGTCCAGAGGTACAGCGCCATTGGCGCATTAGACAGCAGCTTTGCGGTAAATGGCACTTTTCTTTTTGATAGTGGTGAAAGCGAAACTGCCTATGCTCTTGCCATGCAGCCTGATGGTAAAATCGTCGTAGCAGGGTACATTCATGAGACGAATGCGGGAAACGAGAATATCCTTGTTATGCGTCTTAATGTTGATGGCACTTTAGACAGTAGCTTTGGAACAAACGGCATTGCTACTACCGATGTTAGCGTCGATGGTGAATATGGTTATGCCGTTACGATTCAAGCTGACGGCAAGATCGTCGTTGCTGGAGAAGTGGCTATTGATGGAACAAATGTAGAAGCTCTGGTATTAAGATATAACCCTGACGGTAGCATAGATGGCACTTTCGGCAGCAGTGGGATTTTTCGATACAGTGATTCGGCTGGTGGTTGGGACCAAGCATACGGTGTAGCCCTCCAGACTGATGGTAAGGTTGTTGTTACAGGTGCAACTTCAACCCAAGGTGCAGTAGCATTAACGAATGTGCTGGTCCTACGTCTCAATACTGATGGCACTTTGGACAACACTTTCGGCAATGGCGGTGTTGTCCATTACAAAGACATCTACGAGTCTGGCCGGTCGGTTCTTGTTCAGAGTGACGGGCAAATCGTCATTGGAGCATCAAGATGGGATTATAACAGCATTAACAATGCGGCACTGATCATCAGACTGAACAGCGATGGAACACTTGATAGTGATTTTGGTCAAGGTGGAGTTGTTACTTACAAGAAGGAATATGGTTTCCCGTCAATAAGTGCTAATGCGGTAGCCTTGACAGATGATGGCAATATAGTCCTAGTAGGCCATGCCAATTATGATACATTAGTTATCCGTGTTACAAGTAACGGCTCTTATGATACAACATTAAGTGTTGATGGGATTAGTTCGATTGCCAGCGGGGGATATGGGCAAGGAAAAGGGGTCGTACTGCTGAACGATGGCAGCATCATTGTAGCAGGAAACAGCACTTTCCATGATCAGTATAGTGATCAAGCTGTTTTTTTAGCGAAGCTTACTGGACAGTAAGTCGAGTTGTGCATCAATAAAGGGTAAAAGCATAAATTAATTTATTTTGTATAATGAAAATAAATATAAAGTTTATAAACCTTAAATTTTGGGGGCTGACAAATAGAAATTAGCAAAAACGTAAGGTCCACATTTATGCTAATCTCCGGTGCCTCGTGAATGATTTGTAAATTGTTCAGGTTTACACTGGATATATGAAGCCTCTCCAGCCGGAGGGGCTTTTTGTCTGAGAAGTTCGGATTGCCACTATACACTTTGAATATTTGAAGGGTTTGCCTATATTCAAGATTGGGCAAGTAATGTGGATTTTACCGTGGTTTAAATTTAGATACTGTGAAGGAAAAATAATGTTTATGTCTTTGAGGCAACACTCAATATAGAAGAATATTTTATATTTAAATGGCAAAGAAAAAATCTAAATATTTACCCTGTGGTCGGAAGAAAAAAAAACGAAAGTTAGGCGCCTTAGACTCAATAGGTCAGCAAAAAATTTTGCAGCAAGCATTGTCACATCATCAGGCTGGTCGTCTCCATCAGGCAGAAAAACTTTATAGGCAAATACTATTAAAAGAACCATCTCATCATCAAGTTTTGAATTATTTAGGTGCGCTCGCACATGAGACGGGAAATAGCAAGCTTGCCATTGAACTAATAAGTAAGGCTATCGCCAGTAAGCCCGACTACTTCAATGCCTTCAACAATCTTGGATTAGTTTTCAATGAAACTGGGATGTTGGATGAAGCTGTCACCTGCTACCGTCGAGCGTTAACCTTAAACCCAGATTATGCTCTTGCTTATAATAACTTAGGAAATACTCTAATAAAACAAGGCAAGTTAAACCAGGCTATCGCCTGTTTCAAGCAGGCGATAGCCTTAAAGCCTGATTTTGCTGATACTCTTTACAACCTCGGAAACGTCCTAAAGGACCAAGGAAAGCTCGACGAGGCGGTAGCTTGCTATCGACAAGCGCTCAACATCAATCCAGATTATACTGAGTCACAAAGCAATTTGCTGTTCTGCTTGAACTACTTTCCAAGTCAATCTGACGTACATTATCTTGATGAAGCCCGTAATTATGGCAGAAAAGTAACAAATAAAGTCAGCGTGAGTTATTCAGATTGGGACTGTTTGATTAATCCAAGACGCCTTTCTGTCGGGATGGTATCAGGTAATTTTTATAATCATCCTATAGGATATTTTTTAGAAAACTTTCTCGCAAACATTAATACAACCCAAATCAATCTGACCGCCTACCCTACTACTAAAAGGGAGGATGAGCTCACCAGCAGGATACGTTCTCATTTTGTCGCATGGAAGCCTTTGCTTGGAATGAATGATAAAGCCGCCGCTCAATTGATTTACAATGATGGAATACATATTCTAATTGATCTTTCTGGCCACACAGCTAATAACAGACTGCCTGTCTTTGCCTGGAAGCCGGCACCGATCCAGGTTAGCTGGTTGGGATATTCCGCATCCACCGGCCTGGCAGAAATGGATTACCTGCTTGCAGATCCCTATGTTGTCCCTCCTGGCGAAGAGACACATTTTACGGAAACCATATGGCGTCTTCCGGAAAGTTATCTCTGCTTTTCACACCCGAAAGAGATGGTTGCGGTGGGCCCTCTGCCCGCACTTAAAGAAGGCAGGATTACCTTCGGCTGCTTCAATAATCCAAACAAGATGAACGATTCCGTTGTCGACCTGTGGGCAAAAGTGATGTGCGCTGTTCCCGAATCTCGCCTGGTTCTTAAATCGAAGAGATTCTCAGATCCGGCAATCTGTGAGATCATCCGGCAGCGTTTCGCTGTATCAGGTATTACAGCTGAGCGGTTGATACTGAAAAGTTTTGCCCCAAACCGGGAGGAGCATCTGGCAGTTTATAACCAAGTGGATATTGCCTTGGATCCTTTCCCGTACAACGGCACCACCACCAGTGTCGAAGGATTGTGGATGGGCGTTCCCTTTCTAACTCTGCGTGGGGATCGCTTTGTCTCACATGTGGGTGAAAGTATTGCCTATAACACCGGATTAACAGACTGGGTTGCAGATGACGCTGAGGACTATGTAGCGAAAGCCGTAGCTAAAACAACCGACCTGGAAGCATTGGCAAGGCTTCGTGTTGCGTTGCGTCAACGCTTGCTGGCATCACCCCTCTGTAACGGCCCCAGATTCGCCACGAATTTCGAAACGGCCATGTGGGAGATGTGGCGCCAATTTAATGCTGAACATCAAAGCGAGTCTTAAAAAAACTCAATTAACTACTGATATGTCGGACAGTGTCAAGCAGAAAAGACCTATCCATTGCACCATGTTTTATATTGGGGGTTTTCGTTTCATATGCAGGCATTAGCTACTTGTAATGTCTGCTATCTCTTGAAAGTCGCGAATAGTTTTAAAATATCCACATAACCATTCGGCGGCATGTGGATATTGCGCATTAACCGACCTGCTAATTAGCATTTCTCAAAAGTTTACAAATTTTAAAGAGAGGCCAGACAACACCCGTATTAACACTTTTTCCCCCTTACCCCATCCCCATTTTTTTTAAATTCGACACTTTCAATATACCTCGGCCATCTTTAAAAAGGCGGGGCTATAGTGGGGCAAATTGCCCAAAAATAAAAAAGAGATTTAGCCATACGTGCTAAATCTCTTGCTATTAGTGGTGCCCCCGGCATGATTCGAACATGCGACACCAGGATTAGGAATCCTGTGCTCTATCCCCTGAGCTACGAGGGCAATATCTTAAAAAAGCCCAGCATTAGAGGGCTTTTCCGGTGTAAAAGGCAACTTGCGCAGACTATCAGATTTGTCCAGATTTGTGCAAAATGCCTGACACGTTGTCTGACACAATTTAGGCCCTTAATAATCGTTTACATGCTGCAAGTCAACCGGGCAAAAAAAAGCCCGGCCGAAGCCGGGCGTCTGCGTTTATTTTGTGCATTATAGCAGGGCATCTTCCTTGGCTCTCTGCTTATTACAAAGAGACAGTTGTCATTTAAACTTATTGCTGTCTGCCAAATGCAACTCTCTAACAATCCTTGCAGTTATATGGAACCAAGCCCTTCAGCCCTGGCTGATTTTTTACCTCTCTAGAAATGATACGGGAATTTGAAGCTTATCTGCACGTCCGGCGCATCATTAGTCAACCCTGCTCCCAGACTTGTCACCATGGATAAACGATCAGTTAATGCAAGTGTGCTGCCAAGACCGAGAACCGCGGAGTTGCTATTAGAATCGGTGACTTCCTCCCAGTCACCTCCTTCGAATCTGGTTTCGGCTTCACTGGTAAAACCATGGTTGTACGACAAGGCTAAGCTCAACCGTTCATTAAGGGCAAATGCCATTCCAAGACCAAACTGGAAGGTATTCCCAAGCTTGACTTCACCCGGTTGGTTTCCTGGGGAGGAGCTGATATCATCAAAGCTCTGGTAAAAGTTATAATAATAATTCAGATTTAAAAACAAAATGGCCGGATCAACGGTTTTCATAAATGAAAGACCTGAGGATAATCCCCAGACTCCGTTACCGCTGGGCAATTCGTCAGGAATATTTAGCAGGTTGGAATCTTCAACATCATGAACCGGCATGCCATAAGGATTAGAGCCTGTGGGGAATTTGACCCTCACGTTCCAGACAACATCCGGAAAGTTAAATGTTTCCTTGAACCAATGATAACTTAGGCCAGAACTTATATCACCAAGTTCGCCGGTCATTCTGATAGTTTCTTTATCAGTTCCACCGCTGGGAGCGGTCGACTTGTACACAGTGTTTCTATAAAGAAAAGGAGCAAACACGTCTATCTGCATCGTGTCGGTGAGACTGTAGCGTGCTGTAATATCAAAGATGTAGATATCTGCTTCAACTTCATCAACGCTGATATCACCCAGAAAAATCGCATCCAGGGCATAAAAACCGCCCAGGACTAATTGCTTGCGATCAAGTCGGGTATAGGTAAAGCCTGTTTCCAGCGAAATTTTTCTGGTAAACAAGGTGTGTCCCGCCTGTACCACGTCTTCCACACTCTGGGATGGCCGCGCCTCTCTGACGACTTCTTCATCTTCAGCATTATTGGCAGCTTCTTCTTTCACTCCACGCGCTCGTAGTGCCTCTGCCTGGTTATCTTTGGCCACTTGTGGCTCAACCTGCTCAGCAACTGCAATCTGTTCCTCTTCAGAGCCCTGGGGAGGGACCGGCGCAACAGGCTGGACCGGTGAAGCTTTAACCACTTGAGGGTCAACCTGCTCAGCAACTTCAATCTGTCCTTCTACAGACCCCTGGGAAGGGATCGGCTCAACAGCCGGGGCCGGAAAAAAAGCTTTAGCCGCTTGTGGTTCAACCTGTTCCTCTTCAGACTTCGGGGGAGCGATCGGCTCAACAGTCGGGGCACCTAATGCAACCTCCTGAACCGGAGTTGTTTCGGCCGCGGCAGCTGATTCCTGGGCTGAAATTGCCATACGAGCACCAGGCCAGACGATATCCTGATGCAGCCAGCCACCAAATCCTTCAGAATCGGTTACCTGCAGCCAGTCCCCTTTTGTCTCTACAACTGAAACCACCGAACCCTGATTGAGTTTAGCGATGACCAAGTCATTTAAACTGGGTCCGTTGCGCAAATTCCCCTTCTGGACTTTTATTATTACGGTTTCAGGCCCGTTAAGCAGAGAAGCAAACACCCAGCCCCTTCTTTCCTTGTAATCATCGACCAGGAACCAATCTCCCCTCCGTTCCACGACAACAAGGGGATAGCCTGGGGGGACGGTGCGAAGGATTTCTGACGACAGTGATGCCTGGGCACGGATGTTGACCCCACTCCCTCCCCGGGCTACACTGACATACTCTTCTGCCTTGGCAGGATTTTGTTGTTCCTCGGCATTAGCGGTTTTAGGCAAAGTTGATAAAAGAAAAACGAACAGGAATAAGACAACAGCGCAAATCTTTTTTTCAGTTCTCATAATGATCCCTTTTCAGTTTTTAAAAGATGCAGGTTGTTCAGCTTATAGAGATATAAAGTTCACTATGTAACACAAGACAACAATACATTTCAATTCATTATTATCCGGAATATTCGTCAAATAATTTTAGCGGAAAAATGATATTCAACCCTGTGCCTTGGCGAGGGGTTGAATATCCTCCTTACCAAGGGGTGGATAAGGGGGAATAAAGCCTTCTTATCCAATAAACGATTGGGTTTTAAGATATATAACTCATGGGATGGGATATCGAAAAGAAAGCCACGCGGTATATGACTGTGGATATCATTTGATATGGTGGTTGCCCGAGATATCTCAAGAAAGACTGGGCGGGGGAGATTATCCGCTCAGGAAGGCAAAAAAAACTTTTCAGGGAGAATAAGCGCAAAAAAAAAGCTGATTGGCTTTTTTTCGCCAATCAGCAAAAGGTCATAATTTTAGTTATCGGGCAAAAAACGATTTCCCCGCCCGGGGCTGTTTGCCACTCCTTAGTTTACCAATACCTCTTCTCTGTCACGAGCATTGCACCATCAGAAGTTGGGACATGGTAATCCTGTCAGGCTCTGCATCGAATTTCTCAAATTTAGCAGATCGTTAGTGGTAAAAGCGCTTACACCCACCATGAGCTGAGTGGTGTTTGTAATACTATTCATAGAGCTTTCCAACTCGGTACTTTGTAAAAGCCCCTGACCACTCATGACCGCCTGTCTTATCTGACCATGGCCTAAATCTGTTGTATAACCGGCCTCGCTGCTGTTTACTTTAAAAGTGGTTTTATCCCCTGCTCCGCGATATGTGGTGTAAGGGGAGGTAATAGGAGTTCCACCAGGCACCGTAGGCGTTTTCTGCAGTACTTGAATCTCCATATCCTGCTTGACACCGTTATCGTCACCAGCAACATGAATACCCTGGACTACCCCGGTAATGTTGTCCGTTCCTGCAACATTGACCGTTGCCCCTTCAACTTCTTCTGCTTGATTGTCTCCGCTCTCAGAATAAACTATTTCTATATGAGGTTGATACGGGACCGCGGATATAGAGGAGAACGACACAGTCATCCCGGAATTTATAGTTCCTCCTCCTGATAACGATATATTAGATTCCATAACCAGGCCGAATTCAACGATGTTGTCTTTACTTATAAACCGGCCTCTCATAACACGGAGCTCGGGGTCAGTAAGCTGTACCGCATTTGCGAAAACGCTCGTGTTCGCCTGACCTGCCTGTACGATGCAAGGTGCAACAAGTAGCGCGAGCAAGCAAGATCCCAGCAAAAATTTAAATAACCCTTTTATTTTGAAGATTCTCATTATATAACCCCCCCTTTATAGGTAAAGGGAATGAATATTGATTAGAAAAGATCAGCATGAGTGAATCCGAAATCCAACAAATCCACTCTTTTAATCGAAGCGTGCACAGATCCCAAATTACGCGCCGTCAGTTGCTCTCTCGGGCGCAATAAAACGGAATCCAGATCAAAACCTTTGCCAATCACGGCAAATAAGACACCATTCCAGCCAGCAAGAAAGTCCTCCATATTCATGATCTTATTGCCAAGCGCCGGATCGGCCACATAAACTTTCTCATGTGTTGCCTTCTTAAATACAACAAAATGCTTATATCCCTTGATGTCCAGCAAAGCAATGGTCGGAATCCTGACCTTAGCCAGATTTTCGGCCGGCACCCGATAGCCGCGGCCGCGCATATCAAGGGTCTCAACATAATTCTTGATGTCCAGCAGCGAGAACCCCTTGCGCATTACCTCTTCAGGTTCGCTTACCTGAAACAGCCCTGCCAGCACAATATCTTCATCAATCTCTTGTTGGCCATAAGCGTATTTGAGGATAGTGGCCAAAGCAGCGGCCCCGCAACTGAAATCGGTTTGCTGTGTTACCAGATCGCGATATCTCGCCTCACGTATGCTTTCGACCTTCTTGTAAACAGTACCACCAGGTACGATGCCGCCAAAACGAATATCGGCACCATAACAGACCGGGTCCGACAAGAGAAAACTGATTCCCATGGTAAGTGCCAGGGCAAGCGCCACTAAAGATGCCTTACTCATGCTATTCTCCGACGTTTTATACGCCATCTTAGATTATGTTGGTTCCGGCTGCTTATCACAGCCGGAACCAACTTGAGTCAAACAATTAGCTCAGTTTTTCGTTAGCGAGGCTCTCATCGTTCCGTTGTTGGTGGAGCAAGCTCTACACCATTACCATTAGATGATGTCCCGCCGTCACATGAGCCACAGACGGAAGCCAGCGCCAGGCTGTTGCTTTGCATGTTCTGGCTGCCGGAAGCAACGTTCACGCCGATGTTACCCTTGGCGCCCCTCAGGGCATTATCACCGATGCTGGCTCTGTTTTCGGTTGGTGTAATTATCCAGCCAGCGCTCGTTATAAGTTCGCCAGTAGCAGTTCCCGCCAAATCCATATCCGTTACCGTTCCTCCAGTAAGACCAGCTTCAAAGCCATGCTCCCTGCCACCTATAATGCCACCCATAACGCCACTCTCGGTGCCATCTTCTTTGAATAACAAAGCGCCGCCGTCACTGTTCCGGTCGCTGCCGCCCTGGGTATCCGTATCAAGGTCAAAATGGCCGATTTGTGGTCCACCAGTATGTGAATCGCCTTCCCAGATATCCGGGTAGACATTGCCAACCTGATCTGAATATCCTGCGGTTGTACCTTCGTAACCACCAATGAAACCACCTCCAAACTCACCAGCGTAGCCACCAATGTAGCCACCTCGTGCGTTTGCTGCCCCTTCCTGTTGCACGTTCACGTCGAGGCTTACTCTGACCGTTGTAAATTGTTCTTCCATTAAACCTTTGTTCAGGGTGAAGTTGTCATCCATTTTCTGATCGACTTCAACGGAGGCACTACCCAATTTTGCCACTCCGGTCACGGCAGACATGCTGTTGCTCTGCACGTTCTGGTCACCTGTGGCGAGGTTCACGCCGATGTTACCGGTTGCATTCCGTAAAGCATCGGCGGCCACATTTGCGGAGTTGACATTGCCTTTATTAATGACTTTGTTATCATCAGAATCCTGATCGACCTCAACTTCTGCTCCTAATGTCTTATCATCTCTATCGTGTCTACCGCGGTGGTGGCCCTCAGCTTCATCCGCCTCCATGATTGCTGCAGTATTAGTCTGCATGTTCTGGGTACCTACGCCGACGTTGACACCGATATTGCCGCTGGCATTTTTCAGCGCACTGTCGCCGATAAAGGCATCATTGAGGTGATTGATGTTGACCACTTTATTGTCCTCAGATTCCTGATCAACCTCGGTCTTGGCTGCATTATTGTCCCTACCCCTGTGGTCGTCGCCCCTATCATCAGCGAACGCCGGTGATGCGCAGAGCACGCCCATTACCGTAGCCAAAATAATGTTTCTGTACAGTTTCTTCATATCCTTTCTCCTTTTTGATGTTTGTGCCTACTCAGACCCTAGCGAGATCTTGAGAGCGACGTTGTTAGCGGTAGCATTCCTAGATCCCGCCAATTGATTAACCTGAACAATTCCGCGAGCGCCTTGGAAGGCGGTTTGTTCAACCGTAGCCTCCCGAGTTGCCGTTGAAGAATTATTAACAACAATTGAGTCCTTTTGTTCGGTATTCACCCCACCGAGTTCAGACTCGGAAACAGCCTCAGCAGAGTCACCTACTGCTATGGCAAGACCATTGAACTGAAGATTGCCCTGGCCGCTGACCTGGTTGATGGCTATTGACCCTGAGGCGTTGGAAAAAGCATTGCCGCCGATGCGGGAAATGGCTATGTCAGGCGAATTGGCCTTGTTTCCCTCAGCACTTTGCATTCCGGAAACAGTTGCTGATGCGTGACCATTACTAATGGCCATCGCTGCCGCATTCGCCTGAACATTTTCGTTACCAGCCGCCATGTTGACGGCAATGCGACCCTGGGTTTGGCCAAGCGCATTCCCGTCTATTAAGCTTTGGTCAATGATGCTTTGGAAGGTAGGCTGTACATCCTCACCAAAGGTCAGCACGGCAGGGAGCAGAATCAACAGCAATAATAGGAATTGGATGGTACGTTTTGAAAGCAACATATATAGTGTTCCCCTTTCTCCGTTGAGGATTGTACTTCCAGCGGTCGTATTATCGCGAAGTCATGGTAACGGTTATTTCCTGTACGTTACCGACGCCAGTGTTATCCGATTGACTGACACTGTTTCTCTTGCCCCTGCCATCTTCATCCCAAAGAATGACATTGGGTGCCTTGTGGACATCGATGTTGGAATTATCTGCCCCCATTCCAACCATCAAGGAAAGTGCTCCGTCATCTACGATCGCGCCTGGGAAGTATGTATTTTCTACCTGAAGGTATGAATTTTCTATCTGAGATGCTTGGGCAAGTACAATGGGCTCTGAAGCAAAAGCAGGGATGGTGAGGAAGGTTACGAGAAAAATCAATGCCAGCAGCGAATTCAAGCTGACGGCTCGTTTACTTATTGTCTTGGTTATTTCGTTTCCCATAATCACTGCCCCTTAAGCTGCTTTTTAAATTCCTTTCCCTTGATATATAGCAATCCCTGTGCCAGAAACATAACTAGCTGTTTTTAAAGTATAAATGGAATTTTATGGTCTGTAAACTGTTGAATTGACTGTAAGGTGTTCGATACACACAGCAGGGCAAATAGTCACAAATGCCCCGCTTTCCCACACTGGTGGCCCATTTCGAAGTACTTGTAACTATTTTTTAACAGTAGAAGTACAGTTTGAATTAATCATTGAAATCACGTCTCACATTGTAGAATCTTCAGTGGGAAGGGTTTGCTGTTAGCTACCCCAAAAAACTCAATATAACAATAAGTTACAATGGATTTTAGTCACCGCGGTTGATACAGGTTTTGAACTCTTTTGGATAAAGGGCAGGCAGGGCCTGTTCATGTGTAATACTTTTGTTGAAGAATTGGAGATGTCGCAGGAAAGAGGAGACTCAAGGCATAAATGAGAAGGATTTTTTGTCAGGAGATAAGAGCGTAGAAGCCGCTCATGGCTCATCTAGGGTGAGGGGGCGATTATGTTATGTTTTTCCATCAGCCGATAGAGGGTTACGCGGGAAACATCAAGAATTTTTGCGGATTCGGAAACATTGTTTTTGGTATTGTTCAACACCGTAAGAATAATCTGTTTTTCCGCTTCGGATCGGACCTCATCCAGTGTCTTCATGTGCCGCGTCGTTTTGCGTCTGTCAAGGTCGAGATCGTTCGGAGAAATCAAACGGGTCTCTCCCATTACCATTGCGCGTCGGACCCGGTTGATAAGCTCACGGACATTACCCGGCCAGTCATAGCTTCGCATAACCAGTAAAGCAGCATCACTGAAGCCGTTTAATTGCTTATTTTTTTCTCCGGAAAAACGCTCGAAGAAAAACCGGGCCAGCAGCTCGATGTCATCTGCACGTTCTCGCAAGGGGGGCATTTCGAGAGTCAGTACATTCAGCCTGTAATACAGATCTTCTCGAAACTTGCCAGCCTTGACCGCCTCCTCCAGTTTGACATGCGTGGCGGCGATGACCCGCACATCAACCTCAATTTTTGCCCCTCCACCGACACGCTCAATGGTTTTCTCCTGCAGGAAACGCAGTAAATTAATCTGTATGTCCAATGGTATATCGCCAATTTCATCCAAAAATATAGTCCCACCCTTTGCAGACTCGATACGGCCAATCTTCCGTTGATGTGCACCCGTAAATGCTCCCTTTTCATGGCCGAACAGCTCGGACTGAATCAGGCTGCCCGGCAAAGCGGCGCAGTTCACTGCAACAAAAGGACCGAGCGCACGTGAAGATCTTTCATGGACCGCTTTTGCCGCAAGCTCCTTGCCAGTCCCGCTTTCGCCGGTAATCAGAACCGGCGCGTCAACGTTGGCAATCTTGCGGATGGTCTGAAAAACTACCTGCATGGCAGGGCTGGCACCCACCATCTCTTCTTCATAAGGAGTTGTTTCATTCACTTTGGAGCGTAAACGGCGGCCAATCATAGCCATACCCCAGGCATGACCTATAAGCGTTTGTAGTCTTTCAAAATCAGGGGGAACGGTATGATAATCAAAAAAGTTATCTTTGATCAATCTGGAGACTTCTGTGACCTCATGGAAGGAGTCAGGAAGCAGGGCGATCCATTCCATCTGGGTCGCGGGATGACATTCCCTTTTAACATATGTAAAAAGCTGATCATTTTTATGAGAATCCAGTACTGCCAGGCCGACATCAATGTCGTAATCGGCAAGTACGTTTCGGGCTCTTTCAATATTAGTAGCCGTATGGACCTGCCATCCCGGCAAATTAAAATTTTCAGGGAAAGCGTCCTCAGATTGCTCTGGCCGAAGATACAATAGATCTCTATTTTTCATAACTCTCTGCCCATGTCAGCGTAGATAGTTTCAAAATAATCAATAGCCATAGCCATTCCATTCAATTACTTATAAAAAATTATAATAATTCCAGCAAATTATCACTGATAAGGTTAAACCAAAAACCTTTTTCCCAGTAATATTGGGGATATCAATCTTTGACCACAAATTATACTGCATCTGGGACAATAAAATAAGGAGTATTTTAGAGAGTATTCTATTTGTTCAGGTGTAGAAAAATCTAGTCCCAGGGGAGTATTTACGGGCAGCCAACCGAATTTATAAAGTGATAAAAATTTGTCCGTAACTCCCTTAATCTTGCTGCTTATTTTTCCTCGCATAAGAATTAATCTCTCATGAGAATTAATCTTACTTGCCAAGATGCATATGAAGGCAATGGTTATTAGCTGAAAGTCAGACGTACATTTGAGCTAATGCCTTTGGTACCAAGCGATGTACAGCGGTTAATTAAAATTCTCAAAAGAAAAATCTGGTCAGGGGTCAGCTTGCCAAATTGGATCCCGCACTTCCTTATATTTCTTGCATTAAAATAGGATTCCCTTTTTACATTAAAATTCCAGGCGTATTTGCAGGGTATATCATTCAGGTAACTGAACTCTGCAATTAGATCTATTGAACGGATGGAAGTGGCAGCAGGTGCCATTCCGAGTTCATGCGTAAAATTGACACCACCTTGGGAAATATCATTTATTAATCCGGTCGTTACAATTTCATCAGCGTTGAGAATACCGGCGACAATGTTTTGCACTCTTGCGCGTTCATGCTGTCTCCGTTCTTTAAGACCTCTACTTCCCATTCACTTTTTCCCGTAATATCCCACTTGCTTTAAATGTAACAACCTTCCTGGCTGCCAGAATCAATGGTTCTCCGGTTTTAGGGTTCCTGCCTTTCCTGGCAGATTTAGCCTTAACATTGAATTTTCCGAATCCTGACAATAAGACATCATCTCCTTTTTCAAGACTGGCCTTCGTTACCTTTAGAATGGTTTCTACAGCTTCACGTGCTTGAGTTTTCGTAAGCTTGGGGTTGGATGAATGAACCTGGTCGATGAGATCAGCTTTGGTGAGGGTCATTTAGCGTTTCTCCTTTTTATGAAACTGGACAGAAATTATAAAGAAACCTCATGCATTAGAATTTATTCCAATTTAAAGTTTACAGCATAGAATGACTTTTTTGCTCTTTTCTTAAATATAATCTTATCGTTTTAGTGAAACTATTTTGCCTGATTCATTGGGCAATTTTTGCTCATCCCTCTGTATGTTTTGAATGGTGCTCACCAACTCTTCCTCGGTGATTACCTGCTTGGCAATCAGGATGTCGATAAGGGCCTGGTTAACAATGATTTCTGCCCTCAAAACATCTTGCGCAGATATAAAATTCTTTGAAAAAGTATCTTCATCCATATGAAAATTCCCTATTGCCAAGGAGCAAAACGAGATTCTCCATCAGTCTCTTACCTGATAAGATAAGATGACTATCATTGCTGTTATAAGGCAAAGAGCCTGTTTTTACTTATAATTGAGTATAGCGGATAAGAACAGTAACACAATACTGTGTTAGGAGGATTTTAAGGAGTAATTTGATTTTTTAGGGAGTAGGTAAATCTAATCCTTACGTTGTATTTATTACAAGCTAACCTGAATTTACCATGAAATACAGATCTGTACTAACTCTTAACTCCTGCTGCAGGTGTTGCCTTTCATAACTCCCTGTCTTTCTTGCCAAAATCTTGACACATAACAAATTGATACCGAGGGAGGTATATGATGGGCAGATATTTTTAAAGTATAAAAAAGCAGAGTCAGTAATGACTCCGCTCCGTTAAGTTACCCGATATTGTTAATATGATTCTTCCGTGATCTATTCTGCACTATTCTCCCAAGGACACTGACTTTAGCAATAGCCAAATTTGATATCAGGCATGTGGGGTCCCCTTCTTAAACTCTTTAACAATGCTTTCTCTGAATTCTGGGGTGTCCTTATAGCCATGAACCTTTTCACTATGCTGCACAGCAGCTTCCAAAAGTTCTTCTTTGGAGTCGGCGGAAAGCGCTACGGAACATTTCACATCGCCAGGGTAGTCTCTACAATCTATATAATAGCGTTCCATGATATATTCCTCCCATTGATAATGGTTTAATATGCAACTTGCTTATAGTTAGAATCTAAGTATGATTGTTCATTAATCAATGGGACAAAGTACCACAATGTAGAATTGCGCATTGAAAGAAGTGCGCCATGTTGACAACCAGAATGCTTGATGTTGTATGGTTATATTCAGTAAAAATGCTCCGGTGGACAGGTGGATCATTGCCCAGATCCTCAAAACCAGTCTGTCTTTTCGCTGCCGGGTGATAGTTCTTATTACTTAAAAATGGATTGCATTTTATGGAGAGTTTTGTTTTTATTAATAAAGTAAGGAAAAATCGAAAGATTCAGCCTTCGTTAATTTTAAACATCACAAGGTGAAAAGTTGAAAAAACTAATAGCAATAATAGTTTTGGGCACATTTGTTTTTTCCTCGACCCTGGTTTCTACTGTTTTCGCAGCAGAGGTGGGAACTGCCGCACGTCCATATGAAATACAAAAAGATGAACCTAGAGCTCCAGCTCCAGCCCCACCCCCAGAACCCGCGGCCACCACAGCCGAGACTGCCGCCACTTCAGAAGCTACGAAGGCTTACCTTTCTGGAACGAGAGTTAAATGGATTGAGGGTGCCATTTTTATAGGCGCCCTGGTTATCATGTCTGTAGCGGTAGCATCAGATTCCGGTTCTTCTGCGCCGCCGCCTCCTGCTTCGCATCATTAGTTTGTAATCTGCCTGAATTTACTCACATTTTTATTCGCAAAAAAGCCGCAGCCGCGCGGCTTTTTTTATGACCAAATTCCTTCTGCTCTATCTTCTGCGGGCTTATTTTCAATTCCCCAAAATGCGATTCTTCTCCTGTTTTTTATTTTTTACTGCAGTATAAGAAAAAAAAGGTTAAATTACTGCCCTTTACCATATAATGTTATCACCTCAAACGTTATGATCAGAGAATGCGTTTGTGGTGAATTGTATTTAATTCTTTTCTTAAATTCTGTTTGGGTTTTATTATGACTTTCAGATCATTTTTGACCAGGTTTGCTGTTCCTTTATTTTGCCTTCTGGGAATCTGTCTTGCTCTTTCAGCCAAGCCACTCTCTGCTGCAGAGGTAAACGGAGGGAATGGCAACATGTCTCCGCAGCAAATCCAGCAGTTACGCCAGAATGCCACGCCGGAGCAGATCCAACAGTTACTCCAGAATGCCACACCGGAGCAGATCCAGCAGTTACTCCAGGATGATCCATCCAAGCAAAGAATCTCACCCTATGAAACTATATATGTAGAACCGCCTCAAAAAGATCAGGAAGCTGATGAGCCCCAAAAGGATCAAGCATCTGAAGAGTCCCAGGAAGAAGAAAAGGTACCTGCTGTTCCCGGGAAGGAAATTGACATAGAGGAGGAGAAGATATTTTCCTCCACCGAGCAGCTTTATCAGCAAAGATACGGTTCCACCCTGGCAGAGTCGCTTGAACAATATGGTTATACAATTTTTGATTCATCAACAAAGACTTCCAGCAAGCTCGCTGTCCCAAGTGATGATTACCTGGTCGGGCCGGGAGATAAGCTCCGTATCCGGATCTGGGGTAAAGACATCGACGGTTCTTATACCGTGGCCGTAAGTCGTGAAGGAACCATTGATGTACCGCAGATCGGTATCCTGCCAATTGCCGGGACACCGTTCGGCAAACTTGAAGAGATTATTCGCCGTGAGGCGGAAAAATATGTCCAGGGAATTCATATCAGTGTCTCTTTGGCTCAGCTGCGCAGTATTGAAATTTATGTTGTTGGTGAGGTGAATCGGCCGGGTCTTCATCTGGTCCCTCCCTTTTCCACGGTCATTGGCGGTCTGATTGCCGGTGATGGTGTTAAGAAAAGCGGTTCTCTGCGGACAATCGGCCTTTTCAGAGGGGGAAAACTTTTTAAGGGGGTTGACCTCTACGCCCTTCTTCTGCACGGCTCGCGTGACGGAGATGTGAATCTGCAGGATGGGGACGTTATTTTTGTTCCACGCCTTGGCCCTACGGCTGCCATAGCAGGTGCGACCAGTCAACCGGCAATTTACGAACTTACGACAGAAACATCTGTGGCTGATCTGCTTGAACTGGCAGGTGGTGCCTTGCCGCAGTCCTCAGCAGACAGGCTTTACCTGCGCAGGTTTGATAATAATCAGCATTTTGTAGTTTTGGATATTGACAGGCGCACCAGCAAGTCTGACCTGACAACGATTGCCATCCGGAATGGCGATCTTCTGGAATTGGAGTACCTGGAAACATTATGGCCCGAAGTAGTACGCCTGGAGGGCAATGTCTGGTTTCCTGATGTTTTCAACTACCGCCCGGACCTGAAACTCTCAGATATTCTTACAGATGTTTCATTGCTGAAGCCTAATTCCATTACCGAATTTGGCTTAGTATATCGTTATGATCCCCAGACAACTCGCTACACGGTTGAACGCTTTCCCCTGTCTGATGTCCTGAATAAACAGTATGACGCAGATCTTTATCCCTACGATAAAATAGCGATACTGTCCCGTGATGACTACGGCATAAAAGAGCCCGTGAAAATAGTCGGCAGTGTCTGGCGTCCTGATGACTATGTTTTCACCCCCGGACTCACACTGGGCGATCTGCTTGGTCTCGCAGGAGGTTTCAAGTTCGATGCAGACCCGCAGCGCATAGATTTGAGCCGACAGGTGATCAAGGATGGTGAAGTGACAACATCTCACTTGTCGCTGCACGCCGACACTGATGGCTCATTTCAGCTCCAGCCCTATGATTATATCTATGTGCGGAAGGTCAGGGATGCTGCCAGCTTTAAGAGTGTCACCATTACCGGCGAGGTAAAATTTCCCGGCGATTACAGGATCAAAGACGGAGAACGCCTCTCCGACCTCATAGAGCGTGCCGGTGGTTTTACGGACAATGCCTATTTTTACGGGGCCTATTTTGTTTCCAGCAAGGCCCAGGAAATCCAGCAGACAAGTATTGACAGGATGGTTGATGACCTGGAAATAAGGGTGCAGAACGTCTTGGCTGAACAGGCCCAGGTATTGGCCGCCAGCCAGGATGAAAAGTTAATCAGCGCTCAGCAATCAGCCCTGCAGAATCTTGTTTCCCGCCTGCGCCAGGTTAAGGCAACGGGCAGGATGAGCATTACTCTCGGACCACTGGCTACACTGAAAGATACCGCATTTGACTTCGAGCTCCAGGAAGGTGACAGTCTGCATATACCGCAGCGGCCGAACTTTGTTTCGGTTGTCGGCAGTGTCTACAGCCCAAATTCCTTTATGTTTGAGAAAACCATGAAATTGGGGGATTATCTGGATAAAGCCGGCGGCCCTTCAAAGACAGCAGATAAAGATGCCATTTATCTCTTCAAGGCAAACGGTGAAATTTTAGCATCTGCAGCAACGAAAGGGTTGTTCAATAATTTTTACAACCTCGTTCTCATGCCCGGCGATACCATAGTGGTGCCGGAAGACCTGGACCGCGTTCCGGCCATGGCGGTGATTCGCGATATCGCAGACATTGTCTTTAAAATTGCCACCACAGCCGGCATCATCTGGGCTATTTAATACTGGTATATTTAAAACCTGACTCGTTTACTGATACTGCTGAAGCAAGGAGAATATGCCTGATCCAAACTGCCCGAAAGAAAAAGAGATTGTGTATGCCTATCCCGTGCTTCCTGGTGATATGAGCCAGGAAGATGAGATCGACCTCATGGAACTCTGGCGGGTTGCCTGGGCCGGGAAACTTTTTATTGTCTCCTTTGTCGTCTTCTGCACTCTCATCGCAGGTGTGGTCAGCTTTGCTTTTCTGCCCAGGATGTATAAATCATCAGCAACACTTATTCCGGTCAAGCAGGAAAAATCCACCTTCGGCAGTCTCGGCGGGCTTTTAGGAAATCTTCCTCTTCCCATCTCCTTGCCTGGCCAGGGCACAAGCAACATCATGTCCTTTCTGGAAAGCCGAACCCTGAAGGAACGGTTGATCAGCAAATATAACCTGCTGCCTGTTCTCTATTCCGATCTGTGGGATTCCGAGACCAAGAGTTGGAATATTGATGATCCCATCAAAAAACCAACTATGATAAAAGCCATCCAGGAAGAGGTTCTAGATGTGTTTTTTTCTGTCAGCCAGGACAGAAGAACAGAACTGATCACGATCAGCTGGTCAGCCGAAGAACCTGCATTTTCCGCCCTCATGCTGGAGAGGGTGATCGATGAACTGACCTTTTTTCTTGAAAACGAATATGTATCCGATGCCAGGCGGGAAAGGGAATTTGTTGAGCAGCAGCTTGTCACAGCCAAAGAAGACCTGGAATACTGGGATCGCCAGGTTCCGAGCGAAAAGCTGAAACTCTCTGAGATCACTCGTGAACGGTACGCTTCCCAGACCGTGTATACAGAACTGCGCAAGCAGCTTGAGCTTGCCAAGATAAATGAAGCAAAAAAGCTTGATACCTTTGAAATCCTGGACAAGCCCTATGTGCCGGAAAAAGCGTATAAACCTAACAAACTCAAGATAATAGTCCTAACTTTTGTAGTATCATTTTTTATGGCTCTTTTGGGGATTTATTTTCTAAATTACATCCGTAATTTGATAAAAAAAAATGAGACTCCGGTTGCGGAGTCCTGAAAATAACGGACCGGTTTTATGGGCTTAATGGTCCGCATCCTGGGGATATTCATTCTTTTATTCTGCCTCACCTCCGCCTCTTTGCCAAGAGCGGAAGATAGCCGCTCCCGACCTCTTGCCTCCCTGCAATCCTATACCGGCATCTGGGACATGCCCAATGCCCGCATTCTTCCGGACTGGAATATGCGGATTAAATACGGCAAAGCCGAGCCCTATCGCTATTATGGCGGGGCTCTCGGCCTTTTTGACCGCCTGGAATTCCATGGCCAATATACAGAGGTCTCCACTGTTATTGCGTTCCCTGACTATGATTATGGATACCATAAAGATCGAAGTTTAGGGGTTCGCCTTGTACTAAAAAAAGAAGATGAATTCTGGCCCCAGATTGCTCTTGGCGCCTATGATCCCATCGGAAATGCCCTTTTCCCTTCCCGCTATCTTGTATTTTCAAAAATGTTTGGCAACCTGGACGTCACTCTCGGACTTGGCCAGGGCCTTCTCGGTGGTGAGTCCCTTGAGGATATTACAAGGGAGGGCAATGGAGAATCTTTTGACACAACATTTATTTTTTCCGATCCTTTCCGGCAGACAAGAGTTTTTGGCGGGCTCGAATACCACATTAATCCCAAGCTTACCCTTTCCACGGAATATTCATCCCTGAAATATGAAGGCATGTTCGGCGAACCGAAAGAAGCCCGCTGGCCCATAAATCTTGGTATTAAATATCAAGCCTTAAAGCATATCAGCCTGCAAGGCGGGTATATGCGCGGCCGGGAATGGATGCTGGGCCTTTCTGCAGATTTTCCCCTTGAGCCTGAAGGATTTCTGCCCTGGAAAAAGGAGCCTTCCTACAATTCTAATGAAAAGCAGCGCTGGCAGGCTTACGAGGCAGACAACCTGCAGTTGGCAGCCTTACTTGCAAAAGAATTACAGAAAGACGGATTTTATGGGATTGAGGTCTCAGCTAATGATAAAGAGGTGTGGGTTGAATTTATAAACACTAAATATCTCTCCCATTCAAAATCAATGGGAAGGGTGGCCCAGATTCTTAATGAGCTTGCACCGGAGCGGATCCAGACATTTTATCTCAATCTTTATTATAATGGGCAGGCGATACTATGTCTCAAGGCGGGAAGACCGGAATTGCAGGCTTTCATGGAAACGCGAATGGACAAAGAGGGCTTCTTTCAATTTGCTGCTCTTTCCCTCTACAACAGTCAGCAGAAAGCGCAATTCTTCGCGAATAGTGAGAAAATGGAAACCTATAGCACCAGGGATATCCGGTTTGATTTTGATATCAACCTCAAGGTAAAAACATTTCTCAACAACAGGGCCGGTTTTTTCAAACATAAAGTTTATCTGCGGCCGCGGATATTTGTGTATCCCTGGAAAAATGCTGCCTTTGCAGGAGAAATTGAGTTTACATTGTTTAACCAATATGATGAAGTGATTTTCTCTCCTCTTGAACCGGAACCGATCCGGAGCGATATTGTGCTCTATGAACAGGAATCAAGCCCCAGGATCTCGATGCTGGCCTATGATCAGCATGTAAATCTGCCATATAATATTCTGGGCCGGCTCTCAATAGGTCTTTTTGAAACTGCCTATGCCGGAATCGGTGCAGAGATATTCCGCTTCTTTAATAAGGGTCGCTGGGGACTCGGCCTGGAAGCGGAATTTGTCCGCAAGCGTGATCCGGAGGATAATTTCAAACTGAGCGATACCATTACAAAGACGTATGAGACGTACTTTGTCAATCTCTATGGCCAGATATGGCCAAGCCAGGGAGTTGATGCAGGACTTAAGATCGGACAGTTTCTTGGCGAAGACACAGGGTTCAGCCTGGAACTGCGGCGGAGTTTCAAATACTTCACCATAGGGGCCTGGTATACAAAAACAGATACCGACCATTTCATTAGTGAGGAAAACCAGGGTGCGTCTGAAAAAGGGGTCTTTATCATCGTTCCGTTCGCAATTTTTACTGATCATGACAGAAGAGGCAGTTTAAACTATGAGATGTCAAGTTTTACACGTGATGCCGGCCAGACAGTCCGGCAGCCAAGCGTGCTCTATCCTATGAACCCTTACCAGTCTGTACTGCATACGGAGTCAACCCTGGAAGATATGAGATGGAAATAAAAGGGAAAACACCTGTTATTTGTTTGATTTTGCTGCTTTTCGCAGGTTGCACGTACACCGAGGTGTGGGAAAAAACCGGAGGGAGTCAGCACATATTTGACCTGGACTCCAGGGAATGCGCCTTTATTGCGAACCGGGTTGCCCTGCAGCAAAGTGAAACCGGCAAAAAAGCTGATCCGGCAATTTTCGGCAAAACATACAGCGAATGCCTTGGCGCCAAAGGCTGGCAGCAAAAAACTGCTGCAACTGAGTCCGAACAGGAAAGTATGCCGGATACGGTTCCGCAGCTGGCGGAAGCGATAAACGCAACCAGTGTTAAGGGGTTCGGGCAAACACTAATAGTGCCGGATACTTACAAGATGCTTGCCAATAAACGGATCCTAAGCGGTCCGACAATAATAGAGCAATTCATATGGAAAGGAGAAGACGGCTCCTTTCTCAATATCCTTTTTCAGAA